>Ga0187867_10004027_pt1 | contig 11502 bp, 11 predicted proteins | sample June2016WEW_13_1_FD_132976 | JGI IMG/M metagenome (GOLD analysis project Ga0187867, IMG submission 132976) | Peatland microbial communities from SPRUCE experiment site at the Marcell Experimental Forest, Minnesota, USA - June2016WEW_13_10 | ecosystem: Environmental > Terrestrial > Soil >... | reverse complement strand
ACGCTGATGGACGAGCGCGCGTATTACACCGAATCGCCGACAACGAAGCCCATATCGTTGAACTGCCCTTTTTGCCGGTCCGCCGAGACCTACGAGCTGCGCTGGATGGTGCGCAAGAAGAAGGACCGCCTGCCGCCGGGCGCCGACGAGCGCGACCGCGCGCGGTTTGCGAAGTCGCAGAGCTATATGGTGCTGCTGGACGATAAGGTGGCATGCAAGAATTTGCGCTGCCGCAAGCGGTTCGATATATCGGGCGTAAAGACCATGGCGTTTTTGTAGCGTGGCGCACGCACTCGTGCGTGCCGCGACGGCACTCATGCCGGCGCCTGGAAGAGGCGAATTCTGGCGGTCGTAGTTAGCCTTAGCCTGCAGTTGGGTCGAGGAACACAAAGCAGCCGTTCGCCCTATCACAGGCCCTGGGGATAGTTCCGCCGATCACATGGTAACCGGTGAGCCGGAGTTTGGTAGTGTTCCTTGCCAACCTCTTTCAAGAAGCCGTCAAAGTAGGACTTCCCGATAAAACGCTTACCACTCTCCGTCGATGTACCGCTGGTACAGCCCCTGCGCTTGCTCGTCGAGATCGAACCCTTCAAGGCGTATGGAGGCCAGGGCCTCTTCGTAGACGCGTGTGCGACGATCGCGCTCAGCCGCGGTAATTGGGTGTGTCGCCCGCGGCATATCGATTATTCTACTCTGTCATGCGCGAGCCGGAACTGGGCCGCGTATCCTGCCCGTTGCAGGGCGCGCGCTCCAGGCGATCGATTTCTTTATCCTTCGCGGTAATCGCGACGGTCATATCGCCGAGCGTCTTTTTAAGAAATAGGTTCGCCGCGCTGACGGTTTGCAGCTCCCGGCGCACAACGTGCAACTCGCGCCGCGTATGCCACCAGACAGCCAGCGATGCAAGCAACGCTAAGCCGGCCGCCAAGGTCAGGCCCCTGTCCAGCCAACTTACTCGTACAGGCTTCCAAGCGGGTATCACGTGGCCTTTTGACTCCGCGCCCGCTTGACAATCTGCAGGAAGCGCCCTGCCAACTCGCGGATCCAATCGATCTTGCGGCGCCGCACCGCCTCCCAATTGACCAAATCCCGGCCAATTCCCACCGCGGCTGCTCCGGCCATGATGAAATCGGCGGTATTGCCTTGCGTCACGCCCCCGGTGGCGATTAAAGGGATGTGCGGGAACAGCGACTTCAGGGCGTGGATATAGCCGGCGCCGCCAAGCCGTGAGCATGGGAAAACCTTGACGAAGTCCGACCCGGCCTTCCAGGCCGCCATGATTTCGCTGGGTGTCAGCGTGCCCGGAAAGACCACCGCATTCTGCTTCACCGCGAATTGCACTACTTCAAGATCGAGCCCTGGGCTGCTCAGAAACATCGCACCCGCGTCCAGACAGCGGCGCGCCATTTCAGTGTCCGTGATGGTACCGGCGCCCACGATCAGTTCGGGTCTGTCGCGCCTCAGCTCGGAAATAACGTCGAGAGCTCCCGGAATCGTCATCGTTACTTCCGCGATCGAAATGCCGCTGTCGGCTACCGCCTTCACAGCAAACAAGGCGTCGGCAGCGGAGGAAAGGGCGGATCGCCGGAATGATCCCGATCTCCTCTATGCGCGCCCGGATTGTCTCCCTGTTCATAAGCCACCTGCCTTCGGAGCCGCAGCGAGCGGACCCGGCGGCGTCGGCACGCGCGTTTTGAGGATAACGATGTCCCCGAACGCGACCCTTAGATTCAACTTGTGCGCCGCCTGTAAATCTTTGTTTTCGCTGCGATGGCCAAGGAGCCACCATCGGCGCTTTTCCGGTCCCGGAAAATCGGAGTTCACGTTGCCGAACTGGCTCCTCGCATGAATGTTGTAATGGCCATTTTGGGGAAGATGCAGCAGAATTTCCCCCTGTAGCAGAGTCACTTGGATGTCGCCCGCCAAGCCGTCGATATTCACGTCGCCAACGTCATGCTGGGCGATCAGTTTTGCATTGGCCGGCGCCTTGATGCGGTATTCCAGGTCGAATTCGGAATGAGCCCGGCGCCTGGGAAAATCGGTGGTGACCACTAACTCGTCGCCGTGGCGCTCCGCCGCGACGCGCACCTTGTCCGACTGCTTGATCGCGGTAATCTCCACGTCGGGCCGGTCCCATGCCTCCACGGTGAGCAAGCCGGTTGATTTTGTCAGCCTCAGCGTGCCGCCGGACGGAAAGTCCATGCGCTGCGTGCTGCTCTGGGGCTTCTGTGTGGGTTCGTCCGCGGCCGGCAGCAGAGCGCAGCTTGCCAATCCAATCGCCGCCAATATTCGAATGGTCATTTGGAACCTACTCATGGGCGCCATTACCCGATTCGTACACGCTGCGCGCCTCTTCCGCCGGCGGCAGATGATCGCTGGGCCGCGCCCACCACGCATAAAAAGTAGGCAGGAGGAAAATGCTCATGGCCAGGTCGGCGATCAGGCCTCCCACTATCACGATCGCAAAGGGGCGCTGGGAATCGGAGCCGATCCTGTGGGAGAGCGCGGCCGGCAGCAGTCCCAGCGTGGCTACCAGCATGGTCATCATGATCGGTCTGAGGCGGCGTGTCGCGCCTTCAATTGCCGCTTCCACAATCGGCATACCTCTGGAGCGCAATTGATTGATGTATTCGACCATGATCACACCCGTCTGGATCGAAGCGCCGAACAACGCCATAAAGCCGACGCCGGCGGAGACACTGAAGTGCGTCCCTGTGATATAGAGCGCCAGCAGCCCACCTACGCGCGCCACGCCAACGTTCACCAGGTGCAGGCACGCCCACTTGGCGGAACCGAAGGCGCCGTAGATAATCAGCCAGATCAGGAAGATGGTCAAGGGGACGATGATGAGCAGCCGCGCGTCCGCACGCTTTTCGCTCTCGTACTCACCCTCCCAGTTAATGTGATAGCCACGCGGAAGTTGCACCTGCTTGTCCACCTTCTGGATGGCCTCTTCGACGGCGCCGCCCAGGTCGCGCCCGCGGACACTGTACTTGATCGGGACATACCGCTCGTTAGATTCGCGATAGATTTCCGAGCCCTCGTCCCGCTCTTCGATCTTGCAGAGTTGCCCGAGCGAAACCCGCTCGCCCGTGGGCGCAAGTAAGCGGATGTTTTCGATGGCCTCTTTTGTGCTGCGGAACTGCGGGAGATAGCGCATGACCAGGTCATAGCGCGCCTCGCCTTGCAATACCTGTGTGAGAGCGTTTCCTCCCGCGGCGGTATTGAGGGCGTCCTGCACGTCCGCCACGTTGATTTGATAGCGCGCGGCCTGCTGCCGGTCCACTACGAAGTTGTCGTTGGGCTGGCCTGTAACTCGAAAAACTCCCAGGTCCGTGATTCCCCTGACGGTGCGCATCACGTTGACGATCTGTTCGGCCCTGTCCTCCAGAACCCGCAGATCTTCGCCATAAATCTTCGTGGCAAGTTGTCCCTTAACCCCGCTCACCGCTTCTTCCATGTTGTCGGCGATCGGCTGGGAGAAGCCCCACACTACCCCCGGCAGCTTCGACAACTCGCGGTGCATTGCTGCAATGACCTCATCTTTGTTCTCGTGAAACGCCGGCCGCCATGTCTCCTTGGGTTTCAGATCGGCGAAATACTCCGTATTAAAGAAACCGGTGGTGTCGGTTCCGTCATCCGGCCGCCCCGTTTGACTCGAACACTGGGTCACTTCGGGAAATGAACAAAGGATGAGCCGCGCCTGGTTTGACAGCCGGATACCCTCGGTGGGTCCGGTGCTGGGAGCCAGCGTGCCGCGCACCCACAGCGCGCCTTCATCCAGGTGCGGCAGGAATTCCTTTCCAATCCTTTCGCCCTGCAACAGCCACAGGCTGCAACACACCGCCAGTATCGACACCACCACCATGGCCCAGCGATGATATACAACCCAGGTAACGGCGCGCCGGTATCCTCTTGTCACTACGACAAGCACCGGATTCTCCCATTCCTTGGTCTCTTTGCGAAAGGCAAAACTCGCCAGTACCGGAGCGATGGTCATCGAAAACACCACGGCTCCCAACAGGGCGAACGCTACGGTCCAGGCCATCGGACGGAACAGCCGGCCCTCCACGCGCTGCAGAGTGAAAATGGGCAGGTAGGCGGTAATGATGATGGTGATGGCGTAGAACACGGGCCGCTGCACCTCGTGTGCGGCGTCGCGGATTCTGTCGCGAACCGACTTGCTCACCCGCTCGTCATGGCCTAAGTGGCGGACGATATTTTCCACCATCACAATCGCTCCATCTACAACCATCCCGAAATCCAACGCGCCTAGCGACAGGAGGTTCGCGGGAACTTCCTTGAGTTGCAGACAAATGGAGGCGAACAACAGAGAAAACGGGATGGTGACGGCGACGATCAGGGCGGCGCGCACATTTCCCAGAAACAACATGAGAATGAGCGTGACCAGGATGAAGCCCTCGGTCAGATTGTGCAGCACTGTTTCCGTGGTGAATTTGACCAGGTCGCTGCGATCGATGAGCGGAACGATGGTTACCCCGGGAGGCAGGATATGATCGTTCAGCTCCGCGACTTTCTTGTGAATACCCTGCAAAGCCGCGTCCGCCTCGGCGTCCTTACGCAGCAGCACGATGCCGGAAACCACATCGTCGTTATCGATCACCCGGCCATCCTGGCGCCGGATCGCCTTGGCAAACTGCCCCAGGCGTATCTTCGGACCTTGCGCCACCTGGGCGATATCGCTAATGTGCAGCGGCGTGCCGTTCTTCGTCAAAATCACGGTGTTCTCGATATCGTGAACATTCTTGACCAGGCCCACTTCCCGAATATTGATCTGTTGCAGACCGCCTTCAATGAAGCTGCCCCCCCCGTTGGCGTTGTTGTTGGTAAGCTGTTGCTCCACCTGTCCGATGCTCAAGCCGTAGGAGATCAGCTTGTCGGGGTCCACCCGGACCTGGTATTCGCGCGTGGGTCCGCCGAAGCTGGCCACATCCACGATATTGGGAACCGCCTTGAAATTCTTCTCCACTACCCAGTCTTCAATAGACTTCAACTCCATCACGTCGTAAGCGGGGTTGCTGGTGTGCAGGGTGAAGAAGTAGATCTGGCCGGCGGGGCTCCAGTCGGTCTGCAATTGCGGCGACACGCCGGCGGCCACCGCGGCAGGCGGTAGGCTGACTTGCGAAAGTCGCTCTAGGGACCGCTCGCGGTCCCAGGCATTCGCTTCGTCGTCGTCGAAGATCAGCTTGATGTCGGAGAGGCCGAACAATGAGAACGACCGCAAATGGGTTACGTGCGGCATGCCGTTCATCACGATCTCCAGCGGAACCGTGATTTGCTGCTCCATTTGCTCGGCGGAGATTCCCGGCCACTGCGTGACAATATCCACGTAATTGTCCGCCACATCGGGATAAGCCTCGATGGGAAGTCTATGGAACGCGGCCACCCCGCCGACGACCAGCAGGAGGGCGAATGCCAAAACAAAGAGGCGTTTGTCCAGGGCAAAGTCGACGACTCGGCGAATCATGGGTTATTGCTCCACCGTATTCTGAAGGACGAGTGCGCGCGCCACCACTTGGTCGCCAGGCTTGAGGCCCGAAACGACTTCCTCCGTGCCGTCGGGCAGCGTATGTCCGGCGACCACTTCCTGGCGCTTGAAACGGCCGTTTCCTAGGGGCGCATAAACCCACTCGCGGTCGTGCAGGTGCAGAATCGCGGTGGCCGGCACGGTGGCGTGGCGTTGCGCCGTCGCCCCGTGAAACGTCGCGGTGACGAACATGCCCACGCGCATGAGGCCAGGATTCTCCACTTCCAGGCGGACCTTGGCGGTGCGAATGTTGGGGTCTATGATCGGCAATATATTGCTGATGCGCGCTTTCAGGACCCGGTCCGGATAGGCGACCAGATGGATGTCCGCAAACTCGCCAATGTGAATTTGCGACATGTTGTTCTCCCACACATCGCAGATAATCCAGACGCGCGACATGTCGGAGATGGTGAAAGGGTTCGGCGGCGTCAGCGCCTGGACGCCCGACTGGTTCGTGATTTCCTGGTCCGTGATGGTGCCCGCCACCGGGGCGAAAACATCGACGATGCCCGTGGGATGCCGCGGGTCGACCCCCAGCAGCCCGAGTTGTTCCTTGGCCGTCTCAAGAACCACGATGTTGTCGTCTTCGGCGTTCTGGGCTATTTCCTGAGCGCTCCGGGGGATCGCCCCATGCTCGAACAGGGAGTTGGCGCGCTCGAGCTGGACTTTGGTCAATTCCTCGTTCTTGACGGCCTGGCGGTAATTGGAAAACGCGTTGGCGATGTCCGAACTGCGCACTTTGAACAGAAGCTGGCCCTTTTTCACCTCGTCGCCGAGGCGCGCGTCGATTTCCACGATGCGCCCCGTGGCCAGCGACGGTACCGGCACCTGCCGCGAGACGTCGGGATTCACGACTCCCGTGGCGTTTAATTTCGGAGCGGCCACGTGTTCGCCGGCCACCGCCAGGACAAATTGCTCCGGGTGCTCCACCTTGAAATTGTTGGAATCCAAATCAGGCTGCACAGTGGAAGGGGCCGGACCGGTGCCGCCCTCCGGGCCTTGCTGCGCGGTAACCTTGCTGCCGCATCCCGTGGCCAGAAAGCCCCATCCCAGACAAACGGTTGCTTCGAGAATAAGCAGACGATTCATTGCACAACCTCCCGGCCCGCAGCCATGTTCATTTGCGCCGCGGCGGTCAAGTACGATCCAATCAGATTCAGGTAGGCCAATCGAGTGTCCCGATAAGCTTTTTCCGCGTCCAGGTAATCCAGCAACGACGCGCCTCCGTTTTTGTAGGCAAAAGCCGTGGTGTCGCGAACGTCCGTCGCCAGGGATAGTTAGGTCGCCTTGTAAGGCTTCAGGAGATTCACATTTTGGACCAGCGTCCAGTAGGCGGAATCCACATCGTTGAAGACCTGAGCCATGTTGGCGTCCCGCAGTCGCTCGTTGCGGGAGATGTCTACCTGAGTGCACGCTTTCTCACCCTGGTTCCTGTCGAAGATACGCAAGGGAATCGAGACACTCAGACCCATGTAGACAGGGATAGGAGGATTGCGGGCAAAATCGACACTGAACGTCGGATCGGTCGAGCCGTTCGCGACTGTGAGCTTGTAGCTGATCTTTGCCAGTTCCACGTTCTGCACCGCAGCTTTCAGGTCCGGCCGCGCTTCCAGAGCGATGTTCCGGAACTCCTCAAGGGGCCGTAACTCGTCTGAAAAATCGAACGGTCCGGCGACGTCGAACTGATCGATAGACGTTCGATCGTTCAAAAGCATCACCAGTTGGATCTTGGCTGTCCGCAGATTGACCCAGGCGGTTTCGAAGTCGGATTCAAATTGAACGCGTTGCAGCACCAGGCGGTTCAGATCCACTTGCGCCAGGTCGCCGGCCTTTAGGCGTAAGCGGTTGACGTCCAGTTCCTTATCCCAATACTGCAGGTTCTCTTTGGCGTTCTGAAGAAAGGCTTTGGCTTGCAGTGTTTGCACGAATGCGCTGCGCAGGTTAAACACTAGACCGCGTTCCTGATCCAGGTACGTCGATTCCGCGATGCTGGTGGATTCCCTGGCTTGGTCGCGCCGCAATTCGCGCTTGTGCTGCCGCTCGTGCAGGTAACTGATCGACCCATACGGCTGCGCATAGGCGAAGGGGCTGTAAATGTTCGGGCCTCCGCTTGGGGGAGGCTGCTTCGAGAACGGGTTGATCTGATCGATCGTTCCGCTCAGGTCCGGGTTGGGACGCAGAAAGGCTGTGATCTCGGCCGCGCGCGATTCATCGATATTCAGTTTGGCAGCCTTTAACGTGGGATTGGCGGCCTCGAACCTATCTTTGATTTGCCGCCAGGTGAGGGCCGTCTGCGCAACGACCGAGGCCGGTAGAAGTCCCGCAATCACAATTCGACGACAAGTGCCCAGCCGCATAGAACTAAGAAGACAGAGTCTGACTTTAGCGCACTCAGCGCGTAACGGCGGCCCATCTTCCGTGCGGCGCCGGCATTCTTTCGATCACTCGCCGATTTGCTGCGCGATCCCGCGATAGGTTGAACCCAATCGCCAGACCGATAGATTACTCTTTGCGGCAGCAGAGTTATCTTTCGGTGTAAGTGCTTGGCGCGTGTAACATTCCGCCGTAAGATGACCAGAGACCTGCATGCACGAACATACGGCGGAAAAACCAATTCGGCTGGTCCTCATGGACGGTCAAGTGTTGTTGCGCGCAAGCTTGGCCCGGTTCCTGGCAGCCCAACCAGGTTTCGAACTGGCGGGCGAGTGCGCCACTGCCGATGAGGCGCTCCAGATCCTGAGTGGTTCGCCAGTGGACATCGTCCTCTCGGATTTGGATCTGGTCACGCAGAGCTTCATATGCGCCGCGCGGAGTGCCGGCTACACAGGCCGTTTCTTGATAGTGGCCGGAGCGGCCGATGCGCAGGAACTGTCTGCTGCAATCAAACTTGGAGCATCGGGTATCTTTCTGAAGACCGAGGCTCTGGACCGCCTGGTACAGGCTATCACCCTGGTGGCCAGCGGTGCCGTATGGTTCGACCAAAAGGTCATTCAAGTTCTGGCCGATCGGTTGACCGATTCCCGCCAACTGGATTATCGAATGTCCCGTAGTCTGCTGACCGATAGGGAAGAGAAGGTCCTCTTAGGGATACTAGGAGGCCTTACGAACCGAAAAATCGGAGAAAACATCGGCGCTTCGGAAGGCACGGTGAAAGGAGTCGTGCAGCAGTTGTTCCGCAAGGCTCGCGTTCGCAAACGCGGCCAACTGGTGCGCGCGGCGCTGGAAGGATCGTTGTTGGCCGTTACTCCACAGGTATCGAGATGAGTCATATAGTCACAGAGAACTGCGATACTGTTCCAGGGCCACTCGCACCAGTTGGCTGCGCGTGCGCACGCCGGTTTTGCCGAACAATTGCTGAATGGCGTTCTTAACCGCGCTCTCCGAGATCTCCATCCGTGCGGCGATCTCTTTGTTGGCCAAGCCTTGAACCAACAATCGCAGGACTTCCGTCTCCCGGGCGTTTAACGCGGGGAGTTCCTGCTGCTCCGCCGATGGGACGGTGTCCTCCGCCTCGTCGCGGACTTCCGCGATGATTGCGGCAACCTTGGGGGTGGCACCCTCTTTGTAGGTGGAGAACCAAACATCGGCGGTGAAGGTATCGCCGTCGCCGCGGTGCCCGCGGCATTGCATCGATGCCCGGAACTGGGGAGCCTCCTCCCATCGAAGGGCGTGGTGCAGTTCGGGCAGGAACGCGGCAATCGGATTGCCAATCAAAAGCCCGTCTCGAGGTGCTAGCAAGTCAATAGCCGCACGATTGGCAAGTTCGATAAAGCCCCGCCCATCCACGGTCACGATGGCTGCGGGACTAGTCTCTACCAGCGCCTTCAATCTCGCCTCCCCTTCCGTGCTGAGGCGCCGGTTGCGAATCAACTCGCCAACGAACAACCCACAGCCCGCCAGCGCCAGGGTTTCAAAACCCAAACGAACAAATGACTGGTCGAGCGAACTAAACACTTCGGCTAGGCCGGCACACGCGAATCCCAGCATCGCGACCAGCCAGCGGGGCACGAAGGCCGCCGCCAACATAATTGGAAACAAATAGAGGAAACCCAGCGAAACGTAGGGTTTCGTCCGCCAATCGACTACTGCTACCACGAAAATGATTGCGCTGCTTATGGCTAACACACGCGTGCGGTTGCTCTCTTCCCACAACTGTTCAAGGGGTGGCATATTCCGGCGAGGTGTTCAATTATTATCCCGCGCTTTCCTTCGCGAGGCCGGTAATCAAACGATTGGCCGGGAGATTGCCGGGAATTTCGCATCACCCCCCGCCCAGCAATCCCGCCACAAATCCCTTTTCCAACGGCCAACTTCCCAAAACCCGCGTGCCGAGTTGGTTGAAAGCCCCGGAAGTCAGCACACCGCTCAAGTCGCCCGGATTGGGTGTCTGATGCTCCCGCGCGATCATCTCGCGCAGCATGCCCGTGATGGCGCCGAGCTGTGCGGCCAGCGCGGTGGCCTGCCGTTCGGACCGGCACTGCACGGTGAGCCGCGCTTCGAAGCGGTCGCCCGACGGCGCCATGGCGATGCTGACGTCATCGGCATCTTCCAGGGTGTGCGCGAACATGCGCGTGCCCGGCGGCATGCTGTCGCCGTTCTTCAGCAGCGCGGGGGGGATGGAAATCCAAACGGGTGCATTGGGCATTTCCAGCCTGCGGCGCCGGGAAGCCGTGGACTCCAGATCGATGGCGGCCGAATCGTCGGGGCCGACCGCCAGGCCCATCAGGTTCGGCCGCAAGGGGAAGAACGAGATCTTGCGTTCGGGCGTGCTTCCGCTCATGCGGCAGAGCGCGTCGCGACAGGTACCGCCCTGTTCGCGCGCGTAAGACTGCAAGCTGCTCCAATCGAAGCGCCCCTCCACCACCAGGTATTTGGCGCGCGGCGTGAAGCACGCCAGCACGGCGTCCAGGTCGCGCGTGTAGTCGAACTCGGTCTTCATCACGAAGACCTTGTATTCGGGCTCCTCGGCCACCTGGGACCCGGCCAGCATCTGCAGTACACCGGCCTTGCGCAGAGCGGCGAAATCGATGTAGAAGACCGCGCCATCCTGCGTCGGGAGGCGCTGCAGCCAACCGGCAGTGGTTCGCAGCGACTGATAGCGGAAGCGCGCCACGCCCCACACCGCCAGCCCGCAGAGCGAGGCGATCATGATGATGAGCAGCGCGGCCCGTTTTTTGTAGTTCACGAGGGAAGTATCACACAGCCGCGGCGGCTTCGGCCAGCCGGGCTTCCTTCCATAGGTCGAGATAGGGACGAAGCTGGCGCATCATGGCGCGGAAATCCTCCAGCTTCAGGGATTGCGCGCCGTCGCTGACAGCCTTCTCCGGATTGGGATGCACTTCCACGATCAGCCCGTCCGCTCCAATGGCCACACCGGCGCGCGCCAGGGCGGGCACCAAGCTGCGCTTGCCTGCCGCGTGGCTGGGGTCCAAGATCACGGGCAAGTGCGTCAACTCGTTCAGCACGGGGACCGCCGAGATGTCGAAAGTATTGCGCGTGGCGGTCTCGAATGTGCGGATGCCGCGCTCGCACAGCAGCACGTTGGGATTACCATGTGCCACCACGTACTCGGCGGACATCAGCAGCTCCTTGATGGTGGAGCTCATGCCGCGCTTCAGCAGCACGGGACGCCCGCATCCGCCGAGCGATTTCAGCAGCGAGAAGTTCTGCATGTTGCGCGCGCCCACCTGCATGACATCGGCGTACTCGGCCACCATGCCCACGTCGCTGTCGCTCATGATCTCGGTGACGATGGCCAGTCCGGTAGCCTGCTTGGCCTTGCGCAGCAGCTTGAGGCCTTCCAGTTCCAAGCCCTGGAAATCGTAGGGCGAAGTGCGCGGCTTGAACGCGCCGCCGCGCAGAATCGTCGCGCCCGCCGCTTTCACCGCGCGGGCCGTCGTCAGCAATTGTTTTTCGCTCTCCACCGAACACGGGCCGGCCATGACCTGGACTTT
>Ga0187867_10004021_pt1 | contig 11509 bp, 14 predicted proteins | sample June2016WEW_13_1_FD_132976 | JGI IMG/M metagenome (GOLD analysis project Ga0187867, IMG submission 132976) | Peatland microbial communities from SPRUCE experiment site at the Marcell Experimental Forest, Minnesota, USA - June2016WEW_13_10 | ecosystem: Environmental > Terrestrial > Soil >... | reverse complement strand
GGTCGTAGAGTCTTTAGGACGGAATGTTGGTGGTCCCACCGCAGCCCCGTGGTGTAGTGGCCAAGCATGCTGGCCTTTGGAGCCGGCGACAGCGGTTCGAATCCGCTCGGGGCTATCCGTCAGTACTTTTGCCGTTTTGGGCCCGGGGGACCATTGCGCGCTCGGTCACGCCGATCTCGAACGACTCAACCGCGAATACGCCGACCGCCTCCGCTCGACCTCTCTCCCACCCCAAGCGAGCTAACCCATTCGGAGGGCCGGGCCTCCACCGGCCCTCCGATATTATCACTCCAAGGAAGACCACAATCAAGGACCTCGCTCCAATTGCCTGATTGAGGCAAACAGGCCCTTGGGCCGCCAAAGCTCAGTCGGAGGCAGCACCTCAAGAGCCACCCGTGGGGAGCTGCATTGTTCGATTAGAGCCCTTACCGAATGCCTTTGTGATTATCCGCTTTCGACCCTCCAACGAACCGAACAGATGGCTAGGCCGTCAACACCTCCCGACCCGGGGCAACCCGAGTCAACCCAATCTTGGACAGAAGAGAATTTTCAGGGAGGCCGGTTGCTCGCGGGAATCCTGAGATCGGGTCAACTGACCATACCAACCCATTATCGGCAACTCTTCCGGAGTTCGGGATAGCACCATTCATCGCCACTGAGCTAGTGGTGCCACGGCTCCCCAGTCCACCAGCTGATCCGAGGTCGTTTGGTTCCCGATTCCTTCTCCCCGATGAAGGCGACGTAATCGTATTTTGTCTCCTCAACGGCCTTCGCGTATCGGGAGGGCAGGGCTTCCATTGCGATTCGAACCCCTCTCTTTGCGAGGGCTCGAGCATACCCTTTGCCGAAGACGATGAACGTATTTGGTGTCTCTCGCAATACCCGGACTCTGATTTCCTCACCGAGCTTCTGCTCGGACTCCCGCGCCTGGACGAATAGAGTGTGCTCCTCTACCCGGGAGAGTAGAGTTTCAATCTGGGGTCCAATCGCCCCTTCGCGTACTCCAGTGGCCTCCAACGTTTGTATCGCACGCAAGAGCATTCCTCGCTGCACGAATTCTGCCTGTCGGACGGCAGTCGGGCCCCACTTCGCCTTCAGGAAATCCAATGTTTCTGCGATTCTTGGCTGTTGCGCGGGATCATCCTCGAGGGCTCGAAGAGTGAGACCGTTGATGATTACCAATCTCAGGTGACTATCCGAAATCAAATGCTTGTAAGTCGCGTATTCCGCAGTACGCCTCGCCCTCCGCCTGTCGTCGAAGCCTCGCTCGTCAGAAAGGCCACCGGCCAGCTCCTTACGGATCTTCTGAGCTATCGCCCTGATCGCAGCTTCAGTAAGGTGCTCGAGATATCGCGCCGCGACCTCCTCGGGGCCCGACGCAGCGCTCAATGAAGCTCGTCGTGACCCTCGAGATAGTCCGCAATGCTTAGGGGGTTATCGGAAATCACGATGACGCTCCCAGGCAGAATCGCCATGTGCTCAAGCGAGACCTCCTCCCCCGTGACCTTGTCCAGAACCCGTTCCCCGTCCTTTAGAACGAACTCGCCGTCAGAATCGAAACCGAGCTCCCGCAAGAGCGAGATCTTGCTCTCGGTATCGATCTTGGAAAGATCGATGACTTCCAAGTCGCGCGTCTCCGGCATCGTCCTGATAAGTCATAGTCCGAGCGACGTATAAGAACTAGGTACCGCCCCCGAAGGTGGGCTCGAGGGAGCGGGGCTCAACAGCTGTTCGCAGGGGTCGCGTAATCTACGCAGTCCTTTACCGCTAGGTACCCCACGGCAGACGTACTGGACCAACTAACCAAACCCACTCGAACCTTCGGTGTGCCCCCCCGCGCCAGTGCCTCCTTGGAGCGATACAGGCGCGATCAGTATTCTGTTGCCGAAGGCCGGACCGTCACCTCGAACTCCATGACCCGCTCGGCAGTCGGATCTGCCCACGGCTTCCCCCTCGGCGGGTAGGACGTTCGGACTCGGTCCAGGAGCGCCTTCGCCGTCTTCTCCACCACCCGATCGAGGTCGGCGACGTCGAACTGGAGAACGCCCTCGACCACGACCCGGTAACCGTTTCCTACTCTGTAGACCCGCGCAACCCATTCGGACATGACATTACCCAACTCATCCTCGGTCACTATGAGTCCGGGAAGGTGACGGAACGCTCGCTCGCTTGACCCTCCCAGACCGCGTAATCCGACGTCGCTCGGTCCTCCGCCGAACGCGACTCAAGTCAACCCATTCGGGTCTCGGGGCGACCCGGGGCCCCCCACGCAATCTTCGCCAACTCTGGGAGTCAAAGCGCTCGAGAGCAATCCGCGATGCTCCGATCGCGATGAATCGATTAAAGCAAGAACTTTATGTTGTACTACTACTACCTCTGTAGTGGGTCAGCCTGTGGCGACGAGGGTGGTCACCGTCCTGAAGTGCAAGCACTGTGGTCATGAATGGCAGCCCCTACGTCCGAGACCCCAAGTCTGTCCGAAATGCAAGTCGTACAACTGGGAACGGCCGCCTATCCGGAGGTGATGCCAAGTGACCCAAGCTGCTACTAGCGGGCTCTCGGCAATCGACCTCTTCGCCGGAGGAGGAGGCACCACCCTCGCCCTCGAACGCGCCGGATTCAGGGTCCCGGTCGCGGTCGAAATCGATCCAGCCAAGGCCGAGACTCTTGCTCTGAACCACCCGAAGACGACCGTTCTCGGCCACAAGGGCACGGTCGGAGACGTCGCACGGCTGACCGGACCTGCGATCATGGAAGCAGGTCAGCTCGAGGGTGCACCAGCCTTAGTCGTTGGCTGCCCCCCATGCCAGGGTTACTCCACGCAAGGTCCGCGGAATCCGAAAGACCGGAGGAATAGGCTCTTCGAGGAATACCTCCGGCTCGTCTCGGAGATTCGGCCCAAAGCTGTCGCCGTCGAGAACGTCCCGGGAATGGCAACCCTATCGGACGGCAAGTTCCTCTCCTCGCTCGTTTCGGGGCTGGAGGGGAATGGGTATCGTACCGTCGTTTGGACCCTGCGGGCATCAGCGTTCGGCGTGCCGCAGATTCGCCAACGGCTCTTCGTGATCGGCGTCCGAACGGGCCCCCTACCATCGAGTCCTCGCCCGTCGAAAGCCCCTACGGTCTGGGAAGCCATTTCCGATTTGCCCGAGACTGCATTCCGTGCCCTCAGGGATCGGGGCGAGGGGATTCCTTACTTTGCCGAACCTATCTCGAGTTATGCTATTCGGCTCCGGGGCCGCGGCAAACAGGTTACCGGATGCGAGGTCACCCGACACCGTGTAGAACTAATCGAGCGGTTTGGTCGTCTTGCTCCCGGCGAGGCTGATTCGCTGACTCGTCACCGCCGACTCGACCCCAACGGACTAGCCACTACGTTGACCGCCGGATCCCGTATGCGAACGGCCTGCCGACCCCTCCATCCATACCGGAACCGCGTCTTGACCGTTCGCGAGGCGGCGCGCCTCGCGTCCTTCCCGGACTCCTACCAGTTTCCTCCCGAGATCTCCGAGGCGTGGTGCCAAATTGGCAATGCGGTTCCCCCGCTCATGGCCCAGGCCGTATTCCGTTCCATTCGAGATTCGTTGGAACACTAGTGACCCCACGTCGGCCGCCGAACCCTTCACGGCGCTCGACCGGCGCGGCCCGAATCGGGGCCCTCTCTCGCGCACTGAAGAAGGCCTATGGTAGCCCTCGCTTGCACAACAAGAAGAACCCCCTAGACGAGCTGATTTTCATCGTGCTTTCAGCAAAGACAGCTGAGCGGACGTACTTGCAAACGTACTCCGAGTTACGACGGAGATTCCCGCAGTGGTGGGCGATCCTCCAATCGCCCGGGGGCGCCGTTGCCAGCGTGATCGCGTCGGGTGGGCTCGCGGTCAAGAAGGAGGGACAGCTTCGGGGACTCCTCCAAACCCTCGAAGCGGAGATGGGGACGCGGCGTCTGTCCTCCCTTCGGACGAAATCCACCGCCGAGCTCGAATCATTGCTCCTCAAATTGCCCGGAATCGGGCTGAAGTCGGCTCGCTGCGTCCTGATGTACTCCTTGAACCGGCCCGTCTTCCCCGTCGACACGCACTGCCGTCGAGTCCTAGAGCGACTTGGGGTCGTTGAACCTAGGCGGTTGTCCGAAGCCGTACAGAACGGGATCCAAGACCTCGTCCCCATCAGAATCCGGTACGATCTCCACGTGAACCTGGTCGCCCACGGGCGAGCCGTATGCCATGCCCAACTTCCGAACTGTCCCTCCTGCCCCGTGAGGAGGGATTGCGCGTATTACGCGCGGTCTCCCTCGTCGCCGGCGGGAAGCTGAGTCGCCCGGGTAGAGTCTGGCACAGTAGCCGCCTTGAGTTCCTTTCGCAGCTTTCTCAGGCTCTCCCCTCGTGCGGCGCGGGCCAACAGGCGCTCCTTCAGCTCGAACGGCACGGACAGCGGGGCGGTCTCCCGCTCGAACAGATACCGGTTGACGGCGGCTCGTAGGCGCATGTTTTCGCTGGAGCCGAATTCGCCACGCTCGCAACGGTCGAGGAACTCGTCGATCTCCTGCTTACTTAGCCCGTCGTGAAGGAGTTCGTGGAAGAGCGGGTACATCACCGGCCGCTCGACCTGCGAGGCAGTCATCACCTCCGCCAGTCGGCTCATCTTCCGGAGGTAGGGCTTGGAGTACTCGCTCTTTTCGACTCCAAGAGCCTTGAGCTCGTCGGCAAGACGTTGGAGAATTGTCTCCTCGATTCGCTCTCTTTTCTGGAACGGTCGCGTTCCTGCCGGGCCGGCGGCACTCTTCATCCGCTCGAGCTGCTCGTTGATCGCCTTGCCAATCTGCCAGTAGACCGCGGCACGGGTTAATGGTTGAGCGGTCCGCAGGTTCAGAGCCGCGTCGCGTGCAAGTCGGTCGAGAGCATGGTATAGGTGTTCCTCCTCGGCGATCTCCTTGTTGAGGTCTCCCACCGACTGCCCTTCGCCAACAGAGAGCGGCGTGTCGAACGCCTCAATCTCCATCTCTCGGCCTCCGACCGTCACGGTCTTCCGCTTCATCGGGAGAGCGGGCTTCCGAGCTTGCCCGAGCGAACCCCCTCGATCCTCGCCCACTTCGCCATGACAGTCGACTTTTCTAGCTCGATCTTCCTGCACACCGCGATGAGCTTGTCTTTCGTCAGCTCGTCCGGCTCGAGCAAGGATATGCGTCGTTCGAGCAAGAGTTGCCCCAGCTCCGAGACGGAGCATTTCGCCACGTGATATCGTTGCGCTCGCTCCTCCCCGACAGTCAAGGACCATGACGGCGAAAGCTGGTTCACGTAAACGCGCCATTCCTTGCGGTCGAGGATGCTCTCGTAAATCTTGCCGTCCTCCTCCTGGATCCGTGCGAGGTACGGCGCCTGCAACGCATCACCTCGCCTAGCCTTCGCCGGCTTCGTCTTCCTTGGCGTGCGGTGGCCGTCACCGGTTTCGTCCTCGACTTCCGGCTCCGCTGCAGGAACCTCAAACGTCACCAGCCGATCGTGCAAGGGATTCTTCGCGCCGTCGACAAGGCTGATCCGTCCGGTGAACGTTCCCGGCAGTGCGTCGTCGGGGAGCTTGAAGCTGTCTTGGATCTTTCGCGAATCCTCCGCAGGGACCTCTACCGGCCAGACTTTGTGATACACCAGGGCCGAGCCCGGCGTTACGACCGATGCCCGAGCTTCGAGGATGGCGGGTGAGGTGCCATGTCCGGAGTTGACTACCTCGAACGACAGCACCACGTCCTGACCGGGGTCGTAGCTGGACCTGTCCGTTTTGGGCGCCCGAATCCAGGGAGACTTCCTCGGAGTCGGCTTCGTGCGCTCTTCGATCACGCCCCCTTCGGGGTGCCACTCGGGAAACTCCTCCTTGAGCAGTCGATTGAGCTGGGCCGTCACCTCCGACATCGACCTCGAGACGCCGGGGTCAGTCACTCGTTCGATGCCGGCGTGCCGGCGCATGAAGTCGTCTACCAAGCGCGCGAGCGTGTCCCGCGTCGCGCGCCAAGCCCGCGTGCTCTTGAAGCGCAGATGATCGGTGGTTTCACTATCCGCTAGGAAGTCGGCAACGACCCTCCCGAAGAATCGGTTCTGGTTCGGTCCGCCGTAGACCTGCTGAAAAGTCACGACGTGGTCGTTCGTGCAAACGGCAAGCGCGCGGGGTCGTTCCTCGCCGAGCGGCACTTTCGCGAGCGCCAGATCTACTCGTGCGAGCCTTCCAATGACAGCTCCGTGAGAATCGGTCACGTCCAGGTCACGCAGTTCCTCGGAATCGGCCAGTTCTGGGGCCGCCCAGGGCGCGATGAGGCGGGACTCCCCGTCGACCTCGTACGCCACCTCAATTTCGTTCGGGTGATCCTGGAGTAGATAGTTCCAATTCCAGAGGATGAGCCCGACCATCCTTTCGACGTTCTCGAACTCGATGCCGACCATGCGGTCGCCGACCTCGTCGAAGACACCGGAGGCCGTGATCACCGTCTGACCCTCTTCGATCTGCGACGGAGGGAAGGCCGCTGTGAAGATGCTCGATTTGCCCGGCCAATCCGACCGCCAGATCTCGTTCCCGCGCCAGAGAGACTGCTTGTACTCCCCACCGACTGGGTGGGTTTCGGTGCGGACGAGTTCGGCGATGGGCACTAGCACTTTGGCGCCCTCTCCCCGACGAATGTTTCCCAAGGATCCGGCGGAGTGAAGCGAATTGTAGCGCTCCCAGTCCAGGATCCCCTTGTATCCGGTCGCCGTGAATTGTAGCCGCTTCTCCTTCGACGAGTAGGCGAAACTGACTGCGAGCTTGCGGCCCTCGATGCGGTTGTCCCAGACATTCTGGATGAGATTGTAGACCACCGCCTCGGCGACGCCGGGGTACTCGTCGAGAAGATGGCCCATGAGATACCTGCCCGTATCGGATTTGAACGGCTGCGAGTCCCTCCCGAATCGATCGAGGATCGATTGGGGCGATTCGTCGTCCCGAGCGGGTTCCCGGCCGTTCCCGGTCTCGCTCACCGGCAGCCATCCCCCTGAGTCCGGCTCGCCGGCGAACTAACGACTACGGCGGAGCCCGACCCTCGAGCCGTCGCTTGTCTGGGCGGTCTGCACGTCCGCCTCCACCGAGGACTAGAACTTGGTGGAGGTGCCCCCGACACGCACGATCTCATCACTCTGGTTTCCCCCTCGCCAGGTACTCCAGGGTGTTCTCTAGGTAATACCTCACGGACTCCGGGCCGGGGCTGTTTCCGTTGGCCCGGAGAAGGTCCCGAACGATCCGCTCTCTCTCCCGTCGAGAGGCCGGTGCTCCTCGAAGGGCAACGACAAACGGCTCGTAAATCGTCACCGTCTGCCCATGCGAGTTCTGGGACTTTGTGACGACGTTCCAGCCTCTCGTCTTCATTCGGTTGCGTCGGCCGGTACGACGCTTACGGCGGGCCGTGGGAGAAGGGGGGTGAATGTTCGTTGACTGCGACGTTGGCTCCATTGTTGCATCACTGGAGATTTCCCTGAGTTCCCCTGACTCACCGGGAGGGGTCATGCCGGATCCCTCCGGTTTGCCCGACTCACCGAACTCGAGCACCAGCGAGTTTCCGTCAATCTTGACCAAAGTGAGTTGGAGTCTGATTCCATGCATCTGGACGACATCGGCTGCGATGTCGCCGAGTGGTATCCGCACCACCGTTCGGACGTCCGCTCTTGTCATAGTGTATATTCCTATACGTTATATGTTATAACCTTTCTGTGCGTGGCTATTGTGGGAACGGGGGGTCTCAGAGTGTGACCGTGAAAAAGGACCGTGACGTCCAGGATACTGCGATACTCCACGGGTTGGAGCGAGCCTCTTCTGCCTCTCGAAAGAAGTGGCTATTTGTCGAGGACATTGTGCCTATGTATCGCCTTGCGGCAGAGGCACTTCGAGTCCCCTGTTTGCATCAGTCGACGGTTGCAAGGCGCCTCGAAAGGTTAGTCGATCGTGGTATGGTTTTGATTGCGCACAAGCCCAAGTCCGTACATTTGCGTGGCGTGGTCGAGGAACGCCAGGTCAAAGCGTATCAGCTCGCAGCCCGCTAGCGGAGAGTCAGAGTCACCGCGTCCACCACGAGGCAAAGGTCCGTAGAATCCTTCACGAACCTCGATGGGAAAGCCCTTAGCCGATTTTGGGCTACATCCGCAGACATGGCAAGCCTCAAGGATGACGTCACTGAGGCTCTCAAGACCCAAGGGGCCCCCGAGGGATCTCGGGAGCTTTGGGAAGAAATCTACGCGGGCTATGAAGAGGGCGGCACTGATGCGGTCTGGAACCTCCTCGAGAAGAAGGTGAAAGCCATCCGCAAATCGGCCAAGGCCGAGAGTTCTGAAATGAGGGCCGCGGCGGGCGTCGCCAAGCCGAAGCGCCACTCGAAAAAGAGGCGGTGAACTGGGTGGCCGGGAAGGTCCGACTCAAGTCCCTCGAGGTGGAAGGGTTCAGGGGCGTGAACAAGCGAATTCACCTCGATTTCGGTCCGAAGGCCACGGTCATCTCCGCCTGGAACGGCAAGGGAAAGAGCAGTTTGCTGGGCTCGATCGAGTGGGCTCTATTCGGTGAACTGCGATTCCAGCCGCCTGAGAATCGAACGAGGGACGAGCTAGTCAGTATGTTCCATCCCGGAGGGCGCGCTTCGGTACAATTGACCGTGTCGATAGACGACCACGATGTTCGCGTGAGCCGAACGCGAGTTGTTGGCAAGATGGCGTCGGACATCGAAGTGACGAATGAAGAAGGAAGAACGCTCGAAGGTGAAGAGGCGTCGAACTACCTATTCCGCCTGACGGGCCTCAGTTTCGATGACTTCTACCGAGCAGCGTTTCTCCACCAGGACAGCATTCGGGGGCTTCTGACAGAAGAGCAAAAGGACCGGGACGAAGCGCTCGATCGACTGCTCGGGGTCGATGAAATTCGCAACATCCTCACGAGCATCCCGATGAGACCGGTGACAACTGCGCTGGAAGAGATCGAGGAGTCCGAACGGAAGCTGATGCAGAACCTTTCCGGGGCAGGTACGGTTGCCAACGAGGGGCGTGACCGAGCTCTCGCGGAAGCCACAGGTGCCGGATATGAGGAATCTGGCCTCACATTAGCTGCCGGGTGCAAGCAGGCGCAAACCCTGCTCTCCGACCTTTCGAGTGCCTGCGCGAAGTACGGCGGAGAGGCCCCCGGGGTTGCTCCGATTGAATCCCCCGAAGACATTGAAAGGGTAGCTTCGCGGGTCAAGAGGACCACTCGGGAGATCCGCATTTCGGTTGGAAAGGAGTCGCCGCTCGATGCTGCAGTCGGACGTTTGGGGACTCTGAAGAAGTTGCGCGCCGAGGTTGAGGGGGCTCTGTGCCAACTCAATGAATCCCGATCTGAGGTTGAGAAGCACGAGAAGGGGAATGGGAAGCCCGCGACCTGGGCAAGAGAGGGTTCAGCACTGGGTGAAACCATCGCTAAGAATGAACGCGCTCTCCATCTCCTCGATGTTCATGGAAGGGTTGTCGCCGACGCGATCGCCTATCTCGAGGCCGTTCCAACCGCTCGCGAGTGTCCAGTTTGCGGTGATCCGAAGGAAGCGGCGAAGCTTGCCGCTCAGCTGCGCACGAAGGTGAAGAAGGACCTGGCGAAGGAGATTGGCCGCCTCAACGACGAAACCGCGGCAGCGAACGATAGGATAGGGGTCTTGTCGGACCTGACGAAAGATCGAGAGAGCTTGCTAGCCACCATGGGAAGGTGCGAAGTCGAATTGAAGGAGGCGCTTGCAGCGGCTTGGGGCGCGCTTGGGATGAAGGGACCGGTCGGTGACGTCCTCCTGTCGATAGCGGACGAGTACGCAACCACCGAAGCTCGACTTGATCCACTGAGAAATGTAAACGAGGCTCGGGAAGGGGATTTGCAAGAGCTCGACGATGGGGCGGACAAGGTTCGAGTGTTAATTCGATTTCTCAGGGCAGAAGCAGACCTCAAAAGAGTGCGTGAGAAAGCCATGGCAGGGGAGGGCGGAGGTTCCAAGGCTTTGGAGGAGGACAAGCAGAAACTGCAGAACCTCAGGCTCGAGCTGGAAGCCATCACCAAAGCACTCAACACCCTGGCGACCGGGCGCGCTCAGGAAGCCCTCGCCCGGTGCGGAGAGGACATTTCCCGTATCTACGGTAGATTGTGCAATCATCCATATTTCGACGGGCTCAAGATCGAAGTGAGCCAGAAAGCGGTGCAGGGGGTGCAACGAAATACTTACCGGATTGTCGCCTACTCATCTAAAGATGGGCAACGAACGTCCGCAAGTTCTCGCCTCTCCACCGGCCAAATGAACTGCGTGGCGTTGAGCGCTTACCTCTCGCTGTCCAAGGTGCTGGCTCATAATCTCGGCTTCATCATGATGGACGATCCGAGCCAGAATCTGGACTCAGAACACAAACAGGCTCTAGCGACCGTGATCAAGTCGCTTCTACCCGCCGAACAGATGATTATCGGAACCGAAGATGCTGAATTCGGTGGGTTCCTCCGGAATGAAATGGGGATGAAGGATGTGACTTGGTTTGACCTCGATTGGACTCCCAGAGATGGAACGGTTTTGAAACCATATGGCTCAGCGGTTGCCTGAATCTCCACCACCGGATCCCCTAAGAGTTCTCACGCTCATTCGAGAGCTCGAAACGGAATTCGGTCCCCAGCAGTTCGGGCAATTAATGCAGACGTTGCTCGGACTCTCGTTTCAAAGCGCGGGATTCACGGTAATCAAGAATGCAGTGGGTGTCCCTGACTTACAGGTGTTTGGACCAACCAATCCGGACGGCTTTGCGATTGAAGCAAAGACCGGCGAAATCTCCATTACGTTGTCAAAGCGGGACTTGGATGGGGTCCGATCGACTAACAGGACCCCTGTGGTGGCCGCATTTTTCCTCTCCAACCCCACACCCACGTGGCGTATGGTCGATGCGAATTCGCTCAGACCTGCAACCTATCGGCGATATGAAATCGAATCGAAACCCGCGGTGGACGTAGGATTCGATGTGACCGGGACATTCTCGCGCGCCCTTGTGGACAACTTTCGCGTAGCCATCGAAGGGCCCGGTGGCCTTGCTAGGATGCTTGGTACCTGATTGAGTACCGCGGCTTGCCCTCTCTGCGCCTCGCTCGTTCCCCTCTTCGCGAGGAACGAGCGATGCAGCCGTTCGGCATCCAGTCCCCGCCCATTGCTCACACCTGCTCCGACGGGAAGCACGTGGCCATAGCATGCTGCCGATGTTCCGCGCACCGCTTGGCGGTCGCTTTGGTCAATCTCTCGAGGTGGCCCGGCCTCGCCCAACCCCTTTTTATCTCGAACCGCCGTTCACAACTCCGCTTCCTTCTTCGAAGTCTGGGGGTCCGGGGTAGTTGCCCTTATTCAAATCGTCGGACCAGTTACTGAGCGCCGGCACGGACCTCCTGCTCCGAAGAGACATTGTCGGTGCCTGGAAGCGGTTCCTGGACGCCCGTGAGAAGTTCGCGAAGGAAGGAAACACTGCCGCCG
>Ga0187867_10004018_pt1 | contig 11510 bp, 11 predicted proteins | sample June2016WEW_13_1_FD_132976 | JGI IMG/M metagenome (GOLD analysis project Ga0187867, IMG submission 132976) | Peatland microbial communities from SPRUCE experiment site at the Marcell Experimental Forest, Minnesota, USA - June2016WEW_13_10 | ecosystem: Environmental > Terrestrial > Soil >... | reverse complement strand
CTGCCTTGGGTGTTGCTGCCTTGGGTGTTGCTGCCTTGGGTCGTGGCGGGAGCGCTCGCTGGATTGACTGACAGCACCTGTACGTTCTCGCGCGCCACGACTTCCCGGGCGATGTCGGGGATGCGCCGGCCGCTGGACATCGCGCGGGTGCGCAGCCAACGATAGGCGTCAGGCTCGCCCATGCGGCGTTCCTTGATCAGGATTGCCTTGGCGCGGTCGACGATTTCCCGCTCATGCAGCCGCCTCTCTGCGTCGCGTAACTCGGCTCGGGCGATCTGGTGATGGCGGAACATGGCGGCGGCAGCGCGCAGGATCGGCTTAACGTCCGGCGGCGGCACCCCGAGCACGTTGTAGGATGACACCCCGGCGCGGATCGCCTCCTCCATGAACACTGCGTCGTCCTGATCGACGAACAACACGATCGGTCTGGGCTGGTTCGAGGCAACGATGCGAATGCCCTCGAGCGCGTCGCGATCGGGACGCGCCATGTCGACCAGCACGACATCCGGGGCCAGGGCGGCGACCGCGTCGGCGAGCAACTCACCCGGTCCGGGACGAAGGATTGTCAGACTCGGGTCAGCCGACAGAACTTTGGTCAGAGCTCCGGCACGGGCGGCGTCGTCGTCGGCGAGGAGAATTCTCACAACCAGGGTTCACTTGTCATCCGGTTGATGCCGTCCCGTTAACCTGTAGTTTACCAGCAGCAAGAACCATGCCGGTTGTGCTGCGGTGCAGCATAAGATGACCGGTCCAGGCCGGCTACACAAGTCCATTGACGTTGGCGGTGCGACTTTGGTTTCTGTCTCGTCTGATCGTGCGCCCCGAGGAAGTGTGAGACGTGGTGTGAACGAGCCGGACACGGTCGGACGGGGTAGGCCGGCGGGAAAACACGCAATTGTCCCTTGCGGCTCGCAACCAAAGTCAAGAATTCCGGTTCCCAGGTAAGCGGGCGGGACGAGGCGTGCCGTGCTGACGAACGGTTAGGGGGTCGAGGCCCTGAATGGGCAGACCATGCGCATAACAAGGGAGAAGCGTGATGTTCAGAGGGTTCTTCGCCGGCGTCCTGGTGACAATAGTCGTCATCCTGGTCGGTGGTTACTTCGGCCTGCGCGACGGCGTGGTGCCCGCCAATGCCGATGCGACCCCCGGTCCGTTCGAAACCTGGGCCGCGCAAACATCGCTGCATGCGACATTGCAGAACGAGGCCCCGACGACGCCTAACCCGGTTGCCTTGACGGACGAGAATCTGATCGCCGGCATCGATCTCTATGGGCAGCACTGCGCGATCTGCCACGGCACGGCGAAAGGCACGACCTCGGCCTCGCCGTTGGCGAAAGGTCTCTACCCGCAGCCGCCGCAATTGGCGACGGACGGGGTGGAGGACGATCCCGAGGGGGTCTCATTCTGGAAAGTGAAGCACGGCATTCGCTGGACTGGCATGCCATCCTGGCGGGATACGCTGAACGACCAGCAGATCTGGACGCTGGCACTGTTCCTGAAGCACATGGATAAGCTGTCGCCTGCCGCGCAACAGGCGTGGCAAAAAGTCAGCAACTGACGCAGAGGCGCGGTCGCCGTCAGCGCGCCGTGCCGAGTGTCCGAGCGTAACGCGATCACGAGGGTAACACCAGCGCACTCAGTCTGAACGTTGGCCTTAACCGCGGCGGTCTTGCGGCGCCGCCCTGCATGCGCGCTCGACGCAGCCGCCTGGCCGGACTTATGGTTGGCGGCCGATATTGCGGATGCGAGAGTGAATGGTCATCCCGTGGCGAGGAGTGCGCACAATTGCGTTTGAACTGGCATGAGCTGAATGGCGCGCGGGCCGATTCCGCCGACGGCACCGTCGTTGAGATCCACGGCTTCCCTGCCACCGTGCTGCCGTCAGTGCATGCGACTCATTTCATCCTGACTTTTGAACCAGGCTGTTGCCCAGGGTGTTTCCCGCGCGATCGCGCGGCGTCGGTTGAGGTGTTCGCGGCCTCGCCGATCCCGACGCGCGGGCAGCAACTGCGCCTGAGCGGTCGCTGGCGCGTGCAGCGCGACGATGCCGAAGGCTGGCGGTATCAATTGCACGGCGCGCGGCTGCTGGAACCGCCGGGCTGGAGGTCGGTCAGCCGGCGCGGCGTGTTGGCTGCCGGCCCGCTGATGTGTTTGGCGGCGTGTTCCGGTGGCCCGTCCTCCCCCCAACAACAGGCCGACGCACGGCGGGCGATCCAGGCTGCGGCGACTGTGGATATCCACAGTCATGCCGGCAGCATCGCCAGCACGAACCACATCCGTAATGGTGGGCCGTTCGGTGCCGTCGCGCGGCCGATGCAACAGGGCGGGATGGCGGCGATCTGCCTCGCTGTGGTGTCCGACGGCCCAACGCATCGGGTCATGGCCGACGGTCGCATCCATCCGTACCGCAAGCCGGATCCCGGCGAATTGTACCAGTTTGGCCAGTTGGCGTTTGGCCGGGTGCATGACCTGGCGCGCGATCAGGGGCTGGCGGTAATCACGGATGTCGCTGGATTGCGGGCCGCTCGGGCAGGCACGGCATCGGCAATCATTTCCGCGGAGGGCGCCGACTTTCTGGAAGGTCAGGTCGATCGGGTGGATGAAGCCTATGCCAAATGGGGTTTGCGGCATCTCCAATTGACGCATTACCGGGTGAACGAATTGGGTGACATTCAGACCGAGCCTCCAGTGCATGGTGGTCTGACGGATGTCGGGGCGGAGGTTATCAGACGCTGCAATCGGCTGGGGATTGTTGTCGATGTGGCGCATGGCACGTACGATCTGGTCGTGCGCGCGGCGTCGGTCACCTCGAAGCCGCTGGTGCTATCGCACACCTCGCTATCCTTGTTGCCAGCCCCTTACAGCCGTCGCATTTCACGGGAGCATGCGCGGGTCGTTGCGAAAACCGGAGGCGTGGTCGGCGTATGGCCGCCTGCCGAGGAATTTCCCACGCTGACTTCGATGGCAGCCGGCATGGCACGGATGGTCGACGCCGTCGGCATCGATCATGTCGGTTTGGGCAGCGATATGAGGGGCCTGGTCGGACCCAGTATTTTGCCGGACTATGATCGTTTGCCAGGGCTGGCGGAGGCCTTGATCGGAGTGGGGTTTTCGGTACCCGACACCAGCAAGATACTGGGGGGCAATTATGCCCGGGTGTTTGAGACGTGCATGGTGTGAGACTCGAGCAATGTCCTAATTCGCCGTCATTCCACCGTCGATCACCAGTTCGCTGCCGGTCACCCAGGACGCTTCGTCCGAAGCAAGGTACAGGCAGCCCAATGCGATATCGATCGGCTTGCCGAACCTGCCCAGAGGCGTCGCGTCCATGCGTGCCTTGCCGCTTTCGTTGCCGAGCAGTCCCGGTCTCGCCATCGGCGTGTCGACAAATCCGGGATGCACCGAATTAACCCTGATCTGGTCTTTGGCATATTGCAGCGCCGCCGATTTTGAAAAGATCCGCACCGCACCCTTCGATGCGTGATAGGCGGCATTGGCGAACGAACCAACAATTCCGCAAATCGAGGAAATGTTGATGATCGATCCGCCGCCGGCCCGTTGCATCGCCGGAATAACGTGCTTGGTGCCGAGGAACACGCCGGTCGCATTCACCTGCATGATCCGGTTCCAGCTTTCCAGCGTCTGCTCTGCCAGTGCCATACCGGTCATGACGCCGCTCGCCTGTACCGTCATTCCGGCGGGCCGGCCGGAGATCCCGGCGATATTGCCCAGGATGTCGATCTTGCCGAATTTCCGCTCGACGTCGGCGATAAGGGCAATCCAGTGCTCCTCGCTGCAAACATCCAACGTGCGGTATTCCGCGATGCCGCCGCCATCGGTGATCTCATGCGCCACCGAGCGGCCGCGATCGTCCTGCACATCGCACAGCACCACGCTCGCACCATGATCGGCGAACAGATGCGCGGTCTCCTCGCCAATGCCGGAGGCGCCGCCGGTGATAATGGCCACTTTGCCGGGAATCCGTTTGCCTGGTTGCATGGTGGTTCCTCCTGGTTGTTTATGAAAATCAGCGATCCTGGTCCTTGCGGAATGCCAACCGAGCCCAACTGACCCCTGGTCTGCGCAGCACCCCATCCGCCGAATCGAACTTCAGTATCGGTTGTAAACCTTCCGTGCCTGCCAGCTGGATTGTTTCCTCAGCCGAAACGGTAAACATGCGGCGCCCCGGCGGGATTGGCCCGTAGCGCAGCGACATGATCATCACACCACCCGGCTGCAGCAACGCCGCCACGCGTGGCATCGCCCGCTGACGTTGCGCCAGATCGAGATGCATCCAGACCGCCGTCAGCTTCACGACATCGAACGCCACACCCAGCGAATTGATCTGCGCCAGATCCGGCAAACTGTCATCCAGCCACTCGATGGACGGTGACGGATGCAACTCCGCGGCGCGCGAGCGCAACGCGTCAGTTGGCTCCACAGCCATGACACGATGCCCCATCGCCGCAAAGCCTGCCGCATCGCGTCCGGTTCCCGCTCCGATATCGAGCACGCGTGCCGCCGTGGTCGGGATCAGATGCAGCACTTTGCTGCGGATGTCGGCGAACGCGAGGCTCTCGTATTGTTTGACGAGGGCTTCGGCTTCGTTCGCATAACCTTCCGTGCCGCTGATGACGATGCCGGGCATGGGTCCGACTTTGCAGTTTGATTGTGGACGGGCCAGGATACTCGCGCCGCGCCGGCAGGGATGTCCAGCCTGGCGAGGGAGCAGTTTTTACTCACTTCAGGATCGCGTATCGGGCATTCGGCTACAAATTAATCCGACCGGCGGTTCGCCACGTCGGCCGGCGCACGTCGCGGCTGTGGCATGGAAATCGCAGGGCACATGGTCGGGAGGGCCGTCCGCCGAAACAGGACGCCTCATCGATGCCAGCGACGATCGCCCAATTACCGGTGCTTCGGCTGCCAGTCGGCCGCCTCTTGCGCCAACCCAATCCTGCAGTCCTGACCGGCCTGGCGCTGGCCTTACCAGCAGTGTGTTACCTCGCCGTGTTCCTGCTGATCCCTGCGGTTCGCCTGATCAGCGCCGGCTTCCTCACGCAGGCCGCCAACGGCACGCTGGGTGGTCCGGTCACGCTGTCGCACTTCGTGCATTTCTTCAGCACCAGCCTGTATTCTCACGTGCTGCTGGTCACACTGCGCATCAGTTTACTCACCGCGATGGTTGCCGCCATTCTGGGCTATCCGGTCGCCATGGTCATGGTGCGAGCCCATCCTGTCGTCTCCCGAGCCGTTACCTTCATCACCATCGCGCCACTGATCGTCAGCGTCGTAGTCCGCAGTTATGGCTGGCAACTTATCCTGGGCAACGGTCCCACCGGCCTGCTGAACTGGTTGCTGCTATCCGTGGGCCTGATCCAAACGCCATTACGGTTGCTGTATTCGGAAACCGCCGTCGTCATCGGCTCACTGCACGTGTTCCTGCCGATGATGGTGCTGCCGCTCGCCTCCGCCTTGGGCCGCATCGACCGGCATCTGGAGGAAGCCGCGCGCACACTCGGCATGCCCGCCTGGCGCGTGTTCCATCGGATCACCCTGCCGCTTAGCCTGCCTGGTCTGGCCGTCGGATTCACTCTGGTGTTCTCACTGACTGCCGGTTCCTTCGTTACGCCCGCAATGCTCGGCGGCACCAACGCCCAGATGCTGGGCAATCTGATCGATCAGCAGATCACTGCGATTTACGACTGGCCGTTCGGTGCAACGATTGCCACCGTGCTGGTCGCGATCGTGGTCAGCGTCAATCTCGTGTCGATGCGGCTGCTGGACCGCGGGCGACGCGTGGCACCATGACCTCGCGAGGTATGGCGTGGGTGCTTTATCCGCTGACAGCGGCAATAATGATCTTTGTGTTGGCGCCGCTGGTGATCATCATGGCGATGTCAGTCTCCGGCAGCGCCTTCGCCACGTTTCCGCCCCACGGGTTTACGTTGTCCTGGTATGGCAGCGTATTGAGCGACGCCGATTTTCGCGCCTCGCTCGGGTTCAGCGCCTTGCTGGCAGCCTGCGCAACCGCGGGAGCTTTGGCATTCGGCCTGCCGGCAGCCTTTGCGTTGACCCGAAGCGCGGTGCCTGGTCGCGAGGTGCTACGCGTGCTGCTGTTATCGCCGCTGATCTTTCCGGTTCTGGTGATTGGCGTCGCGCTGTTGCGGTTGCTGTCCGACTGGAACTCCAACAGTGCACCGCTGAACTTACTGATCGGTCACATTCTGGTGACGACGCCCTATGTTGTGCGCACGGTGACCGCGAGCCTTATGCTGGCCGACGTGTCGCTGGAGGAAGCCGCCCGGACCCTGGGCGCCGGAGTGTGGCGGGTGTTTCGCCGCGTGACGCTGCCGCAAATCGCGCCGGGCGTCGCCGCCGGAACGTTGTTCGCGTTCATGGTCTCGTTCGACAACTATCCCATTTCGATGTGGCTCGCTGACGCCCAATACGTGCCGATGCCGATGCTGATCTACCGCCAGGTGGCCAGTGTGTTCACGCCAGCGGTGCCGGCCACCTCGACCCTGATGATCCTGTTCGCGTTCGCGGTGGTGTTGCTCATGGAGCGGCTGACCGGCCTGCGGCGCGCCATGGCCCTTTAAGAAGGAGAGTTCTGGATGCGGAATGGTCTTGCACGGCGCCGGCTGTTAGGCGCGGCGGCTTCGTTGCCTTTGGTGTCGATCGGTGGCGCTCGCGCAGCCACGCGCTCCATTCAGGTCGGCATCTACACCGCGCAACAAGGGGAATATGTCCGTAAACAGATCATTCCGAAGTTCGAGGCGGATTATGACTGCAAGGTGTTCACCACCGAGGGTGTGACCCTGATGCAAATCGCGGCGTTGCGCGCCACGCGGGAAAATCCGAAATACAGCGTCATGTTCATGGACGATATCGGCATCGAACTGTCGAAACGCGAAGGGCTGATCGATAAGTTGCCGGCCGATAAGATTCCCAATCTGGCCGGTTTGCTGCCGCGGTTCCTGTTCTACGATGGTTATGGCGCGGCGTTCGCCATTTCTACCGGCGGGATGGTTATCAACCCACAGGTGACCAAACCGCTGACGTCGTATGCCGATTTGTGGGAGCCGCGCTTTAAGCAACGTTTCCTGATGATGACACCGAAGGCGACCCAAAGTCTGTATTTGCTGATCGCCACGGCCAGCTTCATGACCGGCAAGCCGTTACAGGAAGCGCAATACGAGATCGACACCGTCTGGCCGAAAATGGCGGAACTGAAAGCCAATGTGCTGAGCACCTACGAAAATCCGTCGCAGATCATGATGGTGGCGCAAGGCCAGGTGGACGTCGCCGGCATCGAGTATTCGAAGAACATATATCCATACACCATTCAGGGGGCGCCGATGGACATGTGCTTCCCGAAAGAAGGCACGTTCGCCGGCATCAATTGCCTCAGCTTCGTCAAAGGCGGGCCGGAACCGGAACTGGCCGCTTCATTCATCAACCGCATGCTGGACCCTGCGGTGCAGCAAGGCCTGGCGGCTGCGACCTTAACCTCGCCATCGGTCAAGGGTGCAACATTCGCGCCGGAAATCGGCAAATACATCGCTTATCCCGAAGCGAAAATGAACGCGATGGGTTTATTCGCCGCCGACTGGACTTTTATCAATCCACGCCGGCCAGGCTGGTTGGAGAAATATAATCAGGTGTTCGGGAGCTGAACGTGGACTCCGAATTACCACTGCCGGGATTCATCGCTCCACCAAAGACGCGGTCGACCACGGTCCGGCTGCACGAACTCAGCAAGCATTATGGCGCGCAACTGGCTGTGGACGCGCTTTCGCTGACGATCGAGCCCGGCAGCATGCTGGCGCTGCTGGGGCCTAGCGGCTGCGGCAAAACCACCTGTCTGCGTATGATCGCCGGCCTGGTGCAGCCAAGCTCGGGCGAGATTTTCGTCGATGGCAATCGGATCACCGGCACGCCGGTGCATCGGCGTAACATTGGCCTGCTGTTTCAGAACTACGCGCTGTTTCCGCATATGACGGTTGCCGAAAATGTCGCGTTTGGACTGGAGGCGCGACGGCGGCCGAAAGCGGAGACCGCAGCACGCGTCGCCGGTGCATTGCAACTTGTGCAACTCAGTGGCTATGCCGATCGTATGCCGGCGCAGTTGTCTGGCGGTCAGCAACAGCGCGTGGCGCTGGCGCGCTGCCTGGTGGTGGAACCGTCGCTGCTGTTGCTCGACGAGCCGTTGGGCGCGCTGGACAAAAGCCTGCGAGAAAGCATGCAGGTCGAATTGCGCGCGCTGCAACAACGGCTTGGCATTACCACGATCATGGTGACGCACGATCAGGATGAGGCGCTGACTTTGGCCGATCGGGTCGCGATCATGCGGAACGGGCGGTTGGAACAGCTTGGCTCGCCTGCCGAGGTATATCAGCAACCGGTGTCACGCTTCGTTGCGGGGTTCATCGGCGTTTCGAACTTCTTTCGCGGCCGGGTCGAACGGTCCGGCTACGTGATCACACCCTCGGGGCTGATGCTGACCGTTGCCGATCAATCGGTTGGCGATGACATCACCATAGCCTTGCGCCCGGAAGCGGTGACAATTCAACGTGAGGCCGTCCCGACCGGGCCTGACTGCGTGTTCTGTACCGTAGAACAGGTCGTTTATCGCGGTTTCATAAGTCATACTTATCTGCGCCTGGACAACGGCGAGACACTGATTGCGTTTCAATCCAACCGGCCAGGATCGGAGAGTGGCGCGCCTGTTGTGCCTGGCGCGCGCGTGCTGGCCCGCTGGAATCCGCTGAGCAATTGCGTCGTGCGCGACGACACCCACTGAGCTTGCGCTGCCGCCAGGCTTCTCCCAGACTATGGTAAATAATCGGGAGAATACGTTATGCTCAACCGCTACCAGGTCGCTGCGCTGTCCGCGCTGTTGCTTGGATCGTTGACGGCACAAGCCGTAGCTGAGACGGCGGGGATCACCGCGTCTGAGATCAAGATCGGCCAGAATGCGCCATTCAGCGGGTCGGCCAGCGTCTATGGGCAGATCTCCACCGCGGAGACCGACTATTTCAAAATGATCAACGACCAGGGCGGGATCAACGGCCGCAAGATCGTTCACATTGCGCTCGACGATGGTTACAGCCCGCTGTATTCTTCGATGCAAGCATGCCGAAATTCTTCCGTCATGTCGATCCGCAAGGCGGCGGATATAGATTGGCATCCGCTGTACATCATCGACTCCAATGGCACGTTGGTGAAGCCGGCACTGACCTCTTCTGGGATCGACAAATCGGTGATGACCGCGCAGTACTTGAAAGACCCGACCGATCCGGGCTGGAACGATGACCCCGGGATGAAGGAGTTCCTGGCGTGGCGGGCGAAATATGCACCCGAGAGCGATCTCGCCAATCCGGTCTGGGTTTATGGATACCCCATGGCACAGGCTCTGCTGGTCGTTCTGAAGCCGGCCGGTAAAGACCTGACGCGGGAGAGCTTCACGCATGCCGCGACCAACCTGCCTGATACGACGACGTTGCCGATGGTCTTGCCAGGCATCAAGATCGGCACATCACCGACGGATTACCGGCGATGAAGGGGATGCGGTTGGTGCGGTTCCATGGAACGATGTACAAGCTACAGCCGAAGTGACGGAAAAGGGGGAGAACGGACATGATCGGTGACTCGAAAGGTGCATTTCCTGGTATTGCGTACCGTAATGACGCCGAGCTGAAGGCGTGGCTGGCGAAGCGGCCCACTGAGGCCGCTTTGGAACCTGAATTGCCGATCATCGATCCACACCATCATTTCTGGGATACGCCGCAACGCGGACATTACTTTCTGCCCGAACTACTGGCCGACATCGGCGGCGGCCACAACATCGTCGCCACCGTCTTCCTCGAGTGCGGCGCGATGTATCGCAAGACCGGCCCGCGCGAGATGGCGCCGGTGGGCGAGGTCGAGTTCGTCAACGGCATCGCGGCGATGAGCGCGTCGGGCAATTACGGTCCTTGCCGTGTCGCCGAGGCGATCATTGGCCATGCGGACCTTACCCTGGGCGCCCGGGTGCGAGATGTGCTGGAAGCCCAGATCAAGGTTGCCGGCGGCCGGTTCCGCGGCATTCGTTACGGCGTGTCGTGGGATGAAAGCCCCGAGATCAACAAGCACTCTTCCCGCGTGGTGCCGCTGCACCTGGCGCGTGATCCTAAGTTCCGTGAAGGATTCGCCCAGTTGGCGGGGCCAGGATTGAGTTTCGAGAGTTGGCAGTATCATCCGCAACTACCGGACGCGATCGATCTTGCTCGTGCATTTCCGGAAACCACCATCATTCTCAATCATGTCGGCGGCGTGCTCGGAGTTGGACCCTATTCCGGACGGCGGCAGGAGATCCTTGCCAGCTGGCGTAAGGACATCAACGAGCTGGCAAAGTGCCCGAATGTCAATGTCAAGCTTGGCGGCATCGGCATGGTGTCATTTGGTTTCGAATTGCACGAGCGTGACGTTCCTCCGTCGTCGGCGGACCTCGCTGAGGCGTGGCGGCAATATGTCGAGCCGTGCATCGAGGCGTTCGGGGTCAACCGTTGCATGTTCGAGAGCAACTTTCCGCCCGATAAGCAGTCCGGCGGATATACCGAGTTGTGGAATGCATTTAAACGCATCACCGCGGGCGCCTCGGCGGCAGAGAAGACGGCGCTCTACAGTGGGACTGCGGCGCGAGTATATCGGCTGACCGTGCCCTGATCAGTCCTTTGGCGGTATCAGACGAGGGCCAACCTGTTTGGCCTTCTCGAAGAACCGGGCGGCTTCATCGGTTCGTCCCAGGTTTTGTGCCGCGAGACCTCGATTGTAGATGGCGACAGCGTAGTTCGGGTCGAGCCGGATGGCCTGATCGAAATCCGCGATGGCTCGTTCGAACTGACCCTTGCCAGCCCGGGCGACGCCGCGGAAGTTGAAGGCGTCGGGAAAGGCTGGGTCCAAACGAATGGCCTGGTCGAAGTCCTGAATGGCCCGGTCGAACTGACTTTCGGCGGCGAGGGCGCGGCCTCGGTAGAAGAATGCCCGTGCCAGATTTTCCGGCGTCTGCCGGTGCGACTGGATCACCGAAGTGCACGCCGGGATCAGGCGTTCGGAGTACTCGCCACGGCACCGCGCCCATTGTTGATCGAGGGTCTGAGCTGTCGCCATAAAGCTCGGCCCCATGCAGGTCAGGACCGTCGCCAGCAGGATCGCTCGCATCTTCGCTCCCGTCTCCAGTGGGGATCGTTGAGCCGGAGCCTGAAGGCGGTCAATGGTGCAGTTTGGAATCTCCGATTGCGCCGCCGCGTCGGCAACGGATGGAGGGGTCGTTGCGTTGAACTATAGGTAGCGAAACGCTGATATCCACGGCTCGACCTTGGCGCGGAACGCACGGTCGGTTTTAAGACTTTGATTTCGCAGAAACGGTATCGGCCATCGCGAGACTGTTCGGCAACGCGGGTGGATGGATATGTACCGAACCCGTAATCAAACCCAGAAGGCAAGAGGGGGACGGCGGTCCCCCT
>Ga0187867_10004015_pt1 | contig 11514 bp, 6 predicted proteins | sample June2016WEW_13_1_FD_132976 | JGI IMG/M metagenome (GOLD analysis project Ga0187867, IMG submission 132976) | Peatland microbial communities from SPRUCE experiment site at the Marcell Experimental Forest, Minnesota, USA - June2016WEW_13_10 | ecosystem: Environmental > Terrestrial > Soil >... | reverse complement strand
GCGATCCAGGCTGAAAGAGAGACACTCGACGGATGGAATGCCGGCCATTCGCCTCGCGCGGCGGAAACAATCGCCAACATGGCTCCGCCAGCGAGCATTTGGGCGCCCGAACTCATGACCTTGGAATCCGGGAGGGGGAGTTTGCGCGCGAGCGCAGAGGCGATCGACCAGCTGAGGGCGCCGATGATGAGGGCAATGGAGCCGGCAGTGTCGACGGCGGCACTGCCGAGGAGGCCACCGAGCGAAGTCGACCGAATCGTGAGTACACCGACTCCTGCGAACCCCAGAAGCAGCGCGGTAGCGAGGCGGGCCGTCAGCTTCTGGGTGCGGAGAATGACGATCTCAGCAAGCGCCATGAAGGCCGGAATCGTGGCCAGGATAACGGCGGCGATGCCGGAGGGAACGCGCTGCTCGGCCCAGAAGAGCAGTCCGTAGTCGACGAGGAAGATGAGAAAGGCAAGCAGAGAGATCGAAAGCCATTCGCGCCCGCGCGGGCCGCGCTGTTTGGTGGCGAGGGCCCAACCGTAGACGAGAAGACCCGCTGCGACGAAGCGAAGAGCAGCGAAAAGAAGCGGGGGAACTTCTGTGACGCCGACACGAATGGCGTAAAACGTCGAGCCCCAGACGAAATAAATGATCCCGAAGGCGAGAAGTATCTTCCAGCGCGGGCGATGGGTTTCTGCACTCATCGTCATAGCTGTATTTTGCGGCATCAAGGGGTGATTCGTCGCCAAGATGGCAGGGAAATCGCGGCGAGACGCGGATCGATCCGCGCCACCGGTGGAATTGACGAAGGCAGGCTCTGGCTATTTTTCGGCAAGAGCCGCGGCCGACGGCGGTGGCGTATTCGGCAAGCCGACTTTGCGAACCAGTTCAACGCAGCGGGGATCGGAGCGGATGTTGTCCAGCTCAAAGGCGGTATTCAGCTCTTTGAGCAGGAAATCGTGCTCGCGATACGCGGTGTTCAGCCACTCGAATGCTTTCTCCTTGTCGCCCAGATCGGCGTACAAGCGGGCGATCTTGTAAGGGGATGCATAACCGGTCTGGCGCTGGATGATCAGGGCCTTGATGCCTTCAGTCAGCGCGCCATGCCAACCGGCGGAGCGGAAACCCCGTTCCATGGCACCGCCGAATTCGGCTTCATCTCTGTTGCCCGAATGCTGGAAATAGGCCCGCCACTGCTCCATGACCTGGGGATACATGCGTTTCCCCCAGTAGGCATAACCCAGGCAGTCATGGGCCAGGTTGAAGGTTGGGTTCTCGTCCAGCAACTGCCGGCAGACTGCGATGGCGTCGTCGTAGCGGCGCGCCGCAACAAGGACGCTCCCCTTTACGCGACGGATGATGAGCGACGTGGGATCGAGCAGATGAGCCAGCTCGATTTCCTTGAGCGCATCCTGCTCTCGGCCACCGATCATACCGAGGTTTTCGGCGAACCATTGGTGGGCAGTGGCATCGTTGGGATCGAGGGCAAGGGCCTTCCTGAATTCAGCCTCGCCGCCGGCAAAATCCCAGTCGTATTCCATCTCGATGCTGCCCAGAATGGCGTGGGGATGAGCCAGGGTGGGATCCAATTCAAGCGCCTTGCGGGCTGCGTTGCTGGCTTTCGGAAAATCCTCGGAGGGATTCCCTCCAAAAAAAGGAAGCACGGAATAGACGTCGGCGAGGGCGGAATACGACAGGGCATATTCAGGGTCTTTTGCGATGGCCCGGTTGAAGAAGGAAATGGAAGCTTCGAGGTTAGCGCGGTCCCTCTGGTTCCACGTGTAGCGCCCCTTTAAGTACAAGGTGTGGGCTTCAGTGCTCTGCGTGCCTTGCCGGACGACCAACAGCCTATCGGGGGTACTGAGGGAGGAGCGCAATTGTTGCGCGATGTCGCCTACAATTTGCTCCTGCAGTTGAATGAGATCGGAGACTTTGGCCGTGTACCGTTTTCCCCAGATTTCGGTGTTGTCGGGAACATTGGTGAGTTCGGCGCTGACGTCGATCTTGCCGGCTTCTATGGTGACGCGGCCGCTGACAACCACAGACACGCCAAGCTCATTTCCTGCTTCCTGTGGCCCAATGTTTTTTCGCTTGAGCCGGAACACGGCATCGCGGGACCGGACCTTAAGCTGTGGAAGGCGGGCGAGGCTGCCGATCAGGGACTCGGTGATGCCGTCAACGAGGTAACGGGAGCCGGCGTCGCCGCTGACGTTCGCAAAGGGCAAAACCGCGACAGAATCCGTCGCGAGAGCCGGCACGGCTGCACTTGAGGGCTGGCGATCGCCGACCGCGGTAACGCGTGGACCGGGGTGGCCGACTAAGAAATAGAAGAGAAGAGCCGCGGTGAGGGCCAAAGGCACCAGCCAAGTCGCGACTCGTACAGCCGTTAATGTCCGGCGACGGCTAGCGGGTCCGGGGGTCGACCCGGTCTCAACCGAAGGGGCCCCGCGCTGTTTGACAGAGCCGTTTGTGCCTGAGCCGTTGGAGGGTTGTCCGTTGGCTTGGCCAGCGACCGGCCCGGCTGGGGCCGGGTCGTCAGCTTCCAATTCACCGTCTTTGCCGTTGAGCCAATCCGCGAGCTCGCTCGGATAGGCAAACACGCTTCCGCGCTCTCCGCCGGGCACGCGATGCACGGGCAGTCCGCGCTCTCGCTCCCAGCGCTTGACAGTGCGCTCGGCCCGGTTCAGGAAGGCAGCAATCTCCTTCCACGAGACAAGTGTCTTGACCGAATTTGAGTTTTCCGTCTGAGGGGAAGCCATGGCCGTCGCTTACTGAGCCCGGGCCCGGGGGTTGGCCGTATGTGCAGGATTCTACGTGTGCCGCGACAGGGTGTCCAGCGGCTTTCGGCCGGGACGCGGCCCGAAATGGCACGAAATGGCATGTGACGGCGCTTGCCGCGAACACCCGCGAAGTGAAAGAGATAGGGAGGGTCACCTCGATCAGATATGAAGTCTCGGCCCAGTAGTGTCCGACAACCAGCAGTGTCCGACAACCAGTAGTGCCCGTCAAATGGAGGTCCGTTATGCGCGGTCTCTGCGCGATCATGCTGATCTTGTGCGCTTTTGTTCTTTCCGGCTGCACAGGCGCACCGGTAATAGGCACAACCTCAACACCAACGAATAATCAAGTGCAGGCCGCGTCGCTGAGGGGCAGGGTCCACGGCGGCCAGAATCCCGTCTCGGGCGCGACCATCCAGCTTTGGATGACCGGCCTTCAGGGCGTCGGCTATGGGTCGACCGCTTTAATCTCCGGGTCGGCGCTGACCACCAGCGGCGAGGCGCTCACCGATGCCAACGGCAACTTCGACATCACGGGCCAGTATTCTTGCGGCAGCAGTGGCAGCTCCCCGGTCTACCTCACGGCTACCGGCGGCAATCCGGGTTTGGGAGGAACGGTCAATAACAGCGCGATCATGCTCATGGCCGCGATGGGGACGTGCAGCTCGCTCGCCTCGCTCACGGGCCCCATCGTCATCAACGAGGTAACAACGGTCGCTTCGGTTTACGCGCTGCAGCAGTTCATTGGCGGCGGCGGGTCGGAGTACAACGTCGGCTTCTACCAGGTACGACCGGCAACAGCGACGGCCCTCGCCACCGGCTTCTCCGAAGTCCTGAATATGATCGACATCTACACGGGCACGGCTCAAACGACGACCACTTCCGGTGTTGGCTATGTGCCACAGGCTGAGATCAATACCCTCGCCGACATCCTGGTTCCGTGCGTGAACACCAGCGGCCCGACTTCCTCGAACTGCCAATCGCTGTTTACGGCTGCAACGCCCAGCGGCGGCACCGCTCCCACCACGGTGCTGGGGGCGATGCTCGATATTGCCCAGAATGGCGGCAACAACGTCTCTACACTCTACGGCCTCTCCTCCGCCAACGCGGCATTCCAGCCTACTCTCAGCGCAGCGCCCAATGACTGGACTGTTGCTCTCGCCTACAGCGTAAGCGGCATCAACTACCCCTACGGCATGGCGCTCGACGCGCAAGGCAATGTTTGGGTCAGCGGATGGTTGGGCAACGCCCCGCTCTCCCCTCAGGTTGGGGTGATCTCGCCCATCGGCGTCCCGGCCAGCAACAGCCCCTACACCAGCAGTGCCAGTCTCAGCGCTCCAACAGGTATTGCCGTCGACGGCAGCGGCAACACCTGGGTCGCGAACTGTGTCACAAACGGCGCCGTTGCGTTTACGCTCCAAAGCAATACCATCACGGTCTCCTACGGCCCGTTCTCCGTGGCCGGGATGTCCTGCCCTCTTGTGGATGCAGTCGACAGCGGCGGGAACGTGTGGTTCACCAACAACGGCAACAACGACCTCATCGAGTTAAGTTCGCCCTTTTCGAGCACAAACTATACCACCTACTCCGGCGGCGGCCTCGATAAGCCCATTGGCATTGCCCTTTACCGCTATTACAACCCCTCGTTGGTTAACGCTGTTTGGGTCGCCAATTCGGGCAGCGATTCTCTAACCGATTTCATCGGAGCGACGGGTACCAACTACACCGGCGGTGGGCTCAGCGATCCCAGCGGCATTGCCGTCGACTCGTCGGGCAACATGTGGGCGGTTGGCACATCCGCTAACCTGGTTGCCGAAATTAACTACAGCGGCACGGCAGTTTCGCCCGTTGGCGGATGGACCGGCGGCGGCCTGGATGGGCCTGCTAGAGTGGCCATTGATGGCGCGAACAACGTTTGGGTGACGAACAACACGAATTCGACCCTTACGGAACTCAACAACAGTGGCACACCCATCAGCCCATCGACCGGTTTCCAGAGCTCTACGCTGCACAGCCCTGGGTTGATAGCTATCGATGCGTCGGGCAATGTTTGGATCGTTAACTCTGTCGAGACTGCTTCCGGGTATATGACCGTCACCGAGTTTCTCGGCGCGGCAGCGCCCGCGGCAATGCCGCTGCAAGAGGACCTGCCGACCATATGAGTCGGCCAAAGGCCAAATTGAGGAACGAGATTTCGTCGAAGTGCGTTTTGCCCAGGAGGCAACTTTGAAAAAGATGCTTTTGGTTTTCTGTTGGTCCGCGATGCTCATCTTGATTGCGCTTCCCCTGCGCGCGCAAAATGGGTGCGTTGATTCGCCGGAGGATCCCACGATCGTGCTGGCGTTGGTGAGCGGCGCAGGCGTGTTGGCAGCGAGATTGTGGAGATGGCGCGGCAAGCATTAGTTGTCGCCGGCTTTCTGCGAGTGCCGGTGCCGTTTGCGTTGCCGTTGACCGTCTTGACGGGTTCATCGGGACGGGGGTTTTCCCGTTGATAATGCCCGCCTCGCTGTGTTATACAAAACTGATTTCTTCCCCCCCGTACATTCCCTTTTCTCACGGCTTTCTGCTTCTCCATCAATTTGAACGCCCCCTAGGATCGGAGCCTTTGCGAAGGGAGTCCTCGGTATGCGCATTTTCTCGGCGATTGCAACATGCTTAGTTCTTCTCGTCTCCGGCTGCTCGGTTGCGCCGGTGATGACCACAACCTCAACTCCAACGAATCAGGTGCAGGGCGCAGCGCTGCGCGGCAGGGTCCACGGCGGCAACCAGCCCATCACCGGCGCCAGCGTGTATTTGTACGCGGTGGGCACCGGCGGCTACGGAACCGCATCCACTCCGCTGCTGAAGAACCCCGTGATGACCGATGGAAACGGCAATTTCTCCATCACCGGCGATTATTCGTGTTCGCCGAACCAGCAGGTGTACATCTACACGAATGGCGGAAACCCGGGACTGACGTCGGGGACGGACAACGAGGCGGCGGGCCTGTTGGCCGGGCTGGGGCCGTGCAGCGCGCTTCTTGCGGCAGGAGCCTCGTTTCAAAACATCTTTGTGAATGAGGTTTCGACCGTTGCCACGGCCTACGCCCTTGCCGGATTTGCCGTCGATGCGACAGACATTTCGAGCTCGGGCAGCAGCCTGGCGCTTCAGGGCGTGGCAAACGCGATGGCGATGATTCAGAACTTCGAAGCACTGAGCACCGGCACGGCGCTGGCAGCGACACCCAACGGCGCTGCCTATCCGCCGCAGAGTGAAGTCAATACGCTGGCCAATATTCTGGCAGCGTGCATCAACACGACCGGGTCGACAGCTTCGGGGATGCCATGCAACACGCTTTACACTAATGCACTGTCGGGTGGGACGACCGGGTCACAACCAACTGACACCGCGACGGCGGCAATCTATATCGCGCATAATTCGGCGGCAAATCCCGGCAACCTGTTTAACCTGCAGGCCACCAGTCCGCCTTTCTTGCCCGATCTCGGCGCGGCACCCAACGATTTCTCGATGCAAATTATCTTCACCTCCACTAACGGCTACGGGCAATTCAATGACGTCGCCATCGACGGCTCGGGAAACGCCTGGTTCGTGGGGGGGTGGGGAACCGCGGGTGACGGAATCGGAGAGGTTCTCGCGAACACTTTGGCGTGGAGCGCAAGTACTCCGATCACTGGCGGCGGGCTGTCGGCCGGGCTAGTGAATAGCGGAGGAGTCGACATCGCCATCGATCCATCAGAAAACGTTTGGATCCCCGTTAATCCGGACATCAACGGCGCCGCTCTTGTCGAGGTGAGTTCCAGCGGCTCCGTGCTCTCCGGCTCCGCTGGCTACTCAACGAGCCAGCTCGGAGACCTCGGCACCATAGCCGTCGACGGCTCGGGCAACGTCTGGCTACCCTCGCTCGATGCCGTTGTCTGGGAATACATTCCCGGCACCGGCTGGGCTAACACTACGGGCTTTGGCGGAGGCTATTTAGACAATCCCGTTCAGCCTGCCGTCGACACTTCAGGGAACATCTGGATCCCGAATCACAACAGCGGCACCCTGGCGGAGTTCAATTCTTCGGGGACGCCGCTCTGCCCAACGACTTCTTGTTACAGCGGCGGCGGTTTGTACGCTCCGGTCGCTACCGCGATCGATCCTTCAGGCAACATCTGGATCGCCAACAATGGCCTTGGGCCCGCACTCGTCAGCGAGTTCAGTTCCAGCGGCATGGAGCTCTCCGGCTCCGGTTACACCGGGGGTGGTCTCACCAATCCCCAAGGCATCGCGATCGACGGCGCCGGGAACGTGTTTGTTGCGAATTCGCCGGGAAGCAACGCGATCAGCGAGTTCAACTCTTCCGGGGCCGCTCTCTCGGGACCAAACGGGTTCGGGGCCAATACGAATTCGGCTCCCAATGCAGTTGCGATCGACGGCTCAGGAAATGTATGGACGGCGGACCCAGGGAGCGGCGCATACATATGCGTTTTTATTGGTCTTGCCGCGCCGACGGTGACGCCGCTTTCGGCCAACCTGGCGGCGCCTTACGGCAAACATGCGGTGAACATGCCGTAAAGGCAGGGGACACGGACCAGGGATTAGGGACTAGGGAACAGGGGTCAGGGATCAGGAATCGGCATTGGAGAAAAGGATGAACCTAAGAAAAACAGCTCTTGCTTTTGGTCTTGCCCTCGTGCTTGCCGCAGCTCTTCCGCTGCGCGCGCAGAACGGGTGCGTTGATTCTCCGGAGGATCCCACGGTGGTGCTGGCTCTGGTGAGCGGCGCAGGCGTGTTGGCCGCGAGATTATGGAGATCGCGCCGCAAGCACGAGTAGTGCGGGCGACTGCCTTCGGGTCGGGTCGGGGAATTGCGCAGCATCCCGCTTTAAACCGCGTGACGTCTTGTAATTTTGGGGGCGCAGAATTGACTGTGATCAACAACATCGGAGTTCTGGGGTTGAGTCCGGCTCAACATCGAATCAGCGGGTGGTCGAGTTCGGCGGCGAAGCGCGTCTTCGACGCCGGCTGCGTATTGCTGGCGCTGCCCGTGATGATTCCGCTCGGACTGGCCATAGCGGCGGCGGTATGGATCACCTCGCCGGGACCTGTGCTCTTTCGACAAGAACGCGTCGGGCAGAACGGACGCGTTTTCACGATGCTCAAGTTCCGCACCATGGTTCACGGCGGCGGGAAAGCCCATCACTCCATCACCACGTTGGACAATCAATCGTTCACTCCTCTTGGCCCTGTGCTGCGGCGATGGAAGCTGGATGAGATTCCGCAGCTCGCGAATGTGCTGCTTGGGCACATGAGCCTGGTAGGCCCACGGCCCAAGATGCCGGAGCATACGATCTACGAGCTTCCATGCCGCCCCGGACTCACGGGCATGGCGACGCTGGCGTTTGCCGACGAGGAGGCGATGCTTTCCCGTGTGCCTGACGATCAGCTCGATGCCTTCTACTACGACGCGGTGTTGCCCGCGAAGCACAGGATGGATTCTGAGTACCTTGCGAATGCCACATTTCGCTCGGACCTGCGGCTGCTGGCAAGAAGTCTGCTGCGCCGGTGGGAAGATGCAGCCGCGCAGTTCGATGGGGATCGCCAGAGCCTTTTTTCCGGTCTGCGGCGCTCGTCGCGGGTCGCCATGGAACGGCAGAAGGTCCCGTCTGGGGTGGGTTGGGCTGCCGGATCGTCGTTTCCGATAGCGGAAGTTGAAGACTGACGAATCTAAGCGGCCGCTTGTCGCGGCGGACTGAGGGCGCAGGGTTTAGAGCGCGTCACAATTCTGGAATCGCTCTGGCCCCCAGCATTTGCCGGACATAGCGCTCGGATATCTCACCAACTATGCAGCCATTCGGCGTCGCGGCCGATGCGGACTTGCGTCTGGAAGAGCTCGCTGAGGCGGGGTTCCGTCAGCAGTTCCTGGCGCGGGCCGTCGCCGGCAATGCGGCCTTCGCGCATGAGAATCACGCGCCCGATCTCAGGCAAGATGTCGCCCAGATGATGGGTGACCATGACGATGCCGGTGCCTTCGCGGGCGAGGCCGCGGAGGGTTTCGCGGAGCTCGCGCTGTGCGGCGAGGTCGAGCGCGTTGGATGGCTCGTCGAGCAGGACCTGGCGGGGGCGGTGGACGAGAGCGCGAGCAATGAGGATGCGGCGCTTTTCGCCGGCGGACATGGCACCGACGAGCTGGCCGGCGAGATGCGATGCTTCGATGCGGGCGAGGGCTTCGCGGGCGCGGATGCGCATTTCGTCGGTGACGTGAAGATTGGGCCAGAGAGTGGATGCGGAGAAGAAGCCGGCGATGACGGCGTCGAGGCCGGTGGTAACAGCGGTGCGCTCACCGGGCAGTTCGGCGCCCGTGGGGCCGGCGCTGACCACGCCGAAGTGGCGGCGGAGCTCGGTCAGGTCCCAGCGCTCGCGGCCGAAGATGCGCACGTGCATGCCGGGCTGGACGATGGGGTAAAGCTGGCAGGTGATGGTGAGAATGAGCGTGGATTTGCCGCAGCCGTTGGGGCCAAGGATGGCAACGTGCTCTCCGGCTCGGATGGAGAGGTTAATGTCGTGCAGCACAATGCGATCTTCGCGAGCGACATTGACGCTGCGGAGGTCGAGGAATTCGGAAGCGGTGTCGGGATTTTCGGTCATTGCGTTGGGTGATCGCTGCGGTTGAAAACGGAACAAATGCGGGTCCTTCGACTGTGGTCGCCGACGCGACCTCCGCTCAGGATGACCAGTTATTATGCTGAATTTGAAATCGGGCATAACTGTTTGGAATGGTAAGCGTTCATCGTTGCGTGGCCCACCTGCTAGATTAAATGGGTCCACACCATGAGAGATCATTTCCACGAGCCGATTCCACGGGGGTTCAGATTTGCGGCCGCTAAAGCCGGCGTAAAGGCGAGCGGCCGCCCGGATTTTGCCGTGATCGTTGCCGATGAGGCGGCGAGCGCGGCCGCGGAGTTTACCTCGAATCGCGTGCAAGCGGCTCCGCTGATCGTCGATAAGGAGCACCTGAGTGCAACCGGCGGGCGCGTGCGCGTGGTGGCTGTGAATGCGGGCAACGCCAACTGCGCGGCGGGCGAAGCCGGACTGCGCGCGGCGCGGGCGACTTGCGCGGCGGCAGCGAAGACCTTCGGCTGCAGTGAGGAGGAGGTGTTTCCGTCGTCGACGGGGATCATCGGCGTTCCGCTGCCGGCAGAGAAGCTGATCAAAGTGATGCCGGAACTGGCCGCGGCGTTGAGTGCAGACGCGAAGAGTTTCGAGGAGGCGGCGCAGGCAATTCTGACGACGGACACGGTGAAGAAGACGGCTTTCGCGCGCCTGGAGGTGGCGGGTGGGGTGGACGGCGCCGAAAAGGGAACGGTGCAAGAGGTGCGCATCGCGGCCTTCGGCAAGGGCTCGGGAATGATTCATCCTCAGCTCGTGCCGCACGCGACGAACCACGCGACCATGCTGATCTACGTGATGACGGATGCGGCGATCGAGCCGGGGGTGCTGTACGCGTATCTTCGAGACGCGGTGGAGATGAGCTTCAATCGCATTTCTGTGGATGGAGATACGTCGACCAACGATACCGTGCTGCTGCTGGCGTCGGGTGCGTCGGCGGTGCGGATCGGAGCAGGCGACGCGGCTTTTCGAGAAGCGCTGAACGAAGTGTGTCTCTCGATGGCGCGGCAGGTAGTGGGTGACGGCGAGGGACTGACGCACGTGGTCGAGCTGCGGATCGAGGGCGCGGCGAGCGATGCGGATGCGCTGCGCGTGGCGAAGGCAATCGCGCACTCGCCGCTGGTGAAGACGGCGTGGGCGGGATGCGATCCGAACTGGGGCAGGCTCGTGGCGGCGATCGGCTACTCAGGGGCGCAGGTCGATCCGGGGCGCATCGATATTCGATTCGGCGATCTGCCGATCTGCCGCGATGGGGGCCGCGCGCCGGAGTTTGACGAGGCGGCTGCTCACTTATACATGGGCCAGCGCGAGTACTCGATCACAATCGATCTACACCAGGGAACGGGGAAGTGCGTCTTCTGGACGACGGATCTGACCGTCGAGTACATCCACATCAATGCGGATTATTCGACGTAGGGATGTCTATCCCGCCCAAGCGGAGCTTCGACGGGGCACCCCGATGGTTGCTATTTCGCGCGGGGATGGGTGCGGTCGTAGACCTCGGTCAACTGGGCGACGGTGAGCTGCGTATAGCGCTGCGTAGTGGAGAGGCGCTCGTGGCCGAGAAGTTCCTGGATGGCGCGGAGGTCGGCGCCTTCTTCGAGCAGATGGGTGCCGAAGGCGTGGCGCAGCGTGTGAGGATGAACGTCGGAAGAGAGGCCGCGCAGGATCGCAATCCGCTTGACGATGCGGCCGACGCTGCGAGTGGTGAGCCGCGCCTGGCCGCCTTTGGAGACGCCGCGAAGCTGGAGATTGAGAAAGAGCGCCGGAGTTGTGACTTGATTTTCTTCGGCCGCAGCGGCCAAGCGAGCCGATCGCTCGGAAAGATACGCACGCAGAGCTTGGGCAGCGGAGTCGCCCAGAGGAACGTAGCGCTGTTTCTGCCCCTTGCCGCGGACCAGGATGGCTTCGTTGGCCCAATGGATGTCGTCGAGATTGAGGCCGACGAGTTCGGCGTTGCGGATGCCGCAACCGTAGAGCATTTCGAGAATTGCCTTGTCGCGGGCGGGCCAACTGGCCGCGTCGTCGGAGACTGAATCGACGGCGCGGTTGAGCTGCTCGATAGAAGGCACGCGCGGCAGATGCTTGGGCAGGCGCGGAGT
>Ga0187867_10004010_pt1 | contig 11519 bp, 11 predicted proteins | sample June2016WEW_13_1_FD_132976 | JGI IMG/M metagenome (GOLD analysis project Ga0187867, IMG submission 132976) | Peatland microbial communities from SPRUCE experiment site at the Marcell Experimental Forest, Minnesota, USA - June2016WEW_13_10 | ecosystem: Environmental > Terrestrial > Soil >... | reverse complement strand
TTTGCCGCCATCCTCTACCGTGATGAATCCGAAGCCCTTCTGGTCGTTGAACCACTTTACAGCACCTTGAGGCATAACTCTTCAAATCCTTCCATATTGTTTTGTGAACCCCTCCAACCACAATTAACATTAATGTCAAATCGTGGTTGAGGCAAGAAATAAAGCAGGAACGGCCGGTATCAGAGGTCAATATATTTTTGCCCAAAACGGCGCGACCCTGGTCCCAATGCTATTTCAGAGTATTTCGAACTGGGGTTTGCCAGGTTGGAATATGTTGGAGATGACAAATTCAACACAGCACACAACTCGGCACTCTGGCCAGTGGTGGTAAATCTTACACTCCGGACGAATTCATTCAGGAGATTAAAGGGAACCCGCTTCTACTGCCATAGCAAGTGATCTGAGATAACTCTCAAGCCTAGTTCAGCCGGCCACTCATCAGAAGCCGGGGCAACCCGATTTGGACGAGATCCGAGTAAATTTAGATTATGAGTTTGCCTCTTTCTCAACACATTTGGGGCAACAGCCTCGGACAATAACCTCGTGCTCTAAGACCTCAAAACCATGGCCATCCGGTAGCAAGAGTTTATTTTTCCCAATGGGATCGGTGATGTCGTGAATTGCTTGGCACTTTATGCAAAACAGATGATGATGGGAATCGACCCTGGTCTCATATCGTGAAACGTCTGTCATCGTGCTGACTTTTTGCACAAGCCCTGCTTCGTAGAATTTTTCAAGGCTCTTATAGACCGTCCCAAGAGAAATCATGGGAAAACGTGTTATGACCTTCTGATGGATCTCCTCGGCACTGAGATGTCCCGTCGAATTGTGCAGCACCCGATAGATCGCCAGTCTCTGATAAGTCACCTGGAAACCGTGAGCCTTCAGTACGGCAATATAGTCCATGTCGCTTTTTTCCTTCATTTTTTATCCCCCTCCTTGGAATCTAAAATAAATGCGGCATCTTAGTGACATTGTCGGAAATACGTCCATCATATAGGAATTGTTTGAGAGTATGCAACTGCTTTGGAGAATAATTCTTTGTAAAGCGTCTGTCAAAGATTGAATTTCCTCTAGTTGGCAACTCCCTTCCCGCGCCAAAGTATTCCAGCCAAGAAAGGGGAAAGCAGCCGAAAAATGAATCTCTCGTCCCAAATACTCACCCTCTCAACCATTCAACCGTCTTACAGACAATCAGATCGTAGATCTCAGTAGGATCTATCGCGTAAGATTTTGGCACATGAAATGAGTGATCCCCGCCTTCAATGACCTCCAATTCCCACGGCGCACTCAGCTTTGACAGTACTTCTCTCAGGAGTTGCAGGTCACAAAGCTGGTCCCTCGTTCCGGCGAAAAAGAGCATCGGAATCGGGATATCATAAAGATGACCGTCCCGTACCCTCTCCTTCTTTCCCGGCGCATGTAGCGGGTATCCCAGAAAGATAAGCCGCTCTACCGGAAGTTTTTTCTCCGCAACAATTTGGGATGCAATCCGTCCCCCCATAGATTTTCCCGCTGCCACTATATGCTTTGGCCGGTGTTCAGGATGTTCAGCGAGAAACCGATATGCACCCTGCCATGCACGATACAACACATCCTGACTGTCCGGGCTCTTCTTCCCCTTATCCCGATAAAGAAAATTAAATCGTAAAGTCAGATACCCCTCCTTTGTCAGTCCATCAGCCCAAAATGAGAGCGTAGGGTGATTCATGTCATTGCCGGCGCCGTGCGCTATAATGACCCCCGTTTCCGTGCCGGAATCGGGTATGGAGAGAATCCCTGAAACTTTTTCAGTCTCAGTGATCGGGATGGTTACCATCTCATTTTTCATCGGATCGTACTCCTTTGTCGGTAGATACACCGTAGAGATGTTACTGCCGCCGTTGTGAAACCGTTCTCTTCCGGGCTTTATCTGACACCCGCTATATCTTATGATAGTGACTGTCCCGTCCTTTAATTAGGGAGCCCGATCTGGTCAACCTCTGGAAGTCCGGAGACACCGCTAAGGCAAGGTGCCTCTCGGATAATCTTTGTTATGAACCTGCAAAAGCGGGCGACGGCTGTACTGCGTTGTGGAGAAGCGTCTTGATCGGGGTATAAAGCGCAAAAATACCTGAATCAACCTGCCCGGTTTCGGCCCCGGTGGTTAATCCGTTAAAATGGTGAGAGCCGAGAAGGAAGGTGCCACAATTGGCCCAACTCACGGCTCTCGGAGGTGGCCTGGAACCCAATGCTGATGTTTCGAGTGAGGCTTAATCCATTTTCCGTGTTCGTCGCGCTCTTTCGACCCAGACCTTGCCGCTGCTTCAAACGTATGAGCCGGATCGTTGCGGGAAGCTCTTTGAAAACCGGATAGGTACTCTCTTAAGACCGGAAAAAAGGCAGAGCCACTTAAACTGACACTGCCTTTCAATTCGCGAGATGCGGAGCCATTAGCTAGCCAATGAATCTCTTCTTGAATGCAGCAAGCCAGAATAGACCGGAGCCGAACAGCCAGAATAGCGGCGCGCGATAATCCTAGCCTCAAACACGCGATAAACCGAGCGCAAAAATCTTTGACCCCTTCAAACATATTTTGACGATTACAGCATACGCTCCCTGCAACATGCGCACGCAGAAATAGGGTTCCGTTTCGACGGATCACCCTGGAATTTTTTAATTCAAGTTCAAAGTTATTCCGGACTCAATTCAATGAATCAACGCGGCTATCTTGAGCTAAGAACCACCCACGATTTCATCCCCCCGTTGTCATGCATGATGTAATTCCACGATCATTTATAATTACTGATAAGTAGCTCACGCACCCCCGTATTAGTTACTTTGCGCGAACAATAAGTCGTTTCGACCTGTCTGATATTGAATGCACCGAAGGAGGTGCCAGCCTCCCCGCTTGCTCCTTACATACCCCTTACCAGCCCCACAAATACCCTTCACCCCGATTTGTTCTCCCGAATGACGCTATGCGGCGCAAAAGCTCCCTTCAAGTCCCCGCGGGATATACCGGAGCCACAGGCATCGCCTGCGTCGGATCGCCCGAAGATGCCCGCAAAATACTCCTCAGAGCCTGCACATAAGCCAGCCACGCCGCGGGAAAGGCAACGCCCGCCTTGTAGCACCTGTTCGCCACCCTATCCGATTCCGCAAGCAGCGCGACCGCCTGCGCCTGGTAGCCAGCCCAAAGCTGCGCCGGTGTGGGTCCTCCAGGAGGCGAAAACGTCCAAATATCTCCGTTTTCTACCGCACTCGAACCCGGCACAGGCTGAGGATTATTCGCCGTGACGTCAACCCACACCAAGTCCGGATGAAACATCGTCGTAATATCGCCTGCCGTGCTCACGATCTCCATCACGGCGCCGTTTTGAATACGGGCATATGTTTTCATGCTTCTCCTGCCGTTACCATGCGATTATTACCAGTCCGTTCCCGGCGGGATATCCGGCATTCCCGGTCCCCAAAATCCCGTACGATCCGCCGCCGCCGCCGGGCACCTGCCCATTATCCCCATTCGTTCCGGTACCGCCCGATCCGCCTGCTCCCCCGCAAGGAGCCGCGCCGCCCGGGCCGTAGTAACTTCCGGTTGTTTCCACTAAAATGTCGACCCCTGTTCCGCCCGTAAGATTAATTGATCCGCCCAAGCCCGTTCCTCCGTTTCCGGGGCCACCACCCACACTGCATCCCGCGCCGCCCGTAGCCGACATATAGGCCCCGATCGAACTCGTCCCGCCATTCGCCCCCGAGCCCGAGTTAACCGCTCCTCCGACGCCGATCGTGATCGTAATCTGCTGTCCGTTCGTAAGCCCCGTTATCCAGCCTTCCGAGCATCCTCCCCCGCTGCCGCCGCCGCCGCCATTGTTCCCGCTGAACCCTCCGCCGCCGCCGCCGCCGCCCCACACGCGCCCATAAATCGCGGTCATCCAGCTCGGCACCGTCAACGTATAGGTATGGTTGCCGTTATAAACAATCCACGAAGGCAACCCACCGATGGCATTGCCATAATCGAGGCCATTCTCGCCCGTATTGCCCTGGTTGAGGAAATTCACCTGGCGCACATATCGCCCGTCTCCCGTAGCCGTGCTGATTTTCGCCAACAGCGTTTCCGTCAAAAACGGCGCACCCGACGCGGCCGCAATATTCGCGCTCGTGATCGTGCTCTGCCCGTTTGCAACCGTCACCACCCACAGCCCCGTATACCCAGAATCCGGCGCCGGCGTCGTCTGTGTTCCGGTCGTCGCCGCGACTCCCGCCTTTGCAACCAGGCTGATCGTATCCTGCCGCAGCGTATTATTGGCCGTCCCGGCCCCGCCCGGCCCCGAATAGGCCTGCGCCGGGTTCGAAGCATTATAATATGGCAGCACCACCGCATTCGTATCCGTTTCGACAAACTCCGCCTCGATGAGATAATTGATCGAATATCCAGGCGTTCCGGGCGCCGGGCATGAGAGCTGCGCAGTATTGAGGAGCACTCCCTGCTTGACGATCTGGTGCGTCGTATCGGCCGCCAGGCTGCTGTATGCCGTCCCGTCCACGTTTTGCAGCGAGTAGAATTCGCCCGGCCCGATCAACACCGTAAGTGACGCCGGCGAATTCTGCGTGCACGCAAGCCCGTTCACCAGGGCGCTCGTCCCGAAAAGCGCCGCCGCAAGTTTCGCGAGCCCCATATAGGCGTTCTTTTCAGCATTCAGGATATCGGTTTCAAGCGGGATCGCGCCCGGATACACCATCACTCGGTCCATAAACCATTCCCCCCTCTAATTGCTAAGCCGCGTCCACACAATCGTACCCTCCATGATCACGGAAGCTATCGCCGCATAAATGTCGGCATCGGTAACCGCGCCCATGATCATGTCCATATCCCCGTATTCGATCTGCCCACTGCCATAGCCGCCCGGAGCCATCGTGATGATGGGAGCGATCGGTATCCCATCGAAAAGAATTCCCGCCCCGGAGAGTCCCGCCGCGTTTACTCCATATCCGCCCACGCTCGGGATTCCCGAGGTGCTCGGCCGGTACGCAACCACAAACGCCTGATACGGCAGGCTCATCGATCCATAATGTCCCGCCGCCCCGTACCCGCAGTTCGGCGCCTCATACGCCCCGCAATCGCCCGGATTTTGCACCTCGATGATGATCGGCGTCCTTCCGGTAAGCTGCTGGAGCACCAGGATCACGCCCCGCCGAGTCGCCCGCTCCCGGAATAGATTTATGGTTATCCTCATCAAAAAATGGGCGTCCGTCTCGTTTATCTTCCGAGGCAGTACCCCGCCGAAAAAATCCTGGCTCACCAGGTCCAGAAACCCCTCCGACGCCGTTTTGATCCGCGTCTGATTCCGGACATAAGCAAGCGCCGAATAAACGAACGCATGAGCCCCGGCCAGCCCCGTCAGCACCGCGTCCCGGATCGGGTTCGAATCTCCATCGAACCATCCGTTTGGCATATACCGTTGCAGCCTGCTCAAAATATCGTTCTGGTCGCCAGTCGCCATTAGCCGCTTCGCTCCAGTGAGCAGTGAGCAGTGAGCAGTGAGCAGAAAAAGCCAATATTCCCACTTCGTCTACAGAAAGCTGCTTCGCTGCGGATTCGATCGGCTTCTAACCTGGTGGTTTTTTGAAGCATAATTCCCACTTTGCAATCTTCTCGGTCTTTTCTGTTCACTGCTCACTGCTCACTGCTCTTCTAACTCACCGTAATCGTTCCCGCCCTTATCACCTGCTGGTTTGTAGCGCTAAAATCGTTCGTTCCGCCGTTCAGCGTTATATTCGTAATCGTCGCAAAAGATCCCGCCGGCACCGCATCGAAAGCCACCTGCGACAGCCTCGCGTATGACAAGGGATTTCCCAGTCCCAAGCCGTTGATGTAAGTTTGCAGGGCCGCCTGCACTTTGCTCTGCTGCGCCCCCGTCGTCATCGCCACGTTCGCAGTCACAACAGTTGGCCCGAACACTCCCCAGCTCAACGTAAATCCCCGCACCGCTCCGACCGCCGCGCTCACCGCGTTCAAAAAGCTCGTCGGCGGACTCCCGCTCCCGTCATCCGCCACAACATAAAAATAGCCCGGCTGATAGGTGCCGTTATAAGCATAATTGGCCGTGATCGTATAGCTCGCCACATTCCCCAGGCTTTGAATCACATACTGAATCGCCACCAGCGTCGCTTTACTCAGCGAATTGAGCCACGCCACGAATCGAACCCGCGCGGCCGCGTCCATCTCCGCGTTCTCCCCCGTCGTAAAGGGACTCGCATTGGTTATCGTATCCACGTAGGTGATCGCCTGGCCGAGCGTATTTATCGCCCCGGCCGTCGCGTTCCCCTGACTCCCCAGGTTCTGCGCCGTCACCGTCACCGAAACGCTCGCCGTCCCCGCTGCAATCACAAAACCGTTCAACGCCGCGTTATAGGCCACATTGGTCGTATCGAGATTTACGGTGTACGTCTGCGTCCCGTCCGCCGTCTGCACCACGAACCCGACTGGCACAACCGCCTGCATCGTGTCCGTAAACCGAGAAAAGGTCACCTGGCCCGTGGCCGCAGTCGCCGGCAGCCGCTCGAAGCCGAAATCGTTCAACCACGAATCGAGGTCGCCCTCGTTACTCGTCGCCGCCCGGGTGAGTGCCGCCACCTGCAAAATCAGCCCCTGCAACCAAAGAGCAATGCAGTTCCCGGCAAACATCAGCGCCCGGCAGATCGAACCTACGGTAAAATCCACCAGGGGCGCCGCCGCTCCCTGGACCGCCGCCGCCGCCGTCTGCATCAGTTGAGTAAGTGTCTGCGTATTAAGAGGCATGTTTTCTAATTCCCCATTTAAGAATTCAGGAATTCAGGAATTAAAATCCCCCAGTTCTTAAATTCTTAACTTCCTCAATCGCTACTCGCATTAAACGAAAGCGTTTGAGGCGCTCCCGTCTCGGCGTCCGTATACTGCACCGAAACCCATAGCGAAAAATCCGGCAATTGCTGGAGCGTCACAACCGGCGCGGGCGTTGGCGCCACGACTGCCTCCATGAGCACCTGGGCTGTGCATGTCCCCGACACCTTATCGAGCACGTCCTGACTCTGCAGCGCGCCCACATACTGCGGAAGCCCGGCGCCGTAAGTCGGGTCCTCAAGGTAATCGCCCGGATTGGTCATGAACCGCCTGATTATCCGCTGCTGTCCGCGATCCGTTCCGGTGGCCGTCTTCAGGTCCCCGGAGTTGGACGCCGTGAGGTCCGTCGACCAGATCTGCCAGATATCGCTTAACAATTGCTGCACCATTTAAACACCCTTCACGCGGATACGCAGAGATGCTGAGATGCCAAGATGCCGAGAAACGTCCACTCCGTCCACCTCGTCCACCTCGTCCACGTAGCCTCTATCCTATCGGCTTCGAACTCTGGCCGCTTCCGGTCGCCACACTCCCGTGCACATGATTTATATGGCTGATCCCATTTACGACGATATCACCCCCGGCCGCCGTAATATTGAGGTTTCCCGTCACAGTAACCGTCATGTTTCCCGCCACAACCACATTCAGATTCGTCCCGACGTTCAGGTCGGCTTCTTTGCCTGCGGCAATAATCAACTTGTTCTGCACCGGACTAAACCGGATCGAATTCCCCAGCTTATCCGCAAGCAGGATCTCCCCGCTTTGTACCGCGTTCGCGCCCCCGATCGGGACCTCGACGTTATTGAAAAAAAACTTGCTTATCCGCCCGTTGTCCTTGTCGCCCTCGGCAAATGTAACCGATACCGCCTGCCCGATCTCCGGCCCGAAATAGGCCCCGTAGCCTTTTCCCACAAAGCAGGACGGCAATGGTATCCAACCCGTCTCATATCCGTCCGGCTCGATCATCACCTTCACCGCATAGGCGTTCGGATCGTAGGACGTGATCGTCCCGTCCTTCTCGTCGGCCTTCGTTCCGCCCGCAAGGCTCGCCTGCGCCCGCATGGCGTTCATAAGCTTCCCGATCGCTTTCATGATTCAACCTTGCAATTCTTGCAGATAATAGCGCCTGGATAAGCCCAATAAACATCCCTCTCAGGTATGGCTTCGCCGCAATTATCGCATTGACAATCAGCACGCGCCCGGCGCGACCCAGCCCCAACGAAGTGAATCAGCCCCGCATCCGGTTCTTCACTTTGCCCTTCATCCGTGTGCGTCCGTGTCCACCCGTGGTTCATTGCTTTTCCTGCTCACTGCTCACTGCTCACTGCCCCTAGCTGTCCCTTTCCGTCTCCGGACTGTGATTCTTCGCCTCGAGGCTCATCTTGTACCCGCCTCCCATATCCATCCGCCTCGAAACACTCACAGGCCAGTAGGTCTGGTCGTAAGCCGTTCCGGTCCCGCTCACATTCACCAGGTTCCGGACGGTCAAAATATTATCTCCGGGTAGCTCCCCGCTCAGGCACATCTCGTTTCGCACTATCCCTTTGAGCTTTTCTTTCGCCCGCGTGTTCGCCTGGTCCTGGTTCAGGCCGGGCTCGTTGTAAATATAGGCGAGGGTCCCGACCGAATTGGGCCGGTTGGCCGTCGCCGTCCCGGTGAATTTCACCTTCTGCTTCGCATTCCAGGACCTTACCGTCACTTGGGTATTCTTCTGCGAAATCATATTATTGCGGTTGAATTTAAGCGTCGTGAGGTTTGCCTGCGGGACCCCTCCGCCTTTAGGCCTGGGCGTCCACACGATCCCGTACGTCCCCGAGCTCGCAGCGTCTTGCACCTTGAAATGAAGCGTACTCCCGGTCATCCAGACGTTATAGCCTTCGTTATCGGCAAGCTCCGTCAACAGGTCCCATTCGCTCGATGCATCGTTTAGCCGCGCATGATCGATCTCGTAGAATGTCCCGTCCTGAGTTCCCGTCGCGTCGACGTCGGCTGCAAATCCGTGCCGGGCCGCAATCGTCGCGGCAATTTGAGAGGCTTGTTGATTCAAAAACTGTTCGCTTGTTTTCGTATCGATCAGCTCGCTGGTCAAATCTCTACCGTTCAGCTCGATCGTGTTCTGCGCCGGATCGTAGCTCTGCCCGTCGCAATTGCCCTGCATCCACAACGTCAGCTCCGATATGCCGAACTGCGCCGGGTTCTTAGGAAAGCCCGCATATATCTGCACGCTGATCTTCGTTTGCGCCGTCAGCCACGCCGCATTATTTGCAGTTGGCAGTTGCCCGCACGCATACATCACCCTGAAAGTATCCGCCTGCCGGTGTGTGTTGTTATTCACTTCCCATTCGATCCAGCCGGGCAGCATCGTCCCGTTCACCTTCACGATCCCGCGAGGCAGCCTGAGCGCATTTTTCGCCGGCAGCGGATTAATTGTCGGCATAAGTCCGCCCCTCGCAATCGTCTAAAATCACCCCGTTCTGGATCCACCCGTGGTATAAGCCTTTTATATTGATGCTCGGACTCACCGTGATAAGTGGAGGTTCACCCGTCACCTGCCATCCCCCATAAAGCCTGGCGCCTTCCCAGCACATCGCGTCCACGCAGAATACGGTCCCGCCCGGCAGCCAAACTAGCAGCGGTTCGCGTCCCGCATTATTCTGCTTATAAAAATCGCTCAACCTGGGCGCCTTCGAGAACATAAACGGCCAGACATAATATCCGCTCTCATCTCGCCATCGCTCATCATGAAACCACATATCCCCGGCCTGCAGCTTCCCCGGTCCGCTCATCTCTTTCTTCCATTCGATCAACCTGCAAGGCCACGACATCCAAAACCCCTTCACGCGGAGACGCGGAGATCGCGGAGGCCATTAAGCCTCTCGCCAAACACCTCGTTCTAAAAATCCGTGCCAATATACTTCTTGATTATTTTCGTCCCGGCCATGATGCCCTATGGAGGGGCTGACGGTGATAGTGCCATCGTCATGTTCGACCACCACATGCCCTCTCAGACTCGACATATCCATGTCGTTTGTTCGAGGGTCCGGCACTCGGGCGTACCATTCACCATCAACAAAGATATACTCACCCCGCTTGAGCCATCGGAAAGAACCATCGGGATTAGGATAAACCCTTGTTCCGACCATCAGTCTTTCTCCGCGCACTCCGCGTTTCCGCGTGAGCCAGCTTTTTCTGTTCACTGCTCACTGTTCACTGCTCACTGCCCTTAACTCTCCAGCACTCCATCATTTTGATCCGACGTACTCGGCACCTTCAGCGTCTGCACGCCCTGTATCACCGGATCGCTCAAATCGTTTGCCGCCGCGATCGTAGTCCACGCCTGCGCCTGTCCGTACTGCGCCGCCGCGATCGCAATGAGGTCCCCGCCCGCGGTCACAACCGTAGCGCCGCTCTGCGAAACCGCCCCGAAGTTGGCGCCGATCCGCCCCAGGTATCCCGCGAGCGCAACAAGCGCCTGCATCTGGTCAAGCGCTCCAATCGCCGCGCTCATATCTGCCACGGTCATCCCGGGCACCGCTCCCAGCACTCCAATCGCCCCAACGCCCGACAACGCACTCTCCACCGCCGTCTCCAGAAACGCCGCCTGCGCCTGCACCGCCGCAAGCATCTGCACCAGCGGCGCAATCACGCTCCCGGCCGCATTCACAAAACTCGTAACCGCGCCCACCGCCGTCGAAAACGTCCCCCATAAGGAAGTCAGCGTCGGGTCTCCAACGCTCGGCACCATCGCGCCGGCGCTCGTCATATCGTCGGAAATCGCATCGTCTAGGTTGGTATTGTCCGGCTGAGCCGCCGGCGTCGTGTTGTTGGCTACAACTAAACAGTTAATATGATAGGGTATCTGATAGTACCGCTCGTAGACCGGCTCGAAATCTTCAATCACCACCAGATACGACAACCGCCCCCAGCTTAACGCAAGCGCGTTACCCTGTGCCCGCAAAGTATCTAGCTGCAACGCCCGGTCCATCGCGTCGGGACCCATAATCAGGCCGCCCCAGGCGATGTCCCGCTCGGCCCGGCCCATCGCGTCCACCTGGCGCACGCCGCCGATCAGATCGTGCACGGCGCATTTTTGCTTCCCGCCCCACGGGATCTTCTCCGGAACTTCGGTCTCCCGAAAAGCAAAAGGGCCAAGCTGCACAGTCGTATCAGGAGGCATAGAAACCCCAGTGAACAGTGAGCGGTGAGCAGTGAGCAGTGAGCAGACAAAAGCAGAATTCCCACTCTTGGCATTACGGCGCCGCTTTTTATTGCGCGATCGCGCTTCTCATCACCGCATTTTTCGAGATATTTTCCCACTTTGCAATCTTCCTGATCTTTCCTGTTCACTGCTCACTGCCTCATCCCAGCCCAACCGCCGGCGCCGCATGGCTCGAATCGAAATACCCCGACGATAGCGACCGGCTTGCCTCATTCGCCTGGTGCTCCGTTACGGCCTCGGCCACTTTGCGCCCGTCCATATTTATCGTGCTGTGCACCTGCACGGTACTCGACCCGCCGCCGCGCGTATAATTGCTCGCATAGCTCTTGCCCGTCCCTGACAGAAAACTCAGGTCCTCGCCCGCTTTCGGCGCTCGAATCGTCGCGTCCGGAGGCCCTCCGGCCCTGTTCGGCGTCCCGTCCGGAAATAGTGATGGAA
>Ga0187867_10004009_pt1 | contig 11519 bp, 8 predicted proteins | sample June2016WEW_13_1_FD_132976 | JGI IMG/M metagenome (GOLD analysis project Ga0187867, IMG submission 132976) | Peatland microbial communities from SPRUCE experiment site at the Marcell Experimental Forest, Minnesota, USA - June2016WEW_13_10 | ecosystem: Environmental > Terrestrial > Soil >... | reverse complement strand
GAGGCCACCAGGCCGGTGAGACCTTGAGGCTGACGGCCTCGCTGACACGCGGGGGGACGCCCCAGTGAGGCCACCAGGCCGGTGAGACCTTGAGAGAAGGGCCGGCCGAGACGCCGACGCGAATCACGCCCCCCGCCACCCTGGCATCCGGGCGGCTGCACGTGGTCGCCACGGACGCCAGGGTGGAGCCGTCCCTCGCTGAAATTGAAGTGGTCGCCGCACCTTGACTCGGTGTGGCCCCGGCGAGCGGGGAGAACGCCAACGAGCCCAACAGGAGGGCCGCAATGCCGACTAGGAAGAGCCCTCCGAAAACCTTGAAACGACCCTTGAATCTCGTTCCTGACGCCTTGGCTGGCCGGTAGTTCTGGTTCCCTCGCATGTAAGGAACGTCGGCAGTTTTGAGGTTCGGCTTAAGCACGTACCGCGTTTGTAACACTACTGTCAGTGGTAATATCTTCGTAGGCGCAGGCTCGATTGTCTGTGCAATCCTGACGCGTCACCAGCGTGGAACGCGGGTCGAAAACACACCCTCGCCTGCTGGCCGACCGGAGTCCCTCAGCCCTCCCTTGCGCGGGTGAAAAGATCGCGCCATGGGAACCTTCACCCTCGGCTCGCTTTCGAGCGTCCCGGCATCTGCCCGCCCGGATCTGTTGGCTGAGCCGACCCGGAAGGCACTCTCGGACAATGGCCTGCTCGATGACGTTGGAGTCGTCGAGATCGACCCGGCGCTCTCGGACACGGCGGCGACTCAGCGGGAGTTCGGGCTAGAGCCCGGGTCCCTGGCCAACTGTGTCGTAGTGGGCGGCAAGCGCGAAGGGACCGAGCGTCTGGCGGCATGCGTGGTGCTCGCGACAACTCGGGCCGACGTCAACAGGGTCGTCAAGAACTTCCTCGACGTGCGCAAAGCCTCCTTCTTGGCAATGGTCCGTGCCGTCGAGCTCACGGGCATGGAGTACGGAGGGATAACGCCAATCGGTCTCCCCCATGGTTGGCCTGTTCTCGTCGACGCCCAGGTCATCAGCACTCCCGTCATCCTCATTGGCTCCGGCGTGCGTCGTTCCAAGATCATCCTCCCCGGTCAGCTGCTCAGGAGGATTCCAGGCGTCGAGGTCACACAAGGCCTCGGCCTGTAGGCAACCTCAGGGTCTGGACTAGGTCGTCTTGGCCGAAAAACGGGCCGGATCCGCCTCGAAGCGTCGCCGGCAGTGGTCCGAGCAGAAGCGGAGCACCTTGCCGTCTTGGACCGTTGACGCCGGCGCATTGGCCCTCTCCACCTGCATGCCGCAGACGGGGTCCAGGGTATAGCCGCTGTCGCCGCCCAAGCGGGTCCTGTTGCGATAGGCCCAGTAGAGCAAGCCGAACAGCAACAGGAAAATGATGTTGAGAAATGTCGTGTAGTCCCAGGAGAAATGCCCAGGTGCCAGCTGGGCCGGATGAGCTTTGGGCACGAGGCCGGCGGCAGTGAAGATGCCCTCGGTGGCGAGGCTCGCCGCCGACATCACCGCCCAGAAGATCACGAGCATCCGCAAAGCCAAGCGCGTGCCGTAATAACGCCGGTACACGAGCAACAGGGGGAAGCTGATCAGATCGGCAAAGAGGAACGAGACCACGCCTCCAAAGGAGATCCCCCCCTTCCACAGCGCGGCAGCAAGCGGGACGTTGCCTATCGAACAAACGAAGCTGATTATGGCGATGAAGGGACCGACAACAGCGTTCTCGAGCGCGGTCGCCCATCCGTGGCCGTGGACGAACACAACGTTCCAGACACCGACAGGCACCACGACGGCGAGGAATCCGGCGACCGTGAAGCCGACGAGGAGCTCGCGTCGCAACATGGTGAGATCGGCAATCGTGTAGCTGGCGGCATCTGCCCATGCACCCCTGGAGCGCAGTTTCTTGCCCCAGGGCATTTGCTCGAGCGCAACCGCGTCTGACGGCTCGTGGGGGGGCGCAGCCCCGTGGTCGTCTTCGTGGCCTGCGTCGTGGCGCGAGTCGGCCGTAAGCCGCCGCCTCGCCTCGAGGACCAGCCTCCCCCGCAGCCAAAGACCCCCGAAGCTCGCTAGCAAAACGATCATGATGACCCCGCCAAGCAACTCGCTCGCCGCGAACTGCCAGCCGATCAGCACGATGAGCATGATGCCGAGCTCGATCACGAGGTTGGTGGAGGCGATCATGAACACGGCCGCCGCCACGAAGTCCGCACCCTTGACAAAGAGCGACTTCGCCATGGCGCTGGCGGCGTACGAGCACGACGAGGACGCCATGCCGTACCCGGAGGCTCGTGCCAGCGCGGCCGGACGGTGGTTGCCGAGCTTTGCCTGCATAGCCTCGCGGCTCACGAATGCCTGCACCGCCCCCGAGAGCGTAAAGCCCAAGATGAGAGGCCACAGGGTCTCCCAGAACATGAAGAAACCCTCTTTGAGGCTCCTTCCGATGGTGTCGATCCATGCGACGCCCGCAAGCAGCATGGCGCCGGTGATCACGACAGCTCCGGGCGAGTGGGGCTCGCCGTGCCAATGACCACCTGCCGAGCTTATTTGCCTCGCATGGCCGCGCGAGCCTGTCCCGAGCGGCGCGAGGCGTCTAAGCGGCGGAGTCCTTCTTGATCACACCGTCACGGATGCGGATCCTGCGGTCGGTGAGCCGGGCCACGTCCTCGTCGTGGGTGGCGATGACGATCGTGACCCCGGCGCTTTTCCGGAGCTCGTTCAAGGTCGCCATGACCTCCTTGGCCGTGTCGGAGTCGAGGTTGCCCGTCGGCTCGTCGGCGATGATGACACTCGGGTGGTTGGCAAGGGCACGGGCGATCGCCACGCGCTGTTGCTCGCCGCCCGAAAGCCGTGAGGGCAGATGGCCGAGGCGCGGGCCGAGACCGACCTGGTTCAACAGCTCCTTGGCGCGTTCTGTGCGCTCGTGTGAGCGCACGTGGTTCGGGAACATGGCTATGGCGACGTTCTCCTCCGCCGTCAGCGTCGGGATCAGGTTGAAATGTTGGAAGACGAACCCGATCTCCTCGGCGCGGATCTTGGTCAGCTCCTTGTCGCTGAGCCCGCTCAGGTCGCGGTCGGCAAAACGGATCGTGCCGCCCGTCGGGCTGTCAAGGGCGCCCAACAGCTGCAGCAGCGTCGTCTTGCCCGAACCGCTCGGCCCCTCGAGCGAGACCATCTCGCCGCTGTTTATAACTAGGTCGACCCCCCGGATGGCTTTGACGGACAGGCCGCCCTTGGTGAAGGTGCGCTCGAGGTGCGACAGCTCGTAAAGAGGCGTGGGTGCCGTCTTGGCCGAAGGCTGGGCCACAGTCTCGGCCGCATCGGTCTCGGTCATCGTCTCGTCGTCCTTTCGGTCTGTATAGAAGGAGTGAGGGCCATTAGCCGAGGTCCCGAAGTGCTGACGCCGGTGCCAGCCGTGCGGCCCGCCATCCGCCGATCGTGCCGGCGATGACACCGCCGACAAGTGCTCCGGCGAATGCGATCAGGATCGTCGTGGCGTGGATCGGTGCGGTCAGGTGCACGATCGAGGTCACGGTGCCCTGGGTCGACCCCCCGACGAGACTGCTCAGGGAGGAAGCGCCTACCTGCAGCCCCGTCGAGGTGACCGATAGACCTGGTCCGACCGCGGCTATCACCGCACAGACCACGGCCCCGATAGCCACCCCTATCACCCCGCCGACGATGCCGATGCCGATGGTCTCGGCCATGACCTGTCGCACGACCTCGCCCCTTGTCCAACCGATCGCCCGGAGCGAACCGATCTCACGGACACGCTTGGCGACGCTGGACAAGGTGAGCAGCCCGGCGATGAGGAAGGCCGCCAGCAACACGACTATGGCGAGCACGCCGCCGAGGTCGTTGGCGAGCTTGTGGGCGTTGCTCAAGCTACCCGTGACCGTGTCGGCCAGCGACTTCGAAGTGAGCACGGTGGCCCCGGGAAGCTCGGCCTTGATGGCCTTTGTCACTGCGGCGACGTCGGAGGAGCTCTTCACCGACACCAGCACCTCGTTCACATAACCCGGCGCCGAAGCGAGGCTCTGCATCGTCGAGAGCGGGAAGTAGATGTCCGCCACGTCGCCGGTCAAAGTCGGCTGGACTAGCCCGACGACCTTGTAGCCCTTGGAGTTGATCGTGAGCGTCCCGCCCACTTTCAGGTTCTTCGTGCTGGCGTAGTCGGTGTAGACGAGCACCTCGTCGGCGGGATTGCTCGTGAACCAGGTGCCGGAGACGACCTGGGCCTTGGTGACGAGCCCGCTCGTCTCGTTCGCCGGGTCAACCCCGGCCACGCTGTAGTTGGACGTGGCAGTGTTCGTCGTCGGCGGGTTGAGCACCCGGGTGATGGTCTGCTCCGGTACGACCACCTCTTGGTTGTAGGCCTTCTGGGCAGGGGTCAGACATGCATTGATAGCGGAGTTCGAGCTGAGCCCCCCGATGAAGTCGCCGAAACCACGCGCGCCGGACGCCCCACCGGTGCCCGAGCCACGAGACGGGAAGCCGCCTCCGCCACCGGTGGTGCCCAGGCCGCTATTGGCAAAGGTCTTCTGGACGATCTTTTGGATGCAGGCACCCTCGGCCGTGCGCTGCGCCGTGGTGAGCACGGGCGGCTTCACGGTCGTGCTTATCGTCTGGCCGCCTTCTTTGACCGTGTCCACGATCTTCGGGACCGTGCCGCTCTCGTGCAGGGCCTCGAGGGACAGGGCACCGACTGCGGTGCTCACACCTGGGATCTTCGCCACGTCACTTATGGCGACCGAGGGGAAGGTGATGAGCGTGCCGGGCACGAAGAAGTCATGTGTGAAGGAGGCACCAGGCTTGCCCAGCTTGGCGAGGTCCGTGATGATCGAGGCGTTGTTGTTGAGAAGCGTCGCCGCCTGCGAGCTGTCGGCGGTACTCGTGGCGCCCCCAAAGCCGCGGGCGAAAAAGCCGCTGCCCCCGCCGCCTCCTGCCCCGGCCGGGAAGCTTCCCCCGCCGCCGGTGAACGAGCGGCCCGGGAATGTCGTCGTCGTCGTGGTCTGAGACGTGGTCGGCGCCACGGTGCGGGTGACGATGATGTCCGTCCCGACCGCCCCAAGGGGGGACAGGACGCTGTTCTGGGCGTCCGACAATCCTTGCGAGACACCTATGATCCCCATGACCAGGCCGACTCCCGCGGCGAGTCCGAAGGCTGTTACGAGCGTTCGCCCCCAGCGGCGGCGAAGCTCGTTCCATGCGTAAGAGAGCGAGAACACGAGAGGCACTCCTTTAGGCAGCAGTGACGGCCTAAGGATAAGGGGCCTTCCTGTGTTTCTCCTGAGGCTTGCCCAAGAACTTGCCCAGGCCAGCCCCGTTTAGGAGGGCCGAGCCGAGCCCGCCGGGGGCGGCCGGCTTCGCGACCCCTCCTCGAGCTCAGGCGGCCGCGAGCCGGTCCCGTGGGGACGGAGGGGCTCGAACCCTCACTGTGAGCGTTTTAAGCGCCCTGCCTCTGCCTGTTGGGCTACGTCCCCAAGACCATTGCGCGGCCGCCTTCGGGCGACGATCCAACGTAGTTGTCGCCCCACTTACCGCCACGCACTATCAAAATCCCTGCTCAATTGTTATTTAGTTGACAGTCGTTGCTATTGTGACCAAAGTTAAGACATGTTGCACAAGAGGGGAAGCCGGGGAGGAGCTGTCGGCCCAGTAGTCGCCGTCCTTGCCTTGACGGGCTCACTCTTTGTGGTCACGGCGCCTGCCGGGGCTTCGCCGAGCCCGATCAACGCTACCAACTCCCAGATCAGTTCTCTCCAAGCTCGTGCCCAGGCGCTCGCCGAGCAGATCACCAATGACCAGAACGAAGTCTCGGTCGACGCCGAGACCTACGACGAGGACACCGTTCTCCTGCAACTGGACCGGGCGAGCCTCGCCAAGACCGATCGCCAGCTGAAAGCGACTCGCAAACAGCTCCGGGCCGTGCACGCCCGTGCCGAGAACGCGGCCGTCGAGGCCTACGTGACCGGGGACGGGTTCGACTCCCAAGTCGGCGGGATCCTCGACTCGAGCGTCAACGACGCGCAGAGCGCCGCGGTCTACTCCGACATCGTCGTCCACTCCCTCAAGGCCGCCATGAACGAACTGCACGTGGTCACCGACCGGCTGGCCGCCGAGCGGGCGACGCAGGCGAGGATCACCGCCGCCGCCTTACGGGCCCAGCTCTCGGCCAACGAGGCGCAAAGCGCCGCCGAGGCGGCAACCTCGAACGTCGAGTCGGCCCTCAGTGAGGTGAAGGGCCAGCTCACCGCGCTTGTGTTGAAAAGAGAACAGGAGATAGCCGCTGCCAAGGCGGCTGCCGCCCTCGCCGCCGCCCGTGCCGCGGCCGCCCGCGCCGCCGCCGCAGAGAGGGCAGCTGCGGCGGCCGCAGCCGCCAAGGCCAGGGCCGCCGAGGCTGTCAAGCAGGCCCAGGACAACAGCGCCTCCGGCGCAGGCAGCGCCTCCAACCCGCAGGCAGCGCAGGAAGACGGTCAATGGCCCTTCGGGCCTGGGACCGGTCCCGACCAACCGGGTTTCGGCGAGACGCTTGTCCCGGCCGGGACCAATCCGCAAGGCCTCGAGGCTGTCGCCGCGGCCGAGTCCTACCTGGGCGTGCCGTACGTGTGGGGCGGGGCCAGCCGCCAAGGCGTCGACTGCTCAGGCCTGGCCATGGTCGCGTGGGAGGCGGCCGGAGTCGACCTGTTGCACGGGGCGACCATCCAGGACCAAGAGTCCACGCCGGTCAACCTGCTCGACATCGAGCCCGGAGACCTGCTCTTCTACCACTTCCCCGACGACGGCCCCCTGCCTATCACCCACGTGGCGATCTACATCGGCTCCGGCCCGTACGGGACCAACACGATCATCCAGGCGGCCGAGGTGGGCACGAACGTCGGCTACTACCCGATGTACTGGGACGGCTTCGTCTCGGCCGGCCGACCCTGACAGGCCGGACAAGCACCCGGCTGACCGAGTCCAAGGCCGGATAAGTAAGTCTTTTCCGCCGCAGCTCACTCGCACCGATCCCGGTCGCGTCCCCGGGTAGCGCTGGCACGCGCTCATGCGGGTGGAGTAGCTGCCCGCCCCGCCGGCTTTAGGTGAGCTACCAGTTAGCCGAGCCGGAGAGCCACTGGCGAAAGTACCGGTCCCGACGCTCGACCCACTCCTCTGAGGTGAGGGCGTAGCGGACATGGTCCTCCCAGCGACCGTCGATCTCGAGGTACCTGAGGGCTATGCCCTCGCCGCGCAGCCAGAGCTTCTGGGCGACCCGGCGGCTCGGGCGGTTGCGGGGGATGATCGAGATCTGCAGCCGGTGGAGGCCGATCTCCTCAAAGGCGAAGCGGAATAGCAAGACGCACGCCTCCGGCACATAGCCCCGGCCTGCTTGGCCCTGATCGATCCAGTAGCCGACATAGGCGTTCTGGAACGGGCCCCGCGCGACCGAGGAGATGTTCACCTCGCCGGCAAAGCGCCCCATGGCGAAGATGCCGAAGCCGTAGCCGGTGCCGAGCTGCCTCTCGCGCTCGCGCATCGAGCAGCGAGTCGTAAAGGTCGTGCGGTCCTCCGACGGGTACGGGGCCCCGGCAGGGCGCGGCTCCCAGGGCAACAACCAGTCCCGGCACCGCGTGCGGACTTCGTGCCAGGCCTCGTAGTCCTCCTCGCGGAGCGCCCGAAGGCGGACGCGCCTTCCTACCAGCTCTGTCGAGATGCCAGAAGCGGTCAGCTCGGCCATGTCAGCTCCGCGTTCCATCACGGTTGCTCACGTCACTATCGTCGCAGATCCGGCGACCTCACGCGTAGACTTGCGCCACCCAACCCTAAAGACCGGTGAGCGTGCGGACTGCGCGATCGGGCCGTTGGCGACCGTTGAGAACCCATGCCTGACCCCGACGCCTTCCCGACCACCAACAATGGACCGGCGCGTCCGTGGTTCGTCCTCGTGGGCACGCCGGGGCATGACCTCGATGCCCTCCGAGAGGCGCTTTGCATGCTCGGTTTGTCGTCGCCGGAGACACCGCGCTTGAGGGCGGTCTGCGCACAGGCGCTCCGCTCGCTCGGGCGAAGCTGGTGGGACGGAGCTCAACAGGTGGCGCCCGGCGAGCCGGGCGAGCGGCCGTCCCCGCTCGAGCGCAGGCTGGAAGCCTTCGTCAGGCCCGCCAAGAAGGCCTTTTTGCAGGCGGCAGGCGAGGTGCGCGGTCCGGGCCCCTTGTTGCTCAGCGACCCGGTCGTGACCTCACTCGTGGCGCTGTTGCAGCGCGCCGTCGGTGCGCCGGCGGCGGCAGTTCTCGTCGTCGGCGACCCGCTCGAGGCGGCGCGCGACCTCATGCACGACGACGGCACGGAAGAACCCCGCGCCCTCGCGATCTGGGAGCGCCACCAGCGCGCGGCTCTCGCCGAGCTGAGGGGACTTCCTGTGCTCGTCACGAGTCGCCTCGCGGCAAGGAACGACCCCGCTCGCTTCGCCCGCGACCTCGAAGGCTTCCTGTCCAGGCACGGGGGAAGCGCGCCTGAGAAGCCTTCGCCGTCACAGCTCCAAGCGGTGCTTCAAGCACCAGAGGGGAACGGCTCTGCCGTCAAGGACGAGGATCTGCTCCTCGCGAGCCAAAAGCAGCTGGCCTCGTTGCTCCAACAGCTCGTGGGCGTGCACGAGTGCTTCGACCCCCCGTCTCCCGAAGCCGAGTCGCCCTGGGTCACCGCCGTGCTCGACGGGCGCCGAGACCTAGAACAGGTCTGGAAGGGCCTTGAGTGGGCCACAGAAAAGCTGGCCTCCTTCCTCCCGCGCCCGGGGCGCGGGGACGAACCCGCCCCGGTCCCCGGCCCCTATCCCCTGAACGCCTCGGAGGACCTCGAGGCGTATCACCGCTGGCTGAAGAGGCGAGGTGAACCGTGCGCGCTGCCCCTGAGCGGCGGACTGCCCCCGGGTCGTGCCCGCCCGCACCTAAAGGGCCCGCCGCTGTTCAGCGTCGTCGTCCCGGTCCTGCGGCCAACACCGTGGGCGTTCGAGCGCTGCGTTGCCTCCGTGCTGACACAGAGCTTTCACGACTTCCAGCTCGTGTTGGCCGACGACGGCTCGAACGACAGGGCGCTCGAGGAACAGCTCCGCTCCTTTGCCCGGCTCGATCCCCGCGTCGAGCTCGTGCTGCGGGAGGAGACCGGCGGCATCTCGGCGGCCACGAACTCGGCCCTCGAGCGGGCGCGGGGCGAGCACATCGCCTTTTTGGACCACGACGACGAGCTGCACCCCGAAGCCCTCGCCAAGATGGCGGCCGCCATCGCAGTCAACCCGGAGGCCGACGTCTTGTACTCGGACGAAGACAAGATCGGCACCTCTGGCGAGCGCTGCGTGCCGAGCCTCAAGCCCGACTGGTCGCCCGACCTGTTGCTCTCGAGCGCCTACTTCTGCCATCTGCTCGTAGTGCGGCGTTCGCTTGTTTCGAACCTCGGCGGGCTTCGCTCCGAGTTCGACGGCAGCCAGGACTACGACTTGATGCTGCGTGCCACAGAGACGGCTCGCGCCGTGGTCCATGTGCCGGAGATCTTGTACCACTGGAGGGTGGTGGCGGGCTCGACCTCGGCTGACCAGAGCGCGAAGCCGTGGGCCTTCGCGGCTGAGCGCCGCGCTCTTAAAGAGGCGCTGGAAAGGCGTGGCATCAAAGCGGAGGTCGGGCCGCACGAGCGCTACGTGGGGAACTTCCACGTCCGCCGGGACATCGTCGGCGAACCACTCGTGAGCATCATCGTGCCTTTCAAAGACGAGCCCGAGATGACAGCTTCTTGCTACCGCTCGCTCGTGCGCTCGCCGGGTTGGGACCGCTACGAGATCCTCTTTGTGGACAACGCCAGCGAGCTCCCCGAGACAAAGGCCCTTACGGCCGAGCTGGCCAAGGATCCCAAGGTGCGCCTCATCTCCGACCCGCAACCGTTTGACTGGGTGGCGATCAACAACGCCGCCGCCGACAAGGCGCGAGGCGACGTGCTGCTGTTTTTGAACAACGACATCGAGGCACGCTCCAAGGGGTGGCTGGCGGCGATGCTGGGCCATGCCCAGCGAGACGAGGTGGGTGCTGTCGGTGCCCTGCTGCGCTATCGGGACCTCACCGTCCAGCACGCGGGCATCGTCGTCGGCATGAGCTGGGGCGCGGGCCATGTCCAACAAGGCCTACCGTTCGGCCACCCGAGCTACATGCTCATCACCGACCTCACGCGCAACTGCACCGCCGTCACCGGGGCTTGCATGATGACGCGGCGGGCCTGCTTCGAGGAGCTGGGCGGCTTCGACACGGCCCTGCCCGTAGCCTTCAACGACGTTGACTACTGCCTGCGCCTGCGCCGCAAAGGCCTCCTCGTCGTCTACACGCCGCTCGCAGAGCTGGTCCATTACGAGTCCAAGAGCCGAGGGCACGCGGACGACGTCGCCGAGACCCCGGTCTTCAGGAACCGCTGGCGGGACGAGATGCTTGCCGGTGACCCTTATCACAACAGGAATCTCACCCATTTCGACCCGTACTGCCGCTTGTCCACCGAGGAGGAACGTGAGCTATGGAACATCTTCCGCTCGATGCTCGGGGCGTCGTCGACGAGCTGAGGTCAGCGCCCCGGGCTTCTCGGTCCGAGCGGCCCAGGACCTGGGTGCCGTCGGCGTCCTTCGAGTCTCTGCTCGCGGACGCCGAGCTCTCCCCCGTGCTATTGAACGGCCACCTCACCTGGCTGCACGACAACTGCGACCTCACCCAGGCCCTCGCCCCGCCCGAGGGCGGCGGCCCTAAGGCATTCGTGAGGCGCCTGGTCCACCGTGCGGTTCTCGCCGTCTTGAGGCCCTATCTCCTAAAGGTCCAAGACTGCGTCGCAGAGACAGCGCGCGCCCTCGACGCCGTGGCGCGTCGCGTCGATGACCAGGCGGCAACCCAACTGCGTACCATCGGGGCGCTGCGGGCCGACCTCGTCGAGTTCGCAACCCGTGTCGACGAGCGGCTCGACGAGTGAGACGGATCGTCCTCGTCACGGCTCGCTGGGGAGACTCGCACGGCGAGTCGGGCGTCGTGCTGCGACTCTTGGCCGGGGCTCTCTCGGGCCAAGCCGAGGTCGAGGTCGTCTCACTTGTCACCTCGGAGCCGTGTCCCCCTCACGCCGAGGCGGTCCGGACGCGACGCGACAGCGTGTTTGTCGTGCACGAGGTCCCGGTCAAAGAGCCTCACCGGGCGCATGCCGGCCTGCTGCGAGCGGCCCTCGCCTTCGGCGGAGGGGGCCGGCTCCCTGAGATCTCCGGACCGAGCCTCGTCGAGCTTCACCGGGCGCAGGCGTCCGGTGTCGTCGACTTGATCGCCTCGCTCGGGGGGGACTCGGTGCTGCTCGCGGGACCCGAGACGTGGTGGCTCCCCGGGGCCCTCCACCTCGCCCGGGCTGCCCCACGCGTCGTGTCGGCGCCACTTCTCGGAGACGACCCTCTTCTCGAGCTTGCCGAGCTCGGGCCCCTCGTGAGCGGCCTCGATGCCGTCGGGGTGCTGTCGCGTGGCGAGAGGCGTCGAATCGCCGGTCGCGCGCAGG
>Ga0187867_10004005_pt1 | contig 11523 bp, 6 predicted proteins | sample June2016WEW_13_1_FD_132976 | JGI IMG/M metagenome (GOLD analysis project Ga0187867, IMG submission 132976) | Peatland microbial communities from SPRUCE experiment site at the Marcell Experimental Forest, Minnesota, USA - June2016WEW_13_10 | ecosystem: Environmental > Terrestrial > Soil >... | reverse complement strand
TCGTCCTGGCGACAGCTCTGGCTGAGGAGGGGCCGGTCGAGGTCGTCGTCGCCGGACAACGCGAGGACCTCGTCCGGGGCGCCCAGGGCCGCTTTTTGCCCGGTGCCGTGCTCGCCTGGGGCTCGGGCCCGCTCCTCGCCGGGCGCGAGGACGGCTTTGCCTACGTCTGTCGCCGGGGATCGTGCCTGGCACCTGCGGCCAGCCTCGACGACTTGTTGGCGGCCCTCGACGCAGCGTTCGTGTCGCCATGAGGCGGCGTAGCGTGCGGCTCCCCACGCCCCGCCACCGCCGCTCGGCCCTCGCCCGGGCGAACGAGCCCGGTGACGTGCTCCGCTGCCTCTTGCTGGCACGGGGGCCGGAATGGGTGGCCGTGGACGTCGCCTCGGGGGCCATGTTGCGCAGCCGGGCCTCCGGCTGGCCGGTCGTGCCGGCGGACTCGAGCCTCGCCCGCGCCGCACAGGCGGGCGCCCAGTTGCACTCCGGTCCCGAGCTCGACCTTGTCGAGATAGAGCTGGCAGACGACGACGAACCGGCCGACCCGGCCCGCCCGGAGGCGGTCACGATCGCCAGGGCACCTGAGCTCGTCGGCACCCCGAAGCGCCGGGCCGTTCGCCGCCTTCTCACCGAGCTGGTCCCGCTCGACCAGCGGCGACCGCTGCTGGGGTTCTTAGGCCCGTCAATCTCTTATGAGGACCTCGACGGCTCGCGACCCTCTATCGCCATCGTCGCCCCCGACCGGGCGCCGCAGTTCGTCTGGGACGCCGCGGGCACCTGGTGCCAGTTCAGCCTCGGCGGGCGCAAGCACCGCCTGCCGGTGGTCGACGAGCGCATCGTCGCAGCCGACGGCGCGGCCCGGGGGGGCACGCTACCGGGCGACGTCATCGAACGGGCGGTCGGCGGTGTCCCGCGCTACCTCGTGGTGGCTCTCGGGGTGCCGCGCCGCGGGCAGGCTCCCAAGCTCGTGCTCGGAGTGCTGACGAGGCCCTGAAAGACCTGGGGCGGCGAAGGCCCTTCGATCAAAGAGGAAGCGAGCTGGCCGCGAGGGCTTCGGCCATCGCCCAGCCGAAGGCCACGAGGCTGTCGCGGCGCTGGGCGTCCACTGCCGCGAAAAGGCAGTCGAGGGTCTCGCGCTCGGGCGGTGGCGCCTGGGGGTCGTAGTCGAGCAGCCCGGCGGCGTCACCGTCACCTTTGAGGACAAAGGTCCTGTCGTCGAGGTTCCCATCCGCGCCGAACCGCTTCGCAAGGCGGCGGCCCCAGGCACGCTCCTCGCCTGTCGCCCGGTGGTCGGGCCTTGGGACGACGTCCTCGAGCCCGGAAAAAGCGCGAAAGCCGCAGGCTTGGGCGAACCTCGTCCCGACTAGGACGTCCTCGTCGGGAAAGGCGAGCACGGCCCGCCGGTAAAGGTCCCGCATGGCGGCTTCCAGGGCGGCACTGGCATTGGGCCCCCGGGTGAAGGCAGCCACGCCGATCAAAAGGCTCGGCGTGCCGCCGATGCGCTCCAGGGTGGCCAGGGCGTATCCCAAGAGCTTGTCCTGCTCACGAGCCTGGGTGACGAGCACCCACTCCTCGCGCTGCTTGGAAAGGAAGCCCACCTCCCAGCCGGCGCTCTCGGCCGCAGAGAGATCGGCCATCTCGGCCAATTCCGCGTCAGTGAGCGCCGTGCAATCCTTCGTAGCGACCTCGATTTCGATGGCCATGACCGTTCCATACTCCCGTGCGTCGCTCTCACCCTGCCGCCTTGGCCCACCGCCCGACGGTCCGAGACCGCCCGCAGTGCAATGGCCTTTACTGGCGACGCCGAGCCCCAACGTGCCCGGCTGTGCGTGCACATCCCGGCTCGGACCACAACCAGTGTACGGGATATAAGCGATGACCTGCCAGGGCGTCTGGCCAGCTGCTCAGTTGGCGACCGCAGACGTGCCCAGAAGCTCCTTGAGGGCGCCGACCAGGCCACCTCGGGGATTGACGTTGAACTGCGGCGGCAGCTTCAAGACCTTCTCCCCCACGCGCAGATGGACGGCGCAAGTGCCGGGGTGCTCGCTCACGAGATCGCGGATCTGGCGCACGAGCGAGTCGGTCAGCCGGTTGAGCGGCAATACGACCTCGACCGGCGGATCGTTGCCGGGCGCGGTGAGCTGCAGGCGCCTTATCTCCCTGCAGATGAGCTTGGGCTGGTCCTCGCGCAGATCGAGCCGGCCGCGCACCGACACGATGGCGTCTTGTTCCAAGAGCGCCCCGTACTCGAGCATGGTCTTCGGGAAGACCATCACCTCGATGGCGGCCTCGAGGTCCTCGAGCACGAAGGTCGCCATGACCTCGCCGCGGCGGGTGTAGCGCCGCAGGAGGGCGGTGACGACCCCTCCTGTCGTGATCGCGACGCTCTCGTTGAACTCCCCCGCCCCGTTCAAGGGACCGCCGGGCCCGGGGCCGTCCTCGGCGGGAGCAGCCGAGTCGAGCAGGTCGCGGATCGTCACGTCGGTGAGGTTGCGCAGCGACTGCTCGAGGCCCATCAAGGGATGGTCGCTCACGTACAAGCCGAGCATCTCTTTTTCGAAGGCCAATCGCTCGGCCTTGTCGAACTCGAGGTCGGGAATCGCCACCCAGGTGCCGTCGAAGCTGGCCGGAGAGCTGCCGCCGGCCACGGCGTCGCCCGCCTCGTCCTCGAGTAGCGAGAACAGCGTCGCGATCCCCTGCTCTGTTTCGCGCCGGCGTACGAGCGCCCGCTCGATGATGCCCTCGAAGGCGAGGCAGAGCCCCTTTCTCGGATGGCCGAGCGAGTCGAAGGCACCCGCCTTTGCGAGCGACTCGACGGCTCTTTTGTTGAGAGCGCTCGAGTCGACCCGGCGGCAGAAATCGTAGAAGTCGGTGAAGGGCCCGCCGGCCTCGCGTGCCGCAACGATGTGCTCGACGATGGCCTCGCCGACGTTGCGCACCGCAGACAGCCCGAAGATGATCACCCCGCCGGCGTCCCCGCTCGCCCGGATGGGGGTGAAGTTGGAGGAGGAGGCGTTCACGTCCGGCACCCTCACCTCGATGCCGAGGGTGCGGCACTCGGCGAGATAGACGGCGGTCTTGTCCTTGTCCCCCTTCACAGACGAGAGCAGAGCAGCCAGGTACTCGACCGGGTGGTTCGCCTTCAACCAGGCCGTCTGATAGGCGACGAGTCCGTAGCCGTAGGCGTGCGACTTGTTGAAGGCATAGTCGGCGAAGGGCTCGATGATGTCGAACAGCTGCGTGCCGAGCGCCTCGTCGTAGCCCTGGTGGACACATCCGGCGATGAACTTCTTGCGTTCGGCGGCAATGAGGACCCGGTTCTTTTTCCCACAAGCCCTCCGGAGATTGTCCGCTTCCTCGACGGAATATCCCGAGAAGCTTTGCGCGACCCGCATCACCGACTCCTGGTAGAGCATGAGGCCGTAGGTGTCGCCGAGGATCGCCTCCATTTCCGGGTGGAGGTAGGTGACAGGCTTGCGGCCGTTTTTCAGGTCCGGGTAGTCACGGTGCATGTTGGCCGCCATCGGGCCCGGCCGGTATAGGGCCACGAGGGCGGCGACGTCGTCGAAGCTCGTTGGCGCGAGCGAGCGCAGCGTCGAGCGCATAGCCGTCCCCTCGAGCTGGAACACCCCGATGGAGTCGCCCCGCCGCAGCATCTCGTAGGTCGCCTCGTCGTCCAAGGCCACGGCGTCTATGTCGGGCCGAAAGCCCGTGGTCTGCTCGATCAAATCGAGGGCCATCTCGATCACAGACAGGTTGCGCAACCCGAGGAAGTCCATCTTCAAAAGGCCGAGCTCTTCGACGCCGTGCATCTCGTACTGGGTGACGATGGGGGCTTCGCCCGGGTCGGCGCCCGGCTCGGGCTTGCGCTGCACGGGCAGGTACTCGGTGAGCGGCTCATGGGTGATGACGACCGCCGCGGCGTGGATGCCGTCTTGACGACGCAGGCCCTCGAGGCCCCTCGCGACATCGATGACGAGCTTGGCGTCCGGGTCCCCCTCGTACATCTCGCGCAGATCGGCTGCTGCCATGTAGCCGTCCTCGTGCCCCTCTACCCGCTCCAAACAAGCGCGAAGCGGTGTGTCGCGGCCCATGACGAGGGGGGGCATCGCCTTGGCGATCCGGTCCCCGAGGGCATAGGGCAAGCCGAGGACACGGGCTCCGTCGCGCACGGCGGCTCGCGCCTTAATCGTCGAGAAAGTGACTATCTGGGCGACATGATCGGCCCCGTAACGTTCCGCGACGTAGCGGATCATCTCGCCCCGGCGGCGCTCGTCGAAGTCCATGTCGATGTCGGGCATCTGCTTTCGGCCCGGGTTCAAGAAGCGCTCGAAGAGCAGGTCGTAGCGGATCGGGTCGAGGTCGACGATGTGCAGGCAGTAAGCGACGCAACATCCCGCCGCTGAGCCTCGGCCCGGGCCGACGCGGATCCCCGCCTCCCTGGCGTAGCGGATGATGTCCCACACGACGAGGAAGTAGGCGGAAAAACCCATCTCCGCTATGACCCGCAGCTCGAAATCGATCCGCTCTGCCACCTCCGGTGGTACGGGAGTGCCGTAGCGGGCCGCGGCGCCCTCGTAGGTGAGGTGGGCCAAGTAACCCGCCGCCGACTTCTCGTAGCTGTCGCGCCTGAAGGCTTCCGGGATCGGGAACTGCGGGAGGGCCGGCTTGCCCAGCTCGAGCTCGACCTTGGCCCTCTCCGCCACCCACAAGGTGTTGTCGCAAGCTTCGGCCACTTCGGCGAAAAGACGCCGCATCTCCTGCGAGCTCTTGAGATAGTGCTCCTCGCCCTCGAACTTGAACCGCTTCGGGTCGTGGATCGTGGCCCCTGTCTGCACGCACAAAAGGGCGTCGTGGGCGACCGCGTCCTCGCGCCGGCAGTAATGGCTGTCGTTCGTGGCAAGCAGCGGGGCGTCGAGGGCACGGGCGATCCTTATGAGGCTGGGGTTTGTCGTCCGCTGTGCCGCGAGTCCGTGGTCCTGCAGCTCGACGAAGAGATTCTCCCGGCCGAAGATGTCCTGGAGGCGCCCCGTCAAGGACATGGCCGAGTCGAAGTCCTCGGCGAGAAGCGCCTGCGCGACGACGCCGCCCAGGCATCCCGTCGTGGCGATGAGTCCGTCGTGATGTCTCTCCAGGAGCTCCCAGTCCACTCGGGGCTTGTAGTAATAGCCCTCGAGGTAGGCGGCCGAGGAGAGCTTGATGAGGTTGCGGTAGCCCTGGGTGGTCTCCGCGAGCACGGTCAGGTGGTAGTAGAGCTTCTCGCCCCGGTCGCCTTCCCCGCCGGTGTCGTCGATACGGCCCCGACGCACCGGGCGCTCGTAACGTGACTGTGCCGCCATGTAGGCCTCGGTGCCGATGATCGGCGTTATGCCTTTCTCGCGGCACTCCTTGTAGAAGTCGAGGACGCCGTACATGTTGCCGTGGTCGGTGATCGCCAGCGCCGGTTGACCGTCCGCAACCGCCGCTTTGACGAGATCGCCGATCCGGGCGGCGCCGTCGAGCATGGAGTACTCGGTATGAGTGTGCAGGTGGACGAACGATTCCCCGGTGTGTGCTGTGACTTCGTTCGCCTCGGACACCGCTCGCCCACTCCCTGTCCACAGGCTTCGTCCACAGCCTGTGGACGAACTACAAGCCTGTCATTAGCCCTAGAGCACGATAGCGCGCGAGGTGTGCGACGGGCGGGTGTCGCGCTTCGGCGTGCCGGGAGCGAGACCACGCTCCGCGGCAAAATTTTGCCACTTTGCGTGATATGCGCGACGCTGTAGGTATGGAGCACTCAGATCTTGACTCATTGTTGCGCCGTCTGTCCGCGGCGGATGGCTCCGACCTGCACTTGAAGGTGGGCTCGCCGCCACGAATGCGGATCAACGGCGACCTCACGCGTGTCGCCGACGCGCCCGTCATCACATCGGAGGACATGCAGCAGATCGCCAAGGCGATCATGCAGCCGCGCACCTGGGCGCATTTCGAAGATACCAACGAAGCGGACTTCGCCTATGCCATTCAGGACCTGGGCCGCTTTCGGGTGAATGCCTACCATCAGCGCAGCACGATCGGGATGGTGTTCCGCCTGGTGCGTTCTCATGCCCGCTCCTTCGGCGAGCTGAACCTGCCCGAGGCCGTGCGGCGCCTCGCGGACGAGCAGAGAGGCCTCATCCTCGTGACGGGACCGACCGGCTGCGGCAAGACCACGACACTGGCGGCCATGGTCGACCACATCAACCACACCCGTGAATGCCACATCGTGACGATCGAGGACCCCATAGAGGTCCTCCACCACGACGAGCTTTCTGCGGTCAGCCAACGCGAAGTCGGCTTCGACACTGCGAGCTTCCTCGTCGCATTGCGCGCGGCACTTCGCGAGGACCCGGACGTCATCCTCGTCGGTGAGATGCGCGACACCGAGACAGTGGAGACAGCGCTCAGCGCGGCCGAGACCGGGCACCTCGTCTTCGCCACCCTCCACACCATTGACTGCGTCGAGACGATCAACCGCGTCATCGACTTCTTCCCGCCCGCCCAGCAGCGCCAGGCGCGCCTCAGCCTCGCAGGAGCGCTCCGGGGCACGCTCTGCCAGCGGCTCGTGCCCACCGCCGACGGCTCGGGGAGAGTGCCGGCGATGGAGATAATGATCATCAACGGCCGCATCCAGCAGTGCATCATCGAGCCCGGCCAAGGTGGCGACGTCACCTCGATCATCCGCGAGGGCGAGTACTACGGGATGCAGACCTTCGACCAGGCGCTCGTCTCGCTGCTCGAGCAGGGCACGATCGACCTGCGTTCGGCGACCCAGGCGGCGTCGAACCCGCACGACCTGCGCGTGGCGTTGCAAAAGCGCGGTCTGGTCGGTTCTGCCGCCCGCTACTGAGGAGCGCTCACCAGCCCGACCAGGAATGGACGATCGAGGGTCCGAACAGCACCGTTATCACGCTGGCCGAGGCCAGGAACGGGCCGAAGGGGATCTGGGTGCGGCGCTGCACCTTGTGCATCACCAATAAGACCGCGGCGGGCACGCCCGCCAGGATGAAGCTGAGCAGGAAGGCCACGACCACTTCGCGGTAGCCGATCCAACCGAGGAAACCTCCGCAGAGCCCGGCCAGTCGCACATCGCCAAAGCCGATGCCCTTGGGGACGGCGTAAAAAAGGGCGAAGAAGACGGCAAAGGCGGCCGCGCCCGCGATGAGGGCCGCCAGCAGCGCGGACCAACGGTGGGTTCCAGCCGAGGCGATCACGAGTAACGGCGCGCCCAAAGCGGCGGTGGCATACACGAGTGGGGAGGGGATCCGCATGTGCTCGGCGTCGATCGCCGAGATGGCGATGAGACTCGCGGCGAGGACGCAAAAGGCCGGCAACGCCCACACCGAGGCCACGCGCCAGGCGAGGAGGACGAACACAATGCCGGTACCGAGCTCCAAGAAGGCGTCCCGGGGCGGGATGTGCGCGCCACAGGCCCGACAGCGGCCTCGCAACAGCACATAGGAGACGACGGGGATGTTGTCGTAAGTGCGAATGGGAGCCGAACAGGCGACACAATGCGACGGCGGTGAGACGATCGACTCCTTGCGCGGCAGCCGGTCGACTACCACGCCGAGGAACGAGCCGATGACGAGGCCGACGACGCCGGCCACGGCCTCTACGGTCGCCGACACCGGGCTCCGACGACCTTCCCCCTGAGGCCGGTTCGCGCGGGGGCGACCACGGCGATCACATGCACGTTGTTCCCTCCGAGGCGCAGCGCCCTAGGTCGATGTCCTGCGTACCCTATCCGCGCTAACATGAACACGTAGCGCGCGGCTTCGACCGCTCAGCGCGCCCACGCCCAGCTCGCCGGGAGGGGGACAAGCGCATGTTGGCCCGACCTGGAAATGATCGAATAAAGAAATCGCGCCGCGCGCCCGATGGTATAGGGGGATGAGTACCACCGAGCAAAGCGCACCGCACGCCGCACGACGGCAGTTGTCACCTTCCAAGGCGGAGGTGTCCGAGGCGCGTGCCCTAGCCAAAGAGGTCGGCCTCGAATACGTCGACCTCGACAGGTACCCGCTCAACGCAGCCGCCACCTCCTTGCTCCCCCAACAGGCCTCCCGTCGTCACCACGCCCTAGCCGTGGGCTGGAAGTACGGCACGCCCGTGGTGGCCGTCGCCCGACCGGACGACATCATGGCCATGGACGACCTCCGTACGAGCATCGGTCGCGACATTCACGCCGTCGTCGCCTGCGAGTCCCAGATCGACGCCTTCATCGAGCGCATGTACGGCCGATCCGATTCAGCAGGCGTCGCCTCGAACAACGCGCCGACGCGCAACCTCGACGGTGCCACGAAGACCTCCTCCGCTCCAACATCGGCGCGCGTGGAGTCTCCGGCCTCCCCTCCCTCGCCGGAGCCTCCCGCGCCGCCGGAGCCCCTGCCACCTCCTGTCCCCCCGCCTCCTCCCGTGCCCCCTTCGCCTCCGGAGCCGGACACCGTCCCGTCCACCCGCGCCCAAAAGGGCGCCGCGGGCCGGGCATCTGAGCCCGAGGCGGCGATAGAGGACATCGGCGAGATCACCGCGGCGGTCGACTCGCCGGGTGCTCGCCCCGATGCCGAAGCTGAGGCGCAAGGGGCTCTCAAAGCCGCATCCGAGCTGCTCGAGGCTTCCAGCAGCAAACGCAAGAGCGCCTCTTCCAAGGTGGCCGCAGACGCCAAGACGCCTCCGGGACTCGCCGAGCTGCTCGTGAGCTCCGGACAGGTCACGAGCGAGGAAATGGAAGCCGCCTTGCGCGAGCGGGCGGCCACGGGACGCTCCCTCGGCGAGATCCTGAGCGAGCTCGGCCTCGTCTCGGAAGAGGACCTGATCCGAGCCGCCGCGGCGGAGGCCGGCATGGAATTTGTCGACCTCAACGAGCAGGCGCTCGACCCCGAGGCGACCAAGCTGATCCCTGAGGCCCTGGCACGCCGCCACCGGGTGCTCGCGATCGGCTACCGCGACGACACCCCGATCATCGGCATGGCGAACCCGTCGGACGTGTTCGCCGTCGACGACCTACGCACGTTGCTCGGGACCGACCTGCACATAGTCGTCTGCAGCGCCGGCCAGATCTCTGAGTACCTTTCCAGGGTCTACCGCCATGACCGGGAGACGACCCTCGCCGCCCAGACGGCGGCGTCGCAGACCTCGGCCGGTGACGAGACCAGGGTCACAGAGCTCACCGATCTTCACGCCGTCGTCGAAGACGCGCCGATCGTCAAGTACGTCAACTTGATCCTCCGCCAGGCTCTGCAAGAACGCGCCTCGGACATCCACATCGAGCCGACCGCCGACGACATCCGCATCCGGTTCCGCATCGACGGCGTTCTGCACGAGATAACCCGTTCCCCAAAGGCCATCCAAGGTGGCGTGACGACACGTCTCAAGGTCATGGCCAGCCTCGACATCGCCGAGCACCGCACCCCCCAGGACGGCCGCATAACCCTCACCGCAGGCCGACGCGAGATCGACCTGCGGGTGGCCACACTCCCGACGGTGCACGGGGAAAAGATCGTCCTCCGGGTGCTCGACAAGTCGAGCGCCACCTTGCAGCTTTCCCAGCTCGGCTTTTTGCCGACTGTCGAGAAGCGCTTCGAGGTCGCGTACCGAAAGGCCTACGGCACCATCCTTGTCACAGGGCCGACCGGGTCGGGAAAGTCGACGACGCTGTACGCCACCTTGAACGCGCTCAACTCGCCCGAGCGCAACCTCATCACGGTCGAGGACCCGGTCGAGTACCAGCTGCGCGGTGTCAGCCAGGTTCAGGTCAACCCCAAGGCAGGCCTCAACTTCGCTAATGCCCTCCGTTCGATCCTCCGTTCGGACCCGGACGTGATTCTCGTAGGCGAGATCCGCGACCGTGAGACCGCCGTCATAGCGATCGAGGCTGCCCTCACCGGCCACCTCGTGCTCTCGAGCCTGCACACCAACGACGCCGCGGGCACACCAATGCGCCTAGTCGAAATGGGCGTGGAGCCGTTCCTCGTCGGCTCCGCCCTCGACTGCGTCCTGGCGCAACGCCTCACCCGGCAACTGTGCGAGAACTGCCAGGAGGATTACTCGCCGACTGTCGAGGATCTCGAGCTGATCGGCTTCACCGAGGAAGACGAACCACCGAACGGCAAGCCGCGCTTTCGAAAGGCAGTCGGTTGCCAGGCTTGCAGCCGCACCGGCTTCCGCGGCCGAATCGCGCTTCAGGAGCTGCTGCTCGTTGACGAAGAGATTGAGCGGGCGATCATCAGCCACGGGTCAAACGATGACATCCAACACCTAGCCCTCGAACAGGGGATGGTTCCATTGCGTCACGACGGACTTCGTAAAGCAGCGCTCGGCATAACGAGCCTCGAGGAGATACTGAGGGTGGTCGTATGAGTACCGATCGCCGGACCCCGACCGAATGGTCCAAGCGCCTGGCCGAGACACTCGTCTCGGTCGGCCGCCTAACTGGTGACGCGGCCGCCGCCGCCCTGGCGGAGGCCGCCACGAGCGGCCGCCCGGTTGCCGCCGTGCTCGCCGACCGGGGCCTCGTGGAGGCCGCCGTCTCGCTCGCCGAGCTCGCCCGCATATCCGGGGTCGCCGCCGTCGACATCTCCGATCAGCGGCCCATGGGAGAGGCCTTCCGCTTGGTACCCGAGCTGTTCGCCCGGGAACTGAAGGCCATCGGCTACAGGCTGGACGACCTACGCCTGACTCTCGCTTGCGCGGAACCCATCGACGTCGCCCGCGAACGTGAGATCTCCGCCTTCTTAGGCGTCGAGGTCAACGGCTGCGTACTGGCCGACCCGATCGCCATCGAGCACCTCATGAACGCCGTCTACCCACGCCTTTCTCCAAGCGAGGAGACGGCGAGCGCTTCGGCTCCGGCTGCGCCGCCCGCAGCAGCGCCGGCTCCCTCCCCCTCGATCGCCAACGTGCCGGGAGCGATGGCCGCGACAGCGCCCGTCACGAGCCTGCCGGCGCAGGTGCCCGAGCCGGCCATGGTTGGCGCGCACAGTCCACGCGACCCGTCCTCCAACGGGTCGTTCGAGCCTGGATATGACGCGGACGACTGGAAAAGTGACTATGCGACTGACGTGAAGCGGGCCAACATCCCGGCTTCGGGCGGCAGGCCCGACATGGAAGTGTTCACGCCCACCTACAGCCCCGACGGCATCTTGGACATCGACGAGCTGCTTACCTACGCAGTGCGAAACGGTGCCTCTGACCTGCACCTCGCCAACCAACTGCCGCCCGCCATTCGCATCGACGGCTCGCTACGGCCGATCGAGGGCCTCGGCCGCGTCGACAACGAGCAGATCCGCGAGATGGTCTACCGGATCCTCACCCAGGGGCTGCGTGAGCGCTTCGAGGCGGAGCACGAGCTCGACACCGCCCACACGATCATGGGTGTGGGCCGCTTCAGGGTGAACGTCTTTCTGCAGCGAGGCTCGATCGGATCCGTCATGAGGGCCATTCCCCATGAGATCCCGCCCTTCGAAACCCTCGGACTCCCGGCCGTCGTGCCTTCGCTCGCCGACC
>Ga0187867_10004004_pt1 | contig 11524 bp, 11 predicted proteins | sample June2016WEW_13_1_FD_132976 | JGI IMG/M metagenome (GOLD analysis project Ga0187867, IMG submission 132976) | Peatland microbial communities from SPRUCE experiment site at the Marcell Experimental Forest, Minnesota, USA - June2016WEW_13_10 | ecosystem: Environmental > Terrestrial > Soil >... | reverse complement strand
GCGGAACGGCGACGCTCGCGCAGCTAATTTCCGCGAGCGCGCGCTCGCGGCCTCATTGAAGCTGACCTGGAAGAGTCAGGAGGGGCAAGGGCTGGTGTAATTTCCGCGAGCGCGCGCTCGCGGCCTCATTGAAGCTCGTGTGCCAGCGCAAATGCCAAGAATGCTGCGGGCATTTCCGCGAGCGCGCGCTCGCGGCCTCATTGAAGCTCGCATGGCATCACGCTCCCGGTGCAACGATCGCTTCATTTCCGCGAGCGCGCGCTCGCGGCCTCATTGAAGCTTATCCTTTCCTTGCTTCAGCGGAGCGCCGCTTTGAATGGGAATTGGTCTAAACCTCGTTTTCAGAGTTAAAGGCCTCATATAGTTGAAACCTCCCGCGAATCCTACTACGCTGTCTATAGGATGAATCGCCGCCGCTTTATCGTCACGGGCCTCGCCGGCACCGCGGCGAGCTGCGCGCGGTCGAAAAGCCCCTGGCGGTTCTTCAGCCTAAGAGAGGCGCGTACAGTGGAAGCCATTTGCGCGCACATCATCCCGCGGGACCAGGACCCTGGAGCGGTCGAGGCTGGCGTGGTCGTTTTCATGGATCGCCAGCTTACGGGATTCTATAAGCCCTTGCAAAAAGCCTATCGGCAAGGGATTGCCACTATCGACCGTGAGAGCATCCACCGGGCCGGACGCGTTTTCGCGGACCTGCCCGCCGCGCCGCAACTCGAAGTGCTGCGCCGCATCGAGCGGAATCCCGATCTCAGGCCCTTTTTCGATCTGCTGGTGGCACACGCCATGCAGGGTTTCTATGGCGATCCGCGGCATGGCGGCAACCTGGAGCGGGCAAGCTGGAAGATGCTGGGCGTGGCCTCACCCCCCGTGCGAGGGCGCGCGTGAACCGCGTCAACGCGGTGGTGATCGGCGCGGGCGCGGCGGGCGGCATCGTCGCCAAGGAGCTGGCCGAAGCCGGGCTCAGCGTGGTCCTGCTGGAGCGCGGCAAGTGGTATACGGCATTCGATTGCCGCAAGGACGATCTGCGAAACCAACGCACCTCGGTGCTGGGCAACGCCTTTGGGCCGGACGACGAGCGCAATCCGCGGGTTGCGGTGGATCTGAAAGGCCGCGCGCACTTGGTGCGGGCCAGCGGTCCCGGCTACAGCAACAATGCAGCCTGCGTGGGCGGCGGCACGCAGAGCTACGGCGCCATGGCGTGGCGCTACATGGAGCGGGATTTCCGCATGCGCTCGACTTACGGCCAGGTGGCCGGCAGCACGCTGGAAGACTGGCCCATCTCTTACACCGATCTGGAGCCTTATTACGAAAAGGCCGAATGGGAGATTGGCGTCTCGGGCGACGATTCGGAGAACCCGTTCCGCGCGCCGCGCCACAAGCCGCTGCCCATGCCGCCGCTCGCGCCCAACCGCGAGTTCGAGATTCTGTACCCCGCCGCCAAACGCCTGGGTCTGCATCCGTTCCACATCCCGATGCTGCGCAACAGCGTGCCCTACAACGGACGCGGGCCGTGCATGCGCTGCCGCTGGTGCGTGGGTTTCGCCTGCGAGGTGAACGCCAAGGGCGGCACGCAGAATACCGTGATCCCCAAGGCTCTGACGACCGGGAATTGCGAGCTGCGCACCGAATGCATGACGCGCCAGATCCTGACGGACGGGCGTGGGCGCGCCACCGGCGTGGAGTACTTCGATGCGCACGACCGCCTGCATCAGCAGGATGCCGATCTGGTGGTGGTTTCGAGCGCGGCGGTGGAATCGGCCCGGCTGCTGCTCAACTCCAAAAGCACGCTGTTTCCCCACGGCCTGGGCAATCGCTACGACTGGGTCGGCCGGAATTTCCAGGGCCATAGCTATACGGGCGCCTTCGGCATCATGCCGGCGGATATCTACGACGACCTGGGGCCGGGCGCCTCTATCGCGGTGTGCGACTACAATCACGGAAACGCGGGTCTGGCGGGCGGCGCCATGCTGGCCAACGAATTCATCCGGTTGCCTTACCAATTTGTCGGAATGCTGCCGGCGGACGTGCCGAAGTGGGGTCAGGCGCACAAGAACTTCATGCGCAGCTTTTACCGGCGGGCGATCGCCGTGCAAGGTCCCACGCAGGAGATGCCCATGTTCAGCGCCCGCGTCGAAGTGGACACTGCCGTGCACGACTACTGGGGCATCCCGGTGCCGCGCCTGTCGGGCGACAAGCATCCGCACACCATCGAGATTGGGGCCTTTGCCGCGGCCAAGGCCGAAGCGTGGCTGAAAGAAGCGGGCGCGGTGCGCACCTGGAAGAGGCTGGCTGGACCGGGTTTCACAGGCGGCCAGCATCAGGCCGGCACCTGCCGCATGGGCGACGATCCCAAAACGTCGGTGGTGAACCGGTATTGCCAGGCGCATGAGATCGACAACCTGTTCGTGATCGACGGCAGCGTACACGTGACCAACGGCGGATTCAACCCCGCGCTGACCATTATGGCCAACGCCTATCGCGCGTCGGACTACCTGGTGAAGGGTTGGAAAGGCACGCACTACCGATGACGCGCACGCGCCTGTGGTGGGCCGCGGCGGTCTTGCCCTGCCTGCTGCTGTTGCTGCCGGCATCCAGCATCTACTACAGATCGACGGCCGGCGAGGGGTGCGCCCGCTGCCACGAGATCCGCGCGAACTGGAACACCTGGCACGAATCCACGCATCGCGGCGTGCCGTGTCTGGATTGCCACGGCGGTTCCGTCGCGGACAATTCCCGCCGCCTGATCCGTCACCTGAGCGGCGACATCCCGGAGCAGATCCGTATCAAAGGCCTGGACGTCAATGCCATGGTGCAGCGATGCCAGGGCTGCCATCGCCAGGAATTTGCGGACTGGCAGGCAGGTCCGCACGGCGCCACCTTCGCCAAATTCTTCCTGGATCAAAAGCAGAATCGCCAGCGGCTGCTGATGGACGATTGCCTGCGCTGCCATGGCATGCAGTACGAAGGCGGCATCCGCGATCTGGTGACGCCCATCGACACGCGCGGGCCCTGGAGGATGACGGAACCACGCTGGACAAATATGGCCGCGATTCCCTGCCTGGCGTGCCACCAGATGCACCGGCACGGCGAACCGCTGCACCAGCAACCGGACCGGCTGGCGCGCTCGTCGGCGCACGAAGCGATCTACCGGCCGTCGCTGGCGTTATTCGACCGGCGCGAGATGGAGCACGTAGCCGACGCCAACCTGGCGCTTCCGCAGATCCTGGACGGCGCGCGGCCCGTGCGCATGAGCCCGGACCAGCGCCAGGGGCTATGCTACCAGTGCCACGCGCCGCTCTCGACGCGGCAGGCGGGCTCGGGCGATGACCGCACCGGCGTGGGCATCCACGAAGGCATCGGTTGCCTGGCATGCCATCAGAAGCATGGCCAGCAAACGCGCGCCTCGTGCGCGAATTGCCATCCGCGCCTCTCCAACTGCGGGCTGGACGTGGAGAAGATGGATACGACGTTTCTGTCGCCCAAGAGCGCGCACAATATCCACTCCGCCAAGTGCTTGGATTGCCATACTAAGGGCGTGCCGAAGAAACGCCTTGCAGCGCGGATGTGACATAATCGGTTCATGAGCGCGGCGCCGAATTGGGTTCCGGTCGAGGAGTACCTGCACAATACATACCACCCGGATTGCGATTACGTGGATGGGGTCATCGTGGAGCGGAACGTGGGCGAGATACCTCACGCCAAAACTCAGCGCAAAGTGCTGATCTTTTTTTACGAACGCGAAAAGCAATGGAACAACTTCGCGCTTCAGGAATGCCGCGTGCAGGTTTCTCCGACGCGATATAGGGTGCCCGATGTTTGCGTAATGCTCGGCGCCGAACCTGATGGAAATATCCTGACGCAGCCGCCTTTTCTATGCATTGAGGTTCTGTCGCCGGAAGATCGCTTGAACCAAATGCAGGAAAAGATCGACGATTATCTCCGATTCGGCGTGAGCTTCGTGTGGGTCGTCGATCCTTACCAGCGGAGAGCTTGGATTTACAGCGCCGATGCGTTCGGCGAGGTTCACGACGGATTATTGCGCACCGCCGATCCCGAGTGGACCGTGCCGCTCGCCGAAATCCTCGGCTAATCCCCGTAAATCGCGTTGAGCATCGCCGCCAGCCTGACTCCGCCTTTATACAACTGCATGCGCACCACGTCGACGGAATGCGCTCCGTACGACCGTGGCCCATCCACCTTCACCTCGCGCAGGCTTTCCGGCGCTTCGGTAGCGCAGTTGCGCGGCTGTACGTCGATGAACTTGGGAATTACAGGGAGCCGCGGCCGCGCCTTGCCGTACACCTGCGATTTGGCCAGGCCGAAGGATTCGCCGGCAATGTTTTCGATGCTGACATAGTCCTGCCAGTGACGAATCTTCCCGTGAAAGCGCGCGTCCATGCCGGCCAGCATGCCGGGACCATCCTGCGCCACCAGTTTGTTCACCAGCGTAATGTCCCAGACCGCGTGCAGATTTTTCATCGGATCGAAGCCCACCACGTTCACGCAGTTGCCGCCGGCATCGGCATCGCTCACGCAGTGCAGCGGCTGATGAATGTCGCCGGCGAAGTGCATCAGGAAGGCCAGTTCCTTCGACTCCGGCCACGTGCCGTCGGCGCGGTGTTCTCTCAGGTTCACCAAATACTGTTTCATCTTATCGACGATGCAATTGCCTTGCGGGCAGCGCTCGGCGATGTGTGAAGGGCCTTCGAACAATCCGATATCGATGTAATGCCACGGCGCCGTCGCGCCTTTGCCGCCCGGCATGTGATCGGGCCAGATCGCCGCGCGCGCCATGGCTTCGGCGAGCGTCTCGGCAGTGCCCGGCGGAGCATTGAATGTCGCGTCCTGTTTCAATAGATCCGCCACAGCCTGGCGCGCGTGTTCCGTCAGGTGCGCCGCGGCAATCCGCGCCACGGTCTGGTGCCCCTCATCGCCCCAGCACCAAGCCTGGCCGGGGACCAGTAACAACAGCGTGACGATCGTTTTCCGCATCGATACAGCCAGTATAATGGCTTCAAGGAGTGCGCACCATGCAAGGCCCGCTCGAGAGCCTGGAGCAGTGGGACGATTTCGTCAAGGACCGCTACGACCCGAACCGCGCGCAGGATGGCTTCCGCCAATTCTCGCCGGAAGCGCCGCCCGTAGTGCGCGAGTTCTATCGCCTGAACCACACCAACCAGACCCGCGAGTTCGTACAGCAAAAGAAGGTGCAATACCTCGCCCTCGACCGTCGCCGCATGGGTATCTGGGAAGCGCTGGAATACCTGAACACGCTGGTGGACGATAGCGATCCCGATACGGATCTCTCGCAGATCGAACATTGCCTGCAAACCGCCGAAGCCATCCGCGCCGATGGACATCCGCGATGGTTTATCCTGGCGGGACTGATCCACGACTTAGGCAAGATCCTCTGCCTCTATGGAGAACCGCAGTGGGCCGTGGTGGGCGATACCTTCCCCGTGGGCTGCGCCTGGTCGGATAAGATCGTGTATCCGGAATTCTTCGCCGCCAACCCCGACTCCGCCGTGCCCGCCTACCAGACGCGCACCGGCATTTACGAGGAGCGCTGCGGCCTCGACCAGGTCGACCTTTCCTGGGGACATGACGAGTACCTGTATCACGTGGTGAAGGATTACTTGCCCGCGGAAGCGCTCTACATGATCCGGTATCACTCGTTCTATCCGGGCCACCGGGAGCGCGCCTACGATCACCTGATGAGCGATCGAGACCGGCGGATGTTCGAATGGGTGCGCGCGTTCAACCCCTACGATCTGTACTCCAAGAGCGCCGCGCGCCCCGGCGCGAACACCCTCCGGCCGTATTACGAGGAACTGATCGCCGAGTATTTTCCAGCGCAAGTGAGTTGGTGAGACATTGCAGATCGGCCAACGCGTGGCGCTTGCCGGGATGGCCGTCAGCGGCGCCCTGGCGGCAATTAAGATCACCGCTGGGTTGATGGGCCACTCCACCGCCGTGGTCGCGGATGGATTGGAGTCGATGGGTGACGTGTTTGCGTCCGGCATCGTGCTGCTGGGGCTGACGCTGGCCGCCAAGCCTGCCGATTGGGATCACCCCTATGGGCACGGCCGAGTGGAGACGGTGACGGGCCTGTTTGTCGGCTTCATGCTGGCCATGGCCGGGGTGGCGATTTCAGCGAATGCCTTGCGCATGATGGGTCGCGCGACACCGCCACCCGCGCCGTTCGTGATCTGGCCGCTGATTGGTTCGGCCGCGGCGAAGAGCTTGCTGTCCAGCGTCAAATTCCACTACGGCAGGAAAATTCGCAGCGCGGCGCTACTGGCGGATGCGCTGAACGATTCGGTGGATATCCTATCGGCGCTGGCGGCCCTGGTAGCCGTATCGTTGACTCTTGCGGCGCCGCATCGATTCATGTTGGCCGACCATTGGGGCGCTTTCGCCGTGGGGCTGATCGTGATCTTTACCGGGTTGCGGGTTACGCGCGACACCACCCTGCAACTGATGGACACCATGCCCGACCGCGAAAGCATGGCGCACGTCCGCAACGCGGCGTTGACAGTGCCCGGCGTGCGCGGCGTGGAGAAATGTTATGCGCGCAAGACCGGCCTGCAATACCACGTCGACTTGCACCTGGAAGTGGATCCGGAGATCACCGTGCGGCAATCCCACGTGATTGCCACGCAGGTGCGCATCGTGATCAAGGAGACGCTGCCTTGGGTGGCCGACGTGCTGGTGCACGTAGAGCCGGCTCCGTAGCTTAGCTTGGTGGGGTAGACCATCGGTTCATGTCGTCTGCCACCTTCGGGGGGCGCTGGCAGACGACATGAACCGATCGTCTGCCCCACAGAACCACCCTTAGCCAACCGCCGCGAGTGCAGCCGCCTGCGCCTGCCGCTCTTCGATCCGGGCAATGTGCCGCACGGGCTGGCCGGTATAGAGCTGCCGCGGGCGGGCGATCTTCTGTTCGGTGTCCTGCAGCATCTCCTGCCACTGGGCCAGCCAACCGACCGCGCGCGGAATGGCGAACAGCACCGTGAACACGTCCGGCGTGAATCCCATGGCTTGGTAGATGATCCCAGAGTAGAAATCCACGTTGGGATACAGCTTGCGCTTGACGAAGAAATCGTCCTCTAGTGCGATGCGCTCCAATTCCAGGGCGATATCCAGCTTGGGATTCCGCCCCGTCACCTCGAAGACTTCTTCGGCGACCCGCTTGATGATGCGGGCGCGGGGATCGTAATTCTTGTAAACCCGGTGGCCGAAGCCCATCAGCTTGCCCTTCCCGGCCTTGATCTGCGCGATATAAGCCGGCACCCGCCCCTTGGAGCCGATCTCGTCGAGCATGCGCAGAACTTCTTCATTGGCGCCGCCGTGCAGCGGTCCGGAAAGTGCGGCGATGGCCGCGGCCGTGGTGGCGTAAGGGTCGGCGAAGGAACTGCCCACCGCCCGCATGGTGCTGGTGCTGCAATTCTGTTCATGATCGGCGTGCAGGATGAATAGCACTTCCAGCGCGCGCGCCAGCACCGGGTTGGCGCTGAACTTGGGTTCCGTCCGCCTCCACAGCATATTCATGAAGTTCTTGGTGTAGCCGAGGTCGTTATCCGGGTAGACGTAAGGCAGACCCAGGCTGTGCCGGTAGGAATAGGCCGTGAGCGTGGGCATTTTGCCGATCAGCCGCGTGATCTGCAGTTTGCGTATGGCCGGGTCGTGGATATGGCGGGCCTCCGGGTAGAAGGTCGAGAGCGCCGCCACGGTGCTCATCAGCATCGCCATGGGATGCGCGTCGTAGTGAAAGCCTTCCATGAACTTCTTCAGGTTCTCGTGGATCATGGTGTGGCGAGTGACCTCGGCGACCCACCCATCCAACTCATCCTCGCCGGGCAATTCGCCGTTCAATAACAGGTAGGCCACTTCCAGGAAGCTGCACTGCTCGGCAAGCTGCTCGATAGGGTAGCCGCGATAGCGCAGGATTCCCCGGTCTCCATCCAGGTAGGTGATGGAGCTTTGGCAGGAAGCCGTATTCAGGAAAGCGGGGTCGTAGCTGAGCAGGCCGAAGTCGTCTGGTCCGGTCTTGATCTGCCGCAGGTCGATCGCGCGGATGGCATCATTGTTTATGGGGAGCGTATAAGTAGTTCCGGTCCGGTTATCGGTTATGGTCAGAGTCTCATTGGGCATAGGGCTGTCCGGCGCTGTGCATTTGGATTTCCACAACGAAGTGCATGAAAACACAACAAGTAGTGGATAACTGGCAGCGTGTTTTTCACCAGGTGGGTGGGTGAAGGCGCGTGGCGCACGCACTCAATGCGTGCCGTGCCGGCCCCGATGCCGGCACCCGGAGGCACGCAACTCTACTGCCGCGGCGTTCCGCCGGGCGTTTTCAGAGGCAACGCATATGGCGCTTGGGCCCGCTGGGGAGCCATTGGAGCGGGCTCCAATGCGGACGGACGGGGAGGCAGCGACACGTTGCCGACGGTGTGTTGGGCCGGCATCTCTGTCCTATGCTCCCGCATCATGTTCATCTGGTCCGTGATGTCTTCCAGGCGGACTCTCTCATACCCGCGGCGCTTGGCCACAATGCGGTAATCGAAAGATATGCTGGACGTTCCCCCGCCTAGTTCACGGACTTCAAAGCCGCCGGCTGTTTTACTGGCGACGTAGAGTCCCTTGCAGTCGCCATTTGGAGTCAGGAAAATGTGATAGCCTTCGCCAACATTTACGGTGGAGGCAAAGGCCCGGTCAAACGGAATCTTCAGGGCATGAAAAAGACGCGCGCGTTGGCGGCCTGAGAGGCCGCCTGGCAGGCCACGGGCCTGCGCCACGAAGGCGAAACCGCTAAGATACTGACTCTGCAGGACTTTTAGGCAGGTTTTTTCGACGGAGTTGACTCTACAGCGTCCTCCCGCCGGACTCGCCCCCTCGCCCGCTCGCCCCCTCACCCGCTCAGCGTCGATACCGGGCTCGCATCCCCCTCCCGACAGTCACGGCGTCCCGCGCGCCCGGATCGCCCGCACCGTCAGCAACGCCTGCTCCTGCACCTTCTCCGGCATGCTTGTGACGCCGCGCGCGTAGCGCTGGATGTCTTCCAAATCCTCCTTGGCGCCGACCGACCAAAGCGCGCGTAGGGCCTCCCACACGTGCTCCTTGTCCGCCGAGATCTCGACCAGCGGATCGCCGGCGGCCACCGTGCTCCCCGGGCGCCGGCTCAAATCCCGCACTTCGCCAGGCAGCGGAGAGCGCACCTCCACGCCGCCTACGTGCGCTACCAGCGTGCCCGGATTGACGTATTCGCCGAGCTTGAGCCGGTATTGGAGCACTCCGGCATTGGGGGAAACGATGGTGTAAGGGCGCAGCATGGCCAGCAGTTCGGGGCGGGCCGCCGGATCGCCGAAGTTCGAAAGCGCCAGCGCGGCGTTGCGCCGCACCATGGGCTGCGGATCGGCGATCAGCTTCAGCAGCGTGTCGTGAAAGGGTGCGCAGGTGTGATCCTGGCCCATGATCCAGGCTGCGGTTTGGCGCAGCTCAATCCGCGGACTGGCGGCAAGCTGGATCACTTGCGGATACCACCGCGCCACGGCCGGATCGCGACGGGCCATGTGCTCCCCGAGTTGCACGAGCGCATGCTGCGCGTGCCGGGGTTTGGCACGGTCGGCCAGGTACTCGCCGATTTCCGCGTCGGTCAGCTTGCGGCCGAACCAGGTCATGTACCAGAAAAGGAAGGGGAACAGCACCAGCAGCAGCGCGAAGGCGGTGATCAGAAGGTAAGCGCGTTGGCGGGCCATTGGAATCACTTATTGTTGCACGTCGAACTTGATGGCGGCGTCCGCGCCGAATTTCTTGAAAGCGGTATAGCGGAACTCATCTTCCACCAGCAATTGATCGCCGGCGAAGCCCCTGTGGGTGACGGCGGCGGGCGCCAGGAATCCCTGAGCATTGGGTGTGTAATCCACGACGGCTTCTTCGCGGAATGCGTTCTTGCCGTTTTCGCGGCTTTCCACGATGGTGATGCGCAGCGGCAGACCGTCTGGCACGCGCGCGTAGATGCGGCCCTGAATGGGCTGATGGATCGCGCGGCGCCCCTGGAAGACCAGCATGCGGTCGGGTCCGGAGATCTGCGTATAGGAAACGATCTTGACCTGATCGGCGCCGATGCGGTCGCCGCCGGCAAGCTCGAAATGGTAGTTGCCGGTCTGGCGCTTGGTAAACAGGAGCAGCAGGGGGCCGAAATCGACTACGGCATTGGTCAGCCCGTATTTCTGGAAGTCTTCGAGCATGCGTTTGCGGGCGTGATCGTCGGCGGAAGCCAGCCCCAAGGCGAGCGAATGGCGTGCGGCTGCGGCGGCCGAGATGGTCTTGCCATCCACCGAGATCACTTGGCGGAACTCGTGCAGCGATTCGGGGGCGTCTTTGAGGGTTCCAAAGCTGTATTCGGAGACGATCTCGCGGGTTTGGCGGGTGGTGGTAAGGGGTGTGGCCGCGGCTGCACCGGCGCGGGGGCGAAAGCGCGGAGGCGGTTTCAGGGCGCGCTGGGTAAGGGTTTCCTCGGCCAGGATTTGAGGGGCGATGCGGCGGAAGACTTCCGCCTCCTCGGAGACGCGTGACAGGATCTCTGGGAGGGTTTGCGCGCGGGCGGCATAAGCCAGGTACAACAGGACCGCCAGACCTCGGAAGAGGGCACCCATATCTAGATTGTAGAGAAAGCAAAACAGTTTTGGCCGCCGATGGACGCCGATAAACCACTCATGGCCCGCGACGGGCCACCCTGACACATGAAAAGAGGCGGCCTACGAGGCCGCCGCAGGCTGCGAGCCTGCCCCACGCGGTATTTTCAGAGCAACGCCGATAAAACAAAAACCAGGCTCTTCGTTCTTCATCGACGTTGATCGGCGGCCATTACTCTTTTTAGATTCAAACACTTGGGCTTCGATCGTCCAGAGCGGTCTCAGCACCGCCCATAAACGCCGACATTTTCTCTAAATCCGCTAGCCGCTCGAAGCGCCGTAAGTTATTGATACTCATGCGCAAATTTGTCAAGGCACGGCGTGGCCCAAAAATAGTTGCAAAACGGGCTTGCGCGTCTGTAATGGTTCTGATACTCTAAGGAAGTCGCCGATTTCGAGGGTCTGAGTGCGTTCGACGTGCGCTCTTGCGTGCGCCCCGGGCGATGTGGTATAAAGACAGTGATCCTCGTGTAAGGAATGGTAACAAAACTCCAGGCGGGCCACCGCCGGAGCGGAATACGGCCTTCCTGGTAGGTTCTTTTTCAAAAGTTATCATTTTTGGGCTGCGCGTGCGTGTTTTTGCGTGGGCGTGGCTGGCAAGTTTCGAGGCCTGCCGTTGGCGGGCGTTTCCGTAAGGATGCGTCCGGCTGGCGGCAAAGATCTTTGACAATCTGGTTGGATGCACAAGAAACATTCGTCAGAGACTCTGAGTTAAAAGTCGGGGCGATTAAACTCAACAATTCAAACGAGAGTTTGATCCCGGCTCAGAATCAACGCTGGCGGCGCGCTTAACACATGCAAGTCGAACGAGAAAGCGGGGGCAACCT
>Ga0187867_10004001_pt1 | contig 11526 bp, 9 predicted proteins | sample June2016WEW_13_1_FD_132976 | JGI IMG/M metagenome (GOLD analysis project Ga0187867, IMG submission 132976) | Peatland microbial communities from SPRUCE experiment site at the Marcell Experimental Forest, Minnesota, USA - June2016WEW_13_10 | ecosystem: Environmental > Terrestrial > Soil >... | reverse complement strand
CGGCATCGACATCCGCGACGGACTGCAATTTGAGTGCGTCGGCTGTGCCCAGTGCATCGACGCATGCAACGCCATCATGGCCAGGGTGAATCGGCCCCTCAATCTGATCCGCTACGCCAGCCAGGCCGCGCTTTCCGGCCAAAAGCGCCGGCTGATCCGCCCGCGGCTGCTGGTCTACCTGGCGATCATGACCGGGCTGGTTTCGCTGCTGGTTTTTCTGTTCCTCACCAAGAGCGCGTTCGACGTGGAGGTGATGCGAAACCTGGGGCGGCCATTTTTCATCGCCGACGACGGCCGCGTCGCCAACGAATTCCGCGTGAAGCTGACCAATCGGAGCGATCAGGCCATGTCGTACGTCCTGTCGATCCCGGATCGAACCGGGTTTTCCATCCGCGCGGTGGACGACCAAATCCGCCTGGCGCCCGGCCAGATGTGGACCGAGCCGGTGGAGATTCGCGCTCCCGCCGACGCCTTCGCCGCCCTAAGCGGGGCGATCGACGTGCAGTTGTGCGTGCGCGCGGAAGGCGGCGCGGTCATCGAGCAGAAGTGCCGATTGCTCGGACCGGCTGCGATCCCCGCCGCCAACAATCCGTCAACCCAAGGAGAGGACAATGCGCCTCAATAATTCGATTATCCCTCCGACCGATGCGGCCAAGCCGCTCGCGTGGAAATGGCCGGCGATCATCGTCGGGCTGTTGGCGGCGCACGTCGTGGGAATGCTGGTTGCCGTTGCCGTCATCTCGCGGCGGCCCGGCGAGTTCGCCGTCATCCCCGACTACTACGCCAAGGAGCAAGCCTGGGACTCCCACAAACAGCAGCTTCTAGAAGCCAACCGGCTCGGATGGAACGTCGATTTTCAGCCCACCGGGCAGACGGACGTCCTGGGCCGGCGTCAAATGATCCTGAAGCTCACGACTACCGGCAATAAGCCCGTCGCGGACGCCGCCGTCGCCGTCCGATGTTTTCACCTGTCCCATGGCGACGAAGCGGTGACCCTCACGCCCAATGCGGTTGCCCCCGGTCAGTTCGCGCTCACGTTGCCGGCGAAATACGTCGGCTTCTGGCAGTTCGAATTGACCGCCACCGCCGGCGGCCGGACGTTCATCAAGACTTTGACTCAGTACGTCAATTGAGGACGAGGCGGGTCCGATGAAGATTGCCGCGAAGAAGCGAAGGGGGTCCCGGCGATTAAACGCCGGGTCCCGCGAAGTTGCGCGAAGCATTCTTGGTCTTCCTTCGCGCAACTTCGCGCCTTCGCGTCTTCGCGGTTCATCTTCACGGAAACGCATAACAAGAGAATGATGCCGTTGATTGGCGCCATCTTCTTCGCGAGCCTGCTGGGCAGCCTGCACTGCACGGGCATGTGCGGCGCGTTTATCGCGCTGGCGGTGGACGATCGTGGAAACTGGCGACGACATGCAACTCTCCAGGCGGCGTATCATGGGGGGCGGCTGCTTTGCTATCTGGCGCTGGGCGTTGCCGCCGGGGCCGCCGGACATCTTCTCAATCTTGGCGCCGCCCTGGCCGGCGTCCGATCCGCCGCCGCCGTCTTCGCCGGCGTCACCATTCTTCTGTTCGCCGCGGTCACGCTCTTGCGAATCGTGGGCATCCGCGCCTCCGGCTTGGCCGGCCCGTCCTGGCTTGGCCGGCTTGGCCGGGCGGCGTACGTCCGGGCGATGAAGCATCCACCCATTCCGCGCGCACTGTTGATCGGACTGTGCACGACGCTGCTGCCGTGCGGCTGGCTTTACGCGTTCGTCGCCACCGCCGCCGGAACCGCCTCGCCGCTCAACGCTGCCGCCGTGATGGGCGTCTTTTGGCTTGGCACGCTCCCGGCCATGATCGCACTTGGCGCGGGAGTGCGGACGGTGCTGGGTCCGCTGAACCGCCGGATGCCGCTCGTTACCTGCGTGGCGCTGGTTGCCATCGGACTCTATACGGTCGTTGGCCGCGCCGGCGTCGATCCGCGCGCACTGATCGGCGCGACGCCGGCGTCTTCCCGAGTTCCCGTTCCCGGCTCCGCGGCCTGCTGCAACACCAATGACCACCCTCGCCACTGAAATTCTCGCCGCCTCCGCGCCTGCATCGGCTCGGGTTGCCTGCTCGCATTGCGGGCAGGACGTTCCCCGCGGCCTGGTCGAGGCCGACAGCCAGTTGCAGTTCTGCTGCGCGGGCTGCCGGGCCGTGTACGATGCCATTCACGCCTGCGGGCTTGAGGTTTATTATCGGTTGCGCGACGCAGCCGTCACGCCGCCCAGACCTAGCGAATCCAGTTTTGAATCCTTCGATTCGCCGGCGTTTCATAAGCTTTTTGTTCAGCGTCAATCCGAGACGGTTGCCAGCGTCGATCTGGTGCTTGAAGGCGTCACCTGCGCCGCGTGTGTCTGGCTGATCGAGCGTCTGCCGCACGCGCTTCGGGGCGTCATTGAAGCGCGCCTCAGCCTCCGCCAGGCCATTGTCCGAGTGACGTGGAACACGCGGGAGCTTTCGCCTTCGCGCATTGGCCGAACGCTGAACAGCCTCGGCTATACGCCGCATCCAGCCAAGGGCCTTCCTCGCAAACAGATTTCCCGGATCGAGGTGCGCAAGAAGCTGATCGATCTGGCCGTCGCCGGCGCGATCGCGGGCAACGCGATGCTGGTGGCGTGCGCCTTGTACGCCGGGCGTGGCGGCCGGATGGAAGATTCCTATCGCGAATTCTTCCGCTGGATCAGCGCGGTGCTGGGCCTGCTGTCGCTGGCGTGGCCCGGGGCGGGGTTCTTTCGCGGCGCATTGGCCGCGATCCGGCTGCGCACCGTGAACTTCGACGTGCCGATCGTCCTGGGCCTGGTCGCCGGCGGCGTGGCCGGAATCGTCAACGTCGTCCTCAACCGCGGCGAGGTCTACTTCGATTCGCTGAGCGTCCTGGTCTTCCTGCTGCTGGTGGGGCGGTTCCTGCAATACCGCCAGCAGCGCCGCGCCGATGACGCGGTCGAATTGCTCTTCTCCCTCGCCCCCTCGACTTGCCGCATTGTCCGGCCGGACGATCGCGTCGAGGAAATGCCCATCGAGGCGGTCGTGCCCGGCGACCTGATCGAAGTCCTCAGCGGCCAGACCATCGCCGCCGACGGCGTCGTGGAATCCGGCCAATCCCACGTGCTCCAGGCGCTGCTGACCGGGGAGGCGGCGCCGGTCCCGGTCGGCGTCGGCGCCAAGGTCTACGGCGGAGCGGCAAATCAAGGAGCGAGTCTTCGCATCCGCGTCAGCCAGGTCGGCGCGGACAGCCGGGTGGGCCGGCTCATGCGCGTCGTCGAGCGCGGCGTCGCCGAGAAGCCCGCAATCGTTCAGTTCACCGATCGCGTCGCATCGCGTTTTGTCTTGGTCGTCTCACTGGCCGCCGTGGGAACGTTCGCCTATTGGAGCCGCTTCGACGTCGCCGCCGCCGTCGATCATGCGGTGGCCCTGCTGATCGTCTGCTGCCCCTGCGTTCTGGGCCTGGCGACGCCCGTCACGCTGGCGGTCGCCATCGGCCGGCTGGCCCGGCGGGACATTCTCGTCAAGAGCGGCGCGGCGATCGAAAAACTCGCGCGGCACGGACAAATCCTCCTGGATAAGACCGGCACCCTCACCTTCGGCCAACTTCGGCTGGTCTGCTGGCACGGCGACGAAGAATTCAAGCCCATCGTCGCGGCGATGGAAAAACAGAGCCAGCACCCGGTCGCCCGCGCGTTTTGCCAGGCCCTGGCCGCATTCGAACTTTCCGCGGCGCAAGCGGCTTTGCTTCATGACGTCAAAGAGCAGCCAAACGGCGGCATCCGCGCCATGCTGGGCAATCGACCGGTCCGCGTCGGCTCGCCGGCGTTTGTCAATCGCGCCGGCATCTCCGTCCCGCCTTCCCTGGCGAGGCTACAACATGAATTGGAACAAGTCGGAACCACCGTCGTTCTGGTCGCCGTTGATGGAAATGCCGTGGCCCTGGCTGGATTCGGCGATCAAATCCGCGACGATTCCCCGGCCGCCATCCACGCCCTCCGCGAGCTGGATTGGAACGCAGAGATTCTCTCCGGCGACGCGCAATCCGTGGTCAGGAAAGTCGCCTGCGCCGTCGGCATCGATCCCTGCCGCGCCACCGGCGAAATGACTCCCGAGGCCAAGCTCGCCCTGGTTCGAGAGTATCAGGGAAGATGCCTGACGGTCATGGTCGGCGACGGGGTGAACGATGCCGCCGCCCTCGCGGCGGCCGACGTGGGAATCGCCGTCCACGGCGGCGCCGAAGCTTCCCTCGCCGCCGCCGATGTCTACATCGCCTCGCCCGGCCTCACCCCGCTGGTCCATCTCGTCACCGCCGCCAGAAAGACCATGCGCACCATCCGCGTGAATCTGGCGATATCCCTGGCGTACAATCTTGTGGCCGGGGCACTAGCCGCGACCGGGAAAATGAGCCCACTGATCTGCGCCATCCTGATGCCCGTCAGTTCGGCAACCGTTCTGTCATTGGCCATGGCATCCATTCGCCGAATCGACCGCAAGACGCCGCCCAATAGGGAGGCCAAGCCATGAGCGTGCTTTACATCGTGCTTCCCCTGGCCATCGTGATGGCCGGCGTGGCGTTGACCGCTTTCATCCTGTCGGTGCGAAAGGGCCAGTTCGACGATCTCGACACGCCGCCGCTGCGCATGCTTTTCGATGACGAGCCGAACGATCGGCGCAAAGAATGAAGCCTCTTTTTTTTCCGAAGCAGCGATCGCACCTGATCGATCGCATTCCGCTTAGCTAAAGAGACTTGCGGTTTCAATCCGCGCTATGCTTCCAGCCAATTCAGGCCAGCGCTCCACCATGGGAACGGCAGATATGCGCCCTAGCTCGCTCGGCTCAATCTTGTGAAGCCCGCCCCCGTAAACACGACCCTCGCCGCGCAGTTCATGGCCGGTGATTTGGCCAAGTAGAGTAAATAGCTCGCATGCGCGGCCGGGAAAGCGTCGAAGCATCTTGGCAAGGCCACTCTGCGGATACAACATCAGATACAGATTCGTACCTATGGCATCTGATTGATTCCAAATAAATCGGAAAGGCTGTTTTTCATGCGAGCCGCGGCCCATGTAGGTACAAAGAAACGGGGCTGGTTCGCGCTGTTCCTGCTTGTACCAAGGTGAGCGTTTGCCTACCAAATAGCCGTCCCTGATGCCCAAGATTCGCGCTGTTTGAAGATACGTCCACAGGGCAGGGTGCCGGGACTCAACAACCTGCTCCGGCAAATCGCAGTCAATTACACACAGTTGTTGTTCAAGATTGGGATAACCGTCTTCATCGCGCTCAATCACCGTCGCCTTCAAACGACGCGGGCTAGGCAGGATCGGTCGGAGGTATTTTTGTGGAAGTCCCCGGCGCTCAGCATCAGCCCGATTGAGAACGAAAAATTTATTGCCGCCGGTAGCAATACCTCGCTGAATTCGGAACAGATCGGCCAACACCGGCCGGCCACCGTCACTCAGTGTGTGCCGGTCATTTTTGGCATGGCTCGGATACACAGTCCATTTTCTCGACTCACGAAGCTGATGCAGCGAAATCGAGTCGCGGGCTTGAGGATGTTCAAGCGTACCGCCAAAACTAAAATCAACCTTGTGTTCGGCCTGCGGAAATTTTTTTTGCAAAAATATAATGGCTGAGGATACCAATGCGTCCCCAAATTGAACCTCGTCGGGATCAAAGCGGTGGATGCGGCTAAGCGTTACTCGACTCGTCAGGAAATCCTTCATCGCCAGACCATAATTCACGTCCATAAATTCTGAAGGAATGAGCCATGCGGCGTATCCTTCGTCTTCCATCCATGCTGTGGCAAGGAGCAAGAAATACACATACAGCCCCGCCAAGCCGTTGACCTCGATTCCCGTCATTGTGCGTACCAGGGCTTGCAGGCGTTGTTTGTCTTCGCGTGATAGGTGATGGTGCCGGACATAAGGCGGGTTAGCGAGGATCAGATTGGGAGCGGGCAGTCGAGGGCCGTCGGCAATAATACGCGTAAAGTCGCCTTGTACGATCTGGAGTCCGGACGGCACCCACAAATTGCGAGCCGCGTTACAGAACGCGGGGTCAAGTTCGACGCCGATGGCGCTGGCGATGCGCTCCCGACCGAAGACCGCGAGTGCCGCAGAGAAGAAACTGCCCGAGCCGATCGACGGATCAGCGAAGTGAATGCCCTCCTTTGTCCTGCCAATCAGTTTCGCGACATACCCTGCAATCTCGATGGCGAGGGCATTCGGCGTCGCAAATTGGCCAAGACGGTTTCTCTGAACATCCGACCGACGTGAGTCAATTTCGACCTGCACCGTCTGGCGGCGCTTTTCAGCCAGGTTTTGTTGGTGCGCGATCATGCGGACTAAATTCCGAGCTTTAGCAAATCCTCAATGCGGTGTTCCCACACCCAGTCGATGCCTTCAGCGGCTTCGTAACCAAGATAATCGCTTCCAAAATAACCGCAAAGGAAAAGAACAAACGGTATCGCCTTCCCGTAGGCGGCCTGGAGCTGATGGATTTTCGTTGCCTCTTCCTTGCGGCGCTTGTTCGTATTCGTGAAATCCCCGGCAGACTTCGCCTCAACGAGGATTGGCAAACGGCCCTTACGCGGCTTGGCTGGCTGAATCACAACGTCAACGGGAATATTCACCTTAAGGGTCTTCCCGACAGGCAGGTTCATACGAAAAGCATACGTCCCAGATTCCATTTGCGCCAGGGGCCTGCCAGGGGGGTGGGATTGCTTCGTGTATCCTCGTCTGTTGAGAAAATCCCCGATCATGGCCAGTTGGCGCTGTTCCTGAGCGTTGCGAATGATGGGATTGGCGACCGCACTGCACAGGCGATCAGCAACGATGGTCGAAGCCCGGTCGCGCTCGTGATCGGTCGGCGATTTTCCGGCGTCAAGCCAGGGGAAAATGTCCCGATCCAGAAGCTTTGTCAGCACCCGGCACACCGAGCCAAGGTGTTCCGAGAGAAGCTCCGGTTTCATGCGGACTGCCAGCTTGCCCTCTTCCATGCTCCCGATCAGCGACTTGTTGGCGCTTGCCAAGCCCACGAGCCGGTCTACGGCCAACGGCGGTGCTGTGCACATTCTCAGGGTTGGCAGTACCGCGGGATTCGCCCTAAGCGTATCGGAATCCAATTTGCGAAGGTCGTGGGTTGCGAGCAGCGCAGTCCTAACATGCTGGGTGGTTTTGACGCGCGTGGACCGAAAGGCTTCTGGGGCAAACGTCATGAACCACTGATTGAACTGATCCACTGACGCGGCGATGTCGGCCTTCCAAAGGTGCGGTTTGTCAGCGTTGATTTTTGCACGCCGCAATTGGAACTCCATTAAATCCACACCATTAACCGGATGAACTGACTTTGTGTCAAGACATTCGAAAAATACTCTGCTGCCATCATAATTTCATTGTAATTCCCCACCCTTTTATATAGCCTCTCGCCGCCGCAATAGGGCGGCGCACTTTTGCAGGAGATCCAGCATGCGAATGATCATGAATGTCTCCATCCCGTGCGAGCCGTTCAACACGTTGGCTCGTAACGGCTCGGCGGGCAAGACGATCCAGAAAATCCTTGAGGCCATCAAGCCCCAGGCGGCGTATTTCAGCGAACAGGACGGCCGTCGCGGCGCGGTCCTGATCGTGGACATGAAGGACCCGTCGGCGATCCCCGCCCTGGCGGAGCCTTGGTTTCTCAGTTTCAATGCGGACTGCAATTTCCGCATCGCCATGACGCCGGAGGACCTGGCCCGCTCGGGGCTGGATCAAATTGCCAAGAGCTGGTAACGCCGGGCGATTTGTTTTGCGATGCCGGATTTATTTCTGCACGACGCTCTGTCCGCTGAAGGCGGATTCGAAATCCTGGATGGCTTCCATCGCCTCCTCCGGGGACCCGACGCGCGCCAGAGTCGCGCGCAATTCCCGGTTTTGCAATGCTCGCCCGGCCTTGGCCAGGAGCTGGAGATGCACGTTCGCGCCGGCCGACGGAGACAGCAGCAGGAATACCGCCGAGATCGGCTGCTCGGTCACCACGTCCAGCAGTCCCGCTCGCGTTAATCCCAACGCCACCTGCGGGGACATGAGTTCGTCGAATCGCGCGTGCGGCAGCGCAATTCCCTCGTTGAGGAAAGTCGAGCCCTGCTGCTCGCGTTCGGCCAGTTTCTTCATGACCGTTTCGGCGCTGAGCCCCTGAGTCGTCGATACGACCGCGTCCACCAGCTTTTTGCGGACGTCCTGCCGGGGCACGGGATCGTCCCAGATGACGATGCGTTGGGGGGTGAGAAGCCGGCTGAGAGTGCCGGCGGGGCGGACGGCGGACATGCTGGCGTTGGACGACGGCTCCACGTAATCGGTGGTTCTGCGTTCCTCGCTCTCGGCGTCCACGACGATGATGTTGACCCCTTGGGCGCGATGGATCAGTTCTTCGGCGACGCTGCGGTGGCCCACCACCCGCTTCCACCACGGCACCGGCCGGGGCCGGCCGATGACCACCTGCCCTACCCGGTATTCCTGAGCAAATCGGAGAATCGTGTCGGCGACGTTCTGGCCCTTGAACGTGAAGACCACCGCGCCGAGCTGATTGGCCAGCGTGAGCGTGTCGGCCAGCAGGCGCTGGGTGACGGCGTCGATGACGGTCGGCTCCTCGGACGGGGTCTGCACGTAGACCGCGTACCAATTGCGGTTGAGCCGCCCGGCCAACCGCGAGGCGTAACGCAGCAACCTGGCGCTGTTCGGCCCTCGGGAAGACAGACACACCATGATCTGATCCGGCGAGCCGTCGGTTGGGGCGGCCACTTTATCGCCGGAGGTTTCGCGGCGCTTGAAGTCGATTTGCGACGCCAATTCCCGCAGCGCCAATTCGCGCAGATGCTCCAGGTTCGAGCTGGTAAAGAAATTCTCCAGCGACGACTGCACTCGCTCCGCCGGATATATCTTCCCCTCGCGCAGCCGCTGCTGAAGGTCCTCGGCGGACAGGTCGATGTTGATGATCTGGTCGGCCTCGGCCAGCACGGAGTCGGGAATCCGCTCGCGCACCTTCACGCCGACGAGTTGCTCCACCGTGTTGTACAGGCTTTCAAGGTGCTGGATGTTCATCGTGGTGATCACGTGAATCCCGGCCGCCAGGATGTCCTGGACGTCCTGGTATCGCTTGGAGTTTTTGCTCCCCGGCACGTTGGTGTGGGCCAACTCATCGACGATCGCGACCTGGGGGTGGCGATTGATGACCGCTTCGGCGTCCATCTCCTCGAGGACGATCTGGTGGTATTCGACCTTTCGGCGGGGGATGATCTCGAGGCCATCGAGAAGTTTTTCGGTTTCGGGCCGGCCGTGGGTTTCCACCAGCCCGACCACGACGTCGATTTGATCCTGGTTCTTGAGGCGGTGGGCCTCCAGCAGCATGCGATAAGTTTTGCCGACGCCCGGTCCGTATCCCAGGTAGACCTTCAGGCGGCCGCGCTGGGAGCGGCGGATCATCTGGAGAAAGGTTTGTGCGCGGTCGTCGGGCATTTGCCGCGGGATTCTACACTATTTTTAAGGATGGGACTGCGGGGTCGGCGTGTGGCAATATCGCCGGTGCCCCGCAGTTCCTGATCCTGCCCGGATGCGGCGGTTTAAGACGCCATGCGGCGCCAACGCATCGTATCGGCGGATCACTCATTTCTTCTTCACGCCCTGAAATGGCCTATTTCTGCTGATCCAGGGCAATATTCAACCTCAGCACGTTCACGCCGGGATCGCCCAGGATTCCCAGGTCCGGCCCATCGGTGTATTGCAGAACCAGGGCCTTCACCTTGTCGGCGGACATTTTCCGTGCCGCCGCGACGCGATTGACCTGGAGGGCGGCGTTGGCCGGGCTGATGTGCGGGTCCAGGCCCGAGCCGGATGAGGTCACGGCATCGCCGGGAATCAGCACCACGTCTCCACTGGAATTCGTGAACGGACCGGCCGTCAGCACCATCCGGTCCGGGGTGTCGCTGGGGGGATGCGGGAACGCGTCCACCAGATTCACGTCCTGCAGATTTCCCTGGGCATCCTCAAACTTCTTGATCGGCACTTCGACCTTGTCGCCGGTTCCATCGGCGCGCTGGCTGTAGAGTTTGAACGACAACCCGTTGTCCACGGCGTAATGGATCGTGCGCAGGCGGACGCCGTCGTAATTCAACGATTCCGGCTGGGTGGTCGGCTGGGTGGTCGCGGGATTGGTCGCGCCGTTGATGAGCTTGTCGCTCAAGGGTCCAAAATTCGTGCCGCCCGAACTGGTCGGGTCATACCCCGCCGTGGAGGAAAAGGACGTTCCGGCGGTGTTGTTGGCTGCGCTGGGCCGGGGGTGGAAGTATTGGGCGGCCGTGAATTGCTGCCCGATCAATGACGAGCCCACGGCCTGGCTATCGTCCGAGGTGAACGTTCCGTCCTTTTTCAGCAACGATCCATTGGCCTGGATGGGGAAGACCCACTGCGCGATCCGCCAGATGACGAACGGGTAGATGGCGCAGCAGATGATGCCCAACACGATGGTCACGGCGATCGACGCCCAAATCTGGCGAAGGAGCGATCCTCCGGGCAGGTCGTTGGGATGTGGATTGGTCAGGGGAACGACTATTGTGCTTTTAGCCATGGTAATTCCTTCTTTCTGCAATTAATGCGGCATCGCCAGACCGGGCAGGTGGATGGCGTTGATGAGCAGGTCGATGATCTTGATCCCGGGGAACGGCGCGATGATGCCGCCGATTCCATAGATCAGCAGATTTCGCCTCAGAATCGCCGCGGCGGATGCCGGGCGGAACTTCACGCCCCTCAGCGCCAGCGGAATCAGCAGGATGATGATCACCGCGTTGAAGATGACGGCGCTGAGGATGGCGCTGTGCGGCGTGGCCAGCCCCATGACGTTCAGCGGCGCCACCTGCGGAAACGCGCCCATCAGCATCGCCGGAATGATGGCGAAGTATTTGGCCACGTCGTTGGCCACGCTGAAGGTCGTCAGGGCGCCGCGGGTCATCAGCAGCTGCTTGCCGATTTCAACCACCTCGATCAGCTTGGTGGGGTTGCTGTCCAGATCGACCATGTTGCCGGCTTCCTTGGCGGCCTGGGTGCCGGTGTTCATGGCGACGCCGACGTCGGCCTGCGCCAATGCGGGAGCGTCGTTGGTTCCGTCACCGGTCATCGCGACCAGGTGGCCGGCCAACTGCTCCGACTTCAGCAGCGCCAATTTGTCTTCCGGCTTGGCCTGGGCGAGGAAGTCGTCCACGCCGGCCTCCTTGGCGATCGCCGCGGCCGTCAGGGGGTTGTCGCCGGTGATCATCACCGTCTTGATCCCCATGGCCCGGAACCGCTGGAACCGGTCGGGCAATCCGGCCTTGACGATATCCTTAAGATAAATCACGCCCAACGCCTTGGTCTTGCTCGCCACGACGAGCGGTGTTCCGCCGGCCCGGCTGATGGTGTCAACGGCCTTGTCGATCTCTGCGGGAAACGACGCTCCGCTCGCGGCGACGAACTGACGGACGCTGTCGGCGGCGCCCTTACGGTACAT
>Ga0187867_10004000_pt1 | contig 11532 bp, 12 predicted proteins | sample June2016WEW_13_1_FD_132976 | JGI IMG/M metagenome (GOLD analysis project Ga0187867, IMG submission 132976) | Peatland microbial communities from SPRUCE experiment site at the Marcell Experimental Forest, Minnesota, USA - June2016WEW_13_10 | ecosystem: Environmental > Terrestrial > Soil >... | reverse complement strand
GGGGTTGGGGGTTCGAGTCCCTCCACTCCTGCCAACCACCCAGCTAACCATCTGAAGAGTTTACTGAATCCAAAGGTGGGGCACCGCGGTGGGGCACATCGGCGTTCGCGGTCTGATCGCCAGCGAGTAAGCGCGCCGCGTCGTTGGTCATGCGCTTCCGATTAGCCGCAGCGGTGTAGACGTTGGCCTGCGCCGCGGTCGTCCAATCATACAGCGCCATCAACTGGCGATCTGTTGCACCGTTCTCCGCGGCAATGGTCGCGCCGGCCTTACGGAGCCCGTGGGCGCTGCATTCCGAAAGTCCCGCCTCATCACAGCGGTCGCGGAACCATTTGCCAAAGCCGGCCGCCGTAAACGGCTTGCCGTACTCGGTCTCCAGGAATGTGAGTGCTCCCGTCGGGCTTCGCGCGATGACGTCGGCGAGCACTGGGAGAATCGGTTTCTCCGAGACTTCCAGCCGTCTGTGCCGCGTCTTGCGCGGCACCAGGCGGATCCAACCGTCTTTGACGTGCTGCCGACCCAGCGTCACTACATCGCCGCGCCTAACCCCCAGATAAAGCAAAAGGGCGAAAGCGAGCCGCGCCTTGGTCCCGACCGGATGTTGCTCCTCGTATCGCCGCACCTCTTCGACGGTCCACGTATAGAAACCGCTGGTCGCGTATTTAATCCTCCGAACGTCACGCGCCGGGTTCGTCCGCATCAAGGCCTGCTCGACCGCCCAACCGAACATCGCCGACAGGTATTTCCGGCGATTGTTCGCGGCGCCCGGTGTTGTCGCCTTACGGTCCCTCAGCATCTTGATATGGACCGCTGACAGCGCGCTCAGTGGACAATCCCGCATCAGGTCTTTGGAGTCGGGCTTACGCGGTTCGCGCAGACATTCCTCGATAATGCCGCGTCGCGTAGCCTGCGATTTCGGATCGAGCCCGCGGTACTCCCCCGACGCAAAATAGCAGGCCGCCAACCAGCCCAGGGTGCCCGCCAGTGCCCCCTTGATGACGTGTTGGCCGGCAGATGCACCTTGCTCGAGGATGTGCAAGGCATCTGCGTACGCCTGAGCAAAGGCTTCCGTCCCCGGCTTCGCCCTGATCCTGATCTTGTGGCCGTGGCGGCGGACGTACAGCCGCCTGTTGCCATGCCGATCTCGGTCGGGCATCAGGTATGGGAAGTCGATCCGCGTAGTCATGCCTCTATGTCCTCCCATTTGGAGGCTGCAGTAACTTCATCGATCTGCGTGGTGTCGACAATTGACTCTGAACCTTCCCGCACGATCAATGTGCCATCTGGTCGAATGCCCGTGATACGCAGTCCTGCTTTACGCGCGGCAGTAATGGCACGTCGCAAGCTATACTCGGTATAGGGGAGTGCGCGGGTCACTGCGGAAATCACTTCAGTTAGTCGGGGCGATCAAGGCAGCAGTTGGATCATGCCACATGCACCCCTCCTGCTTGGTACGACGCTGCGTCTTCCATAACTCAGCCAATATAGCCATATAGGCTATATTATCAATAGCCGGGAGCCTCCATTCCGCAGCGATCCAAAATCGACCTAGCCCGATCGCCGTGTGCCGCCAGGATGCCTGGCCCCCAGTTCAGGCGAGGGACCGTCTTACGGTTTCCGCTTCGCAGGCCACGGCACGTCAACCATTCCGCGAACGAATACGCGAGGCTGGACAACTTCATCCACACGAACATGGTCGACGGCTATTTCTCGATCTTCAAGCGCGGCGTGACCGGCGTGTACCACCACGTCAGCGAACAGCACCTTGACCGCTACCTCGCCGAGTTCGACTTCCGCTACGACAACCGCGTCAAGCTGGGCATAAGTGATCCCGCGCGCTCAAAGAAACTATTGAAGGGCATCGTTGGCAAGCGCCTGACCTATCGACGGCCTGACCAAGCCGCGCACGCCTAGCGCCAATGCGAGGAAGTTCCTGCGCTGGCGAACAGGCAAAAAATTAGTCGGCGATGTCGTCGTGCTGCTTGGGACCGCCAAATTGTCGGGCCGTCAGGACGGCTTCGCTCACCCCCGCAAACGGCGTAAAATCGCTGGCGAATTTAGCCGCTTTTTGGATAAAGCTCGAATTGTCGCCGCCCGGCCCCGGCGCGAGTTTCGGTCCGGACGGTTGATTTCTTGATCTGCCATTTTATCCTCTTGTTAGGTTGGGGCAGCCCGCGATGCGGTGGTTTTCAAAAATCACGAGTAGAGAAGATGCGCTGCGAACGATAAGATTCTGCGCAAATTGCTTCTACGCATTTGCGGTAATTCAGCTTCTTTCGGCGTCGCTTTTGACCGAGTTACACGAACTTGTTGGCGTTACGACGCTACCAGTCAATCTGCTTCTCGAGCTCGCCTTAATGGGGGTTTTTATTGGAGTGCTCGCGTTTCTGCTGCATTATTTCAGCAGCAGGATCGCGGCGACAATCCTCCTGCTTATCTCTGTTTTAAGCCTGGGAGTGACCGCATCTAATGCCGGGACTTCAACCGCGCATGGCAATCAATTTTTTGCCCTCGTAGCGGCGCTCATCGCGATCCGTGCCATGCAGGCGACCTTTAAGTTGCATGGTAGTTTGGCCACCGAACACGGGCCGCAAGAACAGAAGAGCTATGAGCCGCCAAAGCCGAGACCCGCTGCGGATTTTGTCAATCATCCGAAAGCCGGAGTGGAGTCGACGGCCGCAACTGCCGCTGCCGCTCAATCTCCAAAGCCATACGACCGCGAGAAATGGGCGGCGCTTCTAAAATACGATGATGAAATCGCCATCGTCGCTGGGCGTATTAGCCCTTTGGGACAGCGATGGCTGGACGAACTGGCCCACGCCTATTTGGCGCTCAACGATAAGCAATACCTGCGGCGCATCGAAGAGAAGATTCACGCAGACGCACGCGCGGAGCGAGCGCGGTCGCGTCTATAGCACCGACTTTTTTGCGTCCTTTTGCCTTGCGGGACACTACGACTAATCCGTAGCTTCCGCGCGAGTCGCGTTTTTGGCTGCGTCACTGTTGTAGCGCTTCCTCGCAGTCCCCGCGATCGGAAGGGGCGGCAACGATAATTGCGCTGCATTGGATACCGCGCGCGCTTGGCGCATCTGCTTTTCCTCCTCGGCCGAGAACTCGGTCTGGCCGGGCATCGGGGTGTCTTGATTGGGCACGGCATCGGCTCCTATGCTGGCCCGCAGCAGGGTGGGGCCATGCGGTTCTGGTTTTCAAAGATCACAAGCCGAGAGGATGCAAGTGACCGCATTAAGTTGTACTCCTATTTATTTTTCTTACTCGCCGCGGTGCAAATCATCGTGGGGATTATGATTATCTCTTCACCAGCGGAAGTGCGTCGCTTTGTATCGCTTTCGCCCGACGCAGCATTAAATTATCTAGCGACAGCAGCCATCGTCGTTGTCCTCTCCTTTATCCTTTGGGTCTTACGCAGCCGAGTCGCCGCCGTGATCCTCCTGCTGCTTTGCATTTTGATTACGGGGCTAACGGCCGTTAATACTGCCGCGAAGGCGCCGTCAGGCAATCTGTTTATCGCGTTGATGGCGGTAGTTCTTGCCGTTCGCTCGGTTCAAGCGACCTTCAAATTTCACGGACACGTCGCATCTTCAGACCCCTCTGCCGAGCCTCCTGCAAATCATAAGCCCGCTGAATCTCCGCCACCGGCACCGAAGCCATACGACATCGAAAAGTGGGAGGCCTTGGTAAAATACGACGACGAAATCTCAATTGTCGCTGAGAAGCTACGACCGCTTGGAGAAAAATGGATTGACGAATTTGCTAGATCGTATCTCATCCTGAACGACAAAAAATATCTATTGAGCATTGTACAAAAGATCATCAAAGCCGCACGAGAAGAAGCAGAACGCACACATGCCTAGTGTTTGGATTTCTTTGCGTGCCTCTGTCTTATGATCAGGCTTGGCCCTCTGATGCTGGGGCCCCGCTGAAATCACATCAGTACCCGCGAAATGCGGAGCCGCGGGAAGGATCGGTTGCTGTCGCTGCCTGTGAGCGATCAGAGCGGTCGTCACATTTTTCCGACGGTGGCCGCGACGCGAGACTACACGCCGGGCGCAGCCACCTGAGGAACAAGCTGGCGCCAGGCGGCTAATGCTTCACTGAATTTGGCATAGCCGATCTCTGGATTCTCCGGATCAAATATTTTGCCATTCGGCCGGATAGGTTGGTTCGGCGCCAAATCAAGGAGCCAGACGCCGCAGTAATCGTCAATGTAAGTGATGTCTAGCGATTCTAGAGCGTCCATTCCGATATTGCAGAGGTACTCAAACCGATCGACCGGCCAATTTCCTGGAACTAACCATTCACCGCCCGCACCTCGCAACGGGGTAATAAGTGGGCTCATTCTGACTATTCTGCTTACGGCGGGTGGCTGAAGCCCCACGTTGCCTCCAGTCATCGCATGCGCGATGAAGGTCGCGGCATCGGGAGGATCATCCAAAATCGCGCCGGCAAGTTTTAGTATATCGTTTTTGAGAGACGAGTCCTGGCGCGGCGCTTGGAACGGCGAGTTGGGTGCTCCGATCTCCCCAAGAGGCAAAGTGACGCTTCCGGTGCCGAGGCTTAACACCTGTATGTCCTGGGGCGATTGGCCAAGCACGATAGCCTCAACGACAGCGACCAGAGCAGGATTATTACAGCCAGTAATCCCTCCGTCCCAATACCGGTCCAGCGGTATAGCCGCCGGCTCGTCAAAGTAATTGATGGGCGCATTGGTCGAAGCGTGGACCGCACCGGCCAGACTTATATTGGCTGGCTGCCCTTCGCCCCAATCAGGGCGCGTGGCTGGAGCCGAGCGAAAAAACACAGCACGGTTTCGGTCGTAGTCGAACCCGACGATCAAGAGATGCACCGGCGAGCCGCTTGGCCCCTTCATCGCGTCCATACTGCCTGCCAGCGGGCTGTCTCCGGTCTTTGGTAATAGCTGCTCGATCGCCGGCAGCTTGGCGCTCGCGCTGTATTTTGGACCTACGCCAAGAAGTCCGCGCAGCACATCGTCGCCCACTTTTTGCGTCGGCGAAAATATGGAACGTCGATTATCTTCATCCAAGAAGTACTGTAAAATCTCTTCAAGGGAGAGATTTTCGACGAGTCCTGCCAGTACCAAGCTGCCGCCGGAATTAGCCGCGACCAGATCAAAATCTCCTAGTACCTGGTGACCAGTGGCTTCTCTTCCGTAAAGGTTCATCAGCGCGCGGACTTCGATCAGCGCCCAGGTGCCCCCTCCATCCAACGATAGAACCCGAAATGGCATGAATTCCTGCCGCACGAAATCCAATGAATAGGAGCCAGGAGCCTAACATAATAGGAACTACAGGGTGGATGTTTTGTGACCGGTGGGCACTTTAGCTAAGGCTTGGACTCATTAACGCGCAGCCATAAACCGTATCGATGCAAGCTGGATGCCGAATGTTAGCCCAATTGCCCCTTTTGGGCGGCAGGTGTTCTAATCGCGAATGCACTGGGTCGACGCCTAGCGCATGATCCAGCGCCGCTCTGCGGAGCTTCGCATCAAGGTCAAGATCGGCTGTACTCTTGAAAATGCTCAAACCATGGCTGCGCACGAGAGCCCACGCACCACGAAGCTCTACGATCGCACCGGTGATGAGATACGCTCGACGAGGTCGAACGGATTACGATCTAACGCCTGAAACACTGAATTTATGCGAATTCATTTCGAACTGACATTTTAGCCAGACGCAATCTCTGTCGTCGTCCGAAATCTTGAACAGTCGTATGTTCCCAGGAAATTGTGGTCTGGCGATCCACTAGAGGCCCGCTCCTCCAACGGTCAACGCCGATGAGGATTTCTATCTCAGGTCTCGTGCCATCCGCGGCGAATGAATGAGCCGATTGGTCAGATTCTCAGAGCCTGTATCCAGTGTTCAACTACGTCTGACCAATGTGGAAAGAAATCGTTTCCACCAAGAATATGTTGGACGCCTTGAGATCCCCGACGACGCGATTTCCAAACCAAAGCAGGTCGTATATTCCTCTTCTTCTGCCGGGATAGAGAAATCCGAACGAACTCAAAATAGTCGTGCCGTCGAAGGCGAGTTTCCCCTCGGCTCGCTTTCGCTGCTGCGCGGTTAGATTTGTCAACGGAAGCAACTGCACAGTGTCGCCCGCGTGCAGCAAGGGCTCATGTGCCGAGCCTGTGATAATCAAGGATGTCGAGGGTGGGGGCGGACGCTTAAGGCGCACCGCCTTTGGCACCGAAAAAATGTTACTGGGCTCGGCAAATCCTAGCCAGAGGCCTTCGTTCGGCAGAAGATCTCGCACATTCACCCCGAGCGGGCCCGCCAGCTTTTCCAGCCACTCGGTGGTCAGCTTGATTTTACCGCGCTCGAGCTTGGAAATCGTAATCCAATGGGCGCCCACCGCATCAGCCAGCTCCTGCTGCGTCATCCCGCTTGCTTTGCGCGCGTCGGCAATGGCGTTCGGCCGGCGATTCTTCATATAGCCATATTGGCTCAATCAGCGGGTCTTTCCATATCCAATGTGGCTATCCGATTGTTGACAACAATATAGCCAATCATGCTATAGAGGCCCGGCTGGCTTATTTGCCGGTCGTTCGAATACGCCCGTTGCACAACGCAAGGGCTGCCGTCTCGGGAACATCTATCGAAGTATCTGCGCGCGGTATTGCGATGGTGTATTCCCGAAAGACGGACGCTGAAAGACGGAAACTGAGCGGGCCGGTTTAGCTGCTTCGCAATGAAACAGGAGGTGCAGGTGGGTGTAGCTTCAAGAATCATCGAACCGAGTTTCGCAGTGGCTGCCGCCGCCATCACGGCTTCCGAACTGCCTTCGCCGGTACGGCAGCAATGGTGCTCAGGCCTGCGTTGCCTGGCGCGACATCTCGATCAGCCGATGGAGACGATACCGGCGCGCTTTAGCGCGGTGCGGGCGCGCATGTTGGCGCTCAATCCGGCGCAAGTGGGCTGTTCGCCCAAAACCTTGGCCAACACCAAAAGCAACGCCAAGGCGGCACTGCTGTGGTTTCGCAAGGAGCGGGGGCTACCGGCGGATGGTGTTGAGCTCACACCGGCCTGGAAAGCGCTCTTTCAACACCTAGCCGACCGCAGCACGCGCTATCGATTGGCGCCGCTGATGCGCTATTGCTCCGCGGCCGGGATCGGCCCCGAGGGGGTCGACGACGATGTCCTTGAGCAATTTCTGGCGCATCGGGAAGCGACATCGACGCGGGCGGCCGATGCGGCAACCCGGCGGATCATTGCCAATCTGTGGAACGGCTGCATCGGGACAATCCACGGATGGCCGAAAACTCAGCTTAGCGCGCCGGCTCCCCGACGCCGCGGCGGCCTTGCCTTCGAGGGATTTCCGGCCCGGTGGCGCAACGACGTCAACAATGTGCTCGACAATCTCCGCCAGGTGCGTCGCCTTCCCGACGGAACACGGCGCCGGCCGTGCACGACGTTGACCATTACGTGCCGCAAACGCGAGCTCGTGGCCGCGGCAAACATGGCTTTGCGATCCGGCATGGCGCTCGCGCAGTTGGATTCGCTTCAGGCGATGCTTCAACCGGACGTCATCAACACCGTCATCGACCGCTACTGGAAGCAGAATGGCGACACGCCGACGCTCTACACCATCAATCTCGCGCACCGATTTCTCAGCATGGCGCGGCAGATGGCCGGTTTTGATCCGAAGGCGCTGGCGGAGCTCGAGGACCTCCGATTTGCGCTCGAAGCGTATCGCAACGAGGGCATGACGGAAAAGAATCTCGCCGTGGTGCGCCTGGTGCTGACGCCGGGCGTGTGGGGAAGAATTATCCGACTGCCCGAACACTTGCTGAACCGGGCGCGAGCCCTGAAGCGGACGGCACCGATCCGGGCGGCCGTCCGGGCGCAGATGGCGACTGCGGTAGCGATCGAGACCGCCGCACCGGTTCGGCTCGGCAATCTGGCGGCGATCCGACTGGGAGAGAACCTGAGCAAGCCCGCCGGGCCGGATTCGAACTACTGGCTGTTCTTCCCGAAATACGACGTCAAGAACCGGCGCGCTTTGCAATTCCGCTTGGATCCGGTCGTCACCAGGATCATCGACGAATACGTCTTCGACTACCGGCCGGTACTGCTACGCGGAAGCAACGACGACTGGCTTTTTCCCGGCCGAGCCGGCGCGGCCAAGGAGAAGATCTCGTTCAGCACGCAGATCGTCGACTGCGTGCAAAAGGCCTCCGGCCTGCGGATTACCGTCCATCAATATCGACATGCCGCAGGCGCTTTCCTGCTCAAGCATCGGCCAGGGGAGTTCGAGTTGGTGCGCTGTTTGCTCGGGCAAAAATCGATCGAAACCACGAAGAAGTTTTATATCGATCTCGATACCACAATGGCGAGCGAAATCTATACAGACCTGCTTCGCCGGGAGATCGGTATCGACGACGGCACTGCCTATGGTCCTCATATCTCGGAGAACAATCATGATCGATCGTCGATTCCCGCGGCGTAAGCCGAGCAAGGTCCGTTCTCTCACCGTCGACGAATGGCCGCGCGCGGAGCAAAGGGCGTGGGCTGAAGCCTGTCGACCCTCAGTGCGCCTGATACGCGGCGGTGCGGCGGCGCACCTCGGAACGGTCAGCAGAAACGACATCGCTAATCGCTACGGCCTCTATCTCGATTTCCTCGCCCGGCATGGCCGTCTGGACCTTGATTGCTCTCCGGCGCAATTAGTAACCCCGGCTAACGTCGAACAATACCTGGCCGAGCTGCGAAGCCGCGTGCGTTCGGTGACAGTGTGGAATTCGATCTACAAGCTGCGCCGTGCGGCCGAACTCATGGCACCTGAAGGCGATTTTGCCTGGCTTGCCGAGATCGAAAAGGACATCGCCGCGGCCATGCAGTCGCGCAACAAGAACGATCGGCTCGTGCTGGCCGGTCGCCTGGTTGAGGCCGGGCTCCGTCTGATCAGCGAGGCCGACGCCTCGAGCACGACCAAAGTCCAGTGGGCGAGGGGAGTACGCAACGGATTGATGGTCATCCTTCTCGCCTTGCATCCGTTGCGGATCAAGAATTTCGCGACGTTGCGTCTCGGACAAAGCATCAAGCGTGTCGAGGGTGTCTGGTGGCTGTCGATCAACGTCCGGGAAACCAAGAGCCATCGCATGGATGAGCGCCGCATTCCGGATTTCGTCACGGCCATCGTCGATCGCTATGTCGAGGTCTGTCGACCGATCTTGTTCGGGAGAAGAACGCCGGACGCGGCGTTCTGGGTTTCGTCGACACGCGGTCGACAATTCACGACCAAGAACATGGGCACGCTGATTTCGAGGATTACGCGCGAGACCATCGGCGTCGATGTTTCGCCGCACCTGTTCCGCATGGCGGCGGCGTCGACGGCAACGATTGCAAGTGGACCAAGATCCGATCTTGCCGCCGGCATTCTAGGCCATCGCGATCCGCGAGTGACGGAAGAACACTATGATCGGGCCGGAAGCCTGCACGCCGGTGATGCGCTCAGCGCCATCGTTTCACAGTATCGCATGGACTAGCGTGTTGGCTGCCGAACCCGCAGAGCCGTTGAAGTCACCGTCGAAGAAAGGGAGGTCGTGGCACCATCAGTTTGCGGGAATCGGCTGGCAATGCGTCCCCGAGATTTCAGGGCGCCGCGCTGTAGACGAGGCTGCCAACCGAGCGGCCTAGCTCCTAGTTTGCGACTCTTGAAATGAGAGCCATTCCTCTGTCGGAATGGCACAGCCACGCATAGCCTTTAAGAAACTTCCTTCTGGGATCATGCCGACAATTGAACGCTCGATGAGCACGCCCAATTCCGCACTGTCTGGCGCGACAAACTCATACCCGTTAAATTGAAGAAAGACCTTCGCGGCCGCCAACGCTGTGCGCTTGTTGCCTTGCTGGAACGGGTGGTTCATGCCGATTCCGAGCAGCAACATTCCAGCTAGATTCGCTACGTCTTGTTCGCCGTAAGCCCAGCGGTTTTTTGGTCTTGCCATCCCGCTCGACAGCAATCCCGGGGATAGTAACAAATGAGGCTCGCCGGTTCTTTCGACGAGCCTCTCGTTTATTCGGATGACCTGATCCTCAGTCAGCCAAATTGGCTCACTTGGCAAGGTATTCCAAGGTTTTTGGGAACCGCTCGATCATGTCGTCAATGGCGGTTTCCAAATCACGATTCTCAGTCGGGAGAGGCAGGCGTGCGCGCTCCTTGAATTCGCTCTGGATCTGGCGAGTAGTGGCGCTGATCGTCTGCTGTTTTCGAAGGGCGAACACGATCTCGTCCTCTGCGTCCTTGATTGCGGTGTCTAGTCTGCGCATAAAACGCCTCGGGATGATTGCCCGTTCCCTCGTAAATTGCAACAGCGTAACGTAGGTACGATTAGTTAATAATAAATTTTTCTGTACGCAAGATATTGAAATGATTACATTTTTGTAAGATTACCTCATAACCGGCCACTGTGATTTTTCAAAACCAGCGCCTCACGGCCATCAGAACACATAGGGAACAATAATCAAGCCGCAAGGGCTAGTTTGAGGCTTGGCCCGATCCTACAACCAGTCTTCCCTCAAGTCGGCGGACCGCTGGCGCCGTGGGGTTGTTGATCTTCAGTCGGTGGTCGGAACGCCCTCCCGACGGGGCGAGCCAATGGCGGCCTCCTCCGATACGATGCCAACGGGCCACAAGGATTTTCCTCTGGAATAATACTGTGAAGATATTGCATTGATACTCTAATACGACTATACATACGTTGCTCGATGGGAGGTCGCCATGTCCGAGGAAGTCGCAATTGTCTTCACAGCGAAAAGCGTGGAGCGGATTTTGAGAGAGGGCGGCACGTCCTCTTGGCGCCTGGATCGCAATCATGCGCGTCGGTGCGCTTACGCGGTCTGCACGCGCAACGCTCATGCGGATTGGACCGAAGGGCCGGAACCGCATCACACGGCTTTCGTAATTGGGAAGGTCAGGAACGTAGTGTCGGCGCCCACGCGCGACGGCCGCACCGAAGGCCGCTTTCTGATCCAGTTTTCTGAATACGCGCGGCTGAACATCCCGGATGCGTGGCGCGGCGGTCGAAACCCTGTGAGCTATGGCACGCTCCAAGACCTCGGCATTAATCCTTCGACGCTGAAATGGGAACCGATGCCTGACGTCACTGAGTTGGCCCAAACCGCCGGACCGGTCTTGGCAAAGGATGGTCGCATAGCGCCGCTCACAATGGCGGAAGCAAAGCAAGGACTTGCTCAAACCTTCGGCGTGAGCCCGGACGCAATCGAAATTACGATCCGAGGCTAGGTCATGAAAATTGGTCGGCAATCTAACATGGACAGGACAGAGAAAATGAAGGTCAACATGCGCAGCGCCGAGCACACTCGATCTGATCGCCTTGTGGGCATTGACCGAGGTGCACAGGCGCGTGTGTCGCCGCGAGTGTACCTCACGCTCCGGCCGAGTTTCTTCTAGCGGAGGAGGCCGACCATGAACATTATTGTTGTCGCTATCAGCTACGGCTTTGCCGATGCTCTTGGAGCCCTAAAAGCG
>Ga0187867_10003998_pt1 | contig 11539 bp, 16 predicted proteins | sample June2016WEW_13_1_FD_132976 | JGI IMG/M metagenome (GOLD analysis project Ga0187867, IMG submission 132976) | Peatland microbial communities from SPRUCE experiment site at the Marcell Experimental Forest, Minnesota, USA - June2016WEW_13_10 | ecosystem: Environmental > Terrestrial > Soil >... | reverse complement strand
TCATCGTACAAGCTTTTCATCTTCTCTTTTATTTCAAGTGCGGCACACATCATTTCCATCAACTTGGCATTCTTCGCTTCTGTACCCATAACGTCCTCCTCTTACGAGGGATGAAGTTCTTATCGGGTCTCTGTCTAAAGTGCAGGCAAGTTTCTTTCAGGACCCGAAACAAGGAAGTTTGTGAAGAGAAACCGCTATACCGGTTTATTTTTGGGCGTGAAGGAAAAATGAGCGAGATCGATGAGCGGTTCAGCATCCTCAGTGTTGTAGCGTCCCGGGTGGACGATTCAAGATACGGACCATTCCTTGCTCTTACTGTCCGTTCGTCAGTTCTGATGTTCGGATAAGCCAGCATCCGGGAGATTCCCCGCCATGTCGGCCGGAGTCGAAGTACAATCCCTGATCAGGCCCGAAACCTGACAATAAAGCCGCTCCGCTTTCTCCAGATGCCAGAGAGCTTTCGATTGAGCGCTCCGGTCTCCCAAGAGCCTTTTGTATTCACTCGAATGCCGTTCAGCCTTTTTGTGAAGGCGAATCAATCGATCCACCTGATGACAAGCCATAAACTCATCCTCCAAAATATTGCGGCGAAACAAAGCATGGTTATGAGGAAGCGTGGCAACCCTTAGCTCGCCTTTGGAAGACCATGCAGCTCTTCTATTCTCATTTTGATGCTGTCAATTCTTTTTTCCTGGAACAGGCAATTCAAACCACCAAGCTGGTTATCGCAAAAATGATAAAGACCGGTTTTGAAATTCCTTCGGATAGTGCCAACAACTGATGAACCGTTTTTGACCACGATTTTCGAAAACGGCGATTCCGGATCGCGTTCATAAACCATCTTGATGTCCTTTCGATAACTATAAATAGAGTAAACCGGTGTATCCACGTATGAAGAAGATAGGGATAGTTCTTCTGAAGGGGAAGATAGGTGAGCTGTCCCCTTTTGATAATAAGGCGTAGTGAGTATTTTCCATTTATTAAAACAGTAAGATGAAGGTAAGTTCTACCGGAGGTTCCCTTCTTTGGTTGCCCTAATCGGAAAATTCCCTACTCGAAGGCGAGTTAAAACATGATCAGGAAGGCGTTTGGCTATTTTATGGCATGTACTCTTTTGATTGCATGCCGTTTCCGACCTCGCCGGGTAGACGCGGGATTGCTCTTCACCCTCCCGAAGCCGAAGTCAAACTGAAGGAAGCAAACAGTACGCTCGATACGGTGAACGGGAATTTGCGCTGGATCTGCGAGCTATTTCCGAAAAATCTGAAATTCGTGTCCGCACTCCGCACATCTGTGATATCTTGCACAATCTCTGTCCTAATCTTTTCGCGCAACGCCATTTGGTCTTCAATTGCCACGTTCCTTGGTCCAATCACTAAAGCGTTGAAGGAGCACGCGGAATATTTCCGGTACCCCTTTTTTATCACGTAGCCCACTGGTGTTCCACCATGCGCCCGGACAGTTGGTGAAAATGGGTTACCGCTGGTTCGAATCCAGTCGTCCTCAAATCTATACAGTTCGCATCAGTTCTACATCATGGAAGCCCATTTTCGGTTTGGTAAGCTCCTTTTAGTCCAGATTACTCGAACTCTTCGTGCCTTTTACGAAAACCAGGACGGTGGTTGCCAAAGAGACCGTCAAGGTCAGACTCAAGAGCAGCACAGGGTCAGCACAGGCATGAGAGAACCTATCTCGGCCCCCATTTTGATCCCGACCTTTGCTGCAATGGTTGCTGGTTCATTCTCCAGCAAATAGCCTAACGTCCTAATTTTTTCCTTAACGGGTAGATCCGAATCCACTGCAATCCAGTCGCTTCCGTCCTTCCAAAAGCGCACTCCTTTCCTAGTATCCAGCCCTCGTGCCTCCACATATCTAATGTTGCGAGATCGAGCTAGATCACAGAGTCCTTCATAGGCAAGCGTGCTTGCTTTTTGCTTTCTCTTTTCCATCACAAACACTACCTTTCTTAATTTCGCGTAAAGAGCGTCTTTGACGCTCAGCATACCAATTATCATTTGATTGAGACTAAGCCATCTCCTTGCGTCTTATCGGTACAACCGGTTTTCCCCCTCGCTTGGCTCATCTCTCGGCAGAGAGAATTCACGAATCAGACCCGAATTACGAAATTGTCCTTTCTTGGAGCTGTTTTTGGATACTCGCCGTCGGGATATCCTAAAATGCAGGAACCCACGCCGATATGATCTCCGGTGACCCCCCACTTCCTCAATAAATCCTTGCCTTCTGCGGTTTCAAACATCGGCTTTGTGCGGTGAACCCAGCAGGATCCTATGCACAGAGATGCTGCCGCATTGAACATATTGCCAAGTGCAAGACTCGCATCCTCGATCGGTGTGACCTTGCTCCTGTCAGCAAAAACAAGTACGAGCGTCGGTGCACCGTAATAAGGATCGATATCCTTTCCGAGCACAGCTGCGTTCATAGCTGAGAGCTTCTTTAACGTTTCCTTATCCTGGATAACAACAAAAAGAGCTGACTGCTGGTGTCCACCGCTGGGCGCGTACATTCCAGCTTTAAGAATAGCGTTCAGGTCCTCGTCCTTGATCTGCTCCGGCTTGAATTTACGGATGCTTCTTCTTTCAAGAAGAATTTTAATAGTTTCGTTCATATCGCCTCGTCTCCCTTAGATGATAAGAAATCGCTTTTCAAGGGTTTGGGGTGGCATTTTCCCTGGATGCCGTCAATTGAGAAATGTCGCTGTGAGCTGGATCTGGTGGATGCTTCCGCCGGATGCTCGGTGAAGGCACTACCGGTATCCCTGCGCGCTCACATAGACCAAGGATTATCATGTAGCCCTTCATCTATTCTAAGATCATTTACCAGATAAATCACCTTCATGCGGGATCAGTCTAAATAATGGCAGATCTGCATATTACATCCATCAGGAACTGGTCAAATTTGCCCTCCCGGTGCAATTTGCTTGGATTGAGAGACTTGTGGCCCGGTATTTTTTCAAGTTTGTATCCATATCCAAATGGAGACAGGCATCTGTTGCTGGAGCAAGGGCTGGGAAGGAGATCAGGACAAAGATCGGCAGAATTGTTTAGGTTCCTGATAATGCAACTGACGCTTTGCTATTCTGTCTGCCAGTTCGGGCAAATGGAGCTGACGGTTTCAAACTCCCCCTGTACCTCATTTCTCGGGGGCTGCAGGGGGTTGATGTAGTATTGTGAATACTTTACACGGTGCGATAATAGTCGAGGCCGGAGATGGCATAGAGGATCAGGAATCACTTGGACTTGATCCTGCCTTATTTGAGCCAGACTGCGGGCCAGAACGAACCGCACATGAGCAGCTTAAGAGTAACTGCAATGGAGACAAGGGGCCCCCAGGATAAGCAACCAACGAGGGTTGATTGAATGGGCCGGACAATCGGAGAATTTGGCCTCCTTCAATGTTTTTCGTAAGCTACCAGTCTGACACAGAGTTTTTTCTCTAAAGACTCGATTTTATCCTTATCTTCTTCTCTCAACTTAGCCGGCACTGCAGGTGTCGGATAGGCTAAGATTGTTTTTCCGATCTTATTTTCCAATTCTTGTATTTCCTTAGCGCCTCTTTCATCGACGTAGTTTGCATAATCGTAATCCCAGTTCATCTCAATTCTCCTTTAAGCGGCTGTGCTCGATTGGGGCTCCATAGCAAAACCAACTGGGCCCCAACCCGCTTGTTCAGCTTCGAAACTATTCTTATTTTAATTTAACCATGCAATCTCCGGAAGTCATCGCTGGCGAGGCACGAGATGTTTCCCCTTCGGGAAAGTTACTGTGAGTTATATAATTGGCCCCGATTTTCAGACCACGCTCTTAGGTGGATTTAGGGTAGAATCCGCCTGATACGTGGAGGGCCTAACCGATGGCAAGAAAGAGAAGGAGCTTTAGCGCCCAGCACAAATTCAAAGTCGCTCTGGAAGCCGTAAGAGAAACAAAAACCCTGAACGAGCTTGCGAGCGAATACGGGGTCCATCCGAATCAGATCACCAGATGGAAACAGCAACTGCTGAAAGAGGGAGCGGAGATTTTCAGTCACAACGCCAAACACCAGCAAAACGGCCAAGAGGTGGAAGCCGATCTCTATGAGCAGATCGGAAGGCTCAAGATGGAGCTGGAGTGGCTGAAAAAAAAAGTCCCCTGACAAACAGAAGCTGATCGATCCCGCTCATCCGACGATAAGCATCAGGAGGCAGTGCGAGCTGCTCGGTGTCAATCGCTCCATGCTCTACTGCACGCCGGCAGTCGAATCCGAGTCAAACCTCCATCTGATGAAACTGATCGATGAGCAGTATACAAAGACCCCTTTCTTCGGCTGGCCAAGGATGACTGCCCACCTGCGGCGCCTGGGCTTCCCAGTCAACCACAAAAGGGTTCGACGTTTAATGCTGAAAATGGGACTGCAAGCCATCTACACAAAGCCAAAGACTACAAAGCCCTCCCGTGAGCACAGGATTTATCCCTATCTGCTCAGAGAGGTCAAAATCTGTCGTCCCGACCAAGTCTGGAGTGCAGACATCACATATGTTCGCATGAGACAAGGATTCATGTACCTTGTTGCAATCATGGACTGGTTCAGCCGCTACGCTGTCGCCTGGGAGGTCTCTAATACACTGGACGGCCATTTCTGTCTTGAGTGCTTGTCCAAGGCCATGAAGTCGGGCCAGCCCGAGATATTCAATACCGACCAGGGGGCTCAATTCACGGCCAACGCCTTCACCTCCAGCCTGGAAGAAGCAGGGGTACGAATCAGTATGGATGGCAGAGGCCGAGCACATGACAACATCTTCATCGAACGGTTATGGCGTAGCGTGAAATACGAGGAAATCTACCTGAATGACTATACCTCGGGTCATGATCTGAGATCCGGGCTCGGTCGCTACTTCAGTTTCTACAACCGGGAGCGGCCGCATCAGAGCCTTGGCTACAAGACTCCCGTGGAGTTTGCAGCGGAGGCCCGTTTGGGTTTAGCGCTTTCGGGGGATTCCGGTGTCGCAAAAGACAAGGCAGGGCCAAATCAGCCCTGCCCCTCCGTCATCCACCCACCTCGGCGCTCAGGTTGCTCTCCAGCAGTGGCCTTATCCTCCGGGTGGGCAAGATCATCATATCATTGAGTTGCAAGGAGTGAAGGAAGGAGCACAGAAGATGAGATAAAAAAGTGAGATACTGGGATCATCGGTTGACGAGAAAGGACCAATTCCACTAAAACCGAGATTATCTCAGCACTGCTTCCTGTTCGGAAGTGTGGCCGGATTCACCCGGAACAGGTGGCCGCCTTCAATCGGAATCAGTGGCCGCTTTCCCTCGGATTAGGTGGTCGGAATCATCGGAATACCCATATGGGCAGAAAATACTTTGAATCGGGAAGGTCTTTCATTTGGAACTCGGGTTAAGGTGGAGGACGATAATACGTTTGTTTTGCTGTGGGGCTAGGGAATTTACACTTAATTTTCAGGAATCTATCATGGCAAAGTTTCAACATGTTGCAATCAAACTCCCGATCCAGGGCTTCGAGATACACAACCTCATTCATCAGGTAACTCTCCTGCGGCAGACCGCTCCAATGTCTCCTCCGAGCTGGACCAAACCCCATCGGCTCTTTCGTAATCATAAAGACGGGTGTCCTGATAGATCGCTATAAATGGTTCTTCACCAGAGTGCACGGCAACCCTGCAGGCGGGGTCGCATCGGATGCAATCCCTTTTTTCACCGATGGGATACAGATCGTCGGCATATTGATACCATCCTGACCTGGTTGGCTTCTCTTTTGCCCAATTCATTTTCGTCTCTCCACCCATCCTTCAGAATGTTGCATGTCCGCATCAGACCGCCTTGCGTCTTGCCGTTGGCTCCTGCTCGCGTGTCTGCGGGATTTCAAGCTGTTTCTCAGCTCTTTGAATGCTTTTCTCCAGAGCGTCGATTAGGCTCGCAACCCTTTCCTTTTCCGCTACTTCTGGAGCGGTCTTGATCTGCTCGTTTCGAACTTTGGCCCGAATTATTTCCATCAGTATCTTCGAGTGATCGCCGGATAGTTCTTCAGGGACGAACTCGCCCGTGGTTTTCCGAATCAGGCTCTTGGCGAGGTGTAAGCTCTGCTTGTCTATTTTGGCTGCCTTAACCTTTTCTGCTTCTTTTATGTCTTCAGGACTGCCGATCTCTTCTGGATGGTGAAGGGTAAATGCAACCAAAGTCCCATCATAGGGTGCGATTGCAAGTAAGCGTTCTGTATTCCGGATAACCACCCTGGCCAATGCGAGTTTCTTTTCCTCAATCATTGCCTGTCGAAAGAGTGCGAACGCTTCAATCGCTGTCTTCCTTCGTGGCATGAGATAGTGCGCGTGGCAATAATAAATAGGATCTACTCGGGCTCCGTCCACGAATCTTATTACTTCGATTGCCCCGACAGCCTCTTTTGGGACCGCGTGAAGATCCTCATCCGAAACAAGTACATAGGCGCCCTTTTCGTATTCGAATCCTTTGACGAGTTCATCACCGCCCACCGCCATTTCGCACGTTGGGCAGAAAAACTGCTCAATGGTTTTCGATTTGCATCGTTGATGAAGGAGATCGAATCTCATCCCTTTAGAGCTTGTATGCGCCGTGTACATTTGAACTGGGATCGCGACGAGGCAGATTTTTAAATTACCTCTCCAAATGGGTCTCATTTCACCATCCTCATTTTCCTCGAATTTCGTCCGGGATGCTCGGGCATATTATTGGAAGTTGCCAAAACTTCCGCGGCTCTTCGTATATTCTAAGAACTGCAGAGCTTTGAATCCATGTTCGCTAGTTAAGCAGCTACGGGAAGCAAAACCCTGAAAGTCAATCCGGCATCCGGGTTATCCAGAATCTCCAGACGGCCTTTGTGGGCCTCGACGATCTTTTTTACAATAGGCAATCCGAGCCCTGTCCCTTCTTTCTTGGTTGTAAAGAACGGAGAAAATACTTTTGACCTCTCCTTGAGAGGTATGCCGACGCCTCTGTCAACCACATCGAATACTACATCCTGTTCAGTGCGGCTTAAGTTTACCGAAATGGTTCTGTCATTGGGTGTGGCCTGGATGGCATTCATTACGAGATTTATGAGCGCCTGTCTCATGCGCATCGCATCCACGGATACCAGATTTTCACATTCGGACAAACGGGCATCTACCGTCACCTTTTTCCTATGTGCCTCATCTGCAACAATTTCCATTGTTTCTTTGACTATTCCACAGACATTCTCGGGAGATTTTTCAAGCTCAAGCGGCCGGGAGAAATCGAGCATGTCCTTTACCATTTTTTCGAGCCGTTTTGTTTCCGTGAGAACAATATCCATGGCTTTAAAGTCCTGAGAACCCGGTTCGAGGTGCCTCTGCACCAACTGCGTGAACCCGCCGATTGAAATGAGAGGAGTTTTTATATCATGAGCCACGCTGGCAAGAGCTCTCCCCATTGCAGCAAACCTCTCTGAATTCCGCAACGCCTTCTCCGCCCGTTCACGCTCGACAACCCTCCACATTCCTTCAAGAAGCAAACTCACCTGCCTGGCATCCGATTCATCGTAGGCTGTATCCTTATTCGCTACCATGGCTACGGCAACAATCCGCTCACCATCAAATACTGGGACGCTCATCACACGACGCAGGGATATTTGGTCAGATGGACATCCTTTTACTCTCCACTTTATACTGTCGCAGTCATTAACAATCATGGGCTGTCGATTAGTCATTAAATCCGCCCAGATGACGGACTCTTCCACCGGCCAGTGTGTGTGCTGAAGTGTGCACTTCCGCAACACTTTTCGGGACCAGGCCTCAAGCGTCACAAATGTCTCGTCCTCATCCAGGAACCCAAACATGCCGAATTCACTCCCGGTGATGCTGACCTGCCGGTCAAGCACAAAGTCTGCGATCTCCTTTTCGGGAGCGCCACTCAATTGGCTTAGTTCCCATAGTGCTTCGAGACGTGCTTCATTGATTGTTAGTGCCTCATTTGATCTGGCGAGTTCGATGGTCCGTTCTCGGACCCGTTCTTCCAGGAGATAGTTGGCCCTTTGTAGGGCTAGCTCCATCCGTTTTCTGTCAGTTATGTCGCGTGCAGTCCCGATAAGCCCTTCGACTCTCCCGCTTTTCATACGGGGAACTGTTTTGAACTCCAGAATCCTGAAATCACCCGATTTAGTTAGAATACGTGCATCTGCAGAAGGAAGCATTCCCCCGCTAAGCAGTTTTCTTCTACGGTCGAGTATATTCGAAAGATCGTCGGGGTGAATAAGCGGCTCCGGACCCTTTCCTATCCAATCGCTAGCCGACCAGCCGGTTACCACTTCGAAAGCTGGATTCAAATCTTCGATTTTTTCGTCGGATGAAATACAGTACATAATGTCCAGAGCACTCTCGACCAGTACCTATAGCGCTCCTCGCTTTCTACCAAGGCGCGATTTGCGGCGGTAAGGTCTTCCGTTCTTTCCTGTAAGCGGACTCTCAATTGGTCCACCGCTTTCCGAAGCGAGGATTCAGCAACCTTTCTGGCGGTAATGTCATGATTAATCTCTATCACGGCCAGTGGGTTCCCATTCCTGTCGCGTTGCAGAGTCCAGTGGCTATCAACTACAATCGAGATATTCTGGCGCGTGGTGTGGATTAGTTCTCCTTTCCATATTCCTTCCCGGAGAACCATAGATTCCAGATCTTCTAAGGCTATAGGGAATTCGGTTTTAGGCAGTTCGTGGGTGATTCTCCCCTCCGCTTCGCTTCGTTCCCAGCCGTATATTTCTTCAGACCCTTTGCTCCAATATTTGATCCTGCCGTGAAGGTCGCGAACGATAACCGCATCGTGAGCCAATTACAGAAGTGCTGCCTGTTCTTTGAGTCTACCATTGGCCTTTGCCAGTTCCGCCGTATGCCCTTCCAAACGCTCCCTGAGAGATGTCAATTCTTTAACAAGCTGACCCGTTGTCTTATTTTCATATTCCATTGGACATCCCTTATCTTCGATGGATATTTTGCACATACCACATCGTCAGAAATGGCCATGTGACTCTTTCTCTCTTTACGAGAAACACATGGAATTTAGGTGCAGAAAATTTGACCTGTAAAAGCATGGGCATCTTTCATCATATAAATCGATTGCCGGAAATGCAGCCGGTATTACCCCGCCAACACCGGACGGGCATTCTCACCCCTAGTTTTAATTGTAACCGGCTCTCGGGCTTATCCATAATTTTTGTCCCGTAAAAATCGTATAAGCGGTTATAATAATTTAATAAAGTCGGTGGCGATTCTAGTCAGAAACAGCTTTGGTAATCTGAGGGATTGAGATGGCCGATGAGGATAAATCAGCGGTTCGGATGGCAGGGAATGTCTGCGCGGGACTGGCAAGAAGAGAATCTTCGAGAAAAAGCGGGGAGGCTGCAGGCTATTTTGGACACCACGGTAGATGGCATTATCACAATGAACGAGAGCGGGATTGTTCAATCCCTTCAACAAAGCTGCTGAAAAGATTTTTTGCCACCCGGCTGGTGAGATGATCGGTAGGAATGTCAATATGCTCATGCCCTCGATGCTTGGAACCGCCCTTCAAGTATCGCGAGTTATCACATCTCAACGCGGCAAGGGATGACTTACACATGCTCAAAAGCCCCAGAATTAAGAAGGTTTCGACCATTGGGCGAGAAACTTCGGCTGCGGTTCAGGAATGCGACGAAGAGCCAAGGTCGACTAACATTCAGGACAGGCATCAGCCGGTTTCCTTCGATCCATTCCGTCTATACCTCGACGAGATCAAGCGCTATCCGCTTCTCAGCAGGGAGGATGAAAGGGACCTAGCGATCCGATATCGCGAAAAGGGCGATATCGAAGCCGGTTACAAGCTCGTTTCCGCAAATCTCAGACTTGTGGTCAAGATTGCCATGGATTTTCAAAGATACTGGCTGCAGAACCTGATGGATCTCATCCAGGAGGGGAACGTCGGACTGATGAAGGCGGTAAAGAAATTCGATCCTTACAGGGGATACAAATTTTCTTACTATGCATCGTTTTGGATCAAGGCCTATATAAAAAAGTTTATAATGGACAACTGGAAGCTCGTCAAAATCGGAACGACCCAGACCCAGCGGAAACTCTTTTCCAACCTGAACAAGGAAAAGGAAAGACTGGAAGCCCAAGGCATCGAGGCTTCCCCCAAGCTGCTCAGCCACCGGCTTGATGTCAAGGAGTCGGAGATCATCGAAATGGACCAGAGGCTCAACAGTTGGGAGATCTCGCTCGACAGCCCCCTGAAGGAAGACTCTGAGGACACGCGCGAATCTTTTCTGCCTTCGGACGACCTGCCCGTTGACGATCAGATCGCTGACCAGGAAGCCAATGCTATTCTCCATGACAAGCTGATGCTTTTCAAAGCCCAGCTCAAAGGCAAGGAGCCCGTAATATTCGAAAAGAGGCTTCTCGCCGAAGATCCCATGACGCTCCAGGAAATCGGAGACAAGTTCGGGATCAGCCGCGAGCGCGTGCGCCAGATCGAAAGTTGTCTCAAGAAGAAGCTGAAGATTTACCTCGAAGAGGAAATCACAGACATCGACCTGCTAGAGGAGAGCATGATCGAAATTTAGCCAATAGTCGATCGTGATCTGTTTGTGAAGATGTGAATCGGGCAAGAGTTGGAAGCCAGGGTTAAAGGGCTTTGAACGGGATCTACAGGCTACTTCCGACGGTTGTTCAGGCAATTCGTTGCAAATATTTCAACGCATACAAACCATACCATTTCAGATACTTAAGCGCATGATTTATGTCATGAATTTTGACTCAGGAGACTAGCTAGATGGGCACCTTGTTAATATTAGACTCTGTACTTATTTTACCTCCAAGGAGAATGCCATGGTCGAGCAGCGCCAAAAGAAAACAGTCTTGCTTATGGCTGACGATGATGACGATGACTGTCTTCTTATGAACGAGGCGGTTCGTGAAATCTTTAAATCGGAGCATTTTTTCTGTCTGCTCGATGGCCAAGAGCTTATGGACTATCTCCTCCGCCGAGGTATCTACACAGAGACTGAGAAATTTCCGGCACCCGATCTCATTTTTTTCGACCTGAACATGCCCAAAAAAGATGGCTTCCAAACCCTCAAAGAGATTAAAGAACATCCCGAACTTAAGGCCATTCCCGTGTTGATCTTCTCAACGGCAAATGAACAAGAGCAAATTGAGGTATGCTATAAGCTTGGGGCCAACTCTTACATCACAAAACCGATGTCGTTCGAAAATTTGGTCAAAACCGTAAGATGCCTGAGCGAATACTGGTTTGGTGTCGCAAAGTTGCCTCCTTCTGAACAGCTATGTGCGTGCTTGCCTTGTGAAGATCAGCCATCCGCGAAATGCACTCAATGATGAGACAATGCCACGAAAGAGTGGAATCCTCGAGGGCTTCGCTCTAACGTAAGCGTCCTGTGAACCCCACCTTGTAGGTCAAGCCGCGCTCTGCCATGATCTTCTGAAAATACAGCAGGAGGTCAGGCATGTCGAGCAATGTCAGTAGATCTGGGAAGCAGCGGCTTT
>Ga0187867_10003992_pt1 | contig 11548 bp, 8 predicted proteins | sample June2016WEW_13_1_FD_132976 | JGI IMG/M metagenome (GOLD analysis project Ga0187867, IMG submission 132976) | Peatland microbial communities from SPRUCE experiment site at the Marcell Experimental Forest, Minnesota, USA - June2016WEW_13_10 | ecosystem: Environmental > Terrestrial > Soil >... | reverse complement strand
GAACACCCCCATTGCGCCGCTGCTGCATCACGCTACCCCCCGGTTGGACAGCGCCCTGGGCCGCGAAAGCCACGACTCCGGCAAACCAATCGTTGTGTCATCACGGAGTTCATTTTGCTAGAGCCAAGGATCGCGTGCGCATCCGAGCCGATGCGACGGTCAACGGTCTCAGTCGGCGCCGCACGAGATCGGCGTAGTTTCGGGCACCTGATCCCGCGTGTAAATGATCAAGTGTGAAGCGCTGCGTTTACGAGCGGGGTAGGCGATCCGCGGCCTGTCGCGGGGAAGGCTCCCCGGCTGAGGCGCCTCCCCGGTCACTGAGCCCGCCCATGCGGCGGCACGCCCGGCGAGCGCCGGTTGGACCGACGCGCCCGCTGCCGTGATAGCAACCCGGAGCAAAGCTGCCCCCGTGTTTCGATAACGCGGCCGGCCGCAAGGTCATCAGCGAACACCTGCCCGACCTGCATCTGCAGCGGATCGGCGTCAGGCGGCCGGCCGGGCAGCCCGGCTACGGCCGTCACGTCCGCCGGTACCTGAGCACCACGGATGATCATCATCAGCAGCTCATACGGCCCGACCAGCGTAGGGACGCCACCGCAGCGACCGCGGCAATCCCCGATCACAGCTCCGAGGTCTGTTCGGCCGTCGTCACTGTCAAGGCCCGGTTGACAGCAGGCTCATTGCCGGTCAGCCCGGGCTCAGAGGCTTGACGCTGACCGCAGGACCGCGGCGGAGGCATGGGCCAGCAGCCACTGGTCCGAACGCTCCAGCGACCAGCCGAATATGTCGCGGGTTCGGAGCAGGCCGTCGATGCCGTAGTAGTAGGTGATGGTCCGGGTTGCCAGCCGTGCGTCGACGTCGTCGCGCAAGGCGCCGATGTCCTCGAGATGGCGGCAGATCTCCGTGAGATTGTGGTTGTGCCGCTTTTGCGCGATGGCGAGTATTGCGGCGGACTCGCCGTCGTGCCGAAAGGCACCGCCGCGCCTCGGGCGCGCCAGCACCTGAGACAGCCAGGGACCAGAGATCAGGTGCCAGCGCGCTGGCAACGGCGGCGCGATCTGAGGGGCGCTACTGGCGTTTGCAGAGGCGAGATATCGTTATCCGGCCCGTGCTGATCGAATGCACCGTCGGCCTAGGGACTGAGTTCTTGGAGCAGGGTGTCGAGGGTGAGTTCCTCTTCGACACGTAGGTTGCGGTCCCGCATCACGGTGGCGAGTTCCGGGTCCCATGGCGTCGCCGCAGGCTCGCCGACGAGCCTGGCCAGCGGCGTGAGCGAATCCGCCGCCGACGCTGCGGCTTCGTAAGTCCGGTGGTCGTACCGCCACGGCCGCCAATTAACCCGGTGCCGCACTCCGCGGGCGATCCGGATGCCACCCCAATCGAAGTCGCCGTGGTAATCGAACTCCGCGCCCCCGGCTGCGAGCAGCTCAAGCAGCCGCCAGCCTGCGGCGGAGGGCTGGCCGCCGACGCAGACCAGTGGCTGGCACCGGGCAGCGAGTTCGTCGGCGGCGGCCGCGACCACCACCGGGTTCTCGCATATCCGTACCCTGCCGGCGCGCAATGGTTCGTCGTGGCAGCGGAGCTGACGGAGCGTGAGCACCGTCGGCTGTCCTGCCTCTCGGCACGCCGCCAGCGTCTTGCCCAGGACCGTGCGCGGATCGCCGGGCACGCCGAGGCAGAGCACCTGTGACGACAGTTCGTCGAGGTGAACCCCGGCGGCGGCCCAAGTGGAGCGACGGGCGCCGGCCCTTGGTTCCGCCGCGAACGGCAGGCCGGCCAGCGCGCGGACCGCCGACAGGACCAGCGTGCCGACCGGGCGTCCGTCGTCCAGCGCGTGAGCCTCGCCACAGCATTCGGCGGCAAGCCGGCCGATCGGGATACCGCGCGAGGGCAGTCGGCGGAGCACCGCGGCGACCTGGGCGAGGAGCAGCCGCGCCTGTTCAGGCTCGGGGGCCAGACGGCGCACCACGCCAGTGGTATCAAGCCATGCTCGCCATCGCGCCAGCTCATCACGGCCGTCGGTGACCGCATCGAGTGCCGCGAACGCGGCACCCCAGGCAGCCGCCAGGTCTGCCCGTTCCCCGTTGCGATCCCGGAGCGGACCGGTGAGGCGCGTGACCGCCTCGGCCAGCCCTCCCGGGGCGGCGCCACTTTCCCGCAGAATGCTGTCGACCTCCGTCAGCGACACCGACAGCGAGGCCCCGGAGCGTGCTGCTCTTCCGGCCAGCCGTTCCATCGCACGCCGCTGCTCTGGGGTGGCCCCGGGCAAGGTGACCGTGCCGGTCAGGGGGCGTCCGGCTTCCAGCCGGTCCCGTGCCCGCCGCACCAGCCACGCGATGGACTCGCCGCCGAGCAGGCGGTCCAGCCTGGTGTCGGTATCGGTCACCCCAGCCGCCTCCTCTGGCCCCTTCACCGCCGGCCTGGGCGACGTTCCCGCCCGTCCCAGCGCCATGGCGTGACCAGCACCGCATCCACGCCGTCACGCCGTGCAAGCTGGCAGATGGCGAGCCCGGGGACTTGCGGGTAGCATCCCCACTCGCGCTCGCTGGTCATGGCCACGTCCATGTCGAACGTGGCCAGAAGACCCAGGCACTTCGCGCGGGAGTCGTCATCGACTCCCGCAAAGGCTTCATCCAGCGCGATCAGCCGCGGTGCGTACGGGTTGCCCGCCGACTTATAGTGCGACGATGCCGCCGCGAACAGCGGAACGGAGGCGGCCAGAGCCCGCTCGCCGCCCGATGCCGGTCCAGTGGCGGGACGCCACTGGCCATCCTGAAGGCGCTGGATCACGAACTCGTGCCACTTCCGATAGTCCAGCGCCGCGGTGAGCGCCTCGGTCCATCCGGCGGATGGGTTGCCCGCATGTTCGGCGGCGATGCGCTGCTGCAGGAACGCGCCCACCGCGGCGCGGTCGTCAGCGGACCAGGCGTCGATCGTCTGCCTGAGCTTGTTCCTTATCCTGTCAAGTCCGTCCGGCGCGTCGCGTGCCTGCCGCCAGGTCAGCCGCAGTCTCATCCCGGTCGACGTCGGCCGGGATTCCAGTTCGTCGTTCATCCCCTGGACTTCGGCCTCGGCCGCCGTGATCAGCTCGTGCATCGTCCCCGCCACCTCATTGAGCAGGTGGTTCTCGAGGATCTCGCGCTCCCGGGCCGACAGGAGCATGGCCCGCTGCCCGGCTTCCTCCCCGAGCGCCGTGGCGAGCCCGGGAATATCGTGGCTGCGGCCCTGGAACACGACGTCCACCACCATGATGCCGTGGCGCAGCGTCAGGCCTGCCGAATGACCGTGCCTGCCCATCGCGTCAGCCAGCACCTTGTGCTCGTCGGTGATCCTCTTCTGGATCCGGTCCCAAGGGCCGTCGCCGTCATCCACTGGTTCCAGCCCGGTATTCACGGTGCGGGCCAGGATCACGGCTGGCGTGGCCGCCCACGGCTGAGCCACGTCAGGGATCTCCAGCGAAGGCACCGCGATCCGCAGCAAACCGGTGACCGCGAACGCCTGGAAGTCGCGTACCGCCTCGTCCCGCTGCCGTGTCGCCTCCTCGACATCCGTCCGTAGCCGGCCGCGCTCCCCGTCTGCCTTGCCGCGCGCCCCGATCGCTTCCCGCTCCCGGTGGCGGGCGACTCGCTCGGCCGTCGTGAGCCGCCCGCGCGCGCTGGTCACCTCGGAGAGCCGCCGCTGCAGTTCCTCGACTGCCGTGCCGACGGTGGCCAGCAGCTCTTCGTACGTCGTCGTCGCCGTGCCGGCCGCCTCCCGCGCCTCGGCGGCCCGCTCGCCCGCCTCGTTCAGCAGCTGCTGGCCCTCATTGAGCTCCATCTCCGCGTCGGCCGCGGCGCGGATCGCGGCGTGCGCCCCATCGGCGGCCGGCCACAGGCCGGCGAGCGCCACCCGGTACGCCCCCACCCCCGCCCGGACGCCGCCCAGTTCGTCCGGGTCCGCGGGCAGGCCAACGTCCTGGGCGAACTCCCCGACTCGCGCCCGCGCGGCCGTGAGCTCCTCCTGCCGCCGCGCACACACGGCGACGGCCGCAGTGTGGTCCTCTCGCGCGCGGGCCAGCCCGCTGCGCTCAACGGCGGCCCCGGTGTGCGCCTCCCGGACCCCGCTATCCGGCGGCACCGCCCGGTGCTCGCCGGTGAGCAGCTCCCGCCGCGCCTCGATGGCCGCCAGGTCCGCGTCGATCCTCCCGATCGCGGTCCGCTCCTCGTCAAGCTCATGCTCCAGCAGCTCGATCCGCGCCCGCCGCGCGGCCTCTCGCGCCCCCTCGCCGATGTAACCAGCCCGGTCCTTGCGCCAGGTGCCGCTCAGCACCCCGTTCGACCACTGCCCGTCCGTGGTCACCCATGTCCCGTTGCCGACGGACCCGGGCCCAAGCTCGATGGCACTCAGAACGGACGCGACCGGCTCTTCCCCTAGTGACGCGGCGCGGGAGTCGGCCACATCGATGGCGGGCACCAGCACACTGCCGCACGATGCCCTGGCCACCGGGGCAAGACCGGAAACCACGATCACGTCCCCATCGACGAGGTTCCCGTCGGGCGTCACCCACGCGTCGAGAATCCCCGCCGCCTCCAGCGCCGCCTCCAGCCCCGCGCGCTCATCGCCGGGGAGACCTGGCGCGAAGTCGGTCACCTTCCACAACGGCGCGCCAGGACGGTCGTCACGGGCTCCTGGAGCCCGCGTGTGCGGGACCGGCGGGGCGTCGTGGCCGCCCGCGCGCAGCCGGCCGATCTCCTCGGCCAGCTCGCCAGCCCGGGTGACACGTCCGGCCCGCTGGGTGCTCAGCTCCCCGGCGAGCCGGCCCAGCTCCGCGCCGGCCGCACGGGCGGCGTCGTCGATGATCGTGACCGCCGGGTTCGCGCCCTCGCCGGTCACGCCCCAGGATTCCAGGTCAGCGATCAGCTCATCGGGATCGGCTACCCGCACCTCGGCAAGGATCGCCAGGTAGGAGCGGTAAGCGTCCAGGAGCAGCCGCATCCGTTCCGCTACCGTCAGATCGGCCGCCGCGACCCGGTCTGCCGCGGCCTGGACCTCGGCCGACAGCCTGCCTTCTTCAGCCCGCGCCGAATGGAGCTGCCGTTCGCATGTCGCGGACTCTTCCAGCAGCTTGCCCAGCCGGGCGGCCGCCTGTTCCTGCCGGTCGGCGATGGCCTGGGCATCGCGCCTGGCCCTGGCGAGCATGTCGGCCGCCAGGGACTCGGAGGCATCAAGGTAGGCAGCGAGCACAGGACGTGCGTCATCGGCCTGTGCGGCATCCGGGTCGGAGCCTTTGAGTGTCGCGACCGCCGCCCGGTGCTGCTCGGCACAGCGCGCGTCGGTTGCGGCGGCCGCGGCCTCGCGTAGCGCCTGGGTGAGCTTCTCCCATCCGGCATCGGCCCGGCGTGCGGCCTGTCTCGCCCGGTTCGTGTGCTTCTGGACCTGACCGGCCTGCCGGTCCCGGTCGGCCTCCCGGTCCCGCGCTGCCTTCTCCTTGCGGCCGGCGTCCTGACGAAGCTGCTCAAGCCGTTCGGCGTGGCGCATCGCCGGGTCGGCCTCCAGCGCTTTCTGGCGCGCTTCCAGCTCCTTCTGCTGTTCCCCAAGCGCGGTGAGTTCGCGCTGCGCTTCATCCAGTTCCTGCTCGGCGGCGGTGAACGCCTCCTCGGCTGCGGTCAGGTCCCTGCCGAACTGCTCATAGCGGGATTGCGCCTGCCGAGGCCCTGTGGCCCTGCGCTTGGCGGCGATCTTCGCGTACCTGCCGTAGTACCCGAGGAAGTCGGTCGCGGCCTGGCGGGCCTCCTGCAGGGCACGCAGCGCGTCGCGTTCCTCGTCAAGGCCACGGAACGACTCGGCGACCGTCGTCACCAGGCCCGGGCTGAGCGGCGGAAGCGCCTCGGTCAGCGCGCGGGACAGCAGCTTCTCGTCGGGCTTCTTGGAGAGCTGCGGCTGCCGGAGCTGGATCAGCAGGTTGATGAGCGCTTCGTACCGGTGCTCGCCGAGCCCGAACAGCGCCTCGTCTACCGCCCGCCGGTAGTCGCTGGCACGGTCGTACACCAGCCCATGTCCGTCGATCTCGTCGCGCAGCTTCTCCCTGGTGAGGGGAACCCGGCTGGCGGGCAGCAGATGAAGATGCTCGCCGACGCGCTGTGTGGTGACGAAGAACCAGTGGCGCGCGATGCCGCGGCCCGCGACGGCCTTCAGCCCGCAGCCGATGGTGCGGAACTCCGTGGTCCCATCGGCGGCGCGGCGGCCAAACTCAAGCCAGGTGTACCCGAGGCGTTCCGGGTTCGGATGCTTCCCGCCGAGCAGCAAGTTCCATTCCATCCTCTTCTGCCGATCGCCGTCCGGCTCCACCCGGTGCGGTGCGAGCTCCCCGTCCAGCAGGAATGGCAGCGTCAGCGCGAGCACCTTGGACTTGCCCGTTCCGTTGTTGCCGCGCAGCAGCAGCCGACCGTCGTGGAACCAGAACTCCTCGGCGTCGTAGTAGAACATGTCGACCAGGCCGGCGCGCAGCGGCTTCCATCGTTCAGAAGAGGGCATTGGCAGCATTGGCGCTCCTCTTGCTGGTCTCGCGGATGGTGGGCTCGCTCAGGGCGAACCGTGCGATGGCGGGGCGGCTGCGGACCACCGAGCCGTGTACCTCAACCAGGCGGAGTGCCGACAGCTTCTCCAGTGCGATATCGAGCAGCTCGGTTTCCGCGCCCGGCTCAGTCACGCCCTTGCGCCAGTATCCGGTGTGCTCGGCGGCCGCCTGCCGCACGAAGGCGTGCAGTTCGCCGAGTGCGGCTTGTTCGCGGCGAGCGAGGTACTCCGCGACGAGCAGCGTGACATGGCCATCGGTGCGCTGCTCGGGCATGCGCACGTCGGTCAGCTCATCGTCCGGGTCGACCATCGCGATCCCCTCGGCGCGCATCTCAGGGATCAGCCCGGTGGCCTCCTCGATGCGGCGCGTGATGGCGTGGCGCTGCCCGATGAGGTAGGCGCGCTCGTCCTCGTCAAGCTCGTCGTAGTACAGCACCGGATCCGCGAGCAGCCGTCGCGTAATCCGTCGCCGGAACGTGAGGTTGCGAAGGTCGTCGGTCTCCGGGACCGGTTCTGAGGTCAGTTCCGCGAGCCGTCCTTCGAACCCCTGCGCGGCGACGGTGGAAGGTCCGCGCGTGCTGGACAACAGCACCGCGAGCACGGGCTTACGCACGTCGTAGAGCACGTCGCCGTCGGCCGACAGGTATGCGTCCTCATCCCCGGCGACCCGGTTGAGTACTCCCCAGCTCATGAGCAGGCGGACCACCGCGACCAAGTCGGACCTGTCCGCGCGGCTGTCCAGCGTCAGGGTGAACCCGGCAGCGGCGAGCCCGGGTTCGGCCGCAGCCGTCAGCACGTCTTCGGCGAGGCTGCCGAGAGTTGTCTGCGCGTCGGCGCGGGCGAGCACCGACAATGCCAGGCACAAGGTGACATAACGGCGGCGGCCGAACGGCTCCTTGTTGTGGCCGCGCGCGGGATGGGTCGAGTCGGACAGCACGGGAGCGGTCATGAACAGCCGGGCCGTCTCGGAGTCGGCGATCAGACGCCAGCCGGTCTCGCGGTTGAGCCATTCCCGCAGTTCGGTGAGATGCCGCCGGACAAGCATGAGCATCTCGGCGTCGGTCTCTGCTATCAGCAGCGACTTGAGCAGCAGGGCGCGCAGGGCGGCCCTGCGCTGTGCCTGTTCCTCGGCCGGGATCACGGTGCCGTCAGATCCGTGATCTCGACGACGTGCTCGGGACCGGTGAAGATCCCGTCTGCGGTGTGCAATGTGGCGGTGCCGCCGCCGGGAACCATGCTGAGCCGCACCTCGAGGGTGCCGTCGCTCGTCGTGGTCTTGATTTCCGTGTCGCCGAGCTTACGGGCTGCGAGCGCGTCACCGAGCAGCGCCAGGAACAACCGGAACGCCCGCGTATCCAGCACGCCGAGGTCGGACAGGAGCGTTGGGCCGCTGGTGCCCAGCCGCTGCCGGGCCGCGGCGGTCTCGGCCGCCTCGCGCTCGGCCTGCCTGCGCAGCAGTTCGCGCTCTGCCGATCTGTCGCGAACCTGGTTCGGCTTGCCGCGCCGTTCGTAGGCCCCGGTCTTCCTGAGCTGCGGCGAGATGTGGATAGGCGGGGCGTCTCGCCACGTCGTTGCGGGCGGCAGGTCGCTCCATGCCTCGGCGGTCTCGCTGGTGACAGACAGATGCCGTGCCGGACACAGTCCGAACGCCATCCGCCAGAGCCGGTGCGCGGCGGAGTCATCGGGTGCCTCAGCGAACCACCGGGCGAGCACACGGAAATCCGCCGAGCGGTCTGAACGTCCCGAGCGGCGCTCGTTGAGCAGGGCCACCGCGTCGATCAGCTGCTTGATCGCCGTCACGGCCGCGTGCCGCAGCATCCGGGCCTGCGACGGGTGCGCTGCGTCCCGTGACGTGAACCAGTCGTCAAGCCCGCGCCACCGGTTCCGCCATGCGTCGAGCGCCTGCTTCTCCGCCTTGGCGAGCGACTCGGCGGCGTCCGCGCCTTCCGGTACCGCGTCGGCCGCCTCGCGTCGCGCGGCGAGTTCCAGGAGCCGCTCGTGACCTCGCGTTTCCAGGTCGCCGAGCAGCACCGCGATGTGTGCTCCTGAGTTGGCCAGGTCCGCGATGAACCGGTTGATGTAGTCGATCAGCCGTTCCTTGTACGCGAGGAAGCCGTCGACGTCGCCGTCGGAGAAGTCGATCGCGCGCCGCAACGCGGACATGAAGGCTTGCGCGTTGTCGGCCAGGGAGGAGAACCGTTCGGCCACAGACAGCAGGAGAAGGTGGACCTTGGCGGGGTCGGGATCGTGGTCCACGGCGAGGACGTACAGCGACCGCAGCCGGTCCGCGATGTCGCCGAGGGCAACCGACTGGAGCTGCCCACGCCGCCCGATAGCCTCCTCATAAAACGCAATGGCCTGCTCTGCTGCCTGACCGGCGGCGGTCAGCTGGTACAGCGACCGCTTACGGTGGAAGTCCTCGACCGTGGTGACCCGGCTGGTGTCAGCGTCGGCGCGCAGATTCCCCCACATGACGAGCTGGTCCAGGGCCTGTGTGAACTGCTCGTCGGCCTCGACCCGGAGCTCGGCCGAGACGTCCTCGGGGCGCAGGTGCACGATGAAGCGCTCCTTAGCCTGCGCGAAGGCGCGCAGGAGGCTTCGGTAAAGGTCGGCGTTCGGGACACCCAGATGCGTGAACGGCTGTGGCTCACCCGGGCCATGCGCCGATGGGGGGACGCTAACCATCGTTGCATTCTGCCGCGCGCGGCCGACGAAAGGTACGAAACTCGCCGCTCATCAGCGTCCCGCGCAAAATCGCTCAGCCGAATCGTCCGGCAAACGCCGCTCCCCGATCGGCGTCATCGAGGTACACGGCGCCGGGCACGCCACCCGCGCCGACTACCAACAGCTTCATGGTCGCGCCGGATCCGAGCTTCGCGTGATGACCGCCGGTGGTCGTGCGGGTGTCGAGGAGGCGCTGTGGCAGCACCGTATTCAGCATGCCGCTGGCCTGGGTCACTGTTGCCGCTTGTGCCGCTGGCGGGGCAGCGAGCGCCGGCGCTGCTGAGGCCGCCGTGCCTAGCAGGCCCACGCCGACCGCCAGGGCCAAGGCCGTCGCCAGCCCTCGTTTCCCCCGCGATCCACGCACCGTCGCGTTGCCGCGAACCAGCGAGAGCCCTAGCGCCTGCGCTACCTCCTGCGACGTCACGGTGACCCGCGTGCCAGGCCGGGGCTGGCCGGAGGCGCCCCGCGGTAGAGGCCCCGCGGCGCACACGCGCCTGGCCCGGCCGCGGTCCATCGCCCCGCGGCGCAGGCCCCGTCGGCCATGTTCTCCAGGAACAGCTTGTCCTGGAGCTTCTTGATGCCCTCCAACTGCCGGGCCATGTGGTCGCCTGCGGTGCCGCTCGTGGCGGATCATCTCCCTTGGGGCTGATTGTCGCCGTAGCTCTCGGTATACGTATGTTAACTATACGTAGATCTGACCTGGTCGCGCGACGTGTGACTCACCCGCCCGCAGCATCTCCCGGGCCGCCGCCCCGTGGGGCCTGGCCCGCACCTGCTCCGGCGCCGCCGCCCTGACCTGCCTGGCACCGTCGAATTGGGCTGTCAGCCTGCCGGGACGTCGGGAATCACGCCGGGTGGCAGGGCATCCGGGTGGCAGGGCATTCAGCGGGCGGCGATTTCCGCATATAGCCGCAGGACGGCTCCTCGCCCACCAGGGACGGTTGCGGACCTGGTCAGGACCTTCGCCTCGTGCCGCATGCGATCGGCTGGTCCGACAATGACGGGGTTCTCGCAGTGGTGCCGTATCCGGCGAGAGGCAGGCCAGCCGTGCGTGAGGAGCGCAAGACACTGACCCGGTGGACCATCGAGTCCGAACACCGCCATCCCGGCTCGACTGGTGAGTTCTCGGGGCTGCTCAACGCGGTGGCGACGGCCGTGAAGATCATCAGTAACCAGGTCAGCCGGGGCGCGCTTGCCGGGGCTGCCGGTAGCGCCGACGTGGCGAACGGCTATGGCGCCGCGCAGAAGAAGCTCGACCTCATCAGCAACGAGGTGATGATCGGCGAGACGGAGTGGACCGGGTACCTGGCCGCCATGGCGTCAGAAGAGATGGAAGACATCTACCCTGTCCCGGCAACTGGGCGGCGCGGGAAGTATCTGCTGGTATTTGACCCACTGGACGGCCCGGGCGGCATCGACGCCAGCGTCTCGGTGGGCACGATCTTCTCGATCCTGCGCAGCCCCGACCCGGCAGCGGAGCCGCGGGCCGAGCACTTCCTGCAGCCGGGCACCGCTCAGGTGTGCGCGGGCTTCGCCTGCTACGGGCCATCCACCATGTTGATCCTCACTACCGGCGATGGCGTCGACGGATTCACCCTCGATCGCGACATCGGGGCGTTCGTCCTGACTCACCCGCAGCTGCGCATTCCCGAGGACTGCACGGAGTTCGCGATCAACGCCTCCAACGAGCGCTTCTGGGAGCCGCCGGTGCGCCGCTACATCCAGGAGTGCCTGGCGGGCGGGACCGGGCCGCGAGGCCGGGACTTCAACATGCGCTGGATCGCCTCGCTGGTGGCGGAGACCTACCGCATACTCACCCGCGGCGGTGTCTTCTTGTACCCCAAAGACAGCAAGGAACCACCCGGGCCAGGGCGGCTGCGGCTGATGTATGAGTGCAATCCGGTCTCGTTCATCGTCGAGCAGGCAGGCGGCGGCGCGAGCACCGGACGCGGGCGCGTCATGGAAATTCAGCCAGCGGGCCTGCACCAGCGCGTGCCGCTGATCCTGGGGTCCAGGAACGAGGTCGAGCGGATCGAGCTGTACCACCGTGACCAGGCCCGCGCAGAGGCGTCGGCCTTCGACGACTCGCTGTTCAACATGCGGTCCCTGTTCCGGACCGGATGACCGGAGAGGGACAGATGTCGGCTAAGCATCCGATCGTCGTCGTCACCGGCTCGTCCGGCGCGGGCACGTCCTCGGTGACCAGGACTTTCCAGCACATCTTCCGGCGCGAGGAGATCAACGCGGCGATCGTGGAGGGCGACTCGTT
>Ga0187867_10003989_pt1 | contig 11554 bp, 7 predicted proteins | sample June2016WEW_13_1_FD_132976 | JGI IMG/M metagenome (GOLD analysis project Ga0187867, IMG submission 132976) | Peatland microbial communities from SPRUCE experiment site at the Marcell Experimental Forest, Minnesota, USA - June2016WEW_13_10 | ecosystem: Environmental > Terrestrial > Soil >... | reverse complement strand
GGCCAGCTCTGCCTCGCCCGGTGGCGACGGGGCACGCGATCCGCCGGGAGGCCCGTTAAGACCTGATATCGGTAGCCCTGCGCTGCCAGCCCAGGCATATCCGCATTCCCCGTGAGATAATCCGTAGTGCTCTGCCGCTCCTTCATCGCCGATAAAGTCCTGAAGGCGCGCGAGAAGACTGGAATCGGTGATGGCCAAGACCGACTTGAAGTCCGTCGACGAGTACATTGCTTCGCAACCCGAGGCCGTGCAGGGCATACTCGGGCGCGTGCGCGGCGCCATCCGCAAGGCCGCACCGGGAGCCCAGGAAGTCATCTCGTATAAGATGCCCACATACACGCTGCACGGATGTCGCTTGCTTTATTTTGCTGTGTGGAAGCAGCACTATTCGATCTACGCCGCTACGGAGCAAGTAGTAGCGGCATTTCAGTCTGAGCTTGCATCGTACGAGGTCGACAAGGGCACAATCCGCTTTCCGCTCTCCGAGCCCGTCCCCGTGAAGTTGATTGGACAAATCACGAGATTCCGGGTGGAAGAAGTCGCCGAGCGCGAGAAGGCGAAGGCAGCCACGCCGAAAGGTCGCTGGGCTCGTACTGCGGCGCCAGCACCGCTCCGCAAGGAATCGTCCTGACGCCATACTGCAGGAAGCGCACGCGCACGTACGGCACCAGTTCCTAGCGAGCGTTAATATTCATTATCGGTCGCTATTCGACCAGCCAGAGGCCCGTCTAAGCTGCGTCCATGCGCCCGGAGGATTTCAAAATCGGAATCCCTGATCCATCCGGTGCCAGAGCAGCGCGGCGCCCCGCTCTGATATTCTCTTGTTACCGCAATAGAAAGGAGTCCGACCACGCGGCACGAGCCGCCTGGCATCATATGGGCGCCTCCGCGACTCCTCGATCCGTCATCCAGGTTTCACGCATCCGCAAGACCTACGGAGCCACCGTGGCGGTCTCCGAGGTCTCTTTTGACGTCAGCGAAGGTGAGGTGTTTGGCTTGATCGGGCCAAATGGCGCCGGGAAGACTACCACAATGGAGTGCGTTGAGGGGGTGCGTCGGCCGGATGGTGGCGAGATTTCGATCCTGGGACTGGATCCGTTCCGCGACGTGTATCAGGTGCAGAACCGGATCGGGGTGCAACTCCAACAGGCCCAGCTCCAGAAGAGAATCAAAGTCTGGGAAGCTGTGGATCTCTGGGCATCTCTCTACCCAAAGCCGATGGACGGCAACCGACTGCTCGAACAGCTCGGCCTCGCCGACAAACGCAACGCGCTGTTCATGACTCTTTCGGGCGGGCAGAAGCAACGGCTGTTTATCGCTCTGGCGCTGATCAACGATCCGGAAGTGGTATTTCTCGATGAGCTGACAACCGGGTTAGACCCGCAGTCGCGGCGGGCAATCTGGGACCTGGTGCGCGGCATCCGAGACCGCGGCAAGACAGTCGTTTTGACTACTCATTTGATGGAGGAGGCGGAGCGGTTGTGCGACCGGGTGGCTATCATCGAGCGCGGTAAGATAATCGACATTGGCGGTCCGGAGGAATTGGTGAGCCGGCACTGCCCCACGCGCGCAGTGGTACTGGCCACCGAGGACGCACTCGCCGAAGAACGCCTGCGCGCGATCCCGCGGGTGGAAACCGTGATGCGCCAGGGCTTCGAGTTCACGATTCAGGGGCAAGGTGACGACTTCGTGACTGAGGTGATCCAATGCCTCTCCGAAAATCGGATCAGGATCACCTCCTTTCGCACCGTGCTGCCTAACCTGGAAGACGTCTTTCTAAAGCTGACCGGGCATTCGATTCGCGATTGAAAGAGATCAGGCAATGCTGCATGGACTTTGGAAACTGACCTGGCTGGAACTCAAGATCTTCCTGCGCGAGCCGCTTGGAGCGTTCGGATCGATCGTTTTTCCGGTCCTCGTTTTTTTGGTGCTGGGCCGATTCGCAGGCGGCCGGATCACGCCAAGCTCTCTCTCTCCCGCTGGATTCGCGCATGTCGGGCTGCCTGTTTTCGTAGCGGTGCTGATATCGCTCAGCGGTGTGTTGTCGTTGGTCACGATCATCTCGATTTATCGGGAGGGCGGTATTCTCAAGCGGCTCCGGGCCACGCCGCTCCGCCCGCAGACGATTCTCGCCGCCCACGTGCTCGTGAAGCTGACGCTCACGGCGCTCACCATGGCCTTGACGGTGTTAGCGGGCAAACGCTACTTCCCGATCCACGCGGGCTTCCCCATCTTCGGATTTTCATTGGCGCTGCTGATCAGCACGTGGAGCATCCTGTCAATCGGTTTTCTAATCGCGAGCATTGTGCCTACAGCGCGCTTCGCGCAACCAATCGGAGCGGCCATCCTGTATCCGATGATAGGCGTGTGCGGATTGTTCGTGCCAGTACAGTCGTTGCCGCCCGCGCTTCAAGTCGTGGCGCGCTTGCTGCCGCTGACCTACGCGGTGTCGCTTCTTGAGGGAATCTTGAAAGGCGAGGCGTGGTCGGCGCACATGGGCGACGTCGCGGCGCTGGTTGTCGTATTTGCGATCTGCACGGCGCTTTCAGCGAAGGTGTTCCGCTGGGAGTAGTGGGCTGCAAGGTGATCGCAGCGATATCTGGGGTTTATCGGTACGTATCGGCGAGCGATGTTCGGGACGATATGGTTCGTTATCGGAAGCTACCAGTCGATGCCGTTCTGTCCGGTGAGGTCAGCGCGGGTCTAAACGCCTCCAGCCACGCTATCTGCCTGCCAGTTGGTCCCCCCTGGTTTGCGCCTGCTGCTCCAAATCACCCACCTTCAGATGGAAAGCGGCAACTCTGATCCGATACCATACCCGCGGGTCGGACTTCTCACCCCCGAGTTGGAACATACGCTGGACCAGCGGCCGGGCACTCTCCGGGTCGACAGAGTACTGCGTCGCGTACTCAATCAGTTGATCCAGTGTTCCATGCAGCATCATCTTGGCCGTCACAATGGATCGCACCCGCCTATCAGCACCCTGTACCCGCGACTCGCCACTGGCAGGGAACACTCCGACGGAGGCCCGCATCACCAGCAGCAGTTCCTTACCGTTTGACGCCGTCTCAGCCATTCGCAGGATCACTCTTTGTTGCGCCTCAGACTGCGGAGCCGCCGCGCTGGCAGCCATGTAAAGCTCCTTTAAGGCCGCGCTCACGACCTGCTCCGACTCGGGTACAGGGGCTGCGGTGTTGCTCGCGGCAGTTTTGCAGGAAGCCAGGCTCCAGGCGACCATTACGACAACCGGTGCACCACGAAGATACTTCCACATATTCGGAGCGTACATCCAAATTGGATTTCTGAATAGAGTTTTTTCACAGCGTGACGCAAATTTCTACGCCTATACGGTTGAAAGGTCTGTTTCTCTTCTATTGCAACTACGAATCAGCAAATCTGTTGAGAAATGCCGCACCATATCGGTTAGGTAGCCACCTCGGCTCGCTTCGGGCCATCCGTACGAGGTCGGACGGTCGACAGGCGGCGAGCAACGCCCGCAGGTTGGAAGGTGAACGACGAGGCGAACTCCAAGGTACTGAAGTAGTTGGGGATCACGGAGGCCACAACGCCGGAGGCGCGGTAGGGTCATTCCCTGGTGCATGGGGACGTGTGGCGTCTGCCAACTATCCACGGCTTGACGAAAAACACCACAGGGTATTAATATGTGTTTAGATAAATAGACATCATCGCCGGTCTTGGCCGGCGGCGGGTTGAATGTTAGCTGGTGCTGCAGACTGGGGTATTCTTCCCGCCTGCCAAAACCGAAATGTCAGACGGCTTTGATTTCGCGATCCGCAGTGCGCTGGTGCCAAGATGCGGCTTCTGACGGCGTTGCTCTTGGCTGGCCTGAGCTTGCTGGTAGCTACCGTGGCGGCGCAGGAGAGCAAGCCGCTGCCTGGGTCGAAAGACTGCCTGGACTGCCACGACACCGGCCGGCGCACGGAGCGCCGCGAGGCGGGGGTTCCGCCGGCTTTCGACGCGGCCGCGTTGCGAGCCTCGCCACACGCCGACCTGGAATGCCGCAGTTGCCACGCCGATCTGGAGAAAGCCGCCTTTCCGCACCCGGAAAAACTGAAGCCGGTGGATTGCGGTTCGTGCCACTCCGACGAGCAGACCAAGTATGCGGCCAGCCTGCACGGCAAGGCCACCGCGCGCGGAGACAACCTGGCACCGAACTGCAAGACATGTCACGGCACGCACACGGTGAAGCGTCCGTCCACACAAAATTCGCCCACATCCACGTTTGAGATCCCCAAGCTATGCGGCCAGTGCCATAAGGAAGGCACAACGGTCTCCCAGACCCGCAACATCCCGCAGCAGAACATCCTCGGCAACTATTTGGACAGCATCCATGGCAAGGGTCTTTCCGAGAAGGGCCTCACCGTGACGGCAGTCTGCACCAGTTGCCACACCGCCCACGAGGTGCTGCCGCACACGGACCCGCGGTCTTCCATCGCCAAGCAGAACATCGCCAGGACCTGCACCAAGTGCCACGGGCAGATCGAGATGGTGCACCGAAAGGTGATCCGCGGCGAGCTCTGGGAGAAACAGCCGCACCTGATTCCGGCCTGCGTGGACTGCCACGAGCCGCATAAGATCCGTCAGGTCTATTATCCGCAGGGGATGGCCGACCAGGACTGCCAGCGATGCCACGCCAATCCCGAACTGAAAACCGTTCGCGACGGCAAGACCGTTTCGCTCTTCGTAAGACAGGACGAGATGCAGAAATCGCGCCACGCCAAGGTGGCCTGCGTGCAATGCCACACCGGAGGCACACCGTCCAAGGAGCGGGCGTGCGAAACCATCGCCCCCAAGGTGGATTGCTCCATCTGCCACAACGACCAGGTGACCGACTACCGCCAGAGCGCGCACGGACAGTTGGCGGCCAAGGGCAACCCCGATGCTCCCGACTGCCGCGATTGTCACGGAACCCACGGCATCCTGGGCAAGACCGAATTGAATTCGCCGACTTTCTCGCGCAACGTGCCCAATCTTTGCGCCAAGTGTCACCGCACGGGCCAGAAAGCCGCGCTGGCCTACACCGGGACCGAGAACCACATCGTTGAAAACTACGTTGAGAGCATTCACGGGAAGGGTTTGCTCGAAGCCGGGCTCACCGTGACCGCCAACTGCGCCCAGTGCCACAGCGCCCACCTGGAACTGCCCGCCAACGACCCGCGCTCCAGCGTGAATCGCAACAACATCGCCGATACCTGCGGCAAGTGCCACCGCGGCATCTACGAAGCCTTCGTCGGCAGCGTTCACTCTCCGCTATCGCACCCCTCTGCCAAACCCCTGCCCGTGTGCAACGATTGCCATTCGGCACACAGCATCGAACGCACGGACCAGTCGGATTTCCGCCTGCACATTATGGATCAGTGCGGCAAGTGCCACCAGGCCATCACGGCGAGCTATTTCGATACTTACCACGGCAAAGTGTCCAAGCTGGGTTATCTCAAGACAGCCAAGTGCTACGACTGCCACGGCGCTCACGACATCCTGCCCGTTACCGATCCCCGGTCGAGGCTGAGCCGCAAAAACATCGTCAAGACCTGTGCGCAGTGCCATGCCGGCGCACATCGGCAATTCGCCGGGTACCTCACCCACGCCACCCACCACGACCCGGTCCGTTATCCGATCCTGTTCTATACCTTCTGGGGCATGACGACGCTGCTGGTCGGCACGTTTATCGTCTCCGGCGCGCACACCGCGCTGTGGTTGCCGCGCTCGCTTCAATACCGGCGCGCCCTGATCCGGGAACACGCCCTGGAAGGCCCGGTATACGTGCGGCGTTTCCGCCCCTTCGATCGCAACCTGCACCTGGTCGTGATCACCAGCTTCCTGGGGCTCGCGACCACGGGCATGATCCTGAAAGTCTCCTACGCCACCTGGGCAAGCGTGGGAGCGCGCCTCCTGGGCGGGTTCGAAGTGGCGGGATGGATTCACCGCGTGTGCGCAATGCTCACGTTCGCGTATTTCGCATCGCACCTGTGGGACATGCGGCGCCGGCGTAAGCAAAGCGGTCAGACTTGGTGGCAGTACGTCGCCGGACCGGAGAGCATGCTCCTCAACCGGCGCGATTGGCACGAGTTCGTCGGCTCCATCAAGTGGTTTGTCGGCAAAGGCCCGCGGCCGGAGTACGGGCGCTGGACCTATTGGGAGAAGTTCGACTACTTCGCCGTGTTCTGGGGCGTCGCGGTGATTGGCGGAACCGGGATGTTGCTGTGGTGGCCAACCATCTTCACGCGCGTTTTGCCGGGTTGGGCAATCAATGTCGCCACCACCATCCACAGCGACGAAGCGTTGTTGGCGGTGGGCTTTATCTTCACCGTCCATTTCTTTAACACCCACTTCCGGCCGGAGAAGTTCCCCATCGACACCGTGATCTTCACCGGCGGAATGCCGCTGGAGGAGTTTAAGAAGGACCGGCCGAGGGAATACCAGGAGATGGTGGAGCGTGGGGAACTGGAGCAGAACCTGATGCCCGCACCCATACCGCTGGCGGCGAAGCTCTGGCGACGCCTGGGGTTCACGGCGCTCGGAATCGGGATCGTGCTCATCGCGCTAATCATATACGCCATGGTGTTCGCGTACCGGTAGCGGCGGGCTGGCCAGCCAGCAGCGGCACCCGGTCCACGCGGCGTTAATTGGAATTATCGGTAGCCAGTTCCGCCGAGCAGGCCGGGCCGCCGCGCTGTTTCCGAGTAGCGCGCGATACGAGCGGACCGAGCGGGTTGGTAAAACGCTACGCGATCAAGAGAGGACCTATGGCCAAGAGCAGATCATGACCTTTGGCCGAACGAAAGCTTGGGGCAGAGACCAGTCAAGTCATCGATGACCTAGTGTAGTTCGGAAACAACTCAGGCAACCCAGTGGCCGGCTTGGCCAAAATGATCAGGGAAGAGCAGTCGAATAGAACTGAGTGTTTTTTCACTCGGGAATCCTAGGCAGGAGGATGTACGACGGTCGCCGTGCGTCGTGGTAAATCGTCTGGCTGGCGGAGACGAAGCGCGTGTCCAGTTCGTTGTTTCCTCCAGTGTTCAAATTTCGAGAATATGCTGGAAACGAGGCTGACGCCACTTCGGCTCGCAGCCTGTGCCCCGACGCGATAGTTATGCCCGTGTGCCAAAGGTCGATGGTGTATTTGTAGACCTTCCCCGGCTCGATCAACTCCGTCTTCACCATCGAATTGCGATATCGCGCGCGCACCTTGCCCGTGCCATCGCTCCACAGCGGGAAACATCTGCCGTCCGGGCCGGCATCCGTCAGGTGGACGAACCAGTCGGTATCGCGCGCGGAGCTGGAGGTGTAAAGCACAGCGCTGACGGGCCCCGCAATGGTGTACGGTTTTTCGAAGGCCGGCGTAGTGTAGACGAGGATATCCTTGCGGGCGGCAGCGACGAGGTCCCGGCAGGAATCCGCGGTCCCCGCGTCCGGGGTCGGATCGCCCGGATCGTAGACGTAGCGGTCCGCCGGCTGCTCGCCCACGGGCGGCGTGAAGCTGAGGCGCCCGCCGCCCGCCAGGTAAAGTTTTTCGAAACGCGTCTCCGGCAGCGGGTACCTCGGCCCGCTCACCCAGCGGTTCGACCCCATCACGAACATGCTGACCAGCGGCTCTTTCAGAATCCCCGTATCCGCGCCCTTCAGCCAATAGTCGAACCAGCGGAGATAATCGCGCTGCAGATCGATCACCGCGGCCGAGCCGAAACTCGACTCGCCGTAGTTCCGCATGGCCGTGTCGCTGTGCCCCCAGGGGCCGATGGTCAACTTCTGCAAGGCGCTCCTGTTCTTGGCCAGCGCCAGGTAGTTCAGCTTGGTCCCTATCCCGTCGCCATCGAACCAACCGGACTCATGAAACACCGGGATGCGAATATCCTTCAGCTTGTCGAGAAACATAACCCCGCGCCAATACTCGTCCGCCGTTGGGTGCGCCATCCAGTGGCGCCAGGTCGGGCTCTGGCGGCCCAGGACGGCTTTGTCGAGATCGATTACCGGTAACGGCCGCAGAAGCTCGGCCCAGTTCTTCTGGAGCATCTCGCCGGGGTCGATGGCGTTCGTTTCGATGATGTCAAGCCAATGCAGATCCTCCATCAGCCACATCCCTCCGTGATCGTACGGCATGTTGTGCAACGGGTCCGGCGGACTGACGTTCGGCACGATGGTAACTAGATGCGGCGGATGCTGGATAGCCGCCAGCCATTGCACCCACCCCAGGTATGACCCGCCGAGCATCCCGACCTTTCCGCTAGACCATGGCTGGCGGGCCAGCCATTCGATGCTGTCGTACCCGTCTTTGGGCTCGTTGATCACGGCTTCCCATTGACCCTCCGAGGCGAAGCGGCCGCGCACGTCCTGTATGGCGTAAACATAGCCCCGGCGCGCCCAGAAATAGCCGCGAACCTCAGACCCCTCTTTGCTGTACGGCGTGCGCGCCAGGATGACCGGGGCCTTAGGCGCGCCGATGGGGAGGTAGAGATCAGTGGCGAGCTTTACGCCATCGCGCATGGGCACTTTGACGTTGGTCTCCACCTTGACTTCGCATCTCGGCGGAGAGATCAGCGGATCACCGTCGGGCGCCGGCAGCAGGCTCTCGTAGCCCTCCCGCACATATGACGCGTGTTGCTCGGAGACTCCCGCCTCGGTATACCACGGCAATCCTGTCACCAGGTACACCCGCCCGTCGTCGCCTGCCAGCACCTGTAATTCGCAGCCCATTGCCGCATACCGCCAGCGGTTCAGCCTCAGAGTGCGTCCGGCGACGGTGCGCTCTGTCGCGTCCTCGCTCTCCAGCGTGAGCGGACCGCCTTCGTCCCTGCTCAACTCCAGCAAGCCAAAGGTCTGGCTACCGCCTTTCGCAGAGTCGTACCGGCGCAGGGCCTGACTAATCAGCGCCGGAGAGGTTTCCGCGAACACCAGCATACCTTCGGGTAGGACTCCTTTTCCTCTCTTCTCGGGAGACGATAGCGTTAGCTCGCTGCCGTTCCGCTCGATCACGCTCTTTCCGTGACGGTCCTCGAACACGGAGCGTACCCACCGGCCCTCGGCATCGGGGGAGAGAGCCAACGATGAGTGCGAGGTCTCGCCGAACAACGAAAGGACGAACGTGCTCTCGAAGCGCCCGTCCGGCTTCCACGAAAAGGCGATCCGCCCGGGATGTTCCTCGTTCAGGTAAAGGAGGAAGGTGCCCTCATCGGAGAATCCTGAAAGCGCGACCGGTTGGGCGAATGGCCGGACCGCCATGAGGAAGAGAGTAGGAAGAATGCGGAGGCGCATAGTCTCGATGTTCTCACAGGATGCTCCGCGCGCCTCGGCAGACGATCCCATGGAATCACTTCGGGCGGATTGACTTCACGCCGAGCAGAGCGCCCTGCTGTCTACCGACGGCTCCGGACGAATCGTCTGCCACGCGGAAGAATGTTGCTGGCATCGTGGTAGGGCGTCGTGGTCCGACTTGGCGAGCGTTATCACCTCTTATCGGTAGCTTGCGGTAGGCAAGGCAGACTGCCTGACTGCCCGGCGTGTCCGTGCGAATCAAAGCGGAATCACCAAAACCCGCCTGCGCGGCAGGGAGGTTTGTGAAAAATGACCACGGGCGGGAGCGGCCCGACGGATGAAGTCCGCTAACCCCGATTACCATTCCCATACGACGGTGAGGCTGGGTTAGAATGCCTCCATGAGGATCTCGATATCTGCAATCGCGGCCTTTTCCGCGCTTGCCACGGCTATTCTAGCCCAGCAGCCGTCGCCCGAAGCGCGCGTACAGGATGCCCTCACGTTAGTTCTGGATCGTAAGTACGAGCAGTTCTACGCTCTGTTTTCGCCGGAAATGAAGAAGGCCATTTCGCTGCAGACTTACAGCGCGCAAGTGGACCAGATCATGACCGCGCTCGGCAAACCAACCGGACAGGACGCGCCGCGGTCGACCACGGCGCAAGGCTCGGTGCTGGTTACCATCCCGGTGCACTGGCCCGCCGCCAGCCTGAACTTCCTCGTGAGTTTGAACAAAGCCGGACAGATCCAGGGAACATGGTTCCGTCCCGGAGACGCCCCCAAGCCGGCCAAATATGACTGCCCACCCTACAGCGATCCATCAGCCTTCACCGCGCGTGAACTGAACGCGGGCGATCTCCCGGGGACGCTGGCCATCCCGCGCGGCAAGGGTCCCTTCCCCGCTCTGGTGCTGGTGCACGGATCGGGACCGCATGACCGCGATGAAACCGTCGGCGGCACGCGACCCTTCCGCGACCTCGCCGAAGGCCTCGCATCGCGCGGCATCGCCGTCCTGCGATACGACAAGCGCACCTTCGTCAAGAGTCCCGGCGCCCTACCCAAGGATGGCATCACCATGACGTGGGAGACCGTCGACGACGCGGTGCGCGCCGCCGAGCTTCTGCGCTCGCAGCCGGATATTGACCCCAAGCGAATCTTCGTTCTCGGCCACAGCCAGGGCGGCTACATGGTACCGCGCATCGTCAAAGCCGATCCCAAGCTTGCCGGCGCCATCGTGCTCGCCGGCAACGCGCGCCCCCTGCCCACGCTCGCGGCGGAACAGACCGAATATCTTGCCGAACTGCAGGGCAGCATCTCAGTGGAGCAGCGCGCCGGGGTCGAAGCAGTCAAGAAAGACCCGTGGTCGGCGCTGCCCGGAATACCCGAAAGCTACAAGCGCGATCTCGATGGCTACGACCCGGCGGCGCTCGTACGGACCAGCAGCGTGCCGCTGCTGATCCTGCAGGGCGAGCGCGATTACCAGGTCACCATGACCGATTTCGGACTATGGAAGAAATGGCTCGCTGGTCGGGTCAACACCGATTTCCGCAGCTTCCCCAACCTGAATCACCTGTTTGTCGCCGGCGAAGGTAAGAGCACTCCGGCGGAGTACGAGCGCACGGCTCACGTCGGCGCGGAAGTGGTGGACGCCATCGCCGCTTGGATCAAGGCGCGGTAGCCGGTCCCCTTAATGCGCACCGCTTCCGAAGCGCGTCGAGACGCGGTCAAACGGTTGTTAAGTGGTGATATCACTAGATTCTCCGTACGTATCGTATCGCCCGCAGGCTCTTAGGCGTCGTATCGATGGGGAAGGCTCCACACCTTTTGTCCCCTGCGGGCGACCGCTCATCACAATTGCGCCCAGTGTCGTTGCGAGCGGCGCCACAATCGCATCATGAAACTACTGATGCTGTCTCTCGCACTTGCCGCCGCCTCGATGGCGCAGGAACCATTCCAGGTCAAGGTGACCGGCCACGGCCGTCCCATCATTCTGATCCCTGGCCTGTCGTCGTCAGGCGAAGTCTGGGACACCACCGTTGCCCGTTATAAGGATCGTTTCGAATGCCACGTGCTCACCGTCGCCGGGTTCGCCGGCGTGGCGCGCGTGCCCACTCCGATGCTCGATCGCGTCCGCGACGGTCTGGCCGACTACATTCGCAAACAGAATCTCGATCACCCCGTCATCATCGGCCACAGCCTCGGCGGGTTCCTTGCGCTCGACCTCGCCGCCAAGTATCCGGACTTGCCCGGCCGCCTGATCATCGTTGATTCGTACCCCTTTCTG
>Ga0187867_10003988_pt1 | contig 11560 bp, 17 predicted proteins | sample June2016WEW_13_1_FD_132976 | JGI IMG/M metagenome (GOLD analysis project Ga0187867, IMG submission 132976) | Peatland microbial communities from SPRUCE experiment site at the Marcell Experimental Forest, Minnesota, USA - June2016WEW_13_10 | ecosystem: Environmental > Terrestrial > Soil >... | reverse complement strand
TAAGTGTGACATTCAGCCTATTTAATCCAAGACCATTATCACATAACTAATTGGTTATAAATGGCTGCCCGGGCTGGGATCGAACCAGCGACCAAGTGATTAACAGGTCCTAGGTGGATCCTTTTGTTGGCGCATCGTTGGCAATCATGGGTTTTCCCCTACTTTGCTGACGGAATCCCCAGATTTGCTTGCTTAGCCCAATGGCTTAGCTAACCTTGACCCCATGCCTCCATCGTCTTTCAACATTCACGCGGCCAAGAGCAACCTGTCCCGCTTGGTCATGCGCGCAGAAAAGGGTGAACGCATCACAATTGCGCGGGCCGGTCGCCCGGTCGCCCAGCTGGGGCCTGCCGCTCAAAGCGAACGCCCGCCGTTGTCGCCGGATGATCCGCTGCTCAATCTCGACAGATTTGCGGCCGATGGACCGGGTGGCAAGATGACCAACAAGGACATCGACCATTTGCTGTATGGCCGCGCGTGACGTGTTGGCCGACACATCCGCTCTATATGCGTTTGTTGACAAGAACGACGCCAACCACGCTGCCGCACGCGACGCCGTCGCCCGGATTTTGAATGAGGGAAGACTGATTGTCGCAACAGACTACCTCATTGCCGAAGCCGTCAACTTAGCCAAAGCACGCGGCGGAGCGACCGTAGCACTGCGCGTGCTTGACCTGGTCGAGCAGTCGGCTGGCATGCGCGTGGAATGGATCGGAGCCGACCGGTTCGAAACCGCGAAGACATTCTTCAGGAAATATACCGACCACCGTTACTCGTTCACGGACTGCACGAGTTTTGTGCTGATGCGAGAATTGCGTCTCACCGAGGCATTGACGACCGACCGCCATTTCGTAGAGGCGGGATTTCGCGCGCTGCTGCCAGTGACGTGACGCGCGCGACCCCGATCCTGTGGCCTAGAAATAGCCCAGACGGTCTTTGGTGGGCGCCTATGTATCCTAGCTCATTCTTGTTAGATGGCTGCCCGGGCTGGGATCGAACCTAGGGGCCGTATTCATTACCAATGACTTAACTCCGGTAGTTGGGCCGTTCAATGCCGATTGTTTGACGAATTCTATGCTCGGAGGGAGTCGGCAGATTCGAGAGTGGAAAGTGCGCCCATCTAACTACGCGCCGCACAAAAAGCCCGGTCAAACCTTTCAAGTTTTTAGCGAACGATCGGTACCTCTATGAAGCTATCATTCTGCCATTCGACTCGTAATGCAGGAGCATCTGGTTGAAGCGACTCATCGCTGACGTCCGCTCCGGTCCCATAGTTTACCTGAGAGTATGGGTTCTTATTTACATTCAATAGCACAAGTAGGCGGCTGCCCTTTTTCATTTGGCGCACCATAAAGGGCGTTCGCGTAAATGGAATCGATTCGACGCGCCCCGGTTCGAGCAGCTGGCGCTTGCCCGGGTCTGCGGCATAGCTCGCCCTCCCGAGATAATAGCCAAGATTGAAATATCCGCCCTCAGGCAGGACCTCATAAAATGCCAATGTCACATCTAGGTCCCTTTTGTTGATCACAGCCTTGAGGGTACCGGTAATCCGGCCCGCCAACTCCACCGGCTCGTCGAACGGTTCGCTCTCGAAGGCGATTCCATTTTCGTTGAATGGTATCTTTGAAAGGACTTCCTGGGGGTAGACGTTGTTGTTGGACTTGCGATCGCCGAAATCGACGAGTTGAACCGCGAAGCCAGACTGTGTGGGCTTTGATTTATCTAGTTCATGCGATGTGCCGGTCCGGCCGCTGCTCAGATAAAACCTCAAAACACGGTTGTGCGTTGCGTCGAGGGAAGGGGCCTGCAGCCAAGTATTGGCCCCCATGACTTCGCAGTTGATTTTGTCTTTTATCAACGCGGGTTTGGGTTTTCCCTTCAAAACGAAGTCGAACCAGGCGAAAGTCAGTTCGGGGGTATCAAATTGCGCCGCTTCGTCCACCGAATAGCCGCCTACATTTACCGGTTTAAGTGAAGCTTGTGCTCCCTGATGGTCGTACGGGCCAATGACGAGGTAGTGTTCAGCTGCTGGAAAATAGTGATAGTGTTCTGTCAGGTAATAAAGTGCCGCTATTTGTGCCGGATCGAAATATCCCGTAATTTGAAGTACCGGGATGTGGATGTTCGCGAACTCAGCCTGGAACGGCGCTATAGCCTGCCAATAGGCGTCAAAAGAGGGATGACGAAGTTGCTCGAGGAGCAGCGGATTTGGCGTGCCATCTATTTGATCGATCTCCCGATAGGGTTTGCCGCTCGCATACCAGCGCTGCAGGAGGGAGTCCCATCGGGTTTGGTCGGAGTTTACCTCCCAATCGAGGGTGCGATTATCGGTAACGTAGAATGCCCATTGGTAGTTCGCGTTTTGGAAGACATTGTTGGACAGTGGCAGCACCAGACCCGGATGAACGGCCGACCACGGAACGACGGTCTTCAATGCCGGATTTGGGTGTTTTAAGGCGGCCCACTGGACGAATCCCTCGTAACTGCCGCCAAACATCCCGACCTGGCCGTCGCTCCAGGGCTGGCCAGCAATCCAATCGATGACGGCATTGACGTCCTCGGATTCGACCACCCAAGGCCGAATTTTGTCGGTACTTGTTCCCTTACCGCGGGCGAATGCAACCACGCCGGCGTATCCGTGAGCCGCTGCCAACCTGGCCATCGTCACTGCAAATGGGCCGGCGTAGATGGTGAAATTCAATGCAGCCGATTGACGCTTGGCGGTCATTCGAGGCCGAAAGAGCTGCGCGGTAAGCGTGACCCCTCCGGCTGTTTTGACTGGAACATCTCTTGCGACTATGTATCGCCGGGCATCATCAGCGGCGATCAAGGCGTCGCTTGCGGGCACAAGGGCCTGGTACTCCTGATAGAGCTCGTATTCGCGGACCAAGTTCAGTGCCGCGTTTATGTCGATCGCGTCAAGGGAACGCTGCCGATCTAAATCCTGATTCAGGCTATGGCCCAGCCTATTCAAAGGGGCCCAAAGCCAAGAGTCTGCATCTGCGGCGGCCTTGTCATCTAATTCGCCCAAGACTGCAGTGGCTGCCCTATAGATTGCATCGTCGGCCGACACACCGCTTTGCTCCAAGAGCTTAGCTTGGGCAAAGATCCTATCGGGAATGAGAATGCCAATCGAGTGGTGCGCTGAAAGCGAACGGCTTTCCGATTCCTGAATTGTAGTGACGGCATTCGAATATTGCCCTGCGGTCACCTGTAAACGAAACAGATTGGTCAAATACCAATCACTCCCGTCGTTGTGGTATTCTGTTATCGCCTGTGTCGCCAACGATGCCATGGCAGCCTCAATAGAAACATCCTTGGGTGGCAGGTTGAATTTGAGCGCCGCCCCTTCAAGCAAACCCGGGCCAAGACCGAGCAACCCGAGGGCAACAAACATTGAGCCGACCTTTCTGCCTACACATGGACGATTCATGGTGCAGCTCTGTGCCCAAAGAGGTCAGCCTATGAAAGGCATAACATCGTTGCGAAATAGCTGCCCGGGCTGGGATCAAATCGATTCATAAATCGAATACCAACAGCTTACGCATTGATAGAGCGGTTTCGAGGGTAGTTTTCTGAAGAATTCTATGCTCGGGAGCAGAGTGGGAGCGCACGTGGAAGCATAGTCGCAAAAGATGAAAGAGATATTGCTTTTCAAGAGTTCTCGGCAATCATCGTCAAATGAGGTTCATCTGGGACCCAAGAAAGGAAGCGACAAATCTTGCCAAACACGAAGTATCATTTTCAGAAGCTCAACTGGCCTTTGCCGATCCGCTTGCCATCGTTGCATTCGACGAAACGCACAGTCCTCGTGGGCTGATGAACTCCGTTGGTGGCTTCTCGGGAAGGTGAGTGGACGCATTATGCTGGTCCGGTACACCCACAGGCCTAACGGCGTCATTCGGATCTTCGGAGCGGGGTTCTGGGAAATCGGAGCTCAAATTTATGAAAAAGAAAATGGCACCCATTGAAGCACCCGTGTTCAACAAGGCGGGCTATCAGATCAACATTGGCGACCTGAATGGCGAGCCCTTGCCCGATCTCAAAGGGCTCAGGTTTCAACCGTTCAAGCATGGCGGTGCAAGGGCTGGTGCCGGGCGCAAGCCGTCGGGTCGCAAGCCCATCCTGTTGCGCCTCAGTCCGAAATTGATTTCGGGCTTGCGAAAAGAGGCCGCGCGAAAACGCCGGACGCTATCTGAGGTCGCGGAAGAGCGTTTGGCTCAAATTTAGGCGAACCTCCCATCCATGCCAGACACGTAATGCTGGCAGCTGTGAAGTGTCACAGTTTTTCGAAGTGGTTCGAAATCAAATGGCTGCCCGGGCTGGGATCGAACCTAGGGGCTTTACTCATTTCCAATATCTTACCGTCGGTAAATGGCCGTTTCAATGCCGATTGTTTGACGAATTCTATGCTCGGAAGGACACGGCAGATCCAAGAGTGGAAAGTGCGCCCACTTAACTGCGCGCGGTGTAACAAGCGTAGTGAAACGTTTCGAATCTTTAGCGAACGATTGGTCCCTCTATGACGCTACCGCTAAGCGAAGCACTCAATCCAATTGGGATTTGCCTAACGTCCGATCCAAAGGCTCATGATTCGCGAAGAGGCCGAAGAAAATCTGTCCAAAGACCTCGCCGGCACCTTGAGGAATTTAAGAATCCAGCAAGTCAGCAGCCGGCGTATTTCCAGTTTCGCTTCTTGCCCTCAGCGAGCCACTTGAGGGTCGTGATCAGCCGCTGGGCCCTCGTTTCATCCCGCTTCGCCTCGGTGATCCATTCCACGTATTCGCGCCGCTGGCTGGGAGTGAATATCTCGAAGGTCCGAGCGGCGGCTGCATGGGTCTTGAAAGCCTCGGCTAAATCGGCCGGGACCGCTAGTGCCTTTCTTGGGCGGCGGGTCGCCCGAGACGGGATGCCGGCGGCATTGAGGGCGACGGCCGCTCGGATCAGCCGTATGAGTACGGCGTCGCTCGGCAGGTCGGCCCGGCTTCGCACCGGGCCAAAGTCGCCAGAACCGTCTTTGTGCGGGAGCCCATTCTCATCGAGCACGGCCCTCATACCCTTGTGCCAGAATCCGAAGGAGCAATGCTCCTTGAAACTCGCCATTGCGCATAGCATTCCGCACGACTCAAAAAAAACGTGGCTCCACTTAATGCTCTCATTCACGTTTGGACATGCCCGGTGAACCAGCGCTCGGAAGTGGGTGAGGAGGGGACGCGCAAATTCGGGCGAAGCGGCAATGTAGGCGTCGGGATTATCGGCTTTGGCCATAGGGCCCGGAATTAATCTCGAGGGTCCCAGTGATCAAGCCGGTTCCGCGCGCGCCTAAGCCAGCAAACAGCGGTAGGCCAAAAATCGAGAATCATCGAAAACGGAGCAAACTCGGCGGCGGGGGAGCGAATTGAAACAAGGGCTTTAGGACCTTCATCATGGTCGCTCGGAATATGGGGCACAAAACACTGAGAACCTAAATGAACTTCGTAAATTGTGGCCTACGCTGACTGCTCAGATAAGAGAATCACTTTTGGCACTTGCCCGCGCGGCAAAGATGGAAATCAAATAGGGGTGAAATTCGGGATCAACCAACGGGCTGCTCAAGAAATCCTGGGACACTCGGACCCGAAGATCACCGCCGAGGTCTACACGGACGTGCCTGCATTGGGACTCGCAGCCGAAATTGCGAGGCTTCCATGGATTGAGGACAAGAAAGGTGAAGTACAGTTCGGAGCACAAAAATCGGGCGCATCTAGTCCTCCAACGTCACTCGATGGCATTATGGCATTGTTCATCGAGGCCGTGAAAGTAAATGATCCGGAGGAAGGCTTCCGCTCCGTTCCCAACTACAGCTTGCGTGTCATCGCCCAATGCGGATAACCCATAACCTCGCCCGTCTACGATCCCTGTCCCCACTTCATGGTGGAGAGCCCGTTTTCTGATAAATGGCTGCCCGGGCTGGGATCGAACCAGCGACCAAGTGATTAACAGTCTTAGTTTAAAATTACCGAAGGTGCGCCGCCTTCAATAACACCAGTGACGGGATTCCGCCGATTCGATCCGCCTCATAGCAGTCGGTCTGGGCCAAATAATGATGTCCCTACGCCTTTTGAGCCCGCCATCAGAATCGTGCGGCGAAGCGGGGCTAGCTCCGACTCATGGATCAATCATGACAGAGGCAGAGGCGCTTTGGCGGAAGATGGGATATCCTCAAGACTGCGATGAAGTAATCTGGCTGGAATCCGAACGGCATCGGCGCGCAGGCGATCAATGCGGATGATGCATGACCATCGTTGCGGACTCCTGCCCCTTGGCCCTTCCTCCTCGCCCGCGATTCGCAAGGGCTACGTTTGATGGTTATCCAGTCCAAGCCCACGCGTTCGCCGAAGCAGCAGGTGAGGAAACACTCGAGGCCGCGACACCAGCTAGAACTCCATGGAATCGAGATGGCGAGCAAGCACCACCTCGCGGATATGGAACGGGTGAGCCGAGGCGATTCTTACAGCGAGTCTCTCGGCAGTATCCCTTCGGATCTCCGAAACCGCTAGCCGGCTTACATGCAGACGCGCTGCAACCTCGCAGTCATTGAACCCAGCGGCGCACAATTCCAGAATCGTGCGCTCTTGCAGACTCAGTGCGTCGGGGCGCGACATGCGCCGACCCGAGACCTGCTCCCGGGAGCTGTCAACTCCGAGAACACCCGATGGAGTGAAGACCCCATGCTGGGCTGCCGGGGTCCCGACATTTTGCCGACATCCGGTGCCTTTCCGCGCTGTACTTAGGGTGGGGGGAGTGCGCCGAAGGACCGTCAGGGCGACAACCAAGGGAACTAATGAATCGCTCCCGCAGCGGATCTCTTGGCGTCCGCCTGCGTGGGTTCCAATTCCTCGACAACGACGAAACCCTCGGCGCTGACAATTGCCTAGCGCTATTAACCAGCCTGTCGTCGTTCGGTGAGGGCAAAGCTGGTTCTGCCCGGCAAAACAGTGACCTCGAGCGTCGTCAGCGAAAACATGCTCGAAGATAAGGAAAGGCCGCTTCGGCATCTGCGAAGATTTCCACGAAGCAACGCCAAATCGGGGGCAGGACGAGGAGTCGAGTGTTGTCCACGGTACGCTCTGCGCCAATCCATCGCCATGTGGTGTTCACGTCAACTAAAGCCACGGTTGGACTTCACGTCCTCACGATGGGCATTGCCGCTTCCGGATCATGCCTCGCAAGAATCCCTGCCTTTCGGAGGGCTTCTCAGGCTTTGCCCAGGCCGGGATGCAAGGGTTCCTAGCGCCAATACGGCTGGCGGTAGTAATAGCCGCCGCCATGGAAGAGCCAAGCGCCCTCGACGTGTACCAGGAATCCGGCAGGTGGTACCGCCCAGTAGCCGGCGATCCAGGCATACTGGGCTCCGGTCCACTCCCAGTAACCAGGGACCCATACGGAATTCGGTAGAGGTTGGGCGACGATGACATCGGGCGTCGGATGGTGACCCGGGTAGGTTGGGACAGCGGCCAACGGCTGCCCATAGATTGTGCCATTTTGGTGGTCGACCGAGTTTCCCAATGCTCCGCCGGCGATGGCTCCAGCAATTGCGCCGATTAAGGCGCCTGCGGCTCCGTTACGGCCACCGCTGTTGTTGCCAATAATGGCTCCTGCAACAGCGCCTAGGGCTCCGCCTTCGACGGCGCCCTGTTGGGTGTTAGGACCCGTCCCGACGCATCCCGCGAGGACTGTGCACATTGCAAGGGCCGTACCTGTGATCTTCTTCTCCGTGGGTTTCATCTTCCTGCACTTGAATTCGAGATCTGGTTTGTTACTGGGATTGCTCGCCGAGTATCGGGCGGTGCCTCGGCTCGTCTGTTACTGCTCTTCGAGGCGCGTTCCGGATCGCAGGAAGACACTGGGCAGCGTCAGGCATTGGATCCTGCCCTTTGAGATAGGGGTGATAAAGCCAACTGACAGGGCCTGAACTACAATGAGGTCGTCTCCCTGCCAGTTTGCCCCGGGAATAACTCCTCAAGCTCCCCCATCACGTCGTCACTCTTCAGGTCTAAACGGGAGAGTGGATCCGAGAGCGCCTTGTCGTCCAGCTCCTCTCGGTAGGTTCTCGCCACGTGAAGAAGCTGCCGCTCGGCCTCCAGCCAGATCTCTTCGTCGCAATTCTCCGGACATCCCTTTTGCCGCCAAAGCACTTCCGCCTCCACCGCAATTTCCTCATGGGAGGGAGCCAATGCGTCGTTCGCGCATGGCGTTGGTACTGTTTTTAGGATGGTCGCCTTCATATTTTTGCGGGACTTGGAATGGCAGCCCGATGACCAGTCCCCGTACATCGGCCCTTGTTTTCCTTAGTTCCTCAAGATGCACCCAAAACAATTGCCCGCCTATGGGGTGTAACCCTCTAGGGCGCCCCAGTCCGACGAGGTGTTGGCGCGAGCCCGCGGCTCCGGCAGGAGCATCTTTCCTCATAATTGCTCGACCTCCACCTTTGCGAGCTGGCTACAGGAAACAACGCCTTGTTTGCCACGCCGGATTCCGGAATCAAGCACACGAAAGCCGTCCTCATCGCGTGACACAGTTCGTCGGCTTTGATCTGTCCAGATTATTTTTTATTCCCAGCGTTGTGCCTGCTTCACGCCTCATGCGAGACAGCCTCCCAACCGCCAGACCTGAAAGGAACGGTCGCTAGCGAGGACACCGCGGTAGGGCAACACCCCATGGCCTGCGGCCGCCATTCGTCGTACCGTAAAATAGCTCGATACTTGTGGTGCTTCCCAGAGGGGAGAGCCCGATAAGAACAACAGTAGGGCAAAGAATTTATGTCACAAAACATCAAAGAACTCTATGGCAACAAACTTGCCGCGCGAGATGGCGACATCGGGAAAGTGAAGGACTTCTACTTCGATGACAAAACCTGGGTGATTCGCTACCTAGTTGCGGATACGGGATCGTGGTTGCCCGGACGCCTCGTCCTGCTCTCCCCCTACGCATTTGGAAAATTGGATCTGCCCGAAAAGACCCTGCATGTAAGGCTGAGCAAAAAGCAGATTGAAGACAGTCCCTCGCTCGAGGCGCACCTGCCGGTTTCCCGCCAGTTTGAATCAGAATATCATAGTTATTATGCGTGGCCGCCCTATTGGCAGGGACCCCAGATGTGGGGGATGGGAAACTATCCGATTCTCGTGGCACCTTTGGCCCCCGCTGCAGCGCATCCGCGCCAAGCCCATGCCGACCCCCATCTGCGCAGCACCCAAGCGCTGGTTGGCTACCACATTGAGGCGGTCGACGGGACAATCGGCCACGTGAGCAGCTTTCTGGTCGACGACAGAAGCTGGGCTATTGCCGACCTAGTCGTCGAAGCGGGCCACTGGTATTCGGGCAAGGAAATCCTGATCTCCCCTGGCAAGATTGACCGGATCAGCTACGGAGAATCGAAAGTTCATGTGAAGCTCACGAAGGCGGAAATCCAACGGGCATGCGAAAACGAACCTGCGAAGGCCGGGATAGAGGTTCACGCGGCGGGAAATCTCCGCTGCTGAGTCATAGCGTTATCACAAGCAGCGAACGGCGCCGCTTAACGTCCATCATTTCTATCTGGCAAGCCGGAGCCATTTCATTGGGCACGCCTTCCGCCGGATAAAACACGGTCAACAAGCCAAGCCGCTTTAGCCAAGAACGTGATCACAGTTGATTCGGCAATTATATTGGACGCCGCCACGGCCCACCTTCGCATAATAAACACAGGACAAAAACAATATGAACAAGAATGATTCCATCGTGGCAATCTACCCGTCACACACAGCAGCCGAAGCGGCTGTCAAAGAATTGCAGCAATCCGGTTTCGACATGAAGAAACTGTCGATTGTTGGCCGGGACTATCACACCGAACAGCATGTGGTGGGCTATTATAATGTCGGAGACCGGATGAAGCATTGGGGGAAAATTGGAGCCTTTTGGGGCTGGATATGGGGATGTCTGTTCGGCTCCGCGTTCTTTTTCATTCCAGGCATCGGGCCGCTGCTCATTGCCGGGCCGCTCGTCGGTTGGCTTGTCGGAGCGCTGGAAAGCGCGGCCGTTGTCGGGGGTCTGAGCGCACTCGGGGCAGGTCTGTTCAGCCTAGGCATCCCGAAGGACAGCATACTGAGGTATGAAACGGCACTAAAGACCGACAAGTTTCTCCTGCTTGCCCATGGCTCCGCGGATGAAATCACGCGGGCCAAGGAGATCCTCGGCCGCAGTGATCCGGTGACGTTGGATCACCATAAGTCAACGAAGCAACAGGTGGCGGCGTCAGCATAATATAACTGCATAAAACGCAATCAATAACTCGATCGCGACTATCAACGGCCACGAACAATCACCAGCGCCTCACGATGACAAAATTACCTTATGCTTCCCGCGCATATTCGTGAGGCACGAAGCCGCAGGCTCTTGGTTGCGGACAAAGGAAAATCCGACGACCGAGCAAGACAACGGGGACAATCGCGATGAGACAAAACAGAGCATTCGCCACATTGCTATTTATTGTAATTTTGGGCGCCGGCGGCGCATTGGCATTCACCAGGCATAGAGTCGGGGCCAACACAGAGGCCTTCGGGATTGAAGTTGGTGCCTTTGTTCTGGCCATCATTGTTGCTTCCGCAACCAAGGTTGCTGACCAGTGGGACAAGGCGGTGATATTGCGCCTGGGCCACTTCCACGGCCTTAAGGGGCCGGGACTATTCTTCATTATTCCGGTCATCGATGCGATCCCCTACTGGATCGACACCCGCGTCATCACGACTGGTTTCAAGGCGGAAAAGACCCTCACCAAAGATACGGTGCCGGTGGATGTGGATGCGGTGTTGTTTTGGAAGGTGGTGGATCCAAAGAGGGCGGCCCTGGATGTGGCGGACTATCAAAGCGCCATCAGTTGGGCGTCCCAAACAGCCCTGCGCGATGTGATCGGCAAGACAATGCTCTCGGACATGCTGGAAGGCAGGGACAAGATCAGCAGCGTGCTGCAAAAGATCATCGATGAGCGCACGGAACCATGGGGCATCAATGTCATCTCGGTGGAGGTGAAGGACGTCCTAATCCCCTCGGCCCTCTCCCCCCGACCTGGGAGCCCGGCGCATTGCCCACGGGTGAGAATCGGCTAGCTCTCGATTCACCGCTGAGCGGACTCCCTCCATGGGCTAACCCGCCCTTTCAGTATTCCCCAGGCAATGTGACAGGGCTGTTTCCCGCTGAACAGCCTGGTGCGGCTGCTCCTGCTCCTATGGGCTATCCCTCCTGGCTCCCTCCGTCCGACTCACCTCTCTTTCCCCACAGGAACGTCTTCGAACCTGCAGGGTCGGTGAGCCCTTGGGGACAGCCTCAACCGGGCGGCAACAACAGCCCGGCGCCCTCCCCTCGCAACGCCTTCGGTCCCTGGCCGGGCTCTGACCTGCCGGGCGGGTCGAACCTGCTTGATCCCGATCTCATGGGGCTTCTGGAGCGGTACTTGAGCCGGTGAGCCTTGAGGCGGCCAGACGCGGCCTCCCGACCGGCCCACCGACTCTCCTTACTACCTTCTTCAGGCTCGGACTGTCTCCAG
>Ga0187867_10003986_pt1 | contig 11561 bp, 8 predicted proteins | sample June2016WEW_13_1_FD_132976 | JGI IMG/M metagenome (GOLD analysis project Ga0187867, IMG submission 132976) | Peatland microbial communities from SPRUCE experiment site at the Marcell Experimental Forest, Minnesota, USA - June2016WEW_13_10 | ecosystem: Environmental > Terrestrial > Soil >... | reverse complement strand
GGTGGAGAAGATTCAGATTCGGTCGCTGGCACGGGCCGCGGATATTCTTTCCGATCCGAGTAAATACGATCCGCACACCCGGGAGACGGCGGACCACTCGCTGCCGTACGTGATTGCGGCGGCTCTAGTGGATCGGCAGGTGACGCCGGTGCAGTTCACCATGGAAAAGATCATGGACGCGAAGATCCGGGCGCAACTGAGGAAGGTAGAGGTGGTTGCCGATCCGGAGATTGAGAAAGTCTTTCCGGCATTGCAGAGAGTGATTGCGAAGATCACGACGACGGATGGACGTACGTTCAGCAAGCAGCTGGACTTTCCAAAGGGTGACCCGCGAAATCCGCTGACGGACCAGGAAGTGGAAGAAAAGTTTGGGGCGCTGGCGGAGGGCGTGCTTTCTACCGGAGCGCAGAAAAGGTTGAAAGAGGCGATCTGGAATCTGGAGGATAGCAGCTCAGTCAGCAAGTTGATGGCACTGATGAAGGCGGACACGCAGAAAAAGACTGTCAACGCCAGGACCAAAACCAAATCGAGAGTCGGCGGCAAAGGGCGTCGGAAGGCGGTAGTGGCGTAGTCACATTCCGGAGACGCGGCCGTCCGCGAGTCTTGCATGGAGTTCACCATGGCCCAGACTATTGTTGAGAAAATCGCGCAAGCCCACATGGCGGAAGGACCGAAGCGGCCGTTGCGAGCGGGCGATTTCGTTTCCATCCGGCCGTTTCATGTGATGACGCACGACAACACGTCGGCGGTGATGAGCAAGTTCAAAGCGATTGGAGCGAAAAAGATTTGCGATCCGAAACAGCTGGTGTTCGCGCTCGATCACGACATTCAAAACCGAGATGAGACCAACTTGAAGAAGTACCGTGCGATTGAAGCCTTCGCGCAGGAGCATGGAGTCGACTTCTATCCCGCAGGCTCAGGCATTGGGCACCAGATCATGGTGGAGCGCGGATACGTGGTGCCGGGGTCGTTCGTTGTGGCCTCCGACTCGCACTCGAATATGTACGGGGCGCTGGGTGCGATTGGAACGCCGATCGTGCGCACGGACGCGGCCGCGGTGTGGGCGACGGGCGAGTTCTGGTGGCAGATTCCACGGTCGATTCAGGTTGTGCTGGAGGGCAAGCTGCGCCCGGGCGTAAGCGGCAAAGACGTGATCATCAGCTTGTGCGGACTCTACAACCACGATGAGGTGCTCAACGCCGCGGTGGAGTTCTCGGGCCCGGGCGTGGCGAGTTTGTCGATGGACGCGCGCTTTTCCATCTCGAACATGAGCACCGAGTGGGGACCGCTGGTGGGATGGTTCCCGGTGGATGAGGTGACGATCAGGTACCTGCGCGGCGTACTCCAGCGACTGGCGGAGCAGGGAGTTGAGCGGGTTGCGGAAAAAGATATCGAGAGCTGGGGTGCGGATGCGCCGCGTCCCGATCCCGATGCTTCTTACGCGGCGCGCATCACGCTTGACCTGGGAGAAGTGACGCCTCATGTCTCCGGGCCCGACACGGTGCAGGCGATGCAATCGCTCGCCGCGCTAGAAAAGAAGAAGGTCGCGATTCAGAAGGCGTACTTGATTTCCTGCGTGAACTCGAGAGTGGAAGACCTGGAAGCTGCGGCCCGGGTGTTGCGAGGGAAGAAAGTCGCGTCCGGGGTGAAGTTCTATCTGGGAGCGGCCAGCGCGTGGGTGCAGCAAGAGGCGGAGCGGCGCGGCATTTGGCAGACACTGCTCGATGCGGGCGCGAACCCGCTGCCGCCGGGATGCGGGCCGTGCATCGGGCTGGGCGGGGGACTGCTGGAAAAGGGCGAGGTGGGAATCTCGGCGACGAACCGCAACTTCAAAGGCCGCATGGGGTCGCGCGATGCGCAGTGCTATCTGGCGAGCCCGGAGGTGGTCGCGGCATCGGCAATCGCAGGCTACATTGCAGGGCCGCAAGGGTTTGCGGACATCGCGCTGACTCGCCGGTTCACGGAATTCGCAGGAAACGGAAAGGGATCGTCCGAGAAAGTAGAGATTCTTCCGGGCTTTCCCGAGCACATGAAAGGGCGCCTGGTCCTGCTGCCGCAGGACAACCTGAACACCGACGCCATCTACGGCAAGGACTACACCTACCGCGACGACATGACGCCGGAGATGATGGCGGGAGTGGTGATGGAGAACTACGATCCGCAGTTTGCCGCGCGCACTCGGGCCGGGGATGTGATGGTGAGCGGCTTCAACTTTGGCACTGGGTCGAGCCGCGAGCAGGCGGTCACGTGCCTGAAGGCGAAAGGTATTCCGCTGGTGATCGCGGCCAGTTTTTCGCAGACTTACCTGCGAAACGCATACAACAACGGGTTTCTCTGCGTGGAGGTTCCGGAGTTCGTCAAGCGAGTGCGGGAGCAGTTCGCCAGGGAGATCGCGGCGAAGGAAAAGACGATCGTAGCGGGCGAGGACGCGGATATTGATTTCACCTCGAGCACGATCACGTGGCGCGGTGAACAATTTATCTTTCCGCCACTGGGCAGCGTGCCGCAATCGCTTGTGATCGCGGGAGGCGCGGAAAATCTGGTCGCGAAGAGGTTGGGAGTCGGTGAAGTTTGATAAGGAAGCGAGCCAAACGCGCCCTTCGGTCGCTGACGCTCTCTCAGGGCAGGCTCCCTAGAGGCGCGCGGCTCGCCCAGATTCCTCACGGCGCAAAGAACGCTTGTTCGGAATGACAATCATAGATAAGGAAGTTGAGGACGAATTTATGGCTAAATACACGGTCGTTACGATGCCGGGAGATGGAATTGGCAACCAGGTCCTGCCGGAAGCTCTGCGGCTTTTGAAAGCAGCCGGGTTTGATGCCGAGTACATACACGCTGACATTGGCTGGGAATGCTGGCGCAAGGAAGGCAACGCTCTGCCCGAGCGCACCGCCGAACTGCTGGCGGAATATAAGCTGGGGCTGTTTGGCGCAATCACTTCAAAACCGAAGAAGGAAGCGGAGGCCGAGCTTAAGGCTGAGCTTAAGGGCAAAGGCTATTCTTACTTCAGTCCGATCGTGACCATGCGCCAGCGCTTTCATCTCGACACTTGCATCCGGCCTTGCATTTCGTTTCCGGGCAATCCGCTGAACTTCATTCGCAAGAAGCTTAATGGAGGATTCGAGGAGCCGCTGGTGAACGTGGTTGTGTTCCGGCAGAACACGGAAGGGCTCTACGCGGGAGTGGAGTGGACGAATCCGCCTGAGCCGGTGCGGGCGGCGCTGGGCACGCACGCGAAGTTCAAACCGTTTGCTGCAACTGCGGGGGGGGACCTGGCCATTTCGGTGCGCATCATTACTCGCGCGGCGGCGCGCAAGATTTGCACGGGCGCGTTCGAGTGGGCCAAGAAGTATGGGTACAAGTCGGTGACGATCTGTGAAAAACCGAACGTGCTGCGCGAAACTTCCGGAATGATGGAGGAGGAAGCGAAGGCCGTGGCGAAGAAATATCCCGGAATCGCATTGTGGTCGACCAACATCGATGCGCAGACCATGTGGCTGACGAAGAATCCCGAAGACTACGGCGTAGTCGTCGCATCGAACCTGTTTGGCGATGTGATCTCCGACGCGTTTGCGGGATTGATTGGCGGGCTGGGATTCGCGGCGTCGGGAAACATTGGCGACGACGTGGCGGTGTTCGAGCCCACGCATGGATCGGCGCCGAAGTATGCGGAGCTCGATCCGCCCATCGTCAATCCGATTGCCATGTTCCTCTCGGCCGTGATGTTGCTCGAGCACGTGGGCGAGAACGAGAAGGCTGGGCGCATCCGCGAGGCGATTGCCGCCGTGGTAAAGGAAGGCAAAGTACGCACGTATGACATGATGCGCATCACGGGCGGCGCGAAGGCGATCAGCCAGGGCGCGGCCAGCACAGTGCAGATGACGGATGCGGTTCTGGCGAAATTGCAACAAGCGGTGAAGGCGGAGCCGGAGTGCGTCGCGGCTGGTGATGGAAAGAGGGTTCGTTGACGGAAGGGATGCGATGAGTGCGGGGATCGAAACGCCGGTGAAACCGGCGGGTGAAGCGGGACACTGGGGTGCGGACATTCGCTCGGATGTGCATGTGCGGATTGAACCGTGCGAACGTGGGGGCATCGATATTGAACTCGAGTCGCGGGTTAAACCGTACTATGGCGAGTCCATCCGGCGGCAGAGTGAAGAGGTGCTTGAGGCTCTGGGCGTGAAGCACGCGCGAGTGGCGATCCACGATGAAGGTGCGTTGCCGTTTGTGATTGCGGCGCGGATTGAAGCGGCGGCGCGGCGCGCCGGACTGGGCGAGGGCACGCGCGTGCTTCCGGACAGGTTTCCGCTTCCGGAGCCTTCGGCGCGCGATCGCATGCGACGGTCGCGGCTTTATGTTCCGGGCAGCGAGCCTAAGTATTTTATTAATGCCGGGCTGCACGGGGCAGACGCCATCATTCTCGATCTGGAAGACTCGGTGCATCTCAACGAGAAGGATGCGGCGAGACTGCTGGTGCGCAATGCGCTGCGCGCCGTCGACTTTCTGGCGTGCGAGCGCATGGTTCGCATCAACCAGCTTCCGCTGGGACTGGAGGATTTGGAAGAGATCGTTCCCGAATCTCCCGACCTGATTCTGATTCCCAAGGTCGAGAGTGCGAGCCAGGTGATCGAAGCCAGTCAGAAGATCGCGGAAATCAAGGCGAATTACGGCATTACGCGTGCCATCTGGTTGATGCCGATTCTGGAGTCGGCGCTGGGAATCGAGAAGGCTTATGAAATCGCGACGGCGGCCCGAGAGATTGCGGCACTGACGATTGGATTGGAAGATTACACGGCGGACCTCGGCGTGGCGAAAACGGCCGGCGGCGCGGAGTCGCTGTTTGCGCGGCAACGCATGGTCAACGCGGCGCATGGCGCTGGCGTGCAGGCCATCGATTCGGTCTTTGGCGACGTTGGCGACGTGGAGGCCTTGCGCGTGTGGGCTCTGAATTCGCGGGCGATGGGATTTGAAGGCATGGGATGCGTGCATCCGGTGCAGATCGCGGTGATTCATCAGGCTTTCGCGCCGACGCAGGCGGAGATTGAGAAGGCGCAGAAGATTGTCGCGGCGTACCACGAGGCCGAGCGGAAAGGCCTGGGCGTGGTGAGCCTGGGATCGAAGATGATCGATGCGCCGGTGGTGCAGCGAGCCCTGAAGCTGATGGCGCGGGCACAAGCGATGGGACTGGTGCACTGAGGGATCAAGTAGCGCTGGGGGAGTTAGCATGGCGATTCTGGAAAAGACGGAGCTGGTTCGTAACGCCGCGGGGCGCATGGTCCCGGAGATGGCGAACGGACGTCCGCAAATTCCTTACCTGGGCGTTGGCAAGTACAAACCGGGCGGAAACAAAGCTGCGCCGCCTATCCGGACGGCAGCCGATTATCCCGAGAGTGGGGACAAGCGCGTGGCGGACCTTGAAACTGCGCTGCGCAAATGCGGGCTGCGCGATGGCATGGTGATTTCGTCTCATCATCACTTGCGCGATGGCGACCGCGTTGCATTGATGGCGCTGGAAGCGGCGGAAAGAATTGGCGTGAAGGATCTCATGTGGTTTCCCAGCGCGTCGTTTCCTTCGCAGAAGGGCGCGATCGAACTGATGAGCTCCGGGGTGATTGAACACATCGAAGGCAGCATGAATGGACCGCTGGGCGACTACTGCACCCAAGGAAAAATGCGCGGCATGGGGGTTCTGCGCTCGCATGGCGGGCGTTGGCAGGCGATTCAGGACGGGGAAGTACACATCGATATTGCGGTGATCGCAGCGCCGACCGCGGACTTCTTTGGAAATTGTGACGGCTCGCATGGCAAGTCCGCGTGCGGCTCTCTGGGCTTTGCGTTGGCGGATTCCATTTACGCCGATCACGTCATCGCGGTTACCGACAACCTGGTTCCGTTCCCCTGCATTCCCTGGCAGATTCAAGGCAACAACGTCGACTATGTTGTGACGGTCGATTCGATCGGCGATCCGGCCAGGATTGTTTCCGGTACAACGCAAATTACGCGGTCGCCCGACCGCCTGCGCATTGCCGAGTTGGTGGCGCTCTTCCTGCGAGATGCCGGCATTATGCGCAACGGCTTCTCGTTCCAGGCGGGCGCGGGCGGGATTGCGCTGGCTTTTGTCAGCTACCTCAAGCGGATGATGAAAGACGCAGGGGTGAAAGCGCGATTCGTTCGCGGCGGCTCGACCAAGTATCTGGTCGAACTACTGGAAGAAGGGCTTACCGATTACATTCTTGACGGGCAGACTTTCGATCTCAGCGGCGTGCAGTCGATGGCGAACAATCCGCGGCACGCGGCGACTTCTCCGTTCACTTCGTACAACTACCACGGGAAGGGAAACTTCGCGTCCCTCGTGGATGCGGTGGTGCTGGGCGCGACCGAGGTCGACGAAAACTTCAATGCCAACGTGGTCACGCACTCCGACGGACGTCTGCTGCACGGCATCGGCGGCTGGCAGAACTGTCTGGCAGCAGGGTGCACCATTCTGGCCGTGCCTTCGTTTCGAGACCGCATCCCGGTTATCGTCGATCAGGTGACGACGTTGTGCGGGCCTGGAGAATTGATCGATGTGGTCGTGACCGAGCGCGGCATTGCCATCAACCCGCGCCGCCAGGATCTGATGGATGCGGTCAAGGGCTCGAAGCTTCCGATCCGCCCGCTGCAGGAGATCAAATCAGAAGTGGAGCGCATCTGTGGCGGCAAACCGCAACAGCTCAAGCGCGGAGACCGGCCCGTCGCGGTCGTCAAGTGGGTCGACGGCACCGTGCTCGACAGTGTCTGGCAGGTTGTGTGAGGAACAGTGGGCTTGGGTCAAACAGGTTCAGATCAGAGAGAAACTCGGGATATAGGCGGTGCGATTCACGTGCAGCACCTTTAAGTTGGCTAAGGCGCGGGAGGTAGCCCATGCTCAGGGCTGCGCCTTCAGGACGTTCACTCCGACAAACAGGCGACTCGAGCTTGCTGCAGCAGCAGACTGAAAATGTATTCTTCCTCTGCATCTTCAGAAGCGAACTTGTGGGAAGTTTCAAGTTTGGTCGACGCAAGCAGCACGTGAAACCAGCGCACGGCAACGACAGCCGCGAGCATCCACGCGAAGAACCAAGCCTCAATCAGTAGAATCATGGTCTTCCTCCACCGGCCGCCGAAAGGCGGCACAGTCTGAGCTGGAGCTGATCGATCCAACCCCCACGAAAGTGGGGTACCAGCAAAACCTTCGAGGAGTATACAATATATACCATAGAAATACTAGACATTGTGAAATCGGAGCTCCGGTTGGCAGTGATTTGGGGTAGGGCGAGATTTGTTCCTGAGAGATGAAACGAATTGCCGTTTGACGGCAGCGCGGTTTTGCGGAAGAGGAGCTAATCCCCGGAGTGTATGCGGTTCACGATAGGTCCTGAAATTGCATGGGTGGTAGACACAGGTCGATGTGGGAGTGCCAGGAAATGAATCGAAGCAACGGAAGCAAACCGGGCTATCGCTTTACGGTGGCAGTCATCGGCGGAGGATTCGCAGGCGCGGCTCTGGCGGCGCAGGTGCTGCGGAGGTCAGCGGGAGACGTCTCGGTAGTTCTGGTCGAGAGAGGCGCGCGCGTCGGCCGGGGCGTGGCATACGGGACGGAATGCGGGCGGCACTTGCTGAATGTCCGGGCGCAAAACATGAGCGCTTACCCGGACGATCCTGAGCACTTCCTAGGCTGGGCGCGGGACAAGCACGATCCCAGCGCGAAGCCCAGCGATTATCTTCCGCGACAGGTGTACGGCCAGTACATCGCGTGGCTGCTGCAGCAAGAAAGCGAAAGACATCCCGGCCGACTCGTGCATGTGCAAGATGAGGCCATCGCGCTGGATCGTGATGGCGACCGGACGGAAGTCCGTCTGCGCAGCGGACAGAGTATCTTGGCCGGCAAGGTCGTGCTGGCTCTGGGTAATTTTCCTCCGGGTGATCCGCGGCTGCCGGGGAAAACGCCGCACAGCCAGCGGTATGTCTGCGATCCGTGGGCGAGCGGAGCGCTGGGAGATGTGGCTGGGGCTGAGGGCAAAGATAAGAACGTTCTGCTGGTCGGTTCCGGCCTTACCAGCGTGGACGTTGTCATCTCGTTGCGGGAGCAGGGATTCGGTGGAACGATACACATTCTTTCCCGCCGCGGCTTGCTGCCACAGACGCACAAGGCGGCGGTGGCCTGGCCACGATTCTGGGACGAGAGATCTCCCACAACCATCCGCGGACTGTTGCGGTTGATCCGTACACAAGTAGAAGCCGCGGAAAGACTGGGCGGCGACTGGCGTGCCGTGATGGATTCCCTTCGTCCCTTTACCCAGGAAATCTGGCGGTCCCTCCCGCAGCGGGAGCAGCGAAGGTTTCTTCGTCACGTCCGGCCGTATTGGGAAGTCCATCGTCACCGCGTAGCACCGGAAATTGGCGCTCTGCTGGCCTCGGAGATGCGAGACAACCAGGTTGAGATACACGCGGGGCGGATCACGGGATACGGAGAGGACATTGACGGCGTCGACGTGACTTACCGTGAGCGCAAGAGCGGAGAACTGCGGCGACTGCGCGTCGACCACGTTATCAACTGCACCGGTCCCGAAGCGGACTGCCGCAGGATCGAGAATGCGCTGCTAACGAATCTTATACGGCAGGAAATGGTTCGCCCCGATCCATTATTTCTGGGCCTGGATACCTCCCAGGATGGCGCAGTGATCAATGCCCGAGGCGAGGCTTCGGACTTTCTCTATACGCTGGGCCCGGCGCGCAAAGGCAGCCTGTGGGAGACCACGGCCGTACCCGAGATTCGGGTCCAGGCCTCGCAGACGGCGACGCTGCTGCTCGCCGCTTACGAGCGCAAGGGTCCCACGCCTGTACGGAGCGAGCCGGTCGCGGATTTGCATCGCGTGGTTCAGCCAGTTTTCTTCGGCAGGGAAGAGAAGCGTCCGACGACAATTCCCGAGGCTTAATCGGAACAAGGGGCAGGTCTCCGCTGCAATCTTCCGCGGACAACTACCCCTCGTCCTCTTCAACGTTCTCCGGTTTTCGCTCTCTTGTGTGAGAGCGATGAGCCGGCCTTTATCGGTTAGCGTTTGCCCTCAACCGCGTGGCCGCGTCCATCGCGTACTTCGTTTCCCTTGAAGTGAGCGATCTTATCGACGTGCTTGTTCGGATCGGGTTTCTCCCCACGGGCTGGCCTGGGGCCGTTATAGCCATGCTCCGGATGGAAATGGTTATCTACATGACCGCGAAAACCTTCGGGGCCATGAAACCACGGACCGGCGCCGATGAAGATGCCACCGGTGAACCACTCCGGGCCATAGTAGCCGTAGGGGGCGCAGTCGTAGGGCGGGACGTCATAGTAACCATAGGGACAATCAGGAGCAACTCCAATGTCGACGCTGACCTGAGCCTGCGTTTTGGGTGCAGTTAGCGCGAAGCAGATTCCAGCGACGGTAACTAACAGAAACAACTTAAGTCCGTTCATAGATTATCCTCACCATCCTCGGGGCGGTTATCCGGCCGCCCCTACGTTATTCACGTAAGCACATAGATCAGCTCGTTTCGAGCCGCCGGTGCAGGCAAGTACGATTCAGATTTCCAGCCAAGGGTTGACTCCATAAAAACAAGGTCAACGTCATACTGCCTGAAACTGGCAACCACCAACGCAGTGGGCGCGCGGACCCTGATGCTCGACCCAAGATGCGGAAGGGCATAGTTTTCCGTTCAGTAATGGTGTGCGCGCGGCTACGAATGAACCAGAAGACAACTCAGTATCACAGTGATGGGTGACGAGAATCACTGATTCAAGTTATCGATCCGGGAGATAACCAATATCGTTCATCCGGGGTTTGCGGCCGGGCGGACGGGACTGTGGACGACGGGATACGGGCGGACTCGCGCAATAATGCATTGATTCTTGATTCTTACGAGTTGGCAGCGTGCATGCCCCGGTCTTGTTCTCAGTTCCTCCCAGCCTCCTGCGGCTCCACGCAGAACACCATTCAGGTTCGAGAGAGTGTTTCTGGCCGAGAGGTTCGCGCGGTAATGCGGTACCCAGGAAGGCGCTCATGTCCAAGCACCCAACTATTGCAGAACGCACGATTGCGGAACATCTGGAGGCGAGCGGAGTCTCGCGGAGAAGCTTCCTCCAGTTATGCGGCATGCTGATGGCGGCCGCGCCGATGGGATTGGCGCTCACCAGCAAAGGTTCGGTCTTACAGGTGGCCGAAGCGATCGGAAAGGCGAAGCGGCCGTCGGTGATCTGGCTGCATTTCCAGGACTGCACGGGATGCACCGAGACGTTGTTACGGACCTCGGCTCCCGACGTGGCTCACCTCATCCTCGATGTGATCTCCCTCGATTACCACGAAACCTTGATGGCGGCTTCTGGCGCACAAGCCGAAGCGGCGTTGAGCAAAGCCATGGCCGACAACGCCGGCAAGTATGTTCTCGTGGTGGAAGGTGCGATTCCGACTCGGGATGACGGGATCTACTACGAAATGGGCGGCAGGCCTGGGGTGCAGGTGTTGAGAGAAGTTGCCGCCCAGGCGGCCGCGGTGATTGCCATCGGCTCCTGCGCGTCCTGGGGCGGGATTCCGTCGGCGGACCCGAATCCTACCGGCGCCATGGGAGTGAACAACGTGGTATCGGGCAAACCGATCGTGAACCTGCCCGGCTGCCCGCCCAATCCGTACAACCTGCTAAATGTTGTTCTGGAATACGTCACCATGGGCCGGCTGCCGGAGATGGATGAGTTCGGCCGTCCGAAGTTTGCCTACGAGCGTGTGATTCACGAGAATTGCCCGCGGCGAGCGCACTTTGACGCCGGCCGGTTTGCGGCGGCGTTCGGTGACGAAGGCCATCGCAAGGGCTGGTGCCTCTACAAACTTGGCTGCAAAGGGCCGATCACGCATGCCGCATGTTCCGTGCGGCAATTCAATGAGATTCCCGGGGTATGGCCGATCGGCATCGGAGCTCCCTGCGTGGGTTGTACGGAAAAGAGCGTGGTTTGGCGAATGGGTACGTTTGAAACCGTGCCGATTCATCTGGCAACTCCTCCCGACACGTATCCGCCAATTTACAGTCCCGCCGGACAGATCAAAGTGGGCGCGGCGGTGTTGGTGGGAGCAATCGCGGGTGCGGTCGGCGGCGCTACGTGGGTCGCCTCCCAGCGTTTCCAGAGCAGCGCCGAGGTTGGCATCGAACGAGTCATCGTGGATCGCAAGCACGCGGAAAAGCTGAAAGAGACGGCGGAGAAGCAAATCCGTAAGAAAGAGGACTGATGTGGCCATCACTCGGCGAGAACTGTTCAGCACCATCGCCAAGGCCGGAGTGCCGGCGGCCGTGGCCCTCACCGTCGGCTCGAAGGCCCTGCAGGCGGAGGAAATCCCGATTCCCGGCGCCGCGGTCGGATTACTCTATGACGCCAGCATTTGTATCGGCTGCAAGGCTTGCGTGGCAGCCTGCGCCGAAGCCAACGACACGCCGCCCGATACTCGCGGCGACTCACTGCATCAGGCGCCCTCCGACCTCAACGATCTCACCCGCAACGTCATCAAGCTGTATAAGCC
>Ga0187867_10003983_pt1 | contig 11566 bp, 10 predicted proteins | sample June2016WEW_13_1_FD_132976 | JGI IMG/M metagenome (GOLD analysis project Ga0187867, IMG submission 132976) | Peatland microbial communities from SPRUCE experiment site at the Marcell Experimental Forest, Minnesota, USA - June2016WEW_13_10 | ecosystem: Environmental > Terrestrial > Soil >... | reverse complement strand
TCCCCAAGTTGCTCCAGGTCCTTTCCATTATGCCGGAGTTAGATATGCGGCTATTAACGGTACACCTCTGGCTGGATACCCGATTCGTGCGGGAGGAGACGATTGTTTATAAAACAGGCTTTCTCAAAAGGCTGACAGAGAGGGCCGGTTCCGGTGGAATTACTGTCTGTCTGGAGAATCTGAGCGAAAATGCCGATCATCTCACGGAGGTTTTTGCCGCCGTCCCAGCGCTGAATCTTACCCTGGACTTGGGACATGCTGAACTTCTCTCAAAGGAAAATACCGCCTTTGGTTTTCTGGAAAAGTGTCCTGACAGGATTAAACACATCCATTTACATGATAACCATGGAGGTACTTCGCCGGATGATGATCTCCATCTTCCGGTGGGAGAGGGTAAGATCGATTTTCATAAAATCTTTCAAAGATTGCATGCGGTTCACTACAAGGAAACCATGACGTTGGAATTGCGGCCGGATCAGATTAAGAGCTGTCTGGGATATGTTAAGCATTTGGTAAATCCCGCAGTGTAAGGAGACATGCGCAGAGAAGTAGACAAAGCCGGCCTCCGCTTCATAACGGCGCCGGTTGTAAAATCTGATCGATTCAGAGAAAGAGACTTTGGGAGGAGACGAGTATGATGAAAGTGCGTCGCCTGGGGACCTTTGGCCCGGAGGTTTCGGCAATGGGTCTCGGTTGTATGGGCATGTCTGATTTCTATGGACCGGCCAATGAGGATGAGAGCGTGGCAACGATCCACTCTGCCATAGAGGCGGGAATCACGCTGCTCGACACCGGTGACTTTTATGGCGCCGGCAATAATGAACTGCTTGTCCGCAAGGCGCTGAAAGGCAAAAACAGGGACCAGGTCCTGCTCAGCGTAAAATTCGGTGCTCTTCGCAGTCCCGACGGGAGCTTTCTCGGATATGACGGGCGCCCTGCGGCAGTTAAGAATTTTGCTGCTTATAGTCTCAAACGCCTCGGGACAGACCACATAGACATCTATCGTCCGGCACGAGTCGATCCCAATGTCCCCATAGAGGAGACGGTGGGAGCCATCGCAGATCTCATTCAGACCGGCTATGTCCGGTGGCTCGGCTTGAGCGAAGCTTCTTGGTCAACCGTGAGGCGCGCTCACGCTGTTCATCCGGTTGCCGACCTTCAGATCGAATATTCCCTCATGAGCCGCTCGGTGGAGACCAAGATCCTGCCAACCTTGCGCGAACTGGGTATCGGTCTGACCGCCTATGGCGTGCTCTCGCGCGGGCTGATCAGTGCCGGAGCTCTAAAGGGTCAATCGCAGTCTGGGTTCCGGTCTCACTTTCCGCGCTTTCAAGGCCAAAACCTGAAGAATAACCTGGCTTTTGTGGAAGCACTGGCTGCCTTTGCGGCGTCGAAGGATGTCAGCGTCGCCCAGCTTGCAATCGCATGGGTGCTGTCAAGGGGCCAAGACATCATAGCGCTCGTCGGCGCCCGCAGACGGGACAGCCTCCACGAAGCCTTGGGATCTCTTGATCTGGTCCTTACGGCAGACGATTTCTCGAAGATGGAAGCGTTAATCCCTGCCTCCGAGGTAGCCGGCGGACGCTACATGCCCGAACAGATGGGAATGCTGGACAGTGAACGCCCCTGAAATCCCATTCAGGAACGGCTAAGAACACGTCCGCAGAAGAGATGGCCGAAATACAAAGGGTTGTCGTCTCACGTCATTTCGCTAAAGCCATGCGGGAATAACGAACAAGCAGGTCTGGACTAAGATTGGCCGTATGACTCATATTCCAGATAATGCGGAAACCTGAGGGTCAGCGGTGACAACGGCAAGCTTGGCGTGCTACGCGGCTGGAACCTTCTTTTGATCGTCGCGCCGCATCAGATTGATTATGGTCTTCAGCAGCTCATTGAAATAAAATGGTTTTTCAATGTATGCTTGAACTCCCATCCTCATGGATTCCCGCTTGATCCGCACATCATCGTATCCGGTTATCAGGATGAATGGAGTTCCAGGATACATGGATGAGACGTAGCGGAAAAGATCGAGGCCGGAGTCTCCCGGCATGTTGAAATCCGAAACGACCACATCATATCTGGAGCTTTTGAGACGTTTGCGAGCCTGTTCTGCACTTATGGCCAGATCATGTTCGAGGCCAACTGATTCCAGGTATTGACGCATCAAGCGCAGAAAGTCCTCATCATCATCGACTATCAGGATTCTAGCTATGGCTTTTTATCCTTTCATTGCGAACCACAATCCCGGTTCACGATTTACGAGAGAGGGGCGGCAATACGCTGATGCGTAAGGAAGCACTTCGGAGTATTTGGGCATCCAGCTCAGGCGTGAGAGATACTGACCGGCGTATCTAACCTGAGCGATTTCATTAAACTCAGATTATTGCGCACGGTCTCCGTTTAGCGGCACACCCGAGTCCTTGGGACATGAAATGGCAACTAACGTGCCAACCCTCGAAATAGTCTCTGGTCTTGATTTATGCGGTAAGTATCGGACTCGATTGCAGGCTTTCAACGACAGCAGTGTAGTTCATTTACTACACTTCGAACTTTCAGCACTGAGGAAAAAACAGCGGAGGTCTGGAGGTTGGAAGGACTTGAACAATGGTGAAAAGGCGTTTTCCGGTTATTAAACATAACCCGGACTTATATCTCAGAGTTTAATGAAAAAAACCGGCTGCCAATTCATTCCCGCGAGCAGTCTCTTTAGATCATCTTATAAACTTGACCAGGCAGCCAATGTAGAGAACCTTCGCTAGCCTGGCTAAGGAACCAGGCGCCGGACAGGGGCACGCCTGCGGCAAAAGTCTCTATAAACCGGATGGGTCCTTTCCAAGTGTCTTCGCTTTTACGTCGATCAGCCTCAACTCGCCGTTTATTCTCTGAATCATCCAGATGTTCTCAGTCTTGCCGGCTATGGATTTCTTTTCGTTTTTAACTGAAAAGGAGGATATGAATTTCACGATTCTTACCTCGGGCTCGAAGCCGGTCATTAAAACGTCACCGTCCAACCGCGTATCTATCTCCGCCCAGTTTCGGAAATAATATTTCAAGTCTTGGATGACCTTATCCCTGCTGACAATACCACGGTCATAGTAATCCACTTTGTCGGCGTAAAATGGGGCTACGGCTGCCAGGTCCTTCTTCCCGTTCAGGTAGAGGAGACGGCGTACGAATGCGCTGATTTCCTCTCTTGTAATTGGATCAGGCTGTCCGGCTTTCAGGCTCTGCTTTACCTCCTGTGGAGCGGCTTGCTTTGGGGCTGGTTCGGCAGGGACAATCTCCGTTGCGGACACTTTCGCCTCTGAAAGTTTTGGGGTCAGTTTCCCCTGCACGTCACTGGACGGTTTGGCTGCTTCGCGCGCCGGTTTCTCCAGATTGGGCTTATGTCCCGCAGAAACAATATCCGAGAGCAGGACATGTTTGTCCTTGCCGAGGTCTCCGGTCGAAGAGTAAGTGATCAGGGCCTTCTTATTTCGCAACTGATTGGCCGCCCCTTTCAATGTCTCTATCTTTCTTTTATCCATTTGTGTATCAAAATAGAAAATCAGATTGGGTACATAAACGGCGTATTCATCGACGTGGATCACCACAGCCTCGATCTGGCCCACATTTCCGGCTGGCTCCGAACCGGCTGCAAAGCAAAAACCGCCCTGGCAGAGAAATCCAGCCAAGAGAAATATGCCAACGAAAATTGTTTTGAGTTTTCCGATTGACGGATTCCGTTCCATTCTCACCTTCTACCATTCTCGACACCACTGCGCCGTTGAAAAAGTTCTTGCACAGGTTGTGTCTCTGGACATTCGATCTGATATCTTACATCCCGGAAGCGGCGATGATCAAGACCCAACAGGAAATCTCAAGCCTGATGACCCCAAATGATGTTTCTCGAGACAATCTGGACCGATAACGCGCGTCATCGTGGAGACAATGGAGAGAAAATTGGACTCCCCCCTTGAATTTTCCGCGATTCATGACATGTTAAACGTGTGAATTCAGATTTCCACTACGAATTGCAAATAAGCCACCAAACCCAAGGACGGGTGAGGGTCAAAATACCTTGGCTGCGAGGCCGCCCGGCAGTGGCCCCGGCTCTTGAACGGCATCTTGCGCTCACACCGCACGTACGGTCAACCAGCGTTAGGCCGATTACCGGCAGTGTCATCATACATTACGACGCCCATGCGGTTGATGCGCCCCAACTCGTCAGCCGGTTGCAAATGGCCATGGCCGTATTGGAGTCCGGTGTTTTTTCCGCACCGCTATCTGTAGTTCATACCGGCTTGCCCCTGGCGCAAGCCGGCTTAGCCGGATCGTTGCGGCGTGGTATTATCAGCGTGCTGGCGCTTTCGGCCTTTACGCTTTTCTATTTATGGAAACGCTTCGTGCTCAAGGCGCCCCTGACAGCTTCATGGCTTACGGCCGCAACACTCCTGGGGGGTACCAATCTTTTTTATCGCGCTTTGTCTGACCTGCGCCGGAGAAAATTTCTAAGTGCCAATACGTTTTTATCCGCAGCCACCCTGCTGGCCATTGCCACCGGTGAAGCCGTCGCCGCCCTGGAGGTGATCTGGATACAGGAGCTCGGCCAACTGCTGGAAGACTACATCCAAGATAGGTCGCGTCGTACCATTCGCGAGCTGTTCCTTATAGCCCCCAACCGCGTTTTTGTCATTCTAGATGGGGTCGAGGTTGAAACCCACATTACCCGCATCCAGGTCGGAGACATTTTATCGGTTCGAGACACAGACCGGATTCCAGTCGATGGCGAGGTTGTCCAGGGCCAAGCCCAAGTGGATGAAGCCCATATTACCGGCCGCGCCGAACCTGAACTGCGGACCCAAGGCGACAAGGTCTTTGCCGGCACAACGGTTCAGCAGGGCCATTTACAAATCAAAGCACAACAAGTGGGCGATGCGACTTATCTCGCGCAGGTGGCCCGCATGGTCGAAGAATCCCTCTCCAAACGCACGATGGTCGAAAAGCAGGCAGACAAACTCGCCTCCCGCCTGGCAGCGCTGGGTATCGGCGCCGGCGCTGCAACCTTTCTGCTCACCGGCAATCTTTCCAAAACCCTGGCCGTCCAATTGGCATTGGCCAGCCCTTGTGCCACCGTGCTGGCGGCTTCCACGGCCGTCACAGCAGCGCTGGCCAATGCTGCCCACAATCGGGTCTTGATCAAAGGTGGCCCTTATCTCGAAAGCTTCGCATCCATTGATTGCATCTGCTTTGATAAAACCGGCACGCTCACCGCTAACCTTCCGGTAGTCGCGGCGGTCATGCCCGGCTCTGCAGACATGACTCCTGAACGTATCCTTGGCATGGCGGCCGCAAGCCAACAGCGTAATATCCATCCCATCGCCAGGTCCCTCGTTCAATCGGCCCCCCGACAAGATTGGCCTGCCGGGAATGTTGCCATGAGTGCAACAATTCTGGGCCGGGGGGTTAAAACTCAGATCGGCGACGACTTTTTCGCCGTGGGCAATCCTGCCCTGATGCAGGACGAGGGCATCGACATCGACAGCTTGAAAGCTTCAGCCGCAAGGCTTGCCATGGCGGGCTGTTCGGTGATTTATGTGGCCGGAAACGGTCAGGCCCTCGGAGTGATTGGACTCAAGTACGGCATAAAACCGAACGCAGCCCTGCTCGTGGCACAACTACGGCACAATGGGATCAAAGAGCTGCATCTTTTAAGCGGCGACAATCAATCAGTAGTTGATCAAACGGCAAGAGATTTGAACCTTACGCAAGCCCGCGGCGATATGCTGCCCGAAGACAAGGCCGCCTACGTGGCCAGCCTTGTCGCCGGAGGCCAAAAGGTGGCCATGGTGGGGGACGGCATCAATGATGCGCCGGCCATGGCCCAGGCCCATATCGGCATTGCCATGGCAGCCGGCGGCGCCGAAGCGGCAATCGAAGCAGCCGACATAGCGCTGATAGACAGTGAGCTGGACCGGATCTTGTTCACTCGCCATTTAAGCCGTCAAACCCTTCGGATTATCGCCCAGAACCATTGGTTTGCGGTTACAACCGATCTGATCAGCGCCATACTGGCCATGGCCGGTATATTCTCACCGCTTTTAAGTGGCGGCGCTCATATCTTGCACACCCTGACCATCTGTGCCAACTCCGGCCGCCTGTTGTCCTTTCACCCGAAAGATGCCGCCGCAATTCTACGAGAAACAATGATGGAATCAGGGGAAGCTTATCATTCTACAGTTCCCGTTGAGGTGGACGTTGCGAGTGGGGAGACACGGGCAGAGAAGTGATCGGCATACATAAGAAGAACCATAATAGAATCGCATGTGAAAAATTTGTGCCCCTGACTTGCTCCTTCTTGTGGTAGTTGTATGGCGGAGGCTTTCCAACTAAAGAGGAGGGGGCAATGGTCTCGAGAAAAGCTTTTGTTATGCTGGTTTCAATATTCTTTATGGCTACATCTGCACTTGCCGCAGAGGTCAAAGGGGTGAAATTCCCTGATAAGGTTGAGGCAAATGGGCAGGACCTTACCTTTAACGGCGGAGGCGAGCGAACTGAATACGGTTTTCAATTGTACGTTGCAGCCCTCTATCTTAAGCAGAAAAGCGCTGACGCAGCCAGGATTGTTGCTGCGGACGAGCCCATGGACGTTAAACTTCAGATCACTTCATCCATGATCACCCCGGACAACATGAAAAGTAGTATTATGAAAGCTTTTGAGAAATCGACAGATGGCGACATAGCCCCACTCAAAGCAAGGATCGATTCCTTTGTCGACACATTCAAGGGGCTTAGCAACCACGATGTCTATAACTTCGCCTATGTCCCGGGTAAGGGAGTAGAGGTATCAGGCAATGGTGTAACTTTATCCGTGATCGAAGGTTTGGATTTCAAAAAGGCCCTCTACGGAATATGGCTCGGAGACAAGCCTGTTCAGAAAGAGCTGAAAGCCATGATGCTCGCTAAATAGCAGCCGTCGGAAAATAGAGACGGGATTAGCCTTGAAGGGATTGCTGGAAACAAAAGGAGTGAGGCCGGGGCATCGCTTCAATATCCGCTCTAAGTCGAGCAAACAAGACTACACTCATCACTTTGATTTCGCCGGGAGGCTTGCGTAACGCGCCGGAGTTGAACGGAGTTCCTCTGAGAAACTTTTTAATCCGACGGGGTGTCCTCCATGGCTTCGATAGATTTTATGTCAATAGTATCCCCTTTTGGGCTTTCGGTTATGATCCCTTTCACGAAGACCATCTTGCCGATAAACTTTGAGAGATCTTTCCCTCTTACTATGTAATCTCCATCCTCGGCCTCGATCACGAAATCCTTTCCGTTCTTGACTACGAAACCCTCTAATGTCTCTTCATGTGCGGCCAAAACCATTTCGGTCATGCAGGCGAAAAGAAAAGACGAGAGAATAACCGCTGATAAAAAAACTCTGCTGATGCATCTGCCCATAGGGTCAATCTCCAATTCACAATAAAGCGGGCCCGCAAACTGTCCAGGCCCGGTTCCTTTACCCTTAATCCCGAAGTTGCCACCCGAATTGTCTTACTCACCCGACATGATCGTACACAAGGTATTGCGGTTTGGTTGGTTGCCTTGGCCGAGGGCACTCCGGTTGGTCTGCTTTTTCAGGCTTGGGCTTGCCCCGATAAGACTGACGAACCCGTCTTAATGCGTTGAGTACCAATCAAGCACCCGCCTAAGTTCTGCCGCAGCCGCAGGGGTCGTCATCAAATTGGGTTTTCTCAAAACGTCCATCAGCGCCAACCCCGTAGCGTTATAGAAGGACGCAGTCGCATCGTTGTCGGGCATAATTGCGGCCCCTTCAAGCGAAAGGCCCAGAAAAAGGCCCCGGTTTCTGGAGTAGGAGAGTATCTCCGCGCTCAGCAGAACGTCAGTTCCCACTTCTGCCTGCCTGCCGACGGGCCCCGCCGCTATCGAAGCGTCACCCCCGAGAGTGAATTTGCCGTTACACATTGCATCCAGACTCCGAATGGTGTTGAGCACAAGTATCACATCGGTGGATTGGACACCGATCTGCCACCCGAAGCTTCCTCCCAGCAGGCGGAAAAAGACTGGGTTGCCCCACGATCCGTCCTCATTTCGCACCAGCAGTATCCCTACTCCGTAACGGCCCCCAAAAATAAACCCCGCCTTGATCAGATCGGGAAAAATCGCGATCCCCTGCGCAATGCGCAAAAGACCGGGGGGAATTGCACACTCGGGAATACCCATGCTCTCCCTCATAACGGCGGTCGATGCCCGGACCTTGGCTTCCTCGCAGTCCCCGGCTCTCGATAACACGGGCGGAAGGAGGCACAGACACAAGACCATCACGAAAACGGCTAAGGCGCTCCTTTGAGCCATTGAATATCCCCTTTCGTCCTGTAATTTGTTTTGGATCGTTGTGGTCTAAAAAGATGGATCACTATCGCACAACTAAGGAGTGTCTTGTCAAAGAAAAAAAGTGGACAGCCTCTCCCTGTTTCCTGCCCGGATAACTCGTTATCAGGACGAACGGGCGCCAGCCTCGATCACGGTTATGCGGCGGATGTGCTTTCGAGTCATGATGTCTACAATAAGCAAAAGATCGGTATCCGGTGAAACGGTGATATTCGAATGACGAAACAGAGCTGTGAGGAATCCTTCGACAACGATGATAATTTGCCGTTGGGCAAAAACTATATCGAGGAGACAATGGTTCTCGCTTGCTAAAAATCTGGAAGTTCCTGATGCTCGGGCAGCTCACACATGACGGGATGAGAGTTGAGCCAAAAAGACGGCTTGGCGGCAAGGATGAAACTCGAATCCGAGTACCGTGCGCCATCGCTTCCTAAAAGGCCGGAAGTGGTGTGCAACTCCGTAGAGGCTCACCTTCTCCGGAGGGTTAAGAGCCATAATACGGTGGCAACCATTCCGAAACCCGCTCCCACAAGGCAGACTCCCTGCCATCCGGAATGAGCGTAGGCAAATGAGGAAAGCGCCGAGCCGAAAACTCCGCCGGCAAAGAAGCTGGCCATGTAGGCTGATGTGATGCGGCTGCGCGCATCGGGCCTCAGGCGATAGATTTCGCTTTGGTTGGTTATGTGCAACCCCTGCACGGAAAGGTCGAGCACTAGAATGCCGAAGACAAGCATCAAGACAGAGTGGTCGCCGAGTTTCAGAGGGAGCCATGAGAGCGCAAGAAGCGCTGATGTGATTCCCGTCATCTGACGTGCCCAGCCCATATCGGCCATCCGGCCGGCCGCAGAAGCTGCCAGAATGCCTGCAACGCCGGCCAGACCAAATATCCCGATCGTTCCGGAGGAGTACTGGTACGGGGGCTGGGACAGCAGCAGGGCTAGAGGGGTCCACAGCACGCTGAACGAGCCGAATGCAATCGCACCGTAAAAAGCTCGAAGGCGCAGGACTGGCTCTTCCATGAGCAAGGAGAGTACTGACCTCATCAATGCCGAGTAGCTTACGCCGATATTGGAGCGGTACGTCGGCAGGCCCCTGTACAATATGACTGCAAGCGCGATCATGAGTCCTGAAGCGACCCCGAAAACCGCTCTCCAACCCTCCAGTTGGGCCAAATAACCGGCTGCGGTGCGGGCAAGAAGAATCCCGAGCAGGAGCCCGCTCATCACCGTCCCGACAACCTGTCCTCTTTCGGCAGGACGGGCCAGCGTAGCCGCAAAGGCGACGAGAATCTGGGCTACAACCGAGAGTGCGCCCATCACAAAGGCTGCCGCGAGCAGTATCGAGGAGAAAGGAGCCAAGGCCATTCCCGCCAGACAGACTGAGATTCCAACAGTCATCCATACTGTTAGAACCCGACGCTCAATGAGATCACCCAACGGCACCAGGAAAGCCAGCCCCAAAGCGAACCCCAACTGGGAGGCCGTGATGATAAGGCCCGCTGTGACAACAGACATCCCGAGGCTCTGACGAATGGCCTCAAGCAAGGGCTGAGCGTAGTAAATGCTCGCAACCGTCAATCCGGAGCCTGCGGCCATTAGCAAAACGATCGTCTTGCTTATCTTGGAGGCTTCCGTAGCTCCTGATTGGGTTTCGATGCTGGAGGACTTCTTTTTCACATCAACCATAAAGGCATTTCCAGATGACTCCTTGAAGAGGGGATTGAATCCTGCTGTTAGGCGTCGCCTGGAACGCTTGGCCCGGTATTCAGTCTGTTGATCAGTATCTCGGTTGACCATAACTGGACGCCGATGTTCTGGAGCTCTTCTTTCCCTTGCTGATATATCCCTGACACCGCGTCTTCAACAAGGACAATTCGGAAATCCCGTTCGCTTGCCTCGTATATCGTTGTGCGAGGGCAGTTGGGGAAATTGCAGCCACAGATAACCAATGTGTTGACCTGCAATTTGTCTAGATGATCGTGCAAGGGGGTCCCAAAGAATGCGCCCCACCGCGGCTTATAGATGACAACCTCTCTGGGTCCCAGCGTCTGAATCCCTCCCCCGAGCAGATGAGGACAGTTAAGCTCCGTATCCGCTGTAGGCAGCAGTTCCTGAACCAGTTCGGCGTCGGCTGATCCGGGACGTACCAGCTCCTTCCCGCTCCGGATCAATTCTCGACGGCAGAGGTCCACGTTTGATCCATCGCTGAGGTATAATCGCACTATGTGCACGATGGGTCTTCCGCTTGCGCGATAGGCGTTGAGCAGTTTTACGATATTGGGCACAACACTCATCGTCCCGGGAATCTCGGCTGGCGAGCCCGGCATCGAGAAGTCGCGTTGAACGTCAATGGTCACGAGCGCAGAGTTGGACAGATCCGGGTTTGTATATTTCATCTCTCATCCGCAAATAATGTATCACGTTGTGTGCTATTCATCCGAACCGTATTTTAGGGTCGAATTCTGCCCCGAAAAACTTCTTGAACAACCCAAAAGTCAGCAAAACTTTACGATTTCGCAATCGAACGTGCAAGTGAAAGGTCAAAGGGACCGGTTTGGGGAGTTTCAGGGCCACTCTACAACACGCCGGTTCAAGGAACGGCCGCAGATATCACAAAGAATGCGCTGGCATTACTCCCCTAAAGATTGGATGATACCGGAGCTCGGATTATCGGAACTGTTATTCCGGATGAGATAGAAAAATAAGCCGCTGTGACTCTCAAGGAGGCCATGATTTTGGCAGGGCAAGTTTTCTTTGTAACGTTACTCTTGAAGTGGAGGTTACAATTGGTGAGACGTGGGGAGAAAAGTAGATGAATCTTTGGGCTATCGGACGATGGGGGTTTTCTATGAGCCGTTCTTCCGCCATCTGAGGTATAAAAAATCGGTGCTCCACCTGGACATCTTTTCCATCGAGAAGCATCGGGTCGTGTGCGGCATTTTCCAGGACATCACCAAGCCGGCCATTCATAAGGAGGCCATGATCGAAAAAGCGCAGGAGGTCATCAAGGAAAATCAGCAGACTGTTCAGCAGATTGCTTCCTTGCCGGGCGAAAACGCGGTGGAATCCGAAGTAATCCTGAATTCCATAATCCAGTCCGTAACCACGGAGGTCGTATGATAAAGACCACCCGGGATTTCTTTCTCGATATTGACTCCTACGAGTTCAACAAGTACCGG
>Ga0187867_10003982_pt1 | contig 11570 bp, 9 predicted proteins | sample June2016WEW_13_1_FD_132976 | JGI IMG/M metagenome (GOLD analysis project Ga0187867, IMG submission 132976) | Peatland microbial communities from SPRUCE experiment site at the Marcell Experimental Forest, Minnesota, USA - June2016WEW_13_10 | ecosystem: Environmental > Terrestrial > Soil >... | reverse complement strand
GGGCGGATCGGCATCTTCAACCGATCCTACTACGAGGAGGTGTTGATCGCCCGCGTTCATCCCGAGATGCGCAAAGCGCCGACGGGAATTGCAGTCGATCCGCAAGCGGCTCACAAAGTGAGATCTTGAGTGCTCTGGCTCAAACAAGATCGCAAGCATCGCGTGGGCAATGATGGCCAATAGTGGGCGCCACGTTGAATCCGTGGCGCTCGCGGTGTAAATGGGATCGCGCCGGGCATCCCGCGTTACGTGAAGGGATGCCGAACAGCACCTAATGCAGAGCTGGTCGATCCCGCGATTAGGGCAATTCCATGCGCCAGCGCGTTGTCGCATCCGGGCTTTTGACCGGGATATGCGCGGAGGGCGTTATGGCCGGCGGTCATGCGAACTGCGCGAACAGGCCGCACACATGGCTGTGAAAACACCTCCAATTATGATCCCACTGCCAAAGTCACCCAGCACATTGATTTTGTTCGTAAAAATAAAACCTTTGCGGGGTTATTTTTCGCGCGAAGCGTGACCCCATCCCAGCTAGGCGATTAGCTTGATCAATCAATGGAATACAGTATTCATCCGGTGAGCACCCACCCGTCCGTTCTCGAAGGACTTGTTGACGGCCCGCACATTCGATGGGGTTTGAGAGTCTTGAAGGCGGTCGTTTCAGCTTGTCTGTTGGACGGATATTCGGCCGACCGCCTTGGTAGCTAAGGTCCGCTGTCTTCAAGCCGCGAGAGCGGACGCGTTGGACGTGTTCGTAGCCTTCCATTGCCACGGCAGCAGCTCTTCGAGCTTGTGGGTAGGGTGCTCGGCGATGCGGGCGAGGACGTCAGTGAGCCAGGCCTGAGGATCAACGTCGTTCAGTTTGCACGTCACAATCAGGCTATACATCATCGCGGCGCGCTCTCCGCCGCGATCGGAGCCGACGAACAGCCATGATTTACGTCCTAAAGCCAAACCACGGATCGCCCTTTCGGCGGCGTTGTTTGAAAGGCAGATTCGTCCGTCCTCGAGGAAGCGGGAAAAGGCGTCCCAGCGCTTCAGGATATAATCCATCGCCTTGGCTACATGGTTATGGCGCGAAAGTTTGGCGCGTTCATTGCGCGTCCAAGCCTCAAGACTGGCGAGGAGCGGAACGCTCTGGTTCTGGCGCGCCGCTTTGCGTTCATCGGCGCTCAAGCCATTAATCTCGCGCTCGATCGCGAACAGGGCGTCGATGCGTTGAACCGCTTCGAGGGCCATGGGCGAAATAAATGTCGGCGTCTCGCCCTGAGCTTTCCGCCGGGCGTTTGCTGCAATATCGGCGAGTTCGAAGAATTTCCTCCTTGCATGGCTCCAACATGCCGCCTCAACAATTGGTCCAGGACTTCGCGCCGGCTCGTAGAGCTTGTTATATCCGCCGTAGGCGTCGGCCTGTAGGATGCCAGTGTAGGATTTCAGATGTTGTAGGGGATGCTCGCCGCCTCGATCTCGTGAATAATAAAACAGAGCCGCCGGCGGCGCCTTTCCGCCGAACGGACTATCGTCGCGAACGTAAACCCAAATTCGAGCTGTGTCGGTCTTGCCTTTGGCCATCACAGGCACGGTTGAGTCATCGCCATGGACTCTTTCACCGGCGAAAACATGCGCCTCTAAACAATCAAAGATCGGCCGCATCACGGCGCAAACGGCGCCGATTTGATCGGCCATGGTCGAGAGGCTGATGGGCACACCCTCGCGGGCGTAGCGCTCGGCTTGCCGATTTAACGGCTGATGCTGACCGAATTTCTCAAACGCGATCATGGCCAAGAGACTGGGACCAGCCCAGCCTCTAGCGATGACATGGAACGGGGCCGGAGCTTGGCTGATTTTCTCGCAATCACGGCAGGTGAACTTTTCACGCACGTGTTGAATGACTTTCCAGCGGCGCGGGATGGTCTCAAGGGTCTCGGTCACGTCCTCACCCAATTTGCGCAACCGATCGCCGCCGCAACAAGCGCAAACCGTCGGCCCTGGAACGACCATGCGTTCACGAGGCAGATGCTCAGGGAAGGGCTTGCGCGCAGGGCGCTTACGCGAGAAGGCGGCGACTTTAGTTGTCTTGGCGACCGCCTGTTCGGCGGCGATCTCGTCTTCCGCGGCTGAGGCCTCAAGTTCCTCGAGCCGCAGCTCCATCTGGTCGAGCAGAAGACGCGCCGTACGTTCCGACCGCGGGCCGTAGATTGTGCGCTTTAGCTTCTCGATCTCTAGCTTCAGATGGACGATCAGCGCCTGATCCTCGGAGGCCTTGGCTTTTGCAACCGCAGCCTCTGCGATCGCCGCGATCAACGCCGCCTTCAGGCCTTCAATGTCGTCGGGAATCAGACCAGCATCCATGCCTTTGAGTAGATCACAAAATTAGACGCTTGTGGCGCCCCTTTCGTCAGTAAGCCACAGATCTATCCAGCCGCTTGCGGGCGGAAAGTGTGTTGAGGGTTCCGCCAGTCGATCGCCTCAAGCATATAGCCCATCTGTGCGGCCGTGATGGCCACCGCGCCGTCGACGACCGACGGCCAAATGAACTTGCCCCGATCAAGGCGCTTGGCGTAAAGCGACAGACCAATGCCGTCATGCCAGAGGATTTTTATCAAATCGCCTTTGCGCCCGCGAAAAACGTAAAGATCGCCGCCGTGGGGATTGCGCTTTAGGCCTTCTTGGACTTGCAGCGCCAATCCCTGCATCCCACGACGCATATCCGTGTGGCCGGTGGCGATCCAAACCCTGACGCCGGATGAAATCGGGATCATCGCCGCGGCATCGCCTTTATCACCGCCGCCACCAAATCCGGATCGACAGCCCCAGAGATCCGAAGCTGAATGCCGCTCCCAAACTCTAACTCGATCAGCGGCGCGGCGACTGCAACTGTGGGCGATGGTGGCGGGCTCGGTTCAGGCGGCGCAATGACGACCGGCGTAAAACTGATCGACGACGATGCGGGCGCCGCGCGTTCAACCGCCTCGCGGTATTGCTTGCGCCAGCTAAACAACATATTGGGATTGATCTTATGCCGACGTGCCACGCCGTTGACCGTCTCGCCCTCGACATAAGTCTCGGCAACGACCGCGCGCTTTTCTTCCTCGCTCCAGCGCCGCCGCGCCTCGCCTAGAATGATTTGCATCCCGCCTCCGACAACGCCTAGTTTAAAGACCCATCACTAAACTAGGCATAGCAAAGATTCGCACACACAAAGCACACCAAACAAGGCGGCCCTCGCCGCATGCTTACCTTTGTCGCGATGAAATTGCATTGATGCGCTCTTCGTAAGGAAGAGTTTGCGCACGAGCTTCTGGGCAGCGGGCTCTCCCCGAAATCCCGAAAACCCTATATTTGGAGGCAGCGCTGTCACGTGGCTTTGTCGCACGGATGCTCGGGAGTGAGGATTGCCTCGGGCAACGAAGATCATGCGACGCGTGGAATTTGCGTGTCACCCTGAGATACGGAGATCAGGGATTAAAAACTATCTACTTAAGGGGGAGCACCGCCCGATTTGCGGCTATTCGCCAATCGGATCGAGATTAAGGGACACCTCGGCTTGCCCTCGCCTTAACTCAAGATTTTGATAGCAACATCGACAGCAACCTTCAGGAATTCATCAACCTCGTCTTTTTGATTATTGGTCGCAACAATCTGATGCGCGGGTGCAATTGCCGCCGTGAACGCGTGCGTATGCCAATGGCCGAGCTTCGGCAGTCGTGGCAGCGCCGCGCTGTCGGGTCTAGGATAAACCGATACATAGAAATAGGGCTCATCGTAATACTCGTCTCCGGGCGAAAGCCCAGCACCGACGTAGCCGGTGACGTCAGTTTCCCGCGTCGAGAATGAGATCAAAGTCGCGAGATCAAAGTGGTGCGGCCAGCAGCGCACATCCGAGGCTGTCAACCTGCGCCTAATAATTTGTCTTTGGACGCGCGCGAGCAAAAATTCGGCATTGGCGTACCAGACAGCAAGCTCGACCAACGCATCCGCCAAATCCTCGATATCATAGGTGGCACCATGGGTGACGGCGTGAGCAGGTATCTCATAAAGTGACGGGGCGTCGAGGGCGTGCGCATCGAGGCCTCGCGCGCCAACTTGCTCTCCCAGCCATTGGCGTGCCTGCGCATCTGTGCGGCGGTCAAGGGAGAAAGATTGGATCGTACTCTCGTCGCAATGCAATACGAGCGTGAGACAGGCAATTTTCAAGCTTAGGCACATGCCGCCCTGCATCCGATGGGTCGTAAAGCCGTCGAGAGTGGCGTTCCAGCCGAAATTCATATGGCCGTCGTCTGGCTGCGGTGGAACATAGGCGCGCGCTGTCCGCGCGAGCCATTGCACTGCATGATGGGCTTGCTGGCGGGCCATGCTTAGCCGACGTTGGTCAATGCCTCGAAGTGGCCGCCAATCCGATCCACCCATGGTCGCTCTGCCCCTGTCAGGCTTACATTTACGCTATCATGCTGAGTTGAGATCGGTGATGATCTCGCTCAGGCAATTTTTTTGTGAGACACGTCTACAGGTGATTTATGGAATTCGAGTCTTAAGACCAAAGATTAATATCGATGAAACAATAGGCTTGCGAATGGATTAATACAATTGGGAGCATGGGATCATCGTGGCCGGAGATGAAAACTGGGTCGACATCGGCTAAATTTGCTTCGCCGCATACAGGGCATTCCCTGTCCTTGGTTTTCCGATGAGCGAGGATGTGCACATTGGTACACCGCACCACAGATTGACCATCCTCAAAATCGATTACACTTATCCTACGTGTCAACACCCATCCGTCGTCTCCGTCGGCATTGTGTTCCCGGCCGCCCTGGGTTGATTGGATGCCGCCCATGATGAGCTGCGGCGCGCGACGATCTACATAGGCCCGCTACTTACGCCACCTGCGCCGTACGCGGCTTCGTGACCTGATAGCTGATGCCAAGGAGGGTGAACCAAACGGGAGCGACATAGAGAGCCACCCGAGTGTCTTCATCCACGCTGAGGAGTATCGCGACCAGGATGAGGAACGCTACCACGAACCAATTCGTATACGGCGAACCGGGCATGCGGTATGAGACCGCTCGTACCGTGCTGGCCGTGACTGCCTTGCGGTATCCCAGATGGGCAATGACGATCAGTGCCCAAGTCCACAGCGATCCCACTAGAGATATGCTGGTCACATACACGAAAACCCGCTCGGGAATAATGTAGTTGAGCGCCACGCCAATCAGCATAAGCGTTGCCGATGCAGTAATGCCCGCCGCGGGGACCTTCCGGCTGCTAACCCTACCGAATGCCCGCGGAGCCTGCCCAACCCGTGCCAAGCTGTAGAGCATACGCCCGGTGCTGAAGAGCCCGCTGTTACACGACGATGCAGCGGCCGTGATTACGATGAAGTTGATGATTCCTGCCCCAGCTGGAATCCCTATCTTGTCTAGAACCAAGACAAACGGGCTTGTATCTGGACTCAATTGGTTCCAGGAGACGAGAGACATGATGACCAGCAAAGCGCCGATATAAAGGACCAGCATCCGGTAAACAACGCTATTGATCGCATGGGGGAGCACCTCCTCCGGGTTCTCAGTTTCGCCCGCAGCCACGCCGATCAGTTCCAAACCTTCGTAGGCGAACATAACCATCTGCAGCGGTAAAAGCACGCCGAATGCCCCGAAGGGGAAAAAGCCGCCCTGCGTCCAAAGATTCGAGAAGCTTGCTGATTTTCCTAGATCGCCGAATTTGAACACTATGATTGCTAAGCCAGTGACTATCATTGCGATGATAGTGACCACCTTGATCAGCGCAAACCAGAACTCGATTTCTCCAAATAGCTTCACCGTGATCAGGTTTGCGGAGTACAGAAGGCCCAGGGTTATTAATGCCGGGATCCATTGGGGAACTCCAGGAAACCAGTAATGAACATAGACACCCACGGCGGTGATCTCCGCCATGCCAATGACCACCCACATGAACCAGTAGGACCAACCAGTCATGAATCCCGCCCAAGGCCCGACGAACTCTTCCGCATAGGTGGCAAAGGACCCAGACACCGGCCGGTAGAGCAGCAACTCACCGAGGGCGCGCATTATGAAGGACATGACCAATCCGCCAATGGCGTAGGACACTACCAAACCCGGACCGGCCTTCTGGATCGACATGGCCGAACCAAGAAACAAACCGACGCCGATCGTTCCGCCGATGGCGATCATTTGGACGTGCCGGTCCTTGAGCGCACGGTGGAGGTCTTCTTGCGCGTGCAATTGCACTTCGTCCCGCGACTTTTTCATATCGATCTCAGCCATGATCCGCTCTGTCTCGCTGCGACTACGACTACCATGGCACAAATGAACCGCCACCTTCAAATGAGGGCGCATACGTCGGCGAGCGCCTATACGTGCGGTCATAATACTGACCGTCGTAACGATAGTGAGCTTCCGGATCATGGCGACGCATCTTGATGCCGCCTTGTGGCTCACTGTTCAGGAGGATCACAAAATCCGTGTCTTTGCCCGTCTCGGGGCTCATGCCTTCATCCGAAATGATCAACGAAGATCCAGGCGAAATGATTTCTGAGATGCGGTCGACGATGTCCTGAGGAATCTCAATGCGGTCGAGCGCCGCCCTGGCCGGGCCTGCATCCAGCAACATCGGCTCGGCATTGTGACCGTCACGACGTCGCGACTTGCCATTTTGGCCAAGCTGACTCTTGTCCGGACTCCTGTCCATAGAGACGGCGTTCCAGCGAAGATCGGCCCCGCCGTTCACGTAGTCGAGCACTGTATAGATATGCGTGCCGATGGGATGGTCGGCATCGCGGATCGTGATCGGGCTCTCAAATACGGGCTGAAAGGACTGCCGGACGTAGAGGCGCTGTGTCTTCCGGCTGATGAAGACGGACACCGGCGACATCATGCGCGTCGCCTCTCTTGAAGCTTCCATTGCCGTGACCTTCTCGTCCTCGGCCTCTCTTGCCTCTTCGCGTGCGTGCGCAGCAGCCTCCGTCTTCAGTGGTGCTTCTGCCTTTGCGGCGACTAGCTGCGCCTCTGCCTCGGCGAGCCTTGCAAGCACTTCGGCCTTCGCCTCCTCGGCCGACTGGATCGCCGCCGGCGTACTTGCGGCCGCGAGCACGCTTTCTGCGGCCGTAAGTTGCGTTTCCGCCCGGTATTTCGCAATTTCCGCAGTGCGCAAGAGCCGCATTGCGTCCATGGTCATTCTTGCCGCGGTCAGCCTGGCCGCATTTGCCTTTCTGGCCGCTGCATTCGCCTCCGCCGACTTAGCGGCAAGGATTGACTTCAACGTCACCAGGGGCTGTTCTGGGCTAGCTGGTGAGGGCACGTCTACTTCGGCCGCAGCGGTCCCTGGCGTCACAGCCTGCACATCCGCGCGAGCAGCGTCCCAATGCGCGGTTAGCGCCTTGAGCGCAATATCAGCGCGAACCAGTTTCGGCTTGAAAAGGAGGGGGTGGTCAATTTCGGTGGGGCGCACGTCGTTTCGGGCCACGATCACCCGCATGCCGATTGTTGTCATGCCGAAGAGACGTTCGGCAAACTCATGTGGCATGCGGACACAGCCGTGAGAGGCGGGGTATCCGGGCAGAAGCCCCGCGTGGAGCGCGATGCCCGACCAAGTAATACGCTGCATGAAAGGCATTGAGGCGTCATCATAGAGGTTGGAGTAGTGTTCCTCCTCTTTTTGAATGACGCTGTAGATACCAGCTGGCGTCTCATATCCGGGTTGGCCGCTGGAGACCGGCGCGCGCAAGATCCAGCCATCCACATCATAGATCGTGACACGCTGATTGCTGAGCGAGACAATCGCCATGAGGGGCGCCCCCACGGGACGGGCCTCCACAGTCTCGACCCGCTCAGCCTCCCGACGGCGCATGGCGGCGCCCACGGGGTCAGCTAGGCCCGTCGCGAGCAGCGCCGCGAGACCGATGATGGCCTGCCTGACGAGCCGCCGCATGGTCATGCGCCTCATTCGAGAGCAAAATGAGATCATATAGGAACCAAGGAAGCAAAAATATGTCCCGCAAGGTAGCAGCCGTCAAGCAGCCGAGAAACGTGGATTGAGACCCGCGAGTTGCTTCCGATCCGATTGAATTGGAAAGTCCTCCCGAGCTCCTTGCTTGCTTAAAACTCCGAAAGGTCGAAAAGGTATAGAAATTTTCGCGCCACCGCCTCGAAACACAGTAACATCCATCGTCCTCGGTAAATCACAAGAACGCGTGTGAACAGGATGTCTACTGCTGCTGGGAGTTCTTTATCGATCTCCAGAAGGGTGCAGTGGAGGTCGCGGCCTGGCGATTCATTGTTGTGTCAGATATCTTTCGCAGATGAGAAATAAAAACCAAAATCTCGGCGGTTCACACGGTCGTCGTTGGTACGCTTATCTCTGGCATGAGTGGAAAGTCGAAAGACTGCGTCCAATTGCTCCAGCTTTCGCTCGGCCGACTCCGGCGGAGTGGAGCGATAATCGGATAACCGCGGCATGGCTCGGACACGCAACGGTGTTAGTCAATTTTTTCGGGATAAGGATTCTCACTGATCCAGTTCTTTTTCCGCGGATCGGAATTCGGTTGCCTGGATTCACACTCGGACCTAAACGTTTGACCGAGTCCGCGCTGACCGTTCGCGACCTTCCCAAGATCGACATCGTGCTCCTTTCCCACGCGCACTTCGATCATTTCGACATGCGCACGCTCCATCGATTTGATGGTTCCACCACGGTGATCACACCCGGACGGACACGTGATCTGCTTCGTTGGACGCGCTTCCGCGACGTGAGCGAGCTGCATTGGAGTGAAATAAAGTCTGTAACAACGTCTGCCGGCAAGATTGATATCATCGCGTTCCAAGTGGAACATTGGGGCGCACGGAAGCGACGCGACACCTATCGCGGTTACAACGGCTATGTTCTTGAGAGAAACAATCGTCGCATCCTTTTCGGCGGTGACACCGCGCTGAGTGATTCGTTTGCGGAATTACGCGCGTCCGGTCCCATCGATTTGGCGATCATGCCGATCGGCGCTTACAATCCTTGGATTCATTCGCACTGTACTCCGGAACAAGCGGTGCAAATGGCCAATGAAGCCGGCGCTCATTTCATCATGCCGATCCATCATCAAACTTTCCGCCTCAGTTCCGAAGACTTTCGCGAACCGATCGAGCGCTTCCAGGCCGCATTGCGTGAGACACCGGAACGCATCGCCCTCCGCGAAATCGGCGAGACATTCGTGCTCCCTTAGATGCCGACTCCCTTAGATGCCGATCTTTCGTTCCCACCTGTCCGTCGACTTGCCGGACGCAATCTTTGCCCGCTCGCGCCGACGTAGCTCAGTAGGTAAAGCAGCGACAAAATTGCATCCGCTTGCCTACGCGGCAGCTGACTGAAACGATGTGTCGCAGTTGCGAACCAGTTTCCAGGAGAGTCGAACCCGATCTCGGCTTCGCGGCTATGCGCCGGTCGGGTCGAGTTTAACAGTCTAATGACAAGTAAAACCTGCGAAAGTGACAAAGCCTTTGGTATTGCCAAAATCCTAAAAAAGCGGCACCTTCATCCTCGCCAAGTCTGTCATCCGATGTTGGCTCAAAATCCAGCGTAGTGGGAAGGAAAGGGTCGTGACGACTCCAGACCAACCGCAACAGTCACGATTGGGGGCCCCCTCGCGCGCCGATTTACACGGCAAGTCAGACGAGCCGCCAGACGGAACAGGATTTTTGCGGTGCTTGCGTTCGGAAACCGCTCGGGCTGCGCGCGGCGCAGTCCTAATGGCGCCGATCGTCCTGACAGGGTGTCAACCGGCCGTCCTCGACCCGCAAGGGCCCGTTGGGCTTGCCCAGAAGATGATCTTGATCGACTCGCTCGCCATAATGCTTGCTATCGTTATCCCGACGATCGCCGCGACCTTTGCCGTCGCCTGGTGGTTTCGAGCCTCCAACGAGAGGGCACGTTATCTGCCAGATTGGGCCTATTCCGGCCGCATCGAGCTCATCACCTGGTCCATCCCACTCCTCACAATCATGCTCCTGGGTGGCGTGGCCTGGATCGGATCCCATGACCTCGATCCCGCAAAGCCGTTGCCATCGAACACGCCACCGCTCGAGGTGCAGGTCGTCTCGCTGGATTGGAAGTGGCTCTTTATCTACCCCGGCCAGCGTGTCGCGAGCGTCAACCAGCTTGTGGTTCCCGCCGGCATGCCCATTCACTTCTCCCTGACGTCAGCAAGCGTGATGAATGTCTTCTTCGTACCGCAGCTCGGCAGCATGATCTACACGATGAACGGCATGAGGACGCAGTTGTACCTGCAAGCGGACGCGCCGGGCACCTTCCGCGGCCTATCGGCCCACTTCAGTGGCGATGGTTTCCCGGATATGCATTTCGACGTGCTAGCCTTGCCGGCGGAGCGGTTCGCCGCCTGGATCGAGGCCACGCACAACACGGGCCCAACCCTCGATTCCGGAAGCTATGCCGACCTCGCGATGCAGAGCATCAATACCCATCCCTTCACCTTCCGTGCTGCCGATCCCGAGCTGTTCCAGCAGATCGTCACACAGAAACTGCCGCCTGGACCGGGCCCGCGGACAGAGCGGTCTCATCAGAGCGTATCCCCGCGGACGGAGGACTAAATATGTGGGGCAAGCTCAGCTGGGACGCTATCCCATTCGATCAGCCAATCCCGCTGGTCGCATCTGGCGTGGTCGGCGGTGTGATCATGGGCGTCCTCGCCTTCGTGACCTTGAAGGGATGGATGCCCTATCTTTGGCGGGAGTGGATCACCAGCGTCGACCACAAGCGGATCGGCGTCATGTATGTCCTGCTAGCGATGGTGATGCTGCTACGAGGCTTCATCGATGCGATCATGATGCGGTCGCAACAGGCGCTCGCGTTCCAGTCCCCGGGCTACCTGCCGCCTGAGCATTACGACCAGATTTTTTCGGCCCACGGCACGCTGATGATCTTCTTCGTCGCGATGCCCTTCGTCATCGGGCTGATGAACTTCGTCGTGCCGCTCCAGCTCGGGGTCCGCGACGTCGCGTTCCCCACATTGAACTCGGTCGGATTCTGGCTTACCGCCACCGGTGCGCTGCTGGTCAATGTCTCGTTGGTCGTGGGAGAATTCGCGCGTACCGGGTGGCTGCCGTATCCCCCGCTCTCCGAGCTCATCTACTCGCCCGGCGTCGGCGTCGATTACTACCTCTGGTCAATTGAAATTTCCGGTGTGGGGACCTTGGTGGCAGCCATCAACCTCGTCACCACGGTCCTAAAGCTTCACGCACCCGGCATGACCTACACGCGGATGCCGATGTTCTGCTGGACGACGCTCGCCACCAGCCTGCTGATCGTCGCCGCCTTCCCCATCCTCACGGCAACTCTGGCCATGCTGGTGCTGGACCGTTACCTCGGTTTCCACTTTTTCACCAACGACGGTGGCGGTAACCAAATGATGTTCGTGAACCTCATTTGGGCGTTTGGACATCCGGAGGTCTACATCCTTGTTCTGCCCGCCTTCGGCATTTTCTCGGAAGTGGTCTCGACGTTCTCCGGCAAGCCGCTGTTCGGCTACCGCTCGATGGTCGCCGCGACAATGG
>Ga0187867_10003980_pt1 | contig 11573 bp, 7 predicted proteins | sample June2016WEW_13_1_FD_132976 | JGI IMG/M metagenome (GOLD analysis project Ga0187867, IMG submission 132976) | Peatland microbial communities from SPRUCE experiment site at the Marcell Experimental Forest, Minnesota, USA - June2016WEW_13_10 | ecosystem: Environmental > Terrestrial > Soil >... | reverse complement strand
TTGGTAAAAGTATCGAACTTATTAATCCAAAAAATCTATCTAAAATGTGCTCAGGTTACGGTCGTATTGTTAAAGAAAATTATCGGAAAGAACACATAGTTTGGTCTTGTTTTTGATAGGGATCGTAATGTTGCTATTAACATTCTCAGATTGGGATTACGATCGGCTTGTAAAATCGATAGATACCCCCTCACTAAAATGAGTGAAGTAGCAACTGGTGCAATGTCAATTATGCTCCGAATCAAAACAGGTAATAAAGTGGTTGTAATCAAAAGATATGCGATTTCTTGATCATTTTATCACATCTGAATCAAAATATTAACATTCTGTGAAAGTGTAGCATACTAGAGTATTCTACAATTTAAATTATCAATCATCCAAACAAACATCAAATTTTTCGAATTATCGACTCAAAAAATTGAAAGTAACTTCCTTCTATTTTTTTTGCTCTTGACTCCGGCATTCTCGTTGGTGGGGAGATTGCATTTGATTTGGTTTCTCGAAACCTTATCTAAATTAATCAATGGTGTACAGTCAGAGTCGCAAATTTAACTTTGATGACTGACGCTACATTATATTTTAGGTGATCCCACTGCCTAAATAGATTTGATTATTTGAATTTTCAGGAAGAAAATTGGTTATACTAATGAACAGCCCATGTAGTTTCAGAAATCTACGAATATTTTTATAGGATATTTTTACCGAAATTTAAGAAAATTGGTTATACTACGTTAGCTGGTTGATATTTTCATCTTAGAATTAACTTTGCTTAAAAGTACTCGTTTTCAAAGCTTATCTGCATAGGTAGAATCTAAATCTGCACCGAGAAGAAAATGATATGCTAAGAACAAATTTGTCATTTAGACAGCCGAAGGTTTAATGCTGTTGATTCTTTAGTTCAACCGCTTAAATCTCAACTATAAAAGGAAAGAAATTATGTCTTGACATAAATTCATCAGTTACGGACCACCAGATGGAATATTAAAATGATATTCTTGCTTATTCCTCAAGTGTGAAGTACATCATCCTATTGTTTTTTCCTTTGTTTTGAAGCTTGATGATCTTTATTCCTCTTAATTCATTTGTATTTTTAACGTGTGTTCCTCCACATGCTTCGATTGTCACTTCTTCGATTTCGACTATGCGAACTTCTTTAATTTCATCTGAAAAACCTTTGGCTAATGTAGTTAACCTCAAGAGCCTTTCTTCAGCTTCCTTGCAGCTTACCAAGTATAAATTAAGAGGATTATTTTGAGCTATCAGCTCATTGGCAATCTTCTCGTACTCAGTGAATTTATCTCTATCAAAAGTTTCAAGGCTGAAAATCAACCCTGCTTTGATCAATACCAAGTTGGTTTCCGGTTATCTGGGCTCCTGCTTCTTTCTCAATTACATTTGCGATCACATGAGTTGCGGTATGCATTCGCATATGCATGTAGCGGCGATCCCGATCTATGATCCCTTTTACATTATCTCCAGCTTTCAGCCTCATAGAAACATTTCCATCAGGATAAACAACCTCATGACCGATGTATCCATCGAATTTATCTACATATGAGACTCCAAATTCAGCCCTCTCAGATTTTCGGATTAATTTTCCCATGTCGTTGGGCTGGCCTCCACTCTCGGGATAAAAAGCTGTACGATCAAGAACTACAAATTTGTTGTCTGTGATTTTTGTGACAGTTGCTTCAAACTCTGTTATGTAGCAGTTAAGGGAATAAAGTGTTTCTGTCATTGATAATCCTCTATTCATAGAATTAATTTTGAGGGATAAATTTAGACTGTAGAAATACCTTTTATATACACTCCTCGTCCTATACGATCTGAAATGTTTAAATTAATAACTGCTTTAGTTTTAAATCACATTGATCAATATATTCAAAAAACCTTCCGATTTGTTCCAAAATTTGTCAGTATACCGAAAGCTCTGTAAAATATGATTGCCCCTGTATCCGTTTCTTTTACTACAAAAACAGGATGCAAAATCAACGGTTATGCTGACTAAGTTTGTACTTATGCAGATGTTTTATTATAAAATCTGTTCATTTTGTATCTATTTCATCCATTATTCAAGTAGATTCATTCCCTCAATTTTGAAGACTGCATCTTTTTACCATAAATCAAGGCATCATAAAAAAATCAAAGTTTTACTGTCAAATTGAATAGGATCCATCTTGGATCATAGAGAAAAAGTCTGTTGCACTAAAAAGACTATATAGTGATGAGTAGTAATCAAAAAAGAATTTTTGCATACACATAAAAAGTACATGTTTAACTAGATCGTCAATCTTAGTCGCGTTTGTGCTTAAGGTGTGTAGAATCCTAACTAAATTGAAATGGGCAATCAAGAAATATAGCATGGAAGATAGACCAAAGGCTTTCAGACAAGAGTCGAGCATTAGATCTATTAGATCCCTACTGTTCATGAATTTAAATTCAAAATTAAACTATATAAGTAAATTAAAATAAATATGTCACCTGTACAAAAGCCTAACAGATTCCTTAAATTACCCCTTTTCCAGGGAATTTGGCCTCTCAAACTTTCACAAGTACCCTGGGAAATCACTGCAGGGATCGCATTCGCAGCATTTGCCATCCCAGAGGTAATGGGGTACACTAAAATTGCAGGCATGCCTTTAGTTACTGGAATATACACAATCCTGCTGCCGATGTTAGCCTTTGCTATTTTTGGTTCATCCCGTCATCTCGCCGTTGGAGCTGATTCAGCAACCGCAGCTATTATAGCAGGTGTATTAGTGACGATAGCTACTCCCGAATCACCTAAATATGTTGCATACGCTGGTATTATCGCCCTGCTCGCAGCAGCTTTGCTTCTCCTTGGAGGCCTACTTAAACTTGGTTTTCTCGCTGATTTTCTATCTCATACAATTCTAATAGGATTTCTCACAGGTATAGGCATCCATATTTCAATCTCAGAGCTTAGTGAGATTCTCGGGATTCCCCACGCTATATATGCAACACCCATGCAAATCACATATTTATTCAAATATCTGTATCTTATAAATATTCCCACACTACTTGTCTCTTTATTTGTCATCTTGATGATTACTTTTAGTGGAAGGGTCTACAGCAAAGTTCCAGGTGCACTGTTAGCAATGATTGGTGCAATTACGGCAAGCTGGCTATTAGATTTTCCTTCCTACGGGATCACCATACTTGGCACAGTACCAGGAGGTTTACCACATCTTTCTTTTCCTCAAGTTCCTTTATCCGATATCCCGAAGATCTTTAATACATCAGTAGTTTGTTTTATTGTCATCCTTGCTCAGAGTGCTGCGACATCCCGAGCTTATGCCATGAAATTTTCCGATACTTACAATGAAAATTTAGATCTCATCGGATTGAGCCTTGCTAATTTAGCAGCCGGTATATCAGGTACTTTTGTGGTCAATGGCAGTCCAACTAAGACAGAAATGATTAAAAGTTCAGGAGGATGTACCCAACTTACACAGCTTACAACAGTCTTCATTGTCCTGGTAGTTTTGACTTTTCTCACTAAGCCATTAGCCTATTTACCCACATGCGTACTTTCATCAGTGGTATTCCTCATCGGTTTGCATCTTATCGATTTCGGAGGGCTGATTGCTCTCCACAGGCAACGGCCTGTAGAATTCTACGTTGCCTTAATAACAGCTTTGACGGTTATATTTCTCGGAGTTGAACAAGGCATTGAGATAGCTATTGTGCTCTCGGTCATTGCTCACTTGCGTCACAGTTATCGACCGCTTAACTTACTGCTTGTTCCAAAAGCTGGAGGCATAATGAGAACGATTCCACTCGAGGAAAAGCAGCAAGCTGTTGAAGGTTTGCTTATATATCGTTTTGGCTCAAATCTCTACTTTGCTAATGAAAATCTCTTCACAGAAGAAATAGTGGAACTTGTAAAAAATATTAATTCTCTTAAATGGTTTTGCATTTCTGCCTCAAATATCGGCGACGTGGATTTTACCTCAGCAGAAACACTCAAAAAGGTGTATGATTACCTGAAAAAACGAGATATTACTTTAGTACTAAGCGATGTAGTTCCACCTGTGATGAATGAGCTAGATAGAGATGGCATAATAAAAATGATTGGCAGAGATCATATCTTTGAGTCAGTCCAGGATGTTGTAGTAGCGTACAAGAGATGGATTGACAGTTAAAACCAAATCTAAGAGACTCATTTTTTCCAGCAGTTTTTTTAAGATGTACAAATTTCTTCTGATTTCTATTGAAGAGTTTGTTTTGATAGTGCTGACATATTTTGGAATATCCAATGTTAGTTTTTGAGATGAAAATCAAGTGATGGTGATCTATATCACGCTCAACATTCAGAACTTCTACGTCAAAAATTTTATTTATATCATTAATTTTAAATTTTAGTAAATCCACAATTTTTGACCATAAAGAGCTCTTCTTCTGTACTTCACACATTGCACAAAACTGGAGTGGATCAAATATATCTACTGGATCTGTGGACCCTGGTCATACTTTATAAATTAGATATTAAATAAGTAACTATAATTAGATATATATTTTCTATAGTAAAAAGAGTGGGAGATTGAAGGCTTTCAAACAATATCTACCACAGTGATGATTTCGATGAAGGGATTTTTCTGCTTTAGAACTAAAACTCACATTCACATGCAGATCCATGAACGAATATCACTGGGACAACCACCAATAAATATAGCAAACCTGCACCTAATAAATCTTTGACTCTTATATTCATGAAAATTTACCACCTGTTAATTCAATGCCTATTTTAAATATCGATCTTCAATCATTAAGTGACTAGTGTCTTCAAGATTAAGCTCCACGTGGAGAAAATGCATTGATTTCAATACAGAACATATTATTTTGCTAAGATCCTTCAGCTGTATTTCGTAATCAGTATGTCCTCAATCGAAGAGTTGCAGGTTCTTACGAGTTAATACCTTTCGATCCCATAAGATTATTTATGTATTAAAAAAGTTAAGATACTTAGATTTAGAAATCCTATGCGAATAAACTTGTAACTTTATGAAATAAATAATTATTAGAATAGGACTAGATAGATTTATTTTGTGCTCACATATAATATCTAATTAGAATTATAAATATTAGTATAATTTTATTAAGTCGTTATCAATTTATTGACTGTATTTATACCACAAAAAATGAATTCTATTGTCTTTATCGTACTCGGATATAATACCGTGGTAGGTACATTTGTCAGCAATACGGCTACTCCTATGTAAATACAATATATAAGTATGCTTGTTAGAATGATTTTTTTGCTTATTTATTCAGGAATATATCTAATTTTCTAAGGATAAACTATAGGTAAAACTAATCTAAAGAGGAGAAAATGGAGCAGGCAAAAAGTTAGCACTCTTGAGATCATTAAAAAACTGAAACAAGAGAAAGCAATTAGACTATGGAAAACTCGAGAGAGGTATTTGAAAAAATATACACTATATGGTGATGATATTTCGCATCTTCTATCAGCTATGTTAGCAAAGAAGCAGCTGCGAATTGCATACGTAACCTGGATTGAAGTTGACGCTTACATCCACTGGGCTGAAGACCCAGTGGTTTTGCGCTTTGTCCAATAAATTGTTTTTCCAACCTTTGAAAGGGTCTGTATATGCGCTATATAATTTCAGTAAATTTTTATAATGAAGCTGGAAAGAACAGTATACTCAAAATTATTTTATACTATCACGTTTTTCCCTTTCGACACAGCGTCTTCATTTACTCTCACTTCTTTTGTCATATTCCCATACCTCACTAAATACGGACCTGAAGGCTTCGTATCGAACTGAGTTTCTCCTGGAATCGGACCATCTGTTGAATAGGGAACTATAAATTCATAATTACCGCTAGAATCCGAAGTTTTTGACTGCGAGTATTCAAATGTCCTATTCTGACCTGTAAGAATCGTCGTGCTTATTTTTATCGTCTCATTAGGGGAAGCCGTTCCTGTTACTTTTGCACCGTTAACGTATTCGAAAATCTTAACATAACCTGTGTCTATTGCTGGAATATCGCCCTCAAAGAGTAAATTGTAGATTTGTTTGTACATGACTTCATGAGTCTGATCTGCCCGTGTTTCATGAACCATACGATACTGCTTCAGACCGTTTCCATCAAAAATATGCAGCCTAGCTTCCATCGAATTGTAGTAGCGATCAGAAGGGAGGTAGGTAGATCCGTTTCCTATCATATAAGGCACAAAGTAATCTTTTGTATCAAGTGTCCACTCGGGCATTGCCATAAATATATCTGTAGCCATAATTGCATCAGACATAATGTAACGAGCTCCGACTTTGTCTGGTCTTGGATCTATAGCTTTAAGCACCGCACTTGCTTCTTCTTCTGATGGAGCTGTGAAAAATGTTGCAGATCCCGGTTCGTTTTTTTCGTTAATACTGTGTCTGCGCCCACCAATTCCTTGTTGGAAGGGATTAGCATTAGGCATCCTGTGTCCCATGACTTCGATATAGTGACCATAGTCCCACCAAGACATTACACCATACGCAGTACTTGGATACTGGAAAAGTTTTCCATTTTTCGGGGCTTCATAGATGGCATTGAAGTCCAACCCAGTATCTGGAGTGTTTAAACGAAGCCATGTGCACGCTTCTAACCACTCTGAGTTAGGGTTATCTAAGCCACCGGTATATTGCATTGCTAATCCATATGTAGGATAAATTAGAAAAACTACTATCGCAAGGACCGCAGCTAAATGCTCTAATCTGAAAAACTTAAAGAAACTCTTGATAGCTGAAGTAGATTTTACGCTGGCTTTGAACTTCTCATCAAATTCATCCCATTTCACTTTTTCAAGCAGCAGGCTCCCAACATAGGCACCAAGAATCGAAACATTCACAGAATAGTAGTATGCAAAACGGTTCTGACCGTAGATTGCAAAGAAAATAAAAACACTCCAGACAAGAATCAACACTACTTCAGGCTTCGGCTTTCGGAACATATTTGCAGTTAATATAAATATCCCAAGAAGAGAAACAAAAAATCCTGGGGCAGTAAAATTTTGAAAAACTCCTGACAGATTGAAAGCTCCATGTAAGTAAAATATAGAAGCTGCCTCACCAATTGTCGCTGCCCCACCGTGATTAACTGAGAAAACAGCTGCAGGAGCAATCATGATAGTGGAATAAAGCGAAGGAGAAATAATACTTAGTGCTATCAACCCAAAGATGCCAATTCCAAATATTGCTAAAGGATAATAATAAGAATTTAAGCTCATATGTATTAACACTTTTTCAATAAGACTCAAGGCTACAAAACTGATCATCGCCCCCAGAGCAACGACAACAGGGTACCAAGAATAGTTATAAATATCAAATCCAATTTCAGGATGTACAGAGGGCAACAGGAGTACTACACTTAATGAAAATATGGTTATTCCTATAATTCCAAGATAGTCACTTGATTCTCTGCGTAAGTTGTTAAGAATATATTGGAATACAGCATAACCAACAGATATTAATGCGAATAGAGAAGCTCCAGTCCATGAAAGCTGATAGACTGAATACATAATTCCAGCCATAATAGAATACATCAAAGGTTCTTTCAGGACATTAAATTCTTTATTCAATACATGCTCAAAACTTATATTGTTTTTCTTTGCGGAAATCAATGCCAACATGAAATACATCATAAAAACGGTACTGAATAAAGATTCAGCCACATGACTATGTGTAAAGCCAATCATTGAACCGGCCAAAAATTGACCAGGAGCGATGGCAATTAAAATCGCTGCGATTACACCTGCTTTATGACCTCCAATATTTTTTCCTATGTAATAAACTGGAATTACTGTCAAAACTCCAAGAACTACAGGAAGGTATGCGCCAATAGTGTCAACTAGATGAGAATTTGGATGGCCCAAGCCCAAAAGAAGGGAAGGAATGGCTATCATCTGCTCGAAAAACGGACCGAAATGGATGTAACTACCGTAAGGATAAAAAGTCCATGGGGTATAAAACATTCTATGAGGGTAATTTTTAAGAAGAAAATCCAAGACACGCATGTGGTACCAGGCATCGTTAGTCGCGAATTTTACAACTCCATTTGGCAAAAACACGGTTTTTGAAGGGAGCGTTCTGATCCAAAAAGATACCAAACAGCTTATTACAACTACCAAAGTATAAGGCCAGCTAGATTTTATTTTAGCCTTAAATGATGAAACAGGATAATCTTGAGAATTCATAATGATTCCTTTTTAGGCATACTTTTTTGCAATCACGGTAAATTCACGAGTTATTTACACTTTAAAATATAGAACAAAAGCATTCAGTTGGTTCATTAAGTATTAAAATTTTATTTTGATTCATAAGCAGTTTCACGAATTTGCTGTAAATTCAAAGTGCAATTCTCACATACTTCATGTGATGAGATTATTTCAATGTGTGATTCCCTTTCTCACGACCTGTAGAGATTTATAATTTTACAGTAAAATCGGATACTACTGGTTTGTAAAGAAAGAAAATTCACTCCTTAGCAAGTTCGCAAAAATTGTATTTTTCTCAATAATATCAAAAGTTATTTTCAAGAACTCCTCCAGTTGACTCTGATGACATCGAATAACTATCAAGCGTAACGACTTTGTGAACTACCACTCAGCTGAAGACTAAGTGGCTTCTTGGTTCATTCCTTTCTCTTTAGAGAACAAGTCCCCAAACCCAATTCCCCGCGTTCCACAGGTGTCAGATTCCAATTAAATTTTGATCAATGAGAGAGAATTTTTTGATGTTAATTGCAGCGTTAATGTCCTTATCATGTTTTGTCTTGCAATCAGAACATTGCCATTCTATATCTTTCAGTGTTAGCTCAGTGTTGTGGTATCCACAAATATTACAGATCTTAGATGAAGGTCCAAATTTACCTATCATAAGAATGGTTTTTCCAGACCATACTGATTTATATTCTAATTTTGTGATAAAATTATCCCACATCGAATCACCTATAGCCCACGCTAAATTGTGATTCATAATTCTGCCTTTAATATTTAGAGCCTTAACAGCTATTGCTTGGTTCTCGCTAACGAGTCTAAAAGAGAGTTTGTGTTGAAAATCATTTATCCGGTTTATTATTTTCTCGTGAAGTACAGAAAGTTTTTGTTTGGCTTTTTCTCTGTTTTTAGAACCTTTTTGTTTTCTAATAACTCTTTTTTGTAGTATTTTAAGTCTCTTCAAAGAGATTTCCAACCACTTCGGATTTTCAACCTTTTCTCCAGTTGACATAACAGCAAAATCTCTTATTCCAAAATCTACACCAATAGTCGTAGATTCAGAAAATACTTGTTTAATTGGAAGTTCTTTTCCATCTTCCACTAAAATGCTTATGTAGTATTTTCCTGTACAAGACTTCGAAATTGTAGCGGTTTTTAATTTTCCTTCAAACGTTTTGTGAAGAACTGCTTTGATTTCTCCGATCTTAGGGAGTTTAACAGTATTGTTTTCAAAATTCACATTGTAGTACTGTGGAATCGGAAATGACTGAATCGGACTCTTCTTTGATTTGAATTTAGGAAAACCACTCTTTTCTCTAAAAAATCTAGTGAATGCAGATTCTACCTGTTTAGTCATACCCTGAAGTGATTGGGAATTGACTTCTTCTAACCACGGATTTTGCTTTTTTAGATTCGGAATTAGTTTATTTAAATCAAACCTAGAAATTGATTCCCCAATTTGCTCATATGTTTTTACTTTCTGATTAAGCGCCCAATTATAGACAAACCTACAACTACCAATATGTTGATTAAGTTGGTTAGATTGGTCAATTGTAGGATATAGCCTAAACTTGAATGCTTTCATCATAAAATACTTAATACTCTTTAACAATATATATACTTTATAGTAAATACAGAGCATGACCATAAGAATTATAGCAAATTTATGTTAATTTATCACATTCCCTTCGTGTGCAAGAAACCTATGCAAAAATCTGAGAACAAGATTGCAATCTAAGGGAAAGTTTGTCAGCTAAGAGGATGACAAAGCCTTTATCCGGAAAAGACAAGCATCTAATAACAGATCTGATTCATTGTATCTCCAAATTAATCGTAAAATTTGCAGTTGAAAACGGTGTTTCTGTAATAGGTTTAAAAAGAATTAACCGGAATAAGGGATAGAATTAACAAAAATTTAAGGGCAAAACAAAAATGTATCCAGTAGCTGGGCTTTTTACCAATTACAACAATTCATTGAATATAAAGCAAAAAGTTCTGGGATAATAACAAAGTATACGAATCCGAAGATACTTCCAATATTTGTGGTAGGTGTAACCATGTCTGGCAAAATAATAGAAATGGATTGAAATTCTTGTGTCGGACCTGCAGTTTTGGACTTAATTCCGATTTAAATAGAGCTAGAAGCATCGAACATAAAACGTGAGACTATATAGGTACATCGTAGATTTTCAGGATGCCTATTAACCCACCCATACAGATAATATAATATGATCTGAATTATCAGAGGCATCCATATCTTTTACTTCAGTGGCTGGTAGTTGACCAGACCTCTAATTTTCAAGAATCATTTATGAATTATTTATCCGAAGTTCCACAAATTCGCATAGCTGCACAAATTGTTTACCTACTTGCTACTATTATTCATTGAGAGTTAAATCAATTTTTGAGTTATTTTCATATCGAAAAAGCATATTGTATTCTTGCGTACATCTTTGGAAAATGGGAGCTATAAGCATATGATAAAATATAGCAGAGGTTCATCGAAATTTTCTATAGTAGATAAAATGTGCATTATGCTCGTTAAGTGAACCATCACTAGCTAAATACTGAGTTGTAGTTCATTCGCTATTAAGAACAGTGAATAGTTATATCTATCAAAAAAACTTTTCATCATTGATGCTTCTTTTTGGCCATATTGGAGTTACTTTGGGGGTATTTTTTGGACTTGGGATATTTATACCTCGGCTAAAAACTATTATAGATCCGAAATACTTGGCAGTTGGAGCCCTTTTGCCTGACCTAATAGACAAACCTTTAGGGATGGTTATTTTTGCTTCTACCATTACAACTGGACGCATGATAGGTCATACCCTGTTGTTCTGCCTTCTCATCTTCTTGGCAGGTTTATACTCATACGAAAAAAGAAAAGATATCAGAATCATATCTCTTAGCATCGGCTCTTTATTCCATCTTATAGAGGATCAATTGTGGAAAAGTCCTAAAATTTTATTTTGGCCTCTCCAAGGATTGAGTTTTCCAAAAGATACCATAGATTATGTTGGCCTAGAACAATTATCAATTTTGTTTAAAAAATCTTTTACACTAAACACTTCACACTCTTCTATTCTTGAAATTTTGGGGCTGGGGGTAATAGTTATTTTGACTTTACATTGGTTAATAAAAAATTGAGGCAAAATAAATTTTAACAGCTGATTGCCCTACAGCTGAAAACTAAGTGGCCTCTTGGTTCATTCCATTCTCTTTTGAGAACAAGTCCCCCACGTCCGTCCCCAGCATTACATAGGTGTCATATTCAAATTAAATTTTGATCAATGATAGATAATTTTTGATGTTAATTGCAGCATTAATG
>Ga0187867_10003976_pt1 | contig 11584 bp, 10 predicted proteins | sample June2016WEW_13_1_FD_132976 | JGI IMG/M metagenome (GOLD analysis project Ga0187867, IMG submission 132976) | Peatland microbial communities from SPRUCE experiment site at the Marcell Experimental Forest, Minnesota, USA - June2016WEW_13_10 | ecosystem: Environmental > Terrestrial > Soil >... | reverse complement strand
TCGCAGGATGAAGGCCTCCCGCCTTTGGTTTTTCATTCGCCGCCTCGGATCTCGCATGCGCCATCTCAGTTTGACACCACTAATCGCTCGTGCTTATCTTTGTGGAACGAATGGTACGCAGTTTCCCGCCATTCGATTCACCATTAAAGACAACCCGATATCACCTGATAACGACGGAGATTGACAATGGAAAATCTCAATGTGCACGAACTTAATATAACGGAACTCAGGAAGCAGAAAAGGCCTTTATGGATGAGCGACCTGGGCATTGATGATTACGCAGATATCCTGGGTGGTGGGGGCGACATATACTCGGATAGGCTGCCACCCGCTTTTGCCAGGTTTGAGGGGATGGAGTTAAGCGATGCAGAAGAAGAGGAACTCGGGCCCATAGTCTTGAAAAATCAGTAAGGGAGACAGTCCCCGGCGATCCAATCAGCCGGAAGGGCGGTCCTTTATCCCTTTTTGTAGCAGCAATGGTTTTAACGGAGCGATTTCCGACCGGATTTTTGAGTTGCCAACTCTTTGCGCCGGGTTTATATAAGTACATTTAACGAATGGATATTTGAAAGCGCAGGCTGTCCGGCCGGTTGACAACGGTCGTTTCCAAACGACCGTTGTTATCGACTCAGATGGCCTCTGTTTTTGTTGTTGCTGTCAATGAAAGTTATGCAGAGAGGGGAGATTGCTGATGGCTCGGGTAACCGTGGAGGATTGTCTCGCTAATGTGGACAGCCGTTTTACTCTGGTGCACCTCGCAGTCCGGCGCGTTCTGCAGTTGCGCCACGGGGCGTCGTCCACGCTGGAAAACGTCAAGGATAACAAGGAAGTCGTTATGGCGTTGCGGGAGATTGCGGCAGGTACGATAACTTCGGACAACATCCGCCAGATTGAAGAATCCAGGCCTCTTTCAGCCGAACCGGCGCCGCAAGAGGCGGACGTTTCGAGAGCGGAACTGCAGGAGATTCTTGCTGAAGTCACTGCCTACAGCGCTTCTATCGAATATGGAAGTTCGGATGGGTATATCGAAGAAGATCAGCCGCCGGAGAGTCCTCAGGCAGAATAGTCCGAATCTTCTGAATTTCAAGAGGGCTTCCCGATGCCCCGGGGATTCGTTTCGAAATGTTGTACCGGGCCAGTTCACCCTTGACAAAAATGGATATCGTGTTTACGGGTTTAATCGCCTGCCGGATACCTTATTCCCTGTACATAACCGTAAGGGCTTTAGGAGGAAGTCGGTCTAGATGGGGAAATTAGATTACTACGAGATTTTGGGAGTATCGCGGCAAGCGGGCGAAGAAGAGATCAAGAAATCTTACCGGCAGCTTGCGCTCAAGTTCCATCCCGACCGGAACCCGGGCGATAAGAAGTCTGAGGAAAAATTCAAGGAAGCCGCAGAGGCTTACGAGGTTTTGCACGATCCACAAAAGAGACGCCTCTATGATGCATACGGTCATGAAGGTTTGCGTGGGACGGGTTTCAGTGGGTTTAGCGGTTTTGAGGATATCTTCAGCTCGTTTGGAGACATTTTCCAGGATTTCTTCTCATTCGGCGGCTTCGGCGGTCAGACCCGCCAGCGAACAGCAGCCAGGCCGGGTGATGATCTGCTTGTTACTCTTAATCTTAGTTTTGAAGAAGCTATCTCCGGAACAGAAAAAGAAGTCGAAATAGACACCTTCATCGGGTGCTCTCGCTGCAGCGGCAGCGGGGCTGAACCCGGAACCAGGGAAACAACCTGCCCCGGTTGCCAGGGTTCTGGACAGGTGGTCCAATCACAGGGGTTTTTCCGCATCAGTACGAGTTGCGTCCGGTGCCAGGGCACCGGAAAGGTGCTGGTCTCTCCGTGCAAGCAATGCCAGGGCCAGGGACGAATCAGGCAAAGGAAACACGTCCAGGTAAAAGTGCCGGCGGGAGTTGATTCAGGAACACGGCTGAGGCTGAGGGGAGAAGGTGAAAGCGGCTATCGCAGCGGCGCCGGGGGAGACCTTTATGTAAGGATCGAAGTTACCCCGCATCCCCAAATCGAACGCGATGGCGACAATCTTTACTGCAAAATCTCCATCTCCTTTTTGCAGGCCATCCTCGGAGACACGGTCGAGATACCCACCCTGGATGGAGCAAAGTCCCTGCAAATTGCCCCCGGAACCCAGCCAGGGGCGGTAGTTCGCTTCACTGGCGAAGGGGTCCCGAAATTGAGGGGATACGGCCGAGGAGACCTTTTTATAGAGGTCGAAGTAAAAATACCAAAACTCATTACACCCCGCCAGGAAGAATTGTTGAAGGAGTTCATTGAGTTGGAAAGAGAGAAAGACCGGAGCAAGGGTAAGAAGTGGCCTTGGAACCGGCACAAAGAGCCCGATAAAGACTCGGCATCGGGCAGCACGGGTTAAGGAGTTCGAGCGTGACACCTGCCGCCGCTCCAAGGCAGTTTGAAGAATTCAGGGCCTCAGCCCTTTATTGTCCGAGGTGCAAGAGAGCTATGCCGGTTCACAGCCGGCTTTTACTCGTTCTCCCGGACGGCGAGTTGCACGAGTATTTATGCCAGGCATGCACAGCCTCCCTTGGAACCCGAACCGTCCGGGACGCTCGACAAGACAGGATTATCGTCCCGTGAGTCATTGATACCGTACCAAACTCCGCTCATAGAACCACCCATAAGCACGATGGGGATCAATCTGGAGCCATGCCTTCAAGAGCGCAGCGTGGCCGATAGACACGAATTTTATCCCGGGCGGCGCCGGGTTCCGGAGTTAGCCAATTACCGTCAACGTTGCAGCTATATAAAGTTTATCTTTTTAGGAGCTGGTATGATCGAAGCCGAAGGACTGACAAAATTCTATGGTCCTATTGGGGCCTTGAGGAATGTTTCGTTTCAAATCGAAAAAGGTGAAGTGGTCGGCTTCCTTGGGCCCAATGGGGCCGGGAAATCGACCACCCTTCGCATTCTGACCTGCTATATGCCTCCATCATCGGGGATGGCCAGGGTAGAGGGCCTCGATGTTATCGAGAACTCTCTGCAGATCAGACAAAAAATCGGCTATCTGCCTGAAAGCGTTCCGCTTTACAACGACCTTACGGTGAGACGGTTTCTTCGGTTCGCGGCTGGCTCCAAAGGAGTTGAGGCAAAAAGAATCAACGCAGAACTCAGCCGTGTCACCTCTGAGTGTGGACTCGAAAAGAATGCTCACAGGATTATCCGTAATCTCTCGAAGGGTTTCCGCCAGCGGGTCGGGCTAGCTCAGGCGCTTTTGAACGATCCGTCCGTGCTGATTCTGGACGAACCCACAATCGGCCTGGATCCGGCACACATAATCGAAATAAGGCGCCTTATACAAGATTTGCGCGAAGACCGAACCATCCTTCTGAGCAGCCACATTCTGCCCGAGGTAGCCCAGCTTTGCCAGCGGGTGATCATAATCAACAAAGGGGAGATTGTGGCTACCGACAGTCCAGCCAACCTTACCAGCCAGCTTCAGAAAACGATAAAGATCGTTCTGGAACTGAGCGGCCCGGTCCAGGAGTTTGCGCAGGCAATTGAAAACATGACCGGAGTGCAGAAAGTCTCGCTGGTGAGCAATGGAACAAGCAAGTTTGTGATAGAGACCGACCCGTCCTCTGACATTCGCCCGGAGATTGCGGCCATGGCGGTGCAGAAGGGGTGTGGCCTGCTTGAGTTGAAAAAGATGCAACTTAGCCTTGAGGATATATTCATGCAGCTTGTAACTGAAGAACCTGCCGAGGAGGGAGCCGAATCATGAAAGGTTTTTGGCCCGTTTTTAGAAAAGAGCTTTACGCCGTTTTCATGTCCCCCATTTTTTACGTGGTGGGCTTCATTTTCCTCCTGGTTTCGGGGGTTTTTTTCAACTTCATTTTGTCGCAGGTAATTCTGGTCAGCTATCAGGTGGCCCAGCACCCCGAGTTCGGCAGAGAGATCAGCATGATTGAGTTATTTTTACGCTCTTTCTTGTGGAACATCAGCATCGTTACACTCTTTATCGCTCCTCTTTCAACAATGAGGCTCTACGCGGAAGAACGAAAAACCGGTACAATTGAACTGCTGTTCACCTGGCCCGTGACGGATGCAGCGGCCCTGATCGCTAAGTTTGCCGCATGTTTGACAACGTTTGCCGTCTTGATCGCAGCAACTCTTCCGGGCGTTATCGCAGTAGCGCTGGTTGCAACACCTGCCTGGAAGCTGATTTTTTGCGGATACGCAGGGCTGTTCATGATGGGATGCGCTTTTCTGTCTGTGGGCACATTCGCCTCCACCCTCACTCGCAACCAGATCATCTCGGCCATTATTACATTCGGTGTCCTGCTCGTACTCTGGTTCATAGGCGAAGCAAAGTCATGGGCCGGCCCGGCGCTGGGAAGCGTTCTGGAATACGTGTCGATTTCGAAACATTTCGAGGGACTGTCCAAAGGCTTGATCGATTCCAGAGACATTCTCTTCTTCTTTGTTTTTTCGGTCTTTTTTCTTTTCCTTACGCTTAGACAGATGAGTTCTTTCCGCTGGAGAGGTTAACCATGAATAAATGGGCTTACGGTACAAATACCATAGTTTCGACCGTTATTTTTCTTGCCATCCTGGTTCTGCTGGTTCTTATCGCCGAACGAAAACCTTTGCGGGTGGACTTCACCCAAACTCGATCTTTCAGCCTCTCCGCACAGACCCGCAATATCCTCAACGAAATAGACAAGCCCGTAGCGGTAAAAGTCTTCATTTCGGCCAGCGGTCCCGGCGCTCAAAACAAGGATAAGATAAAGGAGCTTCTGGATACCTACTGCTACTACAGCAAGAACATCAAATACGAGTTCGTCGACCCTGACAGCCAGCCGGAAATAGCAAGCCGTTACGAAGTGAAGACTTACGGGACTATTGTCCTCGAAGGATATGATAAAAAACAGGTCGTTCAGACAGCCGATGAAGACAACGTCACAAATGCGCTCCTGAAACTTACCCGCAAAGAGCAAAAGAAGATCTACTTCCTCGAGGGCCATGGCGAGCGTTCTCTTTCCTCTGATGAGCGAGACAGCTTTTCCAACGCCAAATCCGCCCTGGAAAAAAACCAATATATGGTTACCGAATTCAACTTGCTTCGGCAGGCAGATGTTCCTGCGGACGCCGCAGCGGTCATAATCGCCGGACCTCAAAAGCAAATTCCCGAACGGGAACAGGGGGTAATCAAAAATTACCTGGCCCGGGGCGGTAAAGTCATGCTGATGATCGATCCGCTCACCGAAACCGGCTTGAAAGATTTTCTTAAGGGCTACGGGATTGAAATCAGCGAGGACGTGGTAATCGACCACCTCAGCCGTTTATTCGGTGCAAGCGAGCGCGTGCCCGTCGTAATGGAATATGGGCCGCACAAAATTACCGACAATTTCGCCCAGCCTACTTTCTACCCGGACGCAAGGTCCGTGGTTCCATCGGCGAAGCCGCCCGCCGGAATCGAAGTACAGGTGCTTGCATCAACTTCCCCCAACGCATGGGCGGAGCGGAACCTGGAAGCTCTAAAAGAGGGCAAGGCTACATTCGATCAAGACAAGGACTTGGCCGGTCCGGTCCCCCTGGTGGTGATCGCCACCGCTTCAGGACAGAAGGAACCGGCTGACGCCGGGCAAAAAGATGAGAACAGTCCCCGGGGAAAAGACGGCGCACTTGTCGTTGCAGGCAACTCCCTCTTTGCCTCAAACTCCTACTTTAATCAGTATGGAAATGGGGACTTTTTTCTTAACACGATAAGCTTTCTTGCCGACGAAGCAAACCTGATCACGGTCGAAAGGCCAAATACCTACAAACCCTTGCTGCTTACCAGGGCTGAGGCGACAACCATCTTCTGGCTCGTTCTTGTAATAGTTCCGCTTTCGGTCCTGATTGCGGGACTCGCTGTCTATAGGGTCAGGAGGTCCCAGAGATGAAATGGCGCTCTACCGCTATATACTTCCTGGTCCTGCTGCTGGTTGGCGCCGTTTATGTGGTGTTGGACAGCAAACAAAAGGAAGCCGAACGGCTGGAAAAGCAATCCAAACTCGTTTTTGCTTTCGATGCCGGGCCGGTTAATGAAATTGAAATCAGGTCGGGGGAGGCCGGTGCAATTCACCTTGTAAGAGAGAAGAACTGGCGAATTACCCGGCCTGTGGCCACAGACGTCGACACGACGGCATTCGCCGGCTTTTTTTCGGCGCTCCGCGACATCGAGCGGGAGCGCAAAATTGAGAAGCCCTCCGATAATCTGGTTGAATTCGGGCTTGATAAGCCCTCTCTTGTGATCCGGTTTCTGTCAGGCACACAATGGCTCGAACTGCAGGTGGGACGAAAAAACCCTTCTGAAACCTCACGATACGCGAAGATCGGGGAAAACGCGGATGTCTTCATGATATCCAGTGCAACTTATGAGGCTTTGAACCCCAGCCTGAAAAATCTCCGCAGGAAGGAACTCTTCGGATGGCAGACCGACCAGGTTCGCGCTGTGGATGTGAAATGGCGGAGCGGAGATGGATTCAGTCTTGAAGAGCAGGATGGGACAAAGCAGTGGAAATCTACCGCCCAGCCCGACCTCGAAATCAAAGCCATGAAGGTCCAAACCCTGCTTGATGAACTTCATTGGCTGAGGGCTGTGGATTTCGCTGAAAAAGATGCCATGCCGTCCTCAGCCGAAGTCGAGATCAGGCTGCATCTCAAAGATGGGCAAACATCCGAATTGAAGATCGCAGATGCCGACCAGGCAAAAAAACAGGCAATTGCCTCCAGCTCCGAAATCGAAGGCCCGGTGTTGGTTGCCTCCCAAATCCTCGAGTCGATCCCGCAATCCGTGGTCTCGCTAGCCGACCGTTCCGTTATCGCTGCGGAAGCTGCGGACATAAAGGAGATCACATGGAAAACCGAGAATGGGGGCGCAGACCTCGTCCGGATCGATGAGAACAGTTGGGGGACAAAGGAAGGCTCCGCTGCTCCCAAGCCGGTTGAAAAGCCTTCGACGGTCAGAAGCTTCCTGGCCTACGTGGTAAATGTCGAATACATCGAGACCGTGGAACCAGGCTCCAACCAGCCGGAAGGGGCGCCCAATTCGGTTCAATTCGTGGATGCCCTTGGAAAAAAGAGCTCGCTTACATGGGGCGCACTTGCCACCGAAAATGCAGACCCTGTAACTGTATGGATGCAAAAAGACGCTGCGACTCGTGAGGTGAAGATCAAACACGAGGATGTCAAACGACTGAACGATTTACTGGCCCAAATGAGCGCAAGCGCAAAGGGAAAGCAGGCAGCGAGCAGTGAGTAGTGAATAGTGAGTAGTGAATAGTGAGTAGTGAGTAGTGAGTAGTGAGCAGTGAACGGTAGGAGCATCAAGATTAGAAGGCTTTAACTATTCATTGATCACTATTCGCTCTTCAGGGGGGAGTCTTATGACGGTCCTAACCCTCGAAAATCTGGTCGCTCAGCAAAAGAACCTTCAAAATGTTCTCGATAACATGATGGAGGGCATTATTGCCCATGACCTCAATCGGCGAATCCTGTTCTTTAACCGGGCGGCCGAAAAGATTACCGGGCATTCGCGCGAAAATGTGCTCGGAAGGGATTGCCACCTGGTATTCGGATCTCCTTTCTGCGGGAACAAATGTTCATTTTGCAGCCAGCCCCCCGGGTCGTTGGAGCACCACACCTATACCATAAATGCCGCCACCCGGTCGGGCGATACGCGCCAGATCGAAATGTCGGTGACAGGCATGTACGATGAGGAGGGCGCCTTTGTCGGCGTTCTTGCCGCTTTCCGCGATCTGACGGAGATGATCAACCTCCAGCTCCGCCTCGGTGAGCTTACGAGTTTTTCGGGAATTGTCGGCAGGGACCGGAGGATGCTCGATGTATACGAGCAGATCAGAAATCTTGCTGCGGCCGATTATCCCGTACACATAACCGGCGATACCGGGACCGGCAAAGAGTTGGTGGCCGCCGCCATCCACAACGAAAGTCCGAGGGCGGGCGGGCCTTTCGTGCCGGTAAACTGCGGAGCCCTCCCGGAAGGGCTGCTGGAGAGCGAGCTTTTCGGCCATGTGAAAGGCGCATTTTCAGGTGCGATTCGGGACAAGAAAGGCCGATTCGAGCTGGCTGATGGAGGCACCCTTTTCCTTGATGAGGTTTCAGAGCTCCCCAGGCACATGCAGGTGAAGCTCCTGCGTGTACTCCAGGAGGGGAGCTTCGAGCGGGTTGGCGCCGAGAAGACCGTTTCCGTAGACGTACGCATAATCAGCGCGACCAACAAGAACCTCAGGCGGGAGATGGAACGGCATAATTTCCGCGAAGACCTCTATTACCGCCTGAGCGTTGTCCCAATCCGCATCCCACCCCTTCGCGAGCGCAGAAACGACATACCTCTCCTTGCCTCCCATTTCCTTAAGCAGACCCCTGAACATGGCCGGAAGGCCGCCCGGCTTTCCGAAGAGGCCCTGTCGCTTATGATGGATTATGGTTGGCCTGGCAACGTGCGCGAATTGCAAAACGCAATCCACTTCGCCCTGGTCAAATCACGAGGGCGCACCATCGAAACCGAACACCTTCCACTCGAAATCCGTCAGATGACCTGCACGACTTTGAAGCCAGGGCCGAAGCCACGGCTCACTCCCGAAGCCGTAGCATCAGCCGTCGAGAAGGCCGGAGGAAACAGGTCCAAGGCTGCAAAGCTGCTCGGAGTGGGCCGCGCCACTCTTTACCGGTTCCTCGAAAAGGCAGCCGTTAACCGCACTTTGGGTTTAAGAGATTAGGCATTTAGGGATTTAGGGATTTAGGAACTGTAAAACGAGAAGCGAGAAAAGGAGTGAGTGGGGAGCTTCTTGCTTCCCGCTTCCCGCTCCCCGCTCCACCCAGGTAGTGGGTCATTTTGATTTTTAATCCCTCTTGACAGCTTGACCGGTCATGCTAAAATCGGAGCATGAAAAAATCAAAGACCCCAAGAGACTTGAACGAACTCGCCGCCTTTATTGTGGATCAAGCCACATCAGAAGGCAAGCCACAAGAACCAGAAGAACGACAAAAAAATCCTGCCGCCGTGGAGCTTGGACGCCTGGGTGGAAAGAAGGGCGGCAAAGCCAGGGCCGACAAACTTACTTCAGAACAAAAGAAAGAGATTGCCCGGAAAGCAGCAAGGGCCAGATGGGGCAAAACTTCATAATCCCTTCCCGTTGTCATCCCTCAAGGCAAAAGGCAGGAGCATAGTCTCGTTGTATGCCGGGTGAACAAAGTCGAGCTTATGTTTAAAGTCTGGCCACTTCCGGCTCAACTTCATTATCGTAATTACTGAGATAACCAAATCTTTTAACTTGGGATGGCCGAAATCGGGAGTAAGTCTTTGGTGCAATTTGTGTTTTGGACGCCCATTTTCATATTTTTCGACTTTCTTTTTCAATTCCTTCCAAACTCCAGGTGCCAACCTTCGGTAGATGATGTCATTTGTTAAATGACCGAAGTATTGCGGTCGCCTTACGGTCGCCGGAGGATACTTTAAGCCCCTGAGTCTGAATATGTGTTCATAAAATTCCGAAGGGAACGCTTTCATCCAAGGTTGGAGTTCTTTGGCAACAAAGGCCTCGAATATTCTTACGAGTTCATCCCGTGCACGATCTTTTTGGTATCCCGTTGCTTCATCTATCAAGGCTATGATGCCCACATGGGCTAGACCGCGCATCAATATATCTGCCGCCAAGACGATATGGGCATATTGTCTTGGGACTTCCCCGGTTTCACGCAAGCACTCATCTCTGAATTTGAGATAAACCTCTGCCACCTTCGGAAGCAAAGTCGCATCGTAGCCCACTCCCTTTTTGCCCTCTTTTGTCTTGTAAAAGATCGGTCTGGTCGACGATGCTAAATCATCAGGAATAAAGGGGTTTAACGCATTGGCCTGCAAAAAAAACGGTAGTTCGTCGACAGTGCTAAGAACGCCAGTTCCCGCCTTCGGTGAACGAGATCGTCCGAGCGCTCTCAAGAAAGTCGCCTGAGTGATAATCCGCCGACCATCCAGTAGATTGGCGCAAGATAATATCGCATCTCCAACAGGAAACTCCCCTTCATGTGAAGCTACGGGCAAATCCCCCACCCATCGTGCTCCAGCCGCCTTTCTCGCAATGGCCTTGCGTTCTTCGGAAGTCAAAGACGCAGCCCTTGCCTTACCCCCAACAGCCTTCCCAGAAATTAATTCATTTTCCATTTATCACCTCGCAGTAGTGGTTTTATGCTTGCATTTTGCCATTATGCAAGCATATTATATGTCCGTGCTTGCAATGTTACAAGGAAAAAATGAAAGCGGCATCGGATTTTTCGGGACATTGCTTAACCGCTCAAGTATAAAGGTCATTATGGAAGGGACACTTGAGCGGAAGGGAAGCCCATGAACAGACTGAGCCTTGAAAAGAGAACACAGATTCTAAAGTGCCTAGTTGAAGGCAATTCGATCCGGGCAACCGCACGCATCTGCGACGTGGTCAAGAACACGGTTATGAAGCTGCTCGTTGAAGTGGGTGGGGCCTGCATGGAATACCATGATAAGCATGTCAGAGGCCTTTCCTGCAAGCGCATCCAGTGCGATGAAATTTGGGCGTTTTGTCACTGCAAAGAGAAGAATGTACCCCGCGATAAAGTAGGGCTTTGGGGATACGGCGATGTTTACACATGGACTGGTCTATGCGCGGATTCAAAACTCATGGTTTCATGGATGGTCGGCAAAAGAGACGCGATTTGGGCGAAGCGATTTATAAACGACTTGGCAGAACGGTTAACGAACCGGGTTCAACTCACCACGGACGGACACAAGGCTTACCTGCTTGCAGTAGAAGGTGAATTTGGAATCGACATTGATTATGCAATGTTGGTGAAAGTTTACGGGGAAGGTGCTGAGCAAAACGAAAAGCGATACAGTCCCGCAAAATACGTTAGCAGTACAAAGGAGGTTATCGCCGGCAATCCCGATCCCCGACATATCTCCACTTCGTATGTCGAGCGAAACAACCTCACGATGCGGATGGGATGCGCCGATTTACTCGCCTGACTAACGGTTTTTCCAAAAAGGTAGACAACTTAGCTTATGCCGTGTCCCTGCATTTTATGTATTACAATTTTGTTCGGATTCACCAAAGTTTGCGGGTTACTCCCGCGATGGAAGCCGGAATCACGGATCGGCTTTGGACTGTTGAGGATATTGCGAAATTAGCGGAATGATGTAAATGCTATTTTATTTGTTCGGCCAAAGCCCTGAGGCGTTCGATAACTAACTCAATTTGCCCTGGTAATATCAATTCCTGTGGTTCTCCTCGTCCACCGAAGAACCGATTATGGGTTTCTTGAATCCTGTTTTCCTGTTTTATAAAATCATCCAAGTATTGATCCCTGAGATGCAGTTGGGAAAACTCCTTTGTAAGATCAACCACTCGCGCATAAAATAACCACCGGAAATGTCCAGAATTATTTCTAGTAGGTCGATTCCTAAATAACATAGCAATAAGTCATGCTACTGAAATGGTATCAAGTCCGTATTTCCATCGAAAAATAACGGGTGACTCGTTGATCTCATCTAACCATTTGAGGATTCTC
>Ga0187867_10003973_pt1 | contig 11592 bp, 10 predicted proteins | sample June2016WEW_13_1_FD_132976 | JGI IMG/M metagenome (GOLD analysis project Ga0187867, IMG submission 132976) | Peatland microbial communities from SPRUCE experiment site at the Marcell Experimental Forest, Minnesota, USA - June2016WEW_13_10 | ecosystem: Environmental > Terrestrial > Soil >... | reverse complement strand
GAAGCCGAGCAGGAAAATATTTCATTTGGAAGGCGGAACCCAGGGGACGGACAGGCCAATTCTCGAAGTTGGGGTGACCAAATCCAGGGACTCGCGTGGTCCCGGCTATGAGGGCGTATCGATCAGGGGCAGTTCGGTGCTGCCGGGACAGCCGCAGCAGTGGGGCAGCAGATCTGACATAATGTGGGCGCCTCCCGCCCGCAGCATCAAGCTATCGGATGGCGACCTGTCGGTTGCCGCAGAGCTGCGGGAGCGGTTTGGGGACAGAGTGCGCCAGGAACCTCATACATCGGATATGCTTACCTTCCAGGTTGACCGGGAGAGCGTAAAGGAGGTCCTGCGTTTCCTGAAACACGAATCGAAACCGAAATACAAACGGCTCGACGACCTCACCGCAATCGACGAATCCGCCAGAAGAGACCGAATCTGGAACAAAAGTTTTGCCGAGGCGATTACTGACGCAGGGGCCGCCGAGTCCTACTCACAGAAAGTGAAGCAGCCCTATCCCGATTTTACACTGGTCTATCAACTGCTCTCCTTCGACACGGCCAGCCGCGTGAGGATAAAATCCGGATTGAGCGGCGCATATCCGGCTGCCGGATCGCTCACCGATATCTGGCCTTCCGCCAACTGGTACGAGCGCGAAGTATTCGACATGTTCGGCATCCGCTTCGAGGGTCATCCCAACCTCAGGAGGATACTGATGCCCGAATGGTGGGAAGGCCATCCGCTAAGGAAAGACTACCCCGGCCGGGCAACGGAGATGCCTCCGTATACCTTTGCCGACGCCCGGATGCGCCAGCCTATGGATGCCTGGGAAGTTGCGGCCCTTGACAATAAAGCGCCCTCCGGAAAACGGGAGTTCCTCCTCAATATCGGGCCGCACCACGTGAGCACTCACGGCCTTTTGCGCTGTATTGCCGCTCTTGAGGGAGAAGAGATCAGGGAGCTTGACCTGGAGATCGGCTATCATCACCGTGCGGCTGAAAAACTGGGCGAGCGGCAGAGCTGGCATCAATATATCCCTTACACGGACCGCAATGATTACCTGGGGGGCAGTTGCAATGAGCTTTCATACGTAACGGCGGTGGAGACGCTTGCAGACATCCGGGTCCCGGAGCGGGCGCAGGCGATTCGTGTCATGCTGGCCGAGCTGTACCGGCTTAGTAATCATCTCGTTTTCTTTGGGACCTTCGCACAAGATGTGGGGGCAATGACGCCGAATTTTTATACTTTTGCCGAACGGGAGATGGTCCTCGACATAATCGAGCTTATCACCGGTGGAAGGCTGCATCCGGAATACTTAAGGATTGGAGGTGTGGCGGCCGATCTGCCCGAAGGCTGGAAGCAAGCTGTCGACGACCTTGTCGCAATATTCCCCCGCCGCCTCGCGGAGTACGAGAAGCTGCTCAGGAAGAACCCCATCTTTTTGGCCAGAACAAAAGGGATCGGGCGCATGTCCCTGGAAGAGGCGATGGACTGGGGGATCAGCGGGCCGAACCTGCGGGCCTGCGGTCTTCAGTGGGACCTGCGGAAGAAGTTTCCCTACTCGGGCTATGACAATTATGACTTCGAGGTCCCCACGGCGACTGAGGGCGACGGCTATGCGCGCTACCTGGTGAGGGTCGAGGAAATGCGCCAGAGCATCAGGATTATCGAGCAGGCCGCCGGGAACATGCCTTCCGGCCGCTATGTCACTGAGGACTACCGGTACGCGATACCAAAGCGAAGCGAGATGCTCAGGGACATCGAAACCCTTATCCATCATTTTATCAATGTGACAAGAGGCATGAAAATCCCCAGGGGGGAGGCCTATGGAGCCACGGAAGGCCCCAGGGGCGAGCATGGCTATTACGTGGTTAGCGACGGCCTCGGCTATGCGTACCGCATACGCGTACGGGGGCCGGGCTTCGCCAATGTACAGACACTGCCGATACTGGCGGCCGGAGAGAGCCTGGCGGACCTCATCTCGATCATCGGGTCCATAGACATTATTCTGCCGGACATTGACAGATAGTTTTTAGTTTTGAGTTTTTAGTTTTTAGTCAAAAATTCAAAACTTTGTTGGTTGTTAACTAATAACTTAACTCAAAACTAAAAACTCAAAACTAAGAACTCTAATATGCTGATTTGGATTGCGGGATTTCTTATCCTGGTCGTAAAGCTCACGATCGTGCTGTTTGTCGTGCTCTTTATTGCCGCCTACCTGGTGTGGGTGGAGCGCAAATTCCTCGCTCGGCTTCAGATTCGCTATGGACCCAACCGGGCGGGGACTTTCGGCCTGCTGCAGCCCCTGGCCGATATAGTCAAGATGATAGCCAAAGAGGATACCGTGCCCGATGGGGCGGACAGGGCGTTTTTTTTGATCGCTCCGGCAGTAGTGGCCGTCACTGCCTTTTTGATGTTCTCGGTGGTCCCGTTCGGTGAGGATATAACATTGTGGGAGCATAAAATCCCGCTCGTTGTGACCGATTTGAACATCGGCCTTCTTTTCGTTTTCGCCATGTCGTCTCTTGCTGTCTATGGAGTAGCGCTGGGCGGCTGGGCGTCGAACTCCAAGTACGGTCTTCTCGGCGGCATACGGGGTGCGGCCCAGATGATCAGCTACGAGCTTTCGCTGGGACTTTCGCTCATCCCCGTGGTGATGATGGCGCGCTCATTCAGTATGGTGGATATAGTCCAGTCGCAGCAAACATATCCATTTATCATTTTTCAACCGCTTGCTTTCCTCATTTTCGTCATAAGCGCCATGGCGGAGAGCAAGAGAACTCCCTTCGATCTGCCGGAGGCCGAAAGCGAACTGATAGCCGGTTACCACACTGAATACAGCGGCATGCGCTTCGGCCTCTTTTTCCTTGGCGAGTACATTAACATAATAGTCTTCGGAGGCATTCTGTCAGTCCTGTTCCTGGGCGGCTGGCGCGGGCCGTTTTTGCCTCCCTTCGTCTGGCTTTTTATAAAAATACTTCTGGTTGCCTTGTTCATGATCTGGGTGCGGGGCACGCTTCCACGGCTCAGGTACGATCAGTTGATGGTCCTGGGATGGAAGGTCCTCATCCCCCTGGCCCTTATAAATATCCTGGTTACGGGCGCGGTTGGAGCAGTTTTTAGTTTTTAGTTTTGAGTTTATAGTTTGAAAAACTCAAAACTCATAACCAACTCATGAGGTTGTTAGTGCAAGAACTCAAAACCAAGAACTCAAAACTAAAAACTCCCGAGGCCTGGGAAGCTGCAAAAGCGTTGTGTTCGGGTTTGGCGACAACATTTATTCATCTTTTCCGAAGACCGATAACCGAGCAGTATCCTGAATACAAGCGGCCCCTGCCCATCAGGGCGCGTGGAAGAATAATCCTGACGCTGGACCCGGATGGCGGGGAGCGCTGTGTCTCCTGCTATCTGTGTTCGGCGGTATGCCCCGTAAACTGCATTTCGATGGAGGGCGCTGAAAGGCCGGATGGACGGCGCTACGCGGCATGGTTTCGAATCAACTTCGCCCGCTGCATCCTCTGCGGGTTCTGCGAAGAGGCCTGCCCGACCTCCGCAATTCAACTCACTACAGATTACGAATTCTCGAAAAAAGACATCCTCTCTTTTGTTTACGAAAAGGAGGACCTCCTGGTTGATCATCAGGGAAAGGACAAGGACTACAACTTCTACAGGTACGCCGGTGTGGCCACCGATTATGGCGGCAAGGGCGAACACGTCGGCGAGAAAAAGCCGGTGGATATCAAAAGCAATATGCCTTAGCGGAAGACAGAAGACGGATGACGGATGACGGAAGACGGAAGGTGGAAGGCGGAAGGCGGAAATCCGATTTCTGTTCTCCGTCCTCCGTTCTCCGTCCTCCGTATGCGAGTGCTTCATGACGCTTTATGGATTTTTCTTTTATCTGATATCGGCGGTGGTTATCGGGGCTACTGCTATCGCGATCACTCGGAGAAACCTGGTGCATGCGGTGGTTTACCTGATAGTCTCTTATTTTGGGACCGCCATGCTTTTCTACCTTTTCGGGGCGCCTCTTCTGGCTGCCCTGGAGATTATCATTTACGCGGGCGCGATAATGGTGCTGTTCCTGTTCGTGGTCATGATGATCAGGGTAGAGTCGTACGAAGAGGTCATGTTTCCCCTGAGCCAGTGGCTCCCGGCGGCCATTTTTGGACTGATCTATATGGTTGCTGCCGTAGCGATGATAATTGAAACACCGGGTACGGAAATCTCTCTGCGCATGTTGACCGCCACACCAAGACAGTTCGCTCTGTATGTTTTCGAGCATCACTGGTTTTCAATAGAGGTCATCTCGCTTTTGCTTCTGCTCGCACTGGTCGGGGCGCTGCATCTCGGGACCCGCAAAGGCGCCGCCCAAGGTTTGAGCGCTCATGATGCAGACACTCGCCTTGAAGGCGGGCGCTCGGGCGGACCCGATCTCGACGCCCCGTGAGGCGGCCTCCGCCGCCGTTGAGGAAGAAATATGATCGTGCCCTTTGGTCATGTTCTACTGGTTGCCGGGATTTTATTCGCGCTGGGGGTATTTTGCGCTGTGGTCCGGCGGAACCTGATCATGATAGTGCTCGGAATCGAGATTATGCTGAACGCGGTGTCCATTGTTTTTGCCGGGGCTGCGTTGCGCTGGAACAACCTCGAGGGCCAGACATTCGTGCTCTTCATCCTGGCGGTAGCCGCAACCGAGGTCTCGGTCGGCCTGGCGATAATCGTTTACGCCTTCAGGCGGACAGGTTCATTCGATCCGAGCAAGTTTAACCTTCTGAGGTAGCAGGGAGCGAGAAGCGGGAAGCGAGGAGCAAAAACACAGATGTTTTTCCACTCAGTCCTCAGTCCTCAGTCCTCAGTCCTATTGCTGATTCCGGCGACGATGCTGCCGTTTGCAGCCTTCCTGCTGATATTTGTCTTCACGCGGAAATGCCCCCGGCTTTCCGCCTGGCTCTCGATCGGGTCGGTTGCGGTCTCCCTGGTATGTTCTTTTGTGCTGTTTGGGCTGAATCTTAAAATGACGGGGCCGATTCAGTATTCGGTGAGGCTGCTGGCTTCGAGCGGTTTGGATATTCCATTCGGCTTTTTACTCGATCCGCTAAACCTTCTGATGATAGTGGTCGTGTCTGCCGTCTGCTTTCTGGTGCAGGTCTATTCGCTGGGGTACATGGCAGGCGATCCCGGCTTTTCACGCTATTACTCGTTCATGTCGCTTTTCGCCTGGGCCATGTTGAACCTGACCCTGTCGCTTACCATACTCCAGCTTTATATCTTCTGGGAACTGGTCGGGCTTACGTCCTATCTGCTCATCGGCTTCTGGTACGAGAAGTTCAGCGCCACCCAGGCAGGCAAGAAGGCGTTCGTAATGACCCGCGCGGGAGATGCGGCCTTCTTTATCGGGTTCCTGCTTCTCTTTTTACATACGGGCAATCTAAGCATTACGGACCTGAACGGCCCTGCCGTATCGGCGGCCTTGCCGCCCCCGGTCCTTACCCTCTCGGCCCTCCTGATCTTTGGCGGAATAGTCGGCAAGAGTGCGCAGTTTCCGCTGCTTACCTGGCTGCCCGACGCAATGGAAGGCCCAACTCCAGTGAGCGCGCTGTTGCATTCCGCGACGATGGTTGCGGCCGGAGTGTATCTGTTCGCACGGCTTTTCCCCTTCTTGAGAATGTCGCCGGCGGCGATGGAGGTCTTTCTCGCAATCGGTACGATCAGCATGCTCCTGTCCTCAACTATGGCCATCGTCAGCCGGGACATAAAGAAAGTGTGGGCCTATTCCACCATCAGCCAGCTTGGGTTTATGATAATGGCGCTCGGCGCGGGAGGCTATTTTGCCGGGGTCTTTCATCTCACGGCGCACGCCGGATTCAAGTCGCTGCTCTTTCTTTGTTCCGGGGTCTTCATTCACCGGTACGGGACTAACGACGTCTATGAATTAGGCCGTCTTGGGTCCAGGCGGATGATAGTCCCAACCGTTACGATAATTCTGGCGGCGGCTGCGCTTTCCGGTTTTCCGCCTCTCTCCGGGTACTTCAGCAAGGAGGCTGTAGTGGCGTCTCTTGCCGAATTACCCAATCCCGCCTGGCTGCTGGCCGGTCTGGCAGGGGTTTTTCTTACGGCCTATTATTCGTTCCGGTTGATTTTTATCCTGGTGCTGCCGCGGGCTTTGGAACCGGGACCGCCGGCCGGACTTGACCCCACTCAAACCTCCGCCGGCGGGCCGAATTCCCCGATCCCGCATGCCGGCGTAGAAACCGGGCATGAATCTCACTACTGGGTTATGGCATGGCCGCTGCTCATTTTGACGGCTATTACGGTCATTTTGGGCTTTTTTCGAAATCCGTTGAAAGATTTTCTCCAGGCCGGGCTCATGGCCGGCGGCGCGGCTGAAGGGGGACCTTTCGCCTGGTCTCATGTGGCGGCGTTGGGTCTTGCAGTTGCCGGAGCGGTCCTGGCGTGGGTGGAATTCGGCCGGAGCGGCGCAAAGCAAATCGGTTTTGTAGAGAGGATCCCGCCTCTGTTCAGGTTGTTCTCCGAGCGATGGTACATCGATCATTTTTATGGGCTGCTCGTGAACCTGGTCATTGACAGGGGCATATCCTATCTCTGCTATCAGAATGACAACAAGGTAATTGACCGAGGTATCGATGAACTCGCTGAAGGAACGGTCGATGGCGGCCGGATAGTCGCCTTTTTGCAGTCGGGAATGATTCAGTACAGACTGTTGGTAATATTCGCGGTCATGGTCCTGCTTGCGATTTACTTTTTCTTCCCGGTAATCTGAGGAAAAATTTGCCGATGCACATAGACCCCGCCAGATTCCCTTGCCTTTCCGCCATTCTGGTAAGCTGCGCCGTCGGTATGCTGACAATTATGCTGATCCCGCAGGAGCGAAAGCGCCTCATGAAGCAGGTGAGCGTCTTTTTCTCCGGGATTACGCTCCTTTTGACCCTGTACGTTTTTTTTGCCTATGACAAGGGCCTGGGCGGTCTCCAGTTCGTGGAAAACGTTCAGTGGATTCCCTCTCTTGGCATCAGCTATTTCAATGGAGTTGACGGATTCAGCGTCCCCAATCTGCTGCTCACGGGCATCGTCTTCTTCACGGGCGTGCTCACGATGTGGGAACTGGAGACGAGGGTAAAAGAGTACTTTGCCCTCTACTTCCTGCTGGTAACCGGGGTGTTCGGGCTTTTCATGAGCATGGACCTCTTCTTTATATTCGTCTGGTACGACGTCTCCCTTTTCCCCATGTACCTGCTGATAGCGGTCTGGGGCACGACCCGAAAAGAATACGGGGCCATGAAGCTGACCCTGTATCTTCTGGCGGGGAGCGCCCTGATTCTGCCTGCCATCATTTTTCTCTGGGCAAAGTCGGGCCTTGACACGTTTTCCTTCGTTTCGCTGATGCAGCCGGGACTATTCACTCCACAAGCGCAAAAATTCGCCTTTCTGCTGCTGTTTTTGGGATTCGGGATCCTGGCGGGCGTCTGGCCTTTGCATACCTGGTCGCCGGTCGGACATGTGGCTGCTCCAACTGGAGTAAGCATGGTGCACGCCGGAGTCCTGATGAAAATCGGCGCTTTCGGGGTGCTTCGGGTGGCCATTATGCTCTGCCCCCTGGGGTGGGTTTACTGGGCGCAGCTCATGGCCGTGCTTGCCGCCACGGGAATAATCTACGGGGCGCTTGCCGGTTTGAGGCAAACCGATCTAAAGTACGTGATCGGATACTCCAGCGTGTCTCACATGGGGGTAGTGGGCCTGGGCCTGTCGACGGTCACAGTCGAAGGTTTGAACGGCGCGGTGTTCCAGATGTTTGCTCATGGCGTTATGACCGCCCTGCTTTTTTCTTCTGTCGGCTATATCTACGACCGGACCCATACGAAGCTTATCCCGGAACTTGGCGGCCTCAGCCGGATCATGCCGGTGGCCTCGGCGTTTTTCATAGTAGCCGCCTTCGCGGGTATGGGCGTTCCCGGACTGGCGAATTTCTGGGGTGAGCTTCTGGTCTTTGTGGCGGCTTTTAGAACTTATCCCGTGCTTGGCGTAATTGCCGTTTTGGCGCTGGTTGTGACCGCTCTTTTCATGCTGCGCGTCGTTCAGAAGACCTTTTACGGCCCTGAAAACGAGCGCTACGCTCGATTGCCGGATATGTCTCTGTCGCTGGGGATTCCCCGGATAATACTGGCTGCGGTCCTGCTGATCCTGGGACTTTACCCCTCTGTTCTTTTCGACGTCATCCGGACCGCATCGGTTCCTTTCATGAGTGGATTGCTAAGATGAACTGGATGGTTGCCGGCCCTGAAATATTCTATTTTGCCGCAGGCTTGTTTTTCCTGCTGCTCTCTTTTACGGCCGAACAGAATCCGGATGCGGCGGCTCGCCGCCGCGTGCATCTGACGGCTCTTTTGATTGCCTCTGTGGGAATACTGGTTTGCCTGGTTTCGGTCGGCATGGAGGGCCGTCTTTTCATCAGGGCGTACAGGGTGGATATTTTTTCGCAGGTCTTCAAGACGCTGATCTCGCTGGGGCTTTTTCTCATTATCTGCATATGCGGCGGCATAACCGATATCAGCGAACGCCGCCATCACGAGTTCTATTTCCTGCTCTTTACCTGCACACTGGCGCTGATGCTGCTGGTAAGCGCCGATCATTTGCTCTCCATCTACATTTCGCTCGAGGTCTCCAGCTACTCGCTTTACATCCTGGTTGCGCTGAGGAAAAACCAGAGTCTCGGGCTGGAAGCCGGAATAAAATATTTCCTCGTGGGGACCTTCGCCTCGGCAGTGATGCTTTTGGGAATGGCGCTTCTATATTCCACCTCCGGTACAACCTACCTTACCGATATGGCCGTGGTGCTGCCGGGGATAATCAACCGGCCGGGCGTAGTAATCGGTTTGCTGTTTACCCTTGGCGGGTTTTTCTTCAAACTGGCGATATTTCCTTTTCATTTCTGGGCGCCCGATACATACCAGGGGGCTTCGAACCAGGTCGCAGCCTACATCGCTACGGCCTCCAAAGTCGCCGCCATTGCCGTTATTCTGCGGGTGTTGGCCTTTGCGGGACAGGGCAGCGTTTACCTCGTTCACGCACTGGTGGTCCTGTCCGTTGTCTCGATGACCCTGGGGAACCTTGCGGCCATCGTGCAAAAAGACCTCAAGAGGCTGCTCGCGTTTTCGACGATAGCGCATTCCGGCTATGTGCTCCTCGGGATACTGGTTTTAAGTCCGGCGGGGTATTCAGGCGCCATATTCTATGCGCTTGCTCTGTTGGTAATGGAATTCACCGCCTTTATGGTGATTGTGGAACTTGCTTCCGACGGCCGCAACCTGCAGATAAAAGAACTGGCGGGGCTTCACCGGCGCTCCCCGATCCTTGCCCTGGCCCTTATGGTGTCGCTTTTCAGCCTCGCCGGCATTCCCCCGACAATAGGGTTTGCGGGAAAATTCCTCGTTTTTGTGGCGGCCATTCAAAAAGGTTATATAGCGCTGGTTATCATCGCAATGATAAACGTGGTTGTATCGCTCTATTATTACCTGCTGGTGATCAAGGCCGCCTACCTGCTCGAACCAGCCGAACCGCTTCCGCCCATCGGCGTGTCTTTGCCCAAGAAGCTGCTTGCGGGGGTATCGGCGGCAGTGATTGTGTCAGGCGGTTTTTTCCCCTACTGGCTGGTGCAACTCGCCCAGACCGCCGCTCGGGCCCTGGTGTGGAAAGGATGAACGGAAAAAGACTCTCCACCCTAGGAACCGGCTGCCAGGTAAAGCTCACTAACGAGGAGCTTCTGCTCGAAGAGCCTGGCACCACGTTACTCTTATGTCTTCGCGTCTCTCCCTGACCTGTCTATGATCAGGCTTCGCGTGAGATCCTGCGTAGCCATTAACTCCACGCTCCGCGAGGCGTTTGTAGTTTTCACGCGAAGCCGCGAAACAGACAATAAGTCAAATAAGTATAATTAAATCCATATTGCGTCGCGCGGACAGGCAGAAGGATGAATGCGTCAAGGCATCTCAATCGGAGAGCATTTTGATTATGTGTTTTGCGAGACGCTCGTTAATTTCTCGATGGCGGGGTATGGGTTGGCAAATATGGGTTACCGGGTTTTGATACCAATCGTGTCTGCTGCCATGCCGAATCAGAGTACAACCCCGCTCTTCAAGGGTTCTAACGAGGTCTTTTCTATTCATCAGACCGCCATGTCTTCATGAGTTCGCACGAGCGGAATCTGCTTGCTCTCCAGATCGCCGAGGATGTCTTTGAGGTTTTCTTTCAGCTCATCAAGGGATTGACCCTGGGTCATATAATCCGGGTACGCTTCGAGGTGGCCCACCCACATACCATCTATTTCTTGCCAGTAAACGATTTTGACCGTTTTCATTTCTTGTTCCCTCACTACTCATATCTATCCGCATTTTAATCGTCCGGTCAACGAATAAAAACAGAGAATACAAGAAATCGTACCGGCGCGGAGCGGTCCGTAACCGGCTTCACCTTTGGGTTTATCGCTTTGGGGAACTCAAGAGGGGCAGAATAAAAGAAGGGCAAAGCCAAAAAGGGCCTGCCCCTCGGAATCTCGACGCTCTCCCTGACCTGTCCATGACCAGAGGCGGCTCGGCTCGCTCCCCAGTGTTGCCCTATCCTCGGGGCGGGCAAAATAACTCTAGCACAGAAAGATTCCCATCGGATATACTGATTACTGAGAAAAGATAAAAGAGTCTGCCGAGATGGAAAATCAGATAGATATGACGAATCCAATAGCTGGAAACAGACTCCCCCTAAGACCCTATCATAACTAGAACACCTCGCTTTTATTACGTACAGTGTTGTAAATTGTCCCTATTCTGAAAACCGCCCCGCCCCACGCCTTACAGAGCGGGCCGACCTATCGCCGGTAACTGGACAAAAAGGCTTTTGTCGCCTGGCAGAAAACACCACCGAGACAGGGCGCGGCTTCGCGTGGTGTCCGGAGAGGCAAACATTGGACGAAATGATGGAAGACTGGGAAAAACTGGCCTTCGGAAAAAATATGTCTTTGAATGCATATTGAAAGGTGCTAAACTTCTTCAATGAGCTGGGTTGTTCTCTTTCATGAGGCGTTTGACGCCGAATTTTCAGCATTCCGGCGTGACGTGCAAACGGCGTTGCTCGCTAAGGCGCGGCTACTCGAATCTTTCGGGCCCCAGCTTGGGCGGCCTCATGTGGACATGCTGAAGGATTCTAAGCACGCTAACATGAAAGAGTTACGCTTTGACGCCGCTGACGGTGTGTGGCGAGCGGCATTTGCCTTCGATACTCACAGACAGGCCATCATTCTTGTTGCCCGTGACAAATCCGGCGGAAGTGAAAAACGGTTCTACCGCTCATTGATTGCAACGGCGGACAAGCGGTTTGACGAGCACCTGGCGCAGCAAGAGAAGGAGTCGTGACATGACGAGAACATTGAATGAGGTCATCAAAGGGCTTCCTCTCGATCAACAACAGGAGATCGAAGCACAAGCAACGCGCCTCATTGAAGAGGAAATGACGCTACGCGATTTGCGCAAAGCGCACGAGCTTACGCAAGAGCGTATGGCCGAGACGCTGCACATCTCACAAGACGGCGTTTCG
>Ga0187867_10003961_pt1 | contig 11611 bp, 7 predicted proteins | sample June2016WEW_13_1_FD_132976 | JGI IMG/M metagenome (GOLD analysis project Ga0187867, IMG submission 132976) | Peatland microbial communities from SPRUCE experiment site at the Marcell Experimental Forest, Minnesota, USA - June2016WEW_13_10 | ecosystem: Environmental > Terrestrial > Soil >... | reverse complement strand
AGGCGCAATCAATGAACAATATTGCACGTGATTCCCCAAGCGCCTTGATGAAAGAAATCGGATAATCTCCCCATAATAGAAGCTGCGGATTCTATGCGGAGGCTAATCATGTTGAACCTAAACAGAGCGTTATACTCAGTGATTGCGATTCTGCTTGCCGGTGTGGCGGCGCTGTTCTTTCTACCCCAATCCCGGATCGAGTCCGAAGCGTGCCAATATGCCCTCACCGGATTGAATCTTACCTTGGGCACTCAGCCGTACCTCCACATTCCGGGATTGTCGGACGCGGATTCTCAAAAGCTCATGGATTTGGGGCAGGCGATATCCAAAAGCATGAACTACCCCAAGGCCGAGGATAATACTGATTTGGCGTTCCTCGGAGTACCGGTATTGGCAGCGCTGGCAGCGCTGGAATTCCTGAGCGGCGCCCTCAGGCGGCAAAGTAATTCCTTGGGCGCTCGAGTCAGGCGGGATCTTCGAGACTGCGCCATCGTCGTGGTGGTGATTCTGTTCGTCATCTCCGGTGTGCGCGGTTTCAGCTTTGAACGAGCGATGGAAGAGCAGAATGCAAGCCTTAAAAACTCAATCGCACATGCGGAGAAACAAGCGGCCGAAAACGAGGCAGAATACACGCGGATGACTGGCCTCCCTATAAGCCCTATGCCGGGCGCATCGGAAATGAGAACGTTGATGGAGCGTCAGATCGCAAGGATTCACAAGACCGTATGGTTTGATCTGGCCTTTGCGCTGTCGGTTGCCGCCCTTGGCGCAGCGGTGTTTGTGCGATTTGGGCAGACGGTTGCGGCGCCATTGGCACAGACTACAACGACTTCTCCACCCGTGCCCGGAGCAACGCCCGTTCCCGCATCGAATATCGATCAGACTGCCGGCGACGCTACAGCCATCTGGGATGCGATCAAAACTCGCGCCCTGAGATTTTTTGCGATGGCCGAAGCTAAGGCAAGCGAAGCAGTAAAGGCGGTTAAGGTTGAGGTGAAACTGCACCAGGAGAAGTCAGCGATTGCCGCCTGCAAAATAAGGCTTGATCGGCTCGCGATTGAGTGCGGTAACTTGGCGGCCGATGTTTCAACCCTTGCGGATGAAACATTGGAAGCGCTGCGACGAAAGGTATTGGACGTGCGACAGAAGATGAAGGAAAGCCGACGCCAGCGTGATGCGGCGAGCGACGAATTGGGCCGGATCGATCGAAAAGCCGATCCGACGAAAACGGCTGAATTGACGGCCTGGATCAAGGCGGCGGACGCCTCACTACGGCGTGAGAACCACGACCTGGGCGCGATCATGAAGGAGCTGGGAAGCGGAATACTGTCGATAAATTTGGCCGAGCCGAAGCTCGCCGAGTTTTACAGGCAGAGAGACGAAATACACCTCCAATCCGATCAGCATTTGACTAACATCGCTCACCTTGAGCAGGAGCGGGTGATTCGCAGGGCGTCGCTGGGGTTTGACGTCAAGAAGGCGGCATTGATCGGCGGGGCTGGCATGGTCGGACTGGCAATCCTGATCTGCGTCATTCTCGCCGCGACGTAACGGGGGAAAAAGAGACCAGAGCATCACCGGCTGGGACCAGGGCGACTTCAACTACGACGGCCTGGTCAACGCCGTAGATTTCAACGACCTGGCGGCGAACTTCAACCAGGGCGTCAGGGGAAGCGAATCGGCGTCACCGCCAATACTCATAAGGCGATATTGAAATTCATATTGCGTCGCGGGGCTTTCGTGGTTACCAAGAGGGCATGTCGATCCTATCCACCATTTTGGAACACAATGTTCAGTTCGTCGAGCGGAGGGAATATGAGCCGTTTCGGACGGACGCATTTCCGGACAAGAAGCTAGTGGTGTTAACCTGCATGGACGCGCGGCTGGTGGAGCTGTTGCCCAAAGCCATGAACCTGCGCAACGGCGACGCCAAGCTAATCAAGAACGCGGGCGCCATCGTGTCGCACCCGTTCGGCAGCGTCATGCGGAGCATTCTGGTGGCGGTGTACGAACTGATGGCGGCGGAAGTGGCAGTGGTCGGTCACCACGGCTGCGGAATGACGGGGCTGAGTTGCCAGCGGGTGCTGCAAAAGGCGCGCGAACGCGGGATAACGCCACAAACGCTAGAGACGCTTCAGCATGCGGGGATCGATCTGCAAAATTGGTTGAGTGGATTCAATTCTCCGGAGGAGGGCGTCCTCCGCAGCGTGGGAATCATTCGCCATCATCCGCTGTTGCCGCGAGACATTCCGGTGCACGGCTTGATGATAAGCCCGGAAACCGGCCGGCTGGAATTGCTCAGCGACGGATATGCCGCCCGTGGGGCCAGCGCGGGCTAGCCCCACTTTCTTCCTGGCGGCGATGGTTTCGCCTTGCGATGTCGCGGCCTTGGACGCCTTCGCCGCGGCCAATGGATTGTCCTTACCGACGTCCAGTGTGCCCGAGCCGGCGAGTGCGGTGATGATGGTGATGGCTGGATTGGGAATTCTCCGCCGGCGACAACGGAGGAATTGAAAGCTCGCGGTGGCTGGACACGATGTCCGCGGTCGCGCGCGAGTTCATTGAGGGAAATGGCGTCAGTCGTGTCGTCAGCCTGTGTCGCAGGCTTACGTACCTGCCGCGCCGGTTACCGTTTGGCACGTCAACTTTTCTTGCCCTCGCGGATCGTCAATATCAAATACGGGCTTCCTTTTTGGTATCCAGCGGCAGGCCGAAGGCCGAGATGGTTGCGTTCCTCCCCAGGTCTCGCGATTATGACCGGATTACCGTCAAGGGTTTTCGTGGAATATACTCGCATTCACCGCCTGTTCAGATTAATCACTCAAATTCAGGGTTCACCAAACCTCAACGCCAGACGCCTGGCCGAATTATGCGACATGACCGAAAGGACTATCTATCGAGATCTCGAACAGTTGGAGGGAGCGGGCGTCCCAATCTCATTTGATCCTGACTCCGGCGGCTATGCAATCCGCAGAGATTTTTTTCTTCGGCCGGTCGATTTGACTCTGGAAGAAGCAATGGCGGTGTTGATATTGGCTGAGCGAGTCGGTGCGCAGGAGCAAATTCCACACGTCGCCGAAGCGGCTAAGGCCGCAGAAAAGCTGCTCGCCGTGCTACCCCGCCAAATCGCGGAAATGATTAATGAAGTGATGCCCCGAATAACGGTCTCGTTGGCGCAGGCCTCCAATGAACCCACTTCGGACGTGTACGGTGCCATGCGAAGCGCGATCATCAATCGACGCGGACTGGAGTGCGCGTACGAATCATCCAGCCATCAATCGCCCGCGGAGACCGACCGGTTTCGTTTCGATCCATATGCCCTCTATTTCGGCCAAAGGGCATGGTACGTCATCGGCTTCCATCACGGTCGACATGAAATCCGCACCTTGAAGCTATCCAGGTTCACACGCTGCAAATCTATCGACAAGCCCTATTTTATTCCCGACGACTTTTCTTTAGATCGTCACTTCGGCCAAGCTTGGCGGATGATGCCGTCGGGCACGATCCACAACATTAAACTGCATTTCGACGCGGAGTTCGCCGAAACCGTCGCCGACACGCATTGGCATGATACTCAGGAAGTTCAATGGCTAGAGGATGACTCCATCCACATGTCATTCCGCGTGGATGGATTGAACGAAATTATCTGGTGGATTTTATCGTACGGCCCACACTGCCGGGTCATCGAACCACCGGAATTGGTAGCGCAGGTGCGACAATTGCAAAAGTCGGCGGCGGAGCAATATGACCACTGACATAGTGTCGTCAGCGGCCGGTGTTAAATTTCTCGCGTGAGCGAAATAGACCGACCCGCATGGACGCTGGGGCGGCGTGTGGTGCCGACGGGATTGCCGGCGGACCGCGCATGGAGGTGGTGCGTTCTACGCACGGTGCGGGATGCTCGCCTCGCTCGGCGAAGGAGCCGACTAGTCGCGCCGCATCATCTGGCCCGTCTGTTCACCAGGCGATGGGCATGGTGGAATAATGGGTTGCCACAAGAGCGGTGGAAAGAGTTGAGCAACTTGGGCGGGCAACTGATTCGAGAAAAACTTTATGACAACTGCGTCAATCAGTTTTGACGACGCCTTTGAGAAACTGACCGGTAATTCGCCGTTCCCATGGCAGGAGGCATTGTATGAGCGGTTCGTCTCGGATCGGCCTGACAACATCCCCTCATCATGCAACATACCAACCGGCTTGGGCAAAACTTCGGTCGTCGCCATTTGGCTCATCGCGCTGATGAATCATCCGGAAAGGGTACCGCGCCGCCTTGTGTACGTGGTGAACCGGCGAACGGTCGTAGACCAGACGACGGCTGAGGTTGAAAAGCTTCGTGAAAATCTGGCAAAGGTAAATCCGATCGCATGCCCCCTCGCCGTCAGCACGCTTCGCGGGCAATTCGCCGATAACCGTGAGTGGTCTGCCGATCCATCGCGTCCAGCGGTGATCTGTGGCACGGTGGACATGATCGGCAGCCGATTACTCTTCAGCGGATACGGCGTCGGATTCAAAACCAGGCCGCTACATGCCGGTTTCCTCGGACAGGATACGCTGATCGTCCACGACGAAGCCCACCTTGAACCGGCGTTTCAAGAACTATTGCTCGCGCTTCAGAAAGAACAAAGGGAGGGTCGATTCCCCGATCGACATCCGCTCCAAGTGATGGAGCTCTCCGCGACATCGCGCGGTCAAGGTGAAGTGTTCGAACTGACGCCCGCCGACAAAGCCGATGACGTGGCGAAGCAACGCATTCATGCGAAAAAGACAATGGTGTTCCATTCCATTGCCGATGAGAAAAATGAACTTGCGGACAAACTCGTTGAACTCTCGCTCGCCCACAAAGACTCGCAGCATGCGATCCTCATCTTCGTTCGGACAGTGGACGACTTGGGGAAGGTCGTCGCAAAGCTGCCGAAGGACCAGAACCGGCAACTCACCGGCACAATGCGCGGCCTCGAACGCGAAGCGCTCATTCGTGACCCCCTGTTTGTGCGATTCCTACCCGAGTCAAGCAGGCCCGAAAACACTACAGCCGCCGATGGTACGGTCTACCTAGTCTGCACCAGCGCCGGTGAAGTGGGCGTAAATATTTCGGCCGACCATCTCGTGTGCGACCTAACTCCGTTCGATAGTATGGCGCAGCGATTCGGACGGGTGAATCGCTTTGGGCTGCGCGACGACACACGCATCGACATCGTTCATCCGGCGGAATTCGAGCAGGATAAGAAACTTGATCAACGTCGAGAAAAGACTCTGGCATTGCTAAAGACACTCAACGGCAATGGTAGTCCGGCCGCATTGGGCGGCCTGAACCTTGAAAAACGGTTGGCCGCATTCTCGCCACAGCCCGCGATTCTTCCTGTCACTGATATTCTGCTTGATGCTTGGGCGCTGACGACGATTCACGAGAAGCTTCCCGGACGCCCGCCCGTCGCCGAGTATCTGCATGGTGTGAGCGACTGGGAGCCGCCGCAAACAAGAGTCGCCTGGCGGACCGAAGTGGCCGAAATCACGGGCGAATTGTTGGAGCAATACAAACCCGTAGAGCTACTTGACGATTATCCGCTCAAGATACACGAACTCCTTACAGATCGCTCGGACCGTGTCTTCAATACTCTTAAGAAGCTCTCGGCGGTGCCGGAAACCCCGGTCTGGAGGATTGACGACGAAGGCGAGGTGACCGTAGCGACTCTCGACAAGTTAGCCAATGGCGGCAAGACATTCATCGAGAACTCAACTCTGCTGCTGCCACCCCAAGCCGGCGGTTTGGAAAATGGTTTTCTGAACTACGCCGCAAATTACGATCCACAGCAAACCGACTACGACGTCGCCGATAAATGGGAGGACAGGGATGGTCCGTTTCGTGCACGTCGTTGGATTAATGCCGGTGAAGTGGATATCTCAAAACCCGCCGGCATGAAACTCCTGCGGGTGATCGTTTTCCCAAATCCCGACGATGAAGACGCGGACCCAATCAAAATGTGGTGCTGGTTCGTTCGTCCGTCTGTTGCGGAAGCCGACACGAAAGGCGTCAGAGAGTATGCGCTCCAATCACACCTCGAAGACGCGAAATCCGCTGCCGAAAAGTTCGTATCGAGCCTCTCGCTCGATCCCGACCTTCGCGAAGTGGTGATTTTCGCGGCGACATATCACGACCTGGGCAAAGACCGCGAGCGTTGGCAACGCGGTATCGGGAACACCGACTTCCCAGCCCAAAAATGGGCAAAATCCGGCAAGCGACGGGCCGCGACGGAACGCTCGCCTTACCGTCACGAGTTCGGCTCACTTTTTGACGTGCGAGTCCAGCCCGCATTTGCCAAACTCTCGCCCGATTCGAAGGAATTGGTTCTGCACCTGATCGCCGCCCATCACGGTCGGGCGCGTCCTCACTTCCCGGCGGGCGAAGCGTTCGACGACAACCACCCCGGCGATGAAGCCCGGATACTTGCCATCGAAGTTCCTCAGCGATTCGCCCGACTCCAACGCAAGTTTGGCCGCTGGGGTCTGGCTTACCTCGAATCGCTCGTACGCGCCGCTGACATATCGGCGTCCCGAAAGGCGGAAGGACGCGGGCCATGATCCACATCAAATTAGACCCCACCAACCCCGGTCAATTTTTTGCCTGCTGTGGGTTGCTGGAACTGGCGGACCGGATTTGGCCGGGGACGAAAGGTTGGTTTGAAAAGAATACGTTTTGTCTACTCACGACAAAGGACGCGGCAGACGCCAGCGCGATCGGAATTCTCGGTCAACTGGCCGATTGCGTTCTCACCAACACGATGACAACACAACAGGTCGTTCGCCTTGGTGAGCTTTCCGCAATGAAGGGCCACGCACGCGAGAAGACTTCGGATCTTGATGAAGAAAAGAAGCTCCTCGAAAAGCTTCGTCGGGAAGGGCCAATTTTGTTGCACGCCCCGTTTCACCTGCGACTCGATTGGTTTCAGGACGACAGCGCCGGAGGCAGTCGGTTCAAGACTTGGGCGGGCCAGCAGTCGGTACTGGATATTGCTTCGTCGATGAAAAAGGCTATCGAAGCCCCGGATTGGCGAACGCGAGCACCGGATGAGTGGCTTTCGAACACAGTCCGCGGCTGTGGGCTGCCATTCAATTTCGATTCCCATCTGGGCGGCCAAGGCTCGGCGCTAGACATCGGATTCAGCTTCGATCCACTAGCCGCCAGTGCGACGACACGCATCGAGTCCACCGCACGACCGTGCCTGGAATTGCTCGCATTCATCGGCCTACAGCGCTTTCGGCCAAGGCAGTTAATGAACGACAACCGCTATGTCTATTGCACGTGGAATCAACCACTGCCGCCGGAGTTGGCCGCGCCAGCGGCATGCGGAGTGTTTTCGTTGGCCGGTGGGCCATTGTTTGAATTCCGCCTGCTGTATCGAACCAAGTATTTGAAAAGTTTCCTTCCCGCTATCCCCTATTTTGGAGGTTCTGATGAGTGATATATCCAAGTTCGATAAGTGGTTGACGACCGATGCGGCGGCCGCGATCGTCATCCGTGAACATCTTGTGCCCGTCGAGGGTTCCGACGGCGTTCTTTTCCCCGCGACCTACGCCGCCGCTGAAGACAAGAATGTCTTCCCGGGTGGTTACAACATCGATCCGCCAGACGGCGATAAAAACGTATGCCTGGTCGATAGTGTCGGGTCACAGGCCAATCGGATCGAACCGATTTTCGCCAAACCCGATTACGCCAGCCTTGTTCCGCAAGTAACCGTCACGGCCGGAGAAAGATCGATCAGCCTTCTGGAAGCCGGTCATCGCGCTGGTGACGCATTGGTTCGATGCACGCCGTTACAGAAGACGTTGCAAGACGCATTCAAAGCCGTACTTAAGGGCGACGCAATGCCATTGGCCAAAGTTGCACCAACGTCGCTCGTCTTCGGCGTTTGGGATTCGCGAGACACGCAAGCCAAGTTGCCACGATTGGTTGCATCGACGATTCGCGCGTTCGATGTGAAAAGACTCCGCCGGTCCGCGCAGTTCAACCCGGCTACGGAGTACATGAACGACGGTCTTATCGAAGAGACCACCGACAAAGCCACCAAAGACGCCTACGCGAAACGCGGCTTCATTCATGTTCCAGCGTCGGGTTCGCCCGGCGGTGTGATCGCCATGGGAGGCGTCCGGCGTGATGCGACGTTCAGTTTGGCAGCCTTGCGATTACTGTCTGCCGGTAGCGACCCGGAGAAAACGCTTGCGCTTCGGCGTTATATCCTCGGCCTGTCGCTCGTCGCGCTCACCGCGTCTACCTCTACCTACCTGCGTCAAGGCTGCAACCTCGTACCCGACTCCAACAAGCCGCGTGAATTCACGATGATCCGCTCCGACGGCACACGCGAGGCGTCGAATTTGAGCCACGCCGACGCCTTGGCATTTGCAATTGCGGCGGCCAAAGCCTTTGGGGTTGGCCCATCGCGTGAAGTCGTGTTCGACAAGGATTTGGCCAAGAAGGACGTCGCGGGTGAAGGAGACGTGAAGTCGGCACGCAAGAAGGCCGCGAAAAAGCCCGAAGGCAATTTGCCTGCATCGGAGGCACCATGACATCGACCTTGCTGTGCCTAACGGTTCGCTTCCTCGACCCCGAGCCGATGTTTCATGGTCGGGGTGACGGTGGCGAGCCAGAGTGGCCACCATCCCCGTTGCGTATCTTCCAAGCACTTGTCGCGGCGGCGGCGGCGCGCTGGCGCGAACCCCAGTTCAGTGAATACGCAGCCTCTGCTCTGAAATGGATTGCAACCCGGGCGCCTGTGATCGTTGCGCCTGGAATCCATCGTCGTCGCACGCCTTATCGCATGTACGTCCCCAACAATGCCGGCGACCTCATGACTGCGGCTTGGGACCGGGGCGACGCGGACGCGAGCATGGCCAAGCAACGGACGGAGAAGGACGTCTGGCCGACCCGATTAATGCATGACGAACACGCGCCGGGGGCGATCAGTTACCTCTACACCCTCCCGCAAACAGAGCCCGATTGTGAGCAAATCCCAAAGGTCGTGTCAGAAGCCGCACGCTCCATTACTCACCTGGGCTGGGGCATCGATATGGTGACCGCCAATGCCTCCGTCATCGACAGTAACGTCGCGTCAACGCTGTCCGGTGAGCGCTGGTATCCAGTAGCGGGAGGATCTTCACGCGTGCGTATTCCGCGGGATGGAACACTCGATGCACTGATCCACAGGCACCAAGCATTCCTCAATCGCATTGGACCTGGCACCTTCAATCCCGTGCCTCCATTGTCGGAGTTCAGTATCGTTGGCTATCAATCGGCTTCCGCGCCGGCCGCGCGGCCGTTCGTCGTTTTTGAATTGTTGAAAGACGACGATACCAGGTTCAGCTACCCACAAGACAAGCTGATTCATCTGGCCGGGATGGTTCGGCATCTGGCGATTGAGTCAATGAACAATTCGCCGCCGGAGGGCGTAGCGGATGATTGGGTGGAGACCTATGTCACCGGCCATGCCAAGCCGGGAGCGCTTGACCATCGGCAGTTTTCGTACCTTCCCCTGCCGTCGATTGGTTATGCCCACACGGATCCTGCTGTGCGGCGCGTCATGATTACCGCCCCGTTGGGCGACGATCGGCTCTTGAATCATCTTGCGCAATGCCTTTCGGGTCGACGCCTCAAGCCAACCCAACAGACCAAGCTCTCTCATCCACCGACGCTCGTACAGATTCGCGGAGATTTCGTAACCAATTGCTACATCGAGGAAGCTAACGTCTGGGCGAGCGTGACTCCGGTGATTCTACCCGGCCACGACGACCACAAGGAAGGGAAAACGGCCGAGCTGATCTGCAAAGCCCTCAAGCAGTCCGGCGTCGAGGCGCCATGCACCTTCGAGTGGAGCGCCCTTTCGCATTTCCCAAAATCGCTCCCGGCCCACAAATATAAAAAAGATCCCAATAACCCGGACAAAAAGATCCAGATCAACTACCTCCGCCCGGATCATCTGATCGACAAAACGGGGGTGCATTTGCGGATCACATTTGATAATGGCGCGAAGATACCGGGGCCGCTTGCCATCGGCGCCGGGCGGCACTGTGGACTGGGAATCTTCGCACGAGTCGAATCATGACCACCTCCATTACGCCATCCCCCGACCTCCTCCCCCTGCGCATGCTCAACGAGTATGCGTACTGCCCGCGTCTTTTCCACTTCATGCACGTCGAGGGGCGATGGGCTGACAATGAATTCACGGTTGAGGGACGGCATGCACATCGCCGCATCGACGCGCTGGATCATTTGTTGCCTGAAGCGCCCGAAACGCAGCCGGAAGCCGAGGCAACGACGGGGGATGATCCGCCGACAGTTGCGCGGTCGGTGCCGCTTGCTGCGGATTCGCTCGGGCTTTCCGCCAAGCTGGATTTGGTGGCGGCGGACGGGGATTTGGCTATTCCGGTTGAGACCAAACGGGGGCGAGTGCCCGACAATGCCGAACGATCCTGGGAGCCGGAACGCGTGCAACTCATGGCCCAGGGGTTGCTCCTCCGGGAGAACGGATATCACTGCGATCACGGAATCCTCTACTTCGCCGGTTCGCGCACGCGTGTTCGGATTGATTTCACGGAGCAACTCGAATCTCGCACGCGTGAGTTGTTGCAACTGGCAAAACGAGCGACGAATGCGACGATGCTGCCTCCCCCGCTCGAAGACAGCCCCAAATGCAACGGCTGTTCGCTCGCGGGCATTTGCTTGCCCGACGAGACCAATGCGCTGATTCACGCCCCAGCCGACGGCTCCGCCGAAATTCCTGTCGATGGCCGGCCAACGCGCAGGCTCTATCCCGTTCGGGACGACGCCACGCCGTTTTATGTTCAGGAACAGGGGGCATACATCGGCTGCTCCAAGCAACGAATCATTGTCAAGAAATCAGGCGAGGAACTGGCGACCGTCAAACTCCAGGATATCAGTCAACTCGTTCTGTGCGGTAATATTCAGGTAAGCACCCAGGCCATCCAGATTTTGTGCGAGGCGTCAATTCCGGTCGTTTATCTCAGCATGGGGCACTGGTTTTACGGTATATCCCACGGCATCCAACTGCGTAATGCTTATGATCGGGTGGCACAATTTCGCTTGGCGAGCGAGCCGAAACAATGTCTGAATTTCGCCCGACGGATTGTTTCCGACAAGGCTGAGAACCAGCGAACGCTCCTCCGCAGAAATGCCCCGGCCGATGGCGCGACCGACCGCGCCCTCGGCGACATCGACGACTTGATGGAAAGGATCGCAGCGATTGATTCGCTCGATGTGCTGCTGGGAATCGAGGGAGCGATTGCCGCCGCTTATTTCGGGCGATTTTCAACATTGCTCAAGCCGCGGGGTTTTGATTCCCAATGGGATTTCACTGGTCGCAACCGCCGCCCGCCGCGCGATCCAGTCAATGCCCTACTCTCGTTCGGTTATGCCATGCTCGCCAAGGAGTGTACGGTCGCGCTTCTGGCTGAAGGGCTTGACCCATGGTGGGGCTTGTACCATCAGCCCCGTCACGGTCGCCCGGCGATGGCGCTGGACATCATGGAGCCTTTCCGACCGGCCGTCGTCGATTCCGCCGTCATCTCCGCCATCAATACCGGGATGGTTCAGCAATCCAGT
>Ga0187867_10003957_pt1 | contig 11614 bp, 11 predicted proteins | sample June2016WEW_13_1_FD_132976 | JGI IMG/M metagenome (GOLD analysis project Ga0187867, IMG submission 132976) | Peatland microbial communities from SPRUCE experiment site at the Marcell Experimental Forest, Minnesota, USA - June2016WEW_13_10 | ecosystem: Environmental > Terrestrial > Soil >... | reverse complement strand
GTCCGAGCCTACGCTGATCGAGTTTCGCGGAAAAGCTGCCGTGGCGGTGACCACCAAGATCGGAAACGTCTTCGTGCTCGACCGCGACACCGGCAAGCCGCTGGTCACGGTGGAGGAGCGCGCCGTTCCGAAGAGCGATATACCCGGCGAGGACGCGGCGCCCAGCCAGCCGATGCCGGTATGGAGCGCCATGGTTCCGCAGAAACTGACGGCGGCGGATATGTGGGGGCCGACTCCCGAGATGCGCAAGTGGTGCCAGGAAAAGCTCGCATCCTATCGCAACGACGGTCTGTTTACGCCGCCTACGTTCACGGGCACGATTGCCTTTCCGGGCAACATGGGCGGTGTGAACTGGGGCGGCGCCGCATGGGACCCGGTGCGCAATATCCTGATCGCGAACACGAATCGCGTGGCCGCGGTGGCGAATCTGATTCCGCGCACGGACTTGCCGGCGGCGCGCAAGAACGTCGAGGAAATGAAGTGGCGCGGTGAGTTCGCGCCACAATTTGGAACACCATACGGGATGCATCGGGATTGGCTGGTTTCGCCATCCGGGATGCCCTGCAACGCGCCGCCCTGGGGCGCACTGGTGGCCTTCGATCTGAAGACCGGCAAGCTGCGCTGGGAAACTCCCCTGGGGGGCATGGGCGAGGGCTGGCCGCCGGGATCGATCAGCTTCGGCGGGCCCATGGCTACCGCGGGCGGGTTGGTCTTCACCGCAGCCGCGCTCGATCCGCACCTGCACGCCTTCGACGCCGACACCGGCAAGGAAGTGTGGACCGTGGAACTGCCCGCCAGCGCGCAATCGACGCCCATGACGTATCAATGGCAAGGGAGGCAATACATCGTGATCTGCGCGGGCGGGCACGGAAAGATGAAGAGTAAGATGGGCGACTCCGTGGTGGCGTTCCGGCTGGAATGACTCTTGAGACATCTGTGGCAGGCACCTTGCCTGACTCTGTTTCGATGCATGATATTCTGACGGGGAATGAAAAAGAGTTCCCAGCACAATGAGAATCCGGCGTTCTGGCTCGCGCCTTTGGCGTCCACCATTCCGCTGATTCCATTTTTCAGCTTGCCGTCGTCGCCCTTATTCCTCGGAAAGCTGATGGGTGATCCCGCGCATCCGTTTCCCTGGCCGCATTTGGGGCCTTGGCTGGCCGCGATGGCGGTGGTGTTCGACGGAACGCTGCTGGCATATTTCGTCGCCGTTCCCCTTTACCTGTTGCTCAGATCCGCCGGAACGCCGTCGGTCATACGCCTGTTGGTGGCCTTCGCTCTGGCCGGCGTCATGGCATCGCAATTAGTGCATGTGGCGGAAGGTTTGCGACAGCCAGGACTGCGGGAGTTCGCGGTTTCCTGGTTATCTCCACTCTTCGGATGTCTCTGCGGCTTGTTTTCCGGCGCGTGCTTTGCGCTCTTCAGGAACCGCCGGTTCCGGCCCGCCGCGCGGGCTCTCGTATATTCGCTGCCGGCGGCTGTCTTAGTCACTTGCGGCGGTGTCTTGGTCTGGTCTGCAAAGCTCGCGCCTACACGCTAACCGTGGCCGTGTGGCTCACTCGCTCCGCGGCACGATCGAACTATCGCGTTGGCCCAGATTGACTAGGAGCCGGAGGCAGGGTAGGGTAGGAACTGGAGGGCTTGTATGACTATCGAAATCACCCGGCCCGAACTTGAATCGTTGATTCAGCAACGGCTTCGAAGCGGCGAGTTCGCGGATGCCGAGGATGTCATCCTCCGGGCGCTCCAGTCCTTCTCCTCCGAGCCCCAGCAGGTTTTCGATAAGGAGCGGGCGCTGGCGGCGGGCGTTCGTATCCTCGAATTGAGCAAAGGACTCACCCTCGGAGGTTTGACGATCAGAGAATTGATCGACGAAGGCCGCCCATGAGCCGGTTGGTACTGGACAACACCGTAACGATGGCGTGGTGCTTTAGTGACGAAGCGACAGAATTCACGAAAACGCTGCTGCTTCGCCTCTCGAATTCAACGGACAGTGCGCTTGTTCCCGCCTTGTGGCTCTACGAAGTGGCCAATGTTGTTGAACTTGCCGTTCGAAAAGGCCGCATTCCGGAAGAGAAGGCCATTGCCTTTTTCGAAAGTCTCGCCGATTTACCCATCGAAGTCGAAAATCCGAGCCGCACCCAGGTCTTTGTCGCGGGTCGGATGCTCGCTGGTCAATACCAGCTCACCAGTTACGACGCCGCTTACCTCGAACTGGCGTTTCGTCACAAGCTGCCTATCGCGTCGCTCGACAGGGCGCTGATGAGAGCGGCATGGGCAGCAGGCCTCAACACCGTTCAGGCGTGACCGCCGGGACGCTCAGGCAGGTGATAAGCTTCTCCCTTGGTGTGAATCTCAAAACTACCCTCGTGGCACGATCCGAATCGAAGTAGCCTTCACCACCGCAGTCACCAGTTCTCCCTCGCGCAATCGCATTTCCTCCTCGGACTGCCGCGTCACAATGGCGTTTAGCCGGAATCCGCAATCGAGCGTCACGCGCGCCAATGGTCCCTCCGGAATCACCGCGGCAATGCGCGCCGGCAGATGATTGCGTGCGCTCGAAGGATTGCCCGACGGGTTCCGCTCGATGGTCACGCTCTCCGCGCGAATGCACGCAAACACGTCCGCGCTCGCGCCGGCGGTGTCCACGGCCAACAGGCGCGCGCCTGCAATCTCCACCGTGAGCAGGCCGCCGTGCCGCGAAACCACCCGCGCCGGGCAGATGGTTTCCACGCCCACGGCCGCGGCTACATCCGCGTCGGCCGGGGAATCGAACACGGTTTCCACGCCTCCCGCCTGCCGCAGCTTGCCATCGATCATGATGGCGATGGAATCGCCCAGCGCCAGCGCCTCGGTGCGGTCGTGCGTAACCAGGATTGCGGGTAGTTGCGCGGCCGCCAGCAGTTGCCGCAGATCGCCGCGCATGCGCATCCGCGCGGGCGCATCCAGGGCGGAGAGCGGTTCATCCAGCAGCAGCAGGCGGGGCTGCGCGGCCAGCGCGCGGGCCAATGCGACCCGTTGCAGTTGGCCGGCCGAAAGCTGACGCGGATAGCGGTCCGCCAGTTCGGTCAGCTCGAAGCGTGCCAGCAGGCCGTCCACGGCCCAGCCATGCGCGCCATACGCTATATTGGCCCGCACCTTCAGGTGCGGGAAGATGGCGTAGTCCTGCGCCAGGTAGCCCACCCGGCGGCGTTGCGGCGCCAGGTTGATTCCGCGCGCGCTGTCGTACCAGACCTCGCCGCCGCACCGGATCGATCCTTCGCCGGGCGTGTCCAGTCCGGCGATCAGCCGCAGCACCGTAGTCTTGCCCGCGCCGGATGGTCCGAACAGCACAATCACCGAGCGCGTGTCCAGCGCCACGCGCAGCGCCGCCACGATTTCCGGTCCGCCCGCGTGGCGCTTGCGGACGTCTACGATCAGCTCGTTGCCCAGTTCAATGTCCAGGTCAGTGCCCATACGGCGGCCATACGGCCCAGACCCTTCGCTGCAGACCGTAGGTGGCCGCCAGCACCAAAAAGGAAATGCCCAGCAGCAGCAGCGAGGTATGCATCGCGGCACTGTAATTGAGCGCCTGCACGTCGTCGTAGATCGAGATGGACACGGTGCGCGTGATGCCCGCCAGATTGCCGCCTACCATCAGCACCACGCCGAATTCGCCGAGCGTGTGCGCGAAGCTGAGGATCATTCCCGTGACGATGCTGGGCATCGCCAGCGGCACGATCACGCGGAAGAAGGTGGCCGGGCGCGAAACGCCCAGGCACCAGGAAGCTTCCACCAATTTGCGGTCCACCGCGGCAAAGCCGGATGCAAACGGCTGCACGGCGAACGGCAAGCTATAGAGCACGGACGCCACCAGCAGGCCTTGAAACGAGAACGGCAGCATGCCGCCCGTGAGCGCTGCGTACAAGCGCCCCGCCGGACTGTGCGGGCCGATCGCCAGCAGGATGTAGAATCCCAAAACGGTGGGCGGCAGCACCAGCGGCAGCGCCACAATAGCCTCCACCAGGAACTTCCACCGGCGCCGCGAGAAGGTGAGCCAATGCGCGGCGGGCAGGCCCGCGGCCAGCAGGATGAGCGTGGTCCAGAACGATAGACGCAGGCTCAGCCAGAGGGCTTGCCATTCCATTTAGTCTCCCGAGAATCCATAACGCTTCAGGATAGCGCGGCCCTCGGGCGCCAGCAGGAACGCGCGGAAGGCCTGCGCGGCTCCGGGATTTTTGGTCCACTTCATGATCGCGCCGCCCTGCTGGATGCGCGGGTACGCCGTGGGCGGCACCTCCCAGTAATGGCCCTGGCCGGCAGCGCCCGGCGCGATGGCCAGCGAAAGCGCCACGATGCCCACTTCCGCCGCGCCACTCTGCGCCATTTGGAACGTTTGGGAGATGTTCTCGCCCATCACCAACTTGTCCTTCAGCGCGTCGTAGATCCCCGCCGAGCGCAGAGCCGCCTCGGCGGCGCGTCCATACGGCGCGTGCGCGGGATTGGCGATGGCGATGTGCCGCACCGCAGTCTGGCGCAACGCGTCCATGCCCAGGCGCGCAACGTCTATGCCCGAGGCGTTGGTGGTCCACAGCACGATGTGGCCGTCGGCGTAGGTGAAGTCGCTTCCCGGCAGGGTGAGGCCCTGCGCGGAGAGCTTGCGCGGGTAATCCAGGTCCGCCGACAGGTACAGGTCGAACGGCGCCCGGTTCGTCAACTGGGCGTAGAACATTCCCGAGGAGCCATAGGTTGGCTCGATGCGCACTTCAGCGTGCTGCTGGCGGAATGCTTTTGCCAGATCGTCGAGCGCATATCGCAGGTCGGCCGCCGCGGCGATGCGCAACGGGGGTGGCGGCGTGGTGGTGCATGCCGCGCCCAGTAACGCGGCCATAACAATGGTTATGCGTGCAGGAGACATTGTCATTTATAAATAACACGCCGCGCGATGCTAATCTGATCCACGTGCCGCGCGCCTTCCTGATCGATACCGATACCGCCTCCGACGACGCCGTGGCTTTGATCATGGCCTTGCGCGCGCCCGATGTGGACGTGCGCGCCATCACCATCGTGGCAGGCAACGTGCCCGTGGCGCAGGCGGCGCGCAACGCGCTGTACACCGCCGAGCTGTGCGGCTCCGATGTGCCGGTCTACGCCGGCGCGCAACGACCGCTGCTGCGCGAATACATGCACGCCGAATGGTTCCACGGCAAAGACGGCCTGGGCGATCACAACTATCCGGCTCCCCGCCGCGCGCCCGAGCCCACGCACGCGGTGGATGCCATCGTCGAAACCATTCGCGCCAATCCGGGTATCACGCTGGTCACGCTCGGTCCGTTGACCAACGTGGCGCTGGCGCTGGCCCGCGCGCCGGAGATCGCCGCCAACGTCGGCCGCACCGTGGTGATGGGCGGCGCGCCGTGCTGCGAGGGAAACGTCACGCCCGCCGCCGAGTACAACATCTGGGTGGATCCGGAAGCCGCCCGCATGGTGGCGCGCTCCGGCCTTCCCATCGAACTGGTGGGCTGGCATCTGTGCCGCGGCGCGGCGGCGCTCGACCCTGCGGATATCGCGCACGTGCTAAGTATGGGCACGCCGCTGGCCCGTTTCGCCATCGAATGCAACAGCACCGCCATGGCGGCGTACAAAGTGCAGACCGGCGAGATCGGCATTTCGCTGCCCGATCCGGTGGCCATGTCGATCGCCCTCGACCCGTCGATATGCACGCGGGCCAGCGCGCACTACCTGGACATCGAAACCGCCGGCGAGCTGACTCGCGGCATGACCGTGGTGGACCGCCTGGATATCGCCGGCAACGATCGCAATCGCGGCATTTGGAAACAGGCCCTGCATGGCGGCCGGAAAGCGCGGATCTGCTGGACCATCGACGTGCCACGCTGGAAGCAGGCGCTCTACACGGCGCTAGGCGGATAGAGCCAGCGCCACGGTAGTCTCGCCGCGCACGCCGGCCGTCTCTTCCAACTCGCGCAGCAGCACCGGCTCCAGCCCCTCCGGGTCGAATTCCACTTCGCAGGCGGCGATCTCAGCGTCGCTCGCGCCCTCGAAGCACAACTCGCACACACCCAGATCGCCGGATTCGCAGCGCACCGGCGGACCAAACGTGCGGCACGTGATGGGCCGCGCCGCATATAAATCGCAGGTTCCGGTCTCGGGATCGAGCGCGGGGCAGGGATCGTCATCGCCCATCGGCGCTTCGTGGGCGACGGCCTCGCGCACCCGGCGGCGCACGCCCGCGGCCCGCTGCGGCTCGCTGACTTCCAGCTCGGCCAGCCCATGCCGCAGCCGCGCGGCATCAAGCTGCGTGATGGCAAACTCACCCAGACAGCACTGCGCGCACCCCGGACGGCACAGCAGCCACGGCCCGCTCCGGCGCGCGGCTTCGGCCAACGCGGCGTCTACGATTTGGACCAGGCTGTGGTCGGATAACATGCGATCCTTTCGCGCAGCGCGGACAGGTGTGGCATGGCCACGCCGAGTGTCTCTCCGGTGTGCAGCACATCGAAGTAATAACGTTTCATCTCCTCCGGGCCGCTGGCGAAGTGACTCGCCCTCAGAAGTCGCCGCCCCTTTTCAGTGAACCTGACCGCACAAAAGATGAGCGGGCCGCCAAGCCAGGCAGGCATCTTCAAGACATTTCTGGTGTCGGGATAATGCGTCAAGTCGACGCCGCGAGCCGCCGCCACATCCAATGCCTCCCGAGTGGCCCATGTCCCCAGCCGCATAGTCTTCAAACTCCGCGTCGCCTCGGCGATCCCACCCGCCCACAGGCAGATGCCTATGCCGCCGGCATTAATCGCATGGTGTACCCAAAGCCACTCGACGATGTTCGGCTTGATGTCCAGCGAGAAACCGGCCCGTTGAAACAACTCCGTTACGGCCTTGAACTTCTCCGGGTCGGAGCCTTCCAACATTCCGATGCGCACAGTGGGGGCCACCGTTACCACGAAGACACCGCCGCCATCGGGGCCGCCACTCGCACCAGCATAACCCCAAAGCATCGAAGATCGCGGCAAAAGGCTGTCGATCTCCGCCGTTCCATCCCAATTAGCCGTGAATAGTAGGAAGGTGGCGCGAGGTGCGCCGGGCAAGTATTGGCGGATAGCCTCGACGGCCTGATAGTGTTTCGTGGCCACAATGACTAGGTCAAAGCCGTCTGCAGGCGCGATCTGTCCGACTGTCTTAGGAGCATAAATCACACGGGCATTCTTGGGGTATCCATTCCGTAGGTCTAGCAGGTCCAAGGTATCGCTCTCGGGCATCTCTTTACGCACGACATGGGTAACGTCGATACCCGCCTTGGACAAGGCCCAGCCATAGATTGTTCCAACCACCCCGCGGCCGACGATAAGGACTTTCATCGCCAGGCTTCAGGATAGCCGGGGCCATGCTAGAATTCAAGTCACCCGCTAAGTTGGAGGATCGATGAGACGCTTACAGTTTGCCTTGTTACTATCGGTGCTGGCCCGGCCTCTGTTCCCCCAGGGCGCCCCGCCCCAGGTGGGGTCCGGCCAGCCCTACACAGTGGAGTATTACTACAAGGTGCAATGGGGCCATCAGCAGGAGTTTCTGCAACTCTTCCTGAAAAACCATTACCCGCTGCTGCAAAAGATCGTCGAAAGCGGCCGCATGACGGCGGTGAAAATCGAGCAGCCAGCCTATCACACGACCGAAGATGGGCGCTGGGATTACCGCGTCACGATCCGGTTCAAGAACTCCACTCTGGCGACCACCGCCAATCCTGACGAGGACCGTTTGATTAAGGAACTCTGGCCCGACCAGGAGACGTACAAGCGCGAGGAACAGCGCCGGTTCGAGATCTTGGTGGCCCACTGGGACCTTCCCGTGACCGATATTACACCACGGAAATAGAATAGAAAGCTCTCGTGGCGCACGCCCCTGGCGTGGCGCAGGCACTCGTGCCTGCCGCGACCGCACTCCTGCGGTCGCCTGGCGCCGGTTTCTGGCGCCAGAGAGGTTCCCGAAGGGACCGCCCGTCGCTCATGCCGCCACTACCGCACCACAATATTTACCAGCTTGTCGGGCACCACGATCACCTTCACGACTTGCCTGCCGTCGATGAATGGGCGGACCCTCGGATCTTCCAGCGCTTCCGTCTTGAGTTCGTCTCCAGGCGTTCCGAACGGCGCATGAATATGACTGCGGAGTTTGCCGTTCACCTGCACCACGATTTCGGCAAGTTCCTCTTTGGCCAATTCCGCATCGTAAGTGGGCCAGGTCTCGCGGAAGACCGGGCCCTCCCGGCCTAGTTCTTCCCAAATCTCCTGGGCAAGGTACGGCGCGAACGGACCGAGCAGCAGCGTGAGTTTCTCCAGCACCTCGGCGACGGTCGCGCCCGAGAGCCGCGGCTCTTCGGCAATCAGGTCGTTCAGCAACTCCATCACGCCGGAGATCGAGGTATTGAAATGCCAGCGCGATTCGAAGTCTTCGGTAATCTTGCGGATCGTCTGGTGCAGTTTGCGCAGGATCTTCCGGTCGGATTCGGGCACGCCGTCGTGGCCGCCGGCGCGGGCGCGGTCCAGATTGCGCGTCGCGAAACGGTAGATGCGGCTGAGAAAACGATAGATTCCTTCGGCGCGCTCGTCGCGCCAGTCTACTTCTTTCTCCGGCGGACCGGCGAACAGAATGAACAAGCGCGCCGTATCCGCGCCATAGCGGTCGGCCAGCGAATCTGCGCCCACCACGTTGCCTTTCGATTTGGACATCTTGGCGCCTTCCGCGATCACCATGCCCTGCGTGAACAGCCGCTTCACGGGCTCTGAGTTCGCGACCAGCCCGATATCGCGCATCATCTTCGTGAAGAAGCGCGAGTAGATCAGGTGCAGGATGGCGTGCTCCACGCCGCCGATGTATTGATCGATCTCGAACCAATAGGCGATCTTGGCGGGATCGAAAGGCATGCGATCGTTGTGCGCATCGCAGTAGCGGTAGAAATACCAGGACGAATCGACGAACGTGTCCATGGTATCGGTCTCGCGGCGGGCCGGGCCGGCGCATCGCGGACATTTCACGTTGACGAAGTCGGATACCTCTTCCAGCGGCGAGAGGCCTGTGCCGGTGAACTGCACGTTCAGCGGCAGCACCACGGGCAGTTCGCTCTCGGGCACGGGAACCACGCCGCAAGCGGCGCAATGGATCACGGGAATCGGGGTGCCCCAGTAGCGCTGCCGCGAGATGCCCCAGTCCTTGATGCGAAACGTGACAGCGGCTTTGCCGAAGCCTTCCGCCTCGGCTTTGGCGTTCATGCGGCGGCGGGCTTCCGCGCTAGGCAGGCCGGACCACTCGCCGGAATTCTCCACCACCCCATCGTCGGTGAAGGCAGTCTGCATGTCTTCCAGGCGCGCGAGCTCGCCATCCACCGGCCGGATCACGGGACGAATCGGGATTCCATACTTGGTACAGAATTCGAAATCGCGCTCGTCGTGTGCGGGCACGGCCATGATGGCGCCGGTGCCGTAGCCCATCAGGACGAAGTTGCCGATCCACACCGGCGTCTTTTCGCCGCTATACGGATTAATGGCGTAGTGTCCGGTGAAGAATCCTTCCTTGACGATATCGCCGGGGCCGGCGTTGGCGCGCGCGTCCACCATTCGCTTGGCGTGCGCCTGCCCGTCGCCATCGAGCAACTGCGCGGCCAGCGGATGCTCGGGCGCCAGGATCACGCAAGTCGCGCCGAAGATGGTGTCCACGCGCGTAGTGAACACACGGATGGGCGTGGCGGCGCCGCCATCACCCTGCAGCCGGAAATCGGCTTCCGTGCCTTCCGAACGCCCGATCCAGTTGCGCTGCATGGTCAGCACGCGCTCGGGCCAGCCGCCTTCAAGGTTGGCGATATCGCGTAGCAGCTCGTCCGCATAATCGGTGATGCGCAAGAACCACTGTTCCAGCGCGCGCTGTTCTACAGGCGTGCCTTCATGCCGCCAGCAGCAGCCGTTGACCACCTGTTCATTGGCCAGCACGGTGCAACACTTCGGGCACCAGTTGACCAGCGCTTTCTTGCGATATGCCATGCCGCGTTCGAGCATCTTCAGAAAGAACCACTGATTCCAGCGATAGTATTCCGGCTCGCAGGTGGAGACCTCGCGGTCCCAGTCGAAGCTGAAGCCGAAACGCCGGTAGGTCTTCTTCATGGCGGCGATGTTCTGCAGCGTCCACTCGCGCGGATGCCGCTGGTTAGCGATGGCGGCGTTTTCGGCGGGCAACCCGAAGGCGTCCCAGCCCATGGGGTGCAGCACGTTGAAGCCGCGCATCCACTTGTAGCGCGCCAGGGCGTCGCCGATCGCGTAATTGCGGATGTGCCCGATGTGCAGGGTGCCGCTGGGGTAAGGCAGCATCTCCAGCACGTAGTATTTCGGGCGCGAGGAATTCTCCTCGGCCTGGTAGAAGGTGGCGTTCTGCCACCGCGCGTGCCATTTCAACTCGATCTGGTTGTGGTCGTACGGCTTTTCGGGCATAGCTTCTTTAAGTTTTCCACGTGGCGCACGCACTCTGCGTGCCGCGTCCCCACTCTTGGGGACGCCAGCTTCTTTAAGTTTTCCAGATTTCGACGGTCGTCGCCATCCTCCTCCACCGGTGTTTCCAGGATAAACGGCTTGGACCTCAGCTTGGGATGCGCCAGGATACGGCGGAATCCGGCCTTGCCAATGTGTCCTTCTCCAATATTCGCATGCCGGTCCACGTGCGAGCCGAGGGGCGTTTTGGAATCGTTGGCATGGATCAGCTCTACGTGGTCGATTCCCAACACGCTTTCGGCTTGGAGGATGGTTTCGCGCAGCCCCGCGGCGCTTGATATGTCGTAGCCCGCGGCCAGCAGATGGCAGGTGTCGAGGCAATAGCCTAGCGGGACGTCTGTTAATGCGGCGGCTTGGTCGCGGATGGCGCGCAGTTCTTCGAAGCGGCCGCCGATCTGCGATCCGCAGCCTACGGTGTTTTCGAGAAGCACGGTCACACTCGTCTTCATGATGCCTGCGGCGCCCGCGGCGGCGTCGCGCAGGCCCAGGACCAAGGCCGCGATGCCTTCCTCGAGCGACTGACCTTTGTAACTGCCCGGATGCAGGACGAGGTACTCTGCGCCGATGGCGGCGGCGCGCTGGAGTTCGGCGCGGAACGAGGCGATTGAGCGGCTGCGGATTAGCGGATCGGGCGACGCCAGATTCACCAGGTAGTTCGCGTGGATGGCGAGGGGGTGTAAGTCGAGACGTTCGCGGGCACGGCGCAACTGTAGGATTTGTTCGAGGGAGGGTGAAGAGGCGCGCCACATGCGGGGGCTGGAGGAAAAGATCTGGAATGTGTTGGCTCCTAATTCGGAGGCTTTCAGGGCGGCGTTTTCGAGGGATGTGGCTAGGGATGTGTGGATGCCGATGCGCAGAGGACTATGGTAACAAGGCGCAACCGGCGGATGGCGCGGTCTGGATGGCTGATAGGCACCCACTAGCAAGTGTGCGGGCTGAGGGACTGATCCGCACCGTTCCTGGCAGTATCCGCAAACAGGGCATGCGTTTTGGAAGCCATAGCTATTTCCAGATTGCAAATGGCTTGATCTGCAAATAATCGGACGTGCCGGTGAGGGTTCCAAAGACAGATAGCGGCACATTGCGGC
>Ga0187867_10003952_pt1 | contig 11624 bp, 10 predicted proteins | sample June2016WEW_13_1_FD_132976 | JGI IMG/M metagenome (GOLD analysis project Ga0187867, IMG submission 132976) | Peatland microbial communities from SPRUCE experiment site at the Marcell Experimental Forest, Minnesota, USA - June2016WEW_13_10 | ecosystem: Environmental > Terrestrial > Soil >... | reverse complement strand
CTGCTTACCGCCAACATGATAAGCCAGGTATGCGGACCAAATGTTCCTACACCGCCCCGGTTTGCCACGCCTGCGGAATTGGCCCGAATACTGGCCGGGTTCGATTAGATCGAAAACACAAAGATCACGGCGCCCGCGTCTGGTGGCCGTACGGCTGTCGGGTTTAGCGTCCCCGCTTCGGCAACCAAGCGAAAACATATAGGATTCGGCTGCGAAGCCGGGTCCTTTTTTGATTGGTTTTTAGGCTCTTTGGTCAACAGTTTGGCAACATTTCGCGAACATATGATGAAGAACTGAAAATTCAACAAGTTGGCAAGCTTGCCTTCACTTCGAACGATCTGGACTGCTGGCAGCCCGATTCACTCAGCTAGACATATAATTAGGATGATCCGAAATGATATAGCCCATGATTGTGCAGACTTGTTCGGAATCAGGCCTCAGGTTATAAGGAACTCACTGATTTGACAGTTCACACCAGCGAGGTAGACGCAATTTGGGACGAAAGCGGTCATGAGCTCGAGAAACTCATTTTTCATATTTGCTCGCCACTGTTTCACGGACACCATTATACTGCTTGTTCTGCTGCTTTTGACGGCGTGTAGCGGCAACGAGGACTCCAAGGTTGATTTTTCGAAAACCGTCCAGGTATCTCGCCCGGATGGACCCAATCTGGATCGCCCTTCTCTCAGGGTAGCTGTGGGAGCCATGATCTCTCCCAAAGAGACATTCATCTATTATCGTCAGATCTTGGATTATATCGCAAGTGGGCTAGGCAGGAGCGTAGAGCTAGTCCAGCGCAAGACTTACTCTGAGGTGAACGAACTGATCGGGAAGGGTGAGATCGATGTCGCGTTTATCTGCTCCGGGCCATATGTCAGCGGCAGGGAGAAATACGGCTTCGAGTTGCTGGCCACCCCGGAGGTTAAGGGAAGCCATTTTTATCAATCATATCTCATCGTCAATAGCGACAGTCCAGTTCAGAGCCTATCCGACCTCAGAAATCGGGTATTCGCCTTCACAGATCCCGACTCCCATTCCGGAAAGCTGGTTCCTACCTTTTGGTTATCCGAGATCCACGAACATCCTGACACATTTTTCGGAAAGACTGTTTACACATATAGTCATGACAACTCCATTCTGGCCGTATCCCGGGGTCTGGTGGACGGTGCTGCTGTCGATAGTCTTATTTGGGAGTACTACAACCTGAAAAATCCCTCATTGACCGCACGAACGCGAATTATCAAGAGATCTGAGTCCTTCGGCATACCTCCTGTGGTGGCTTCAAAGTTTTTCCCATCTGAAATGAAAACTCGCGTCCGTGAGATACTCCTCGCCATGCACGAAGACCCGGAGGGGAGCAAGATTCTCCACGAGTTGATGATCGACCGCTTTGTTGCTCCCCAGGAAAAGTGGTACGATGCGATTCGAGAGGTAGAGCGAGAAATTGAGGCGACTAAATGAGAATTATGCGGCCGCGAAGTCTCAGGAGCAAGTTGCTGGTGGGAGTCTCCGCCCTGGTTATCTGCAGTGGTCTGCTCATTTCACTGCTCGTGTCGGACAGGTACAGCCGCAGTCTTTCTGAATCGATGTCCGCACAAGCCGAATATTTGACTCATTCAGTAGCACTTCAAGCAGCCGACCTGGTCCTCATAAACGATCTTGTCTCCCTGCAGAAACTCCTGGATCACCTGCTGCAGGGGAACCCATCTCTTTCCTACCTGTTCATAGTGAAAGATGGACAAGTCCTGGCACATACTTTCAGTGGTGGCATGCCCTCAGATTTATTGACTGCCAATGAAGCCCTGCCATCGGCTGGACCTCATCCCAGGGAAATCACTTCCACCAGTGGGGATCACTTTCTAGATATGGCCATGCCGATCTTTGAGGGAAAGGCCGGCACACTTCGCTTGGGTTTTTCAGAGAAGCCTTATCATTCGCAAATCACTAAACTATGGCTGCAGATGAGCCTGTTTACCTTGGGAATCCTCCTGCTCGCGTTGACCGCGAGCCTGTTTTTCATCAGGCGCATTGCAGGACCTCTCAGCGATCTCGCCCAAGCCGTCGACAAGGTTGATAAAGGTGAACTTGGTATCCGGGTTCCCATCCATGGGCATGACGAGGTGGCGAATCTCACTGCCTCTTTCAATAATATGGTTTCCCGGCTGCACAGCTACACTCGACAACTGGAAGATAAATCGGTGGAGCTTGAGCGTGCCCACCAGCAGACGCGAACTTTTTGCGGTGTTGTACAGGAAGTAGGGTCACTGCAGAGTCTGCGTGAAATTGGAAGTTTCCTTATTCGGCAATGCCGGGCAATTGTAGGCGATTCCAAGATGGTCTTCCTGATCCTGGATGATTCCGGAAATTCTCTCCATATCCTGCGGGAATCAGTTGCCACAGACACCAGGGACCCCGCCATTATCGAGCATTTCTCCATAATGGTAGAGAGCTTCAGTGGTAATCCGAAGCCGACATGCGGTAAGGACCTTGGGATTATCAAGCTCGTGGATCAAGCCCTGGCGAGATCAATTCGTCAATGTATAGTCCCGATTTTCCATGAGGGACGTGCGCTTGGTGTTCTGGTCATAGGCAGCGATGCCCAGTTGAGGTGCGAAACTGAAGAATTCGAAGTCGGCGGTTCGATGCTTAGCCATGCGGGCGGGGTGATAAAACGGGCTATTCATCATGAGGAGGAAGTACGCGCGCTTCAGAGCCGTCTTGAGAGTTCATGCGAATTTTGCGGCATAGTATCCAAAGACCCAAAGATGCAGATGATCTTCAGGCTTATCGAGGATATTGCCCCAACTGACGCCACCGTGCTCATTCAGGGCGAGAGCGGCACGGGCAAGGAACTTGTGGCCAGGGCAATCCATCTGCAAAGTCTGCGAAAAGACAAGCCCTTCGTGGTCATAGACTGCTCCGCTTACCCGGCCACCATCCTGGAATCAGAGCTTTTCGGCCACGAGAAGGGTGCTTTTACAGGGGCGATTCGGCAAAAGCCGGGACGATTCGAACAAGCACATGGCGGAACGGTGTTTCTCGACGAAATCGGCGATATTCCGCTTTCTGCGCAAATCAAGCTTCTTCGGGTGCTGCAAACGCAGAGGTTCGAGCGAATTGGAGGAGAGAAGACCGTTACAGTAGACGTGCGAATTATCGCCGCCACGAACAAGAACCTGCTCGACGAGGTAAAAAGCGGCCGTTTCCGAGAAGACCTCTTTTACCGGCTAAGTGTCATTCCGATCGACCTGCCGCAGCTTTCAAAGCGAAGAAACGATGTGCCATTGCTGGCGCTGCATTTTATGAAGCGATTCTCAGTTGCCCACGGCAAAGCAATTGAAACATTCAGCCCGGATGCCATGCGGCTTTTGCTTGGTTACCCATGGCCAGGAAACGTCCGGGAACTCGAAAATACTGTCGAACATGCGGTAGTGCTCTCCAAAAGCGCGAGGATCGAAGCGTCCAGCCTCCCTGAAGTATTTAGGACGGCGGCATCGAATGACCGGGGCGAGAGATCTCCGACAATCGATGAAAATGAGAAGAATCTCCTGAGGGAGACGATGGAGGGGTGCGACTGGAACAAGAAAAAGGCAGCCGATCGATTGGGCATAAGCCGAAGCACTTTGTACGAAAAACTGAAAAGACACAGGATCGTTCCTCAGACGACACATTAGAGGCGCCCTCCTGCTCAAAATGATTTAATCCTTCCTACAGTGACCGGAAATCGTACACAGTATAACCTGCCATTATTACACGTAAAATCCGTATTTATCCATTTGTCCTGTCCTCCATCCGTACGCGGTTGCTCCCTTGACCCTGCCCAAATTGGGCTTCTTGTTACTACAGCGCGATATCTGCGCCCAGTGGCATGGTGCTTGCGATCTAAGAGGGGAATTAACTTCCTGGAGAAAAAGAAATGGCAAAGCGCATAGCCGTCGTGCAGGGGAACAATGAAGAACGCGAGGACCTATGTGCGGAGCTGCGCGAGCATCTTTTCCAAGTAGCAAGTTTCCCATCCCTTGCGGATTTCGAACAGGGAGAAAGAAATTTTGCCGTGGTCATTTTCGACCTGAATAGTTTACCGGTAACCAACCAGTTGTTGCAAGAATACAGCAAAACTATGCCGGGTCTTTATATGATTGCCGTATCCAGTCGGACTTTTCACCCTGAACTCAGGGAAGCCATGACCACCTGTCTTACGGCCTGCCTTACAAAGCCCGTAGATCTGAACGAGCTGGTTTATTTGTTAAAGGGAATATTAATGGAGAATTCGCGGTCAAACTGCAGCAACGTTTAAGTGTTTTCGAATCGGAGTTCGACACCGAGAAAGGATGGCCACTCATGAGCATAGCTTTACCTTCGCAAGATCACCTGATAAGGATACAGCGGGACCTAAAGAGGGCACCGACCGGAAATCTTATTACAAATCCAGCGTATAGCAGCTCTTTGGAATGGCCTTTAGAGGCGGAGTCAAACGTTCCGAGGGTCTCCAACCACGGAGAGGAGATATGAGTATGGACAGACGTTCACTTCTTAAGGTTGGAGGCCTGTTAGGCGGCGCCCTTGGCGCGGGCAAACTTCTGGATATAGAAGCGCTTGCCAACCCGACGGCTGACCGCGTCGCGAGCCTGCCCGTGCTGGATCGCGTAAAAATTGAGCCCGGCGAAGACGTGCTCATTCGCATGCAACGCGAATTGGTCCGAGCTATGAACAAACCCATCGAGCATCGGCGATGGGGGATGGTCATCGACACACGCAAATGTGTCGGGTGCCATTCCTGTAACGTTGGCTGCATCATGGAAAACAAGCTTCCTCCGGGGGTGGTCTACCGGCCTGTGATTGACTTGGAGGTCGGTAAATATCCGAATGTCGGCCGCAAGTTTCTGCCGCGCCCGTGTATGCAATGCGATAATCCTCCATGCGTTCCGGTATGCCCTGTCAAAGCAACCTGGAAGCGCGCCGATGGCGTGGTTGTGATTGACTATAACTTGTGTATCGGATGCCGTTACTGCATCACCGCATGCCCGTACCAGGCACGCACGTTCGATTTCGGGCAGAACTGGGCCAGTAATGCAGCTTCGGGACAGGATGGCGGCTTGGCACTGGAGACGGGTAGAAAATACGAGCAAGAACCCTCCTTTGAGTATGGCACTAACTGGCACCGCGGCGAGGGCGTCATCCCCAAAAGTCCGGTCGGTAACGCACGTAAGTGCACCTTCTGTGTCCACCGGCTCGAGCATCGTCAATTGCCCATGTGCGTAACGACATGCATCGGGAGGGCGACCCTTTTCGGCGATCTCAATGACCAGGGGACTCTCGTATCCCAACAAGTCATACGAAACAACGCCGTGAGCTTAAAGGCAGAACTCGGTACCGCACCAAAGGTCATCTACCTAATTTAGAGTCAAGGAGATCACAATGGCTGTCTCTTCACTCGGAACTACCAGCCGGAAGCGGCTGTTATGGGTCTTGTGGGTCCTTGCCGCAATCATAGGCGGGCTTGGCTTTTATGAGCGTCTTGTCCACGGCGACAGGGCAGCGGACTTTTCCAGCTATGTACCATGGGGTCTTTGGGTTGCCGCCTATATTTACTTTAGCGGTTTGTCCGCAGGAACGTTCCTGGTTGCAGCCGCCACATATGTTTTCAGGATTCGTGTGCTCGACCCGGTATGCCGCCTGTCCCTTCTCATTGCTGCGGTCACGCTCCCCATGGGCTTGCTGATGATCGGCTTCGACCTCGGCCATTTGGAAAGAGCCTACCTGGTCTTCGTGCGCCCTCAGTTTCATTCGATGATGGCATGGATGGTCTGGCTTTATACGGCTTATCTGATCCTCCTGTTTTCTATGCTGTGGTTTAGCATGAAAAGCGTGCAGCCAGGCAGGAATCCAGCGGCGGTAACCAGCGATCTGGCCACGCTTCGCGTGTTGGGACTTATTGGCATCCCTCTGGTAATCGGCTTTGCCGGTGGTGTCGGCGCTCTGTTTGCGACAGTTGCAGCGCGCGAGTATTGGCATTCCTCGTTATTTCCTATCTTTTTTCTGGTCGGAGCCCTGACGTCAGGAATGGCCTTTCTGACAGCAGTCGTATCATGGCTGTGGCCTTCACGCGACGCCGCATGGAAAGATCTGATAACTCTGCTAGGTCGTACTGTGCTGGTGCTGGTACTCATCGAATTTATCCTTGAGTGGGCGGAGTTTTCGATCCCGTCGTGGTACCAGATTGGCTCAACCTACGATCTCATAAGGTACGTCCTGTTTGGCCCTTACTGGTACGTGTTCTGGCTGGTGCACCTGCTGGCGGGTGTCCTCGTGCCGGTTCTGCTGTTGGCTAAAACGCGCAGCCCCGGGATCATCGGACTGAGCGCGGCCCTGGTGGCGGTCACATTCTTTGCTGTGCGGTTGAATCTGGTGATTCCCGGTCTGATCACACCGGAACTTCGCGGCCTGGAGCAGGCGTACAGCGATCCAATCGGCAACCGACTCACCTTCGGCTATATGCCGTCCTGGTTTGAGTGGCAATTGCTCCTTGGCGTCATTGCATTTGGCGTTGCCCTCTGGTTCGTAGGGACACGACTGTTCCCGCGTGTTTTTCCTAGTTCTTCGCAATCCAGTGAGGTGGGCCTATGAATCGGAAACATGAGCCGCAAAAAGTAACCCGACGATTTTTCTTCAATGCCTGTACCGCCTTGGCCGGCGGAGTGACACTTAGCGTGCTGGGCTGCCAGCGCTATGAACAACAGGCATCGGATGGGACCACCCCAGGCCCTTATCCACTGGCTGACGCGGAGAACGTCATTCATACAACCTGCCTGCAGTGCAACACGCAGTGCACGCTCAAGGTGAAACACCAGGATGGATTGGTCGTCAAAATAGACGGAAACCCATATAGCCCTATGGCGTTGTTCCCACATTTGCCATACGAAACACCGCCAAAGGAAGCCGTGGCCGTCGATGGGGCGATTTGCCCAAAGGGTCAGGCTGGTGTGCAGACACTCTATGACCCTTATCGCCTGCGCAAAGTCCTCAAACGCGCCGGGCCTCGCGGCTCGAACAAGTGGCAGGCCATTTCCTTTGAGCAGGCCACACATGAGATCACGGAAGGCGGCCAACTGTTCGCAGGCATTGGTGAAAACCGCGTGGTGCCCGGGTTTAAGGACGTCATAAGGCTTCGCGACGCCAAACTGGCTAAAGACCTCGCCACAGATGTAGAAGCCATTCGTAAAGGTGAGATGGCAGTGGAGGCTTTCAAAGAAAAAAACGCTGCACACCTGGATGTATTGATCGACCCGGATCATCCCGATTTCGGGCCAAAGAACAACCAGTTCGTCCTGCAGGGCGGGCGCATCGCCCCGGATCGTGAAGTGATCACTAAACGTTTTACTTTCGGCACCTTGGGATCGGTCAACTGGTTCGGACATACTACAATTTGTGAGCAGGCTCATCATGTGGCCTTCATGTATTCCCTGGCTCAATGGGAGGAAAAGGACGGCAAGTTCTCCTGGGCTAAGGGTCCCAATCACATGAAGCCCGATTATACCCAGGCCGAGTTCGTTATCTTCTGGGGCACGGGCTTCAACGAGGCAAATTTTGGGCCTACTCCGATGAGCCCACGTGTATCCCAAGCCATTGTAGACGGCAAACTGAAGATAGCAGTTATAGACCCGCGGCTCTCAAAGAGTGCGGCAAAGGGGTGGTGGATTCCCGTACATCCCAACGGCAACTTTGCGTTGGCTCTGGCTATGACCCAATGGATTATCGGAAACAAGCGCTACGATGAAAAGTTCTTACGAAGTGCGAACAAGGCCGCAGCCAATGCTGCAGGCGAGAAAAGCTGGACCAACGCCACTTGGCTCGTAAACACTAAAACGGGCAAGTTCCTCCGTGCCGCCGATGCGGGCGTGGGAACCGCTAACCAGTTCGTAGCGCTTGTTGAGGGCACACCGGTAGCCGTAGACCCGTCAGACACCAAGGTCCCGATAATGGGCGATTTGGATGTGGCGACAACTATTAAAGGAATCGATGTCTCCTCAAGCTTCAGATTGCTGAAGGAGGCCGCAGCCGCTAAAAGTCTCGCTGAATACTCAGAAATTGCCGGATTGGAAGCCGGTCAGATTGAAGCGTTGGCCAAGGAGTTCACCAGTCACGGAAAGAAGGCGGCCATCGACTTCTACCGAGGCCCCATCAAAACGACTTGTGGTTTCTATACAGCCCAGGCGATCATCATCCTAAACTTCCTCATCGGCAATGTGGACCATGTTGGCGGATTCATGAAAGGTGGCGGAGCCTGGGACGGCACCGGTAATAAGCCGGGCCAACCGTTCCCTGTGGCGAGGCTTCATCCTAATGCGCTTACACCATTTGGCATAAAGCTTACGCGTGAAAGCTCAGGCCCTTACGAGACCAGCACCATCTTCAAGCGTGACGGCTATCCGGCGAAGCGGCCCTGGTTTCCGTTCACCGATGATGTGTATCAGGAGATCATCCCTGCCGCAACCGCCGGCTACCCGTATCCGATCAAGATACTCTGGCTTCATTACGGCACACCGGTAGTGTCAACGCCCGCCGGGCACATCCAGATTAAAATGATCCAGGATACTCAGAAGATTCCGCTCTTCATCGCTACGGACATAGTGATCGGCGAGACGAGCATGTACGCCGACTACATCTTTCCGGACCTGTCGTATCTGGAGCGGTGGTCAAACCCGCTGGGCACAAGCCCCGTTGTCCTCTCTCAGATCAGCAAATTCAGACAACCCGCCGCATCGCCAATCCCTGAGATTGTCACTATCGAGGGGGAGGAAATGCCGATTAGCATTGAGGCAACCATGATTGCCCTGGCAAAAAAGCTGGGAATGTCAGGATTCGGCAAGGACGCGTTCGGACCAGACCAAAACCTGAATCGGCCGGAGGATTTTCACCTCAAGATGATCGCAAATCTTGCCGCAGGTGATAAACCCGGTAACGAGGCGCCTGAGGCCGACGATGCAGAGATGGAGATACTCCGTAAATCCAGGCGGCATCTGCCCAAGGCCGTTTTTGACGAGCAAAAATGGCAAGACGCCGTTGGCGCCAATTGGCGGCGGGTGGCCTATCTGCTCAACCGTGGCGGACGGTTCGAAGCCGCATCAGGCGCGTACGAAGAAGCTTTCGCCAAACACCCCTGGGCCAGCCAACTCAATATCTATATCGAACCCGTTGGCTCAGGCATTCACTCGGTGCAGGGCAAACGGTTTTCAGGCGTGCCGACATATCAGGCGCTTGAATCCTTCGATGGAAAGCCCATATCCTCCCGGGATGAGTTCGACCTGGAACTGATCACGTATAAGGATATTCAGGGCACCCAGTCACGTACGGTTGGCAATTACGTGGGGCAGATGGCGATTATGCCGGAGAATTTTGTCTACCTGAATGCAGTTGACGCCAAACGTATGGAATTGACTGACGGTGACACAGTGAGGGTCGAGAGCGTGAGTTTCAACGGGAGCTTCGAACTGGGGCCAGGCCAGGCGCCCAGCAAAGCCGAAGGGAAGATTCGAATTATCGAAGGGCTTCGGCCAGGGGTGGTCAGCGTCTCCTTTGGCTATGGGCACTGGGCCTACGGATCTCGTGATGTCGAAATAGATGGCCAGCGGATCCCAGGAGAACCGGCGCGCAGTAAAGGACTTTTGACTAATGCGGCGATGGCTGTCGACGGGTACCTCAAAGATGTGTGCCTGACGGACCCGATTGCCGGAGACAGCGCCTTCACCGGTACGCGGGTAAAGTTGGTCAAGATTGCCTCGGCGTTGCGGCCGCCTGTGCCGCTCGCGGCATGGGTACCTGCTGGATGGGCCGTGCGCTGAATGCTGGTATTGGGATATCACTGAACTGCATTGCTCGAAGGGAGAAAAGCCGGATGCCTGGTCAGGTTAATGTCTGCGGAAGGTCCATGAAGGAGTTCCTGGACGTGATTGAAAAATTTCATGGGTGGAAAGCTCCCGGACTGGTCATCGGCGGATTCATGGTCGATTGGGCACAGGAACTGATCGGTCCCGGCATTGAGGCGGATGCATTTGTCGAGACTTGCCATTGCCTGCCGGATGCCATCCAGCTTTTTACGCCCTGCACCTACGGCAATGGGTGGATGAAGGTCCTTGACTGGGACAAGTTCGCTCTGAGCCTCTACGACAAGAAGACTCTTGAGGGATTCAGGGTCTGGCTCGATCTGGAGAAAACCTTTTCTTTTCCAAATGTCTATAACTGGTACATGCGCCTTGTGCCTAAAAAGTCCTTGCCACTGCAAATATTGCTGGATGACATCATCGCGGCCGGAAGATCCATGCTATGCAGTTCACCTGTGCAAGTTACGCAACTGTACGGGAAAAAGAAGAAGGGAGAAATAGCTGTCTGCCCCGCTTGCGGTGAAGCATATCCCACTCAGCAAGGACGGAAGTGTATTGCGTGTCAAGGGAAGGGGTATTATGACAATAATTCAACATCTCTGCAGGTTGAGGTCTTGAGATGCTCCAGACGAAGGTAAAAGTCGAAGAGGCCGTCGGGATGGTTCTCGCCCACGATATAACCGAGATACGGCGGGGCGAGTTGAAGGGCGCCGCGTTTAAGAAAGGCCATAAGGTCCGGAAAGCTGATATCTGCCATCTGCAGAGGCTTGGAAAGAACCACCTCTATGTTCTGAGAATCGAGGAAGGCTATCTCCACGAAAACGATGCCGCCGTTGCCCTTGCCGATGCATTGTGCGGAGATGGAGTGACTTGGCGCGATGAGCCAATGGAAGGTAAAATCTCTCTTCTGGCAGCGCAGGACGGGCTCTTCACAGTGGACGTCGAGGCCCTGACCAGGATAAACATGCTGGGGGATGTGATGTACGCATCCCGGCAAACTGCTGTAAGAGTTTCCCCCCGTTTTTCCTGCCAACGAAATCTATTATTTTGTTATCTTGTAACTTTTCGACCGCCTTTTTCGTCTTGTCGGTGATTTCGGCAAAATGACCGTTTAATTCCTTTTGAAGGAGATCGCATTATGGACGAGAAGACGGAGCTCTTGATATGCCTTGGCGCAGCCACCGCAGCAAACTGTGTCCCCTGCTTTGACTACTATTTCAAGAAAGCTTCAGCAGCAGGAATTCCCGGCGAAGAGGTTCGAAAGACCGTCGAACTTAGTTGCAAAATTAAAACAGGCGCAAGTATCGTTATGAAGAACAGCATCAGAGATATAACCGGTCAGGATTGGGATTCCGAACAGGCAGACGGCGGCAAGGCAGATCATCCCTGCTGCAAATGATTCGTACAGGATGGCGGCAATGGAATTCTTCGAAATCTACGACCAGTACTACCAAAGGGTGAGAAATTTCATCCTTTCCTCGGTCCGGGACCACTGGGCAGCGGATGACCTTACCCAGGAAACATTCATTCGAGTCCAGAAGAATCTTCATACGCTGAAAGATTCGTCCAAACTGGCTTCATGGATTTTTCGTATTGCGCACAACCTCTGCCGGGATCATTTTCGCAACCTGAAAAGAACCTCATCGAATGAATGCGAGCTTAATGAAGCAAGAGATGTGTTTAGAGAGGCCTTTGTTCAGAAAAGACTCGAACAGGACGAAATGAGTTCGTGCGTTCAGGACG
>Ga0187867_10003949_pt1 | contig 11631 bp, 12 predicted proteins | sample June2016WEW_13_1_FD_132976 | JGI IMG/M metagenome (GOLD analysis project Ga0187867, IMG submission 132976) | Peatland microbial communities from SPRUCE experiment site at the Marcell Experimental Forest, Minnesota, USA - June2016WEW_13_10 | ecosystem: Environmental > Terrestrial > Soil >... | reverse complement strand
TGGCCGGCACGTCGTTTCCGATCGATCGCGAGATGACGGCCGCGGTACTGGGCTTTGACCGACCGGCGGCGAATTCGCTCGACGCAGTGTCGGACCGGGATTTCGCGTTGGAATTCCTGTCGGCCACCGCGATCAGCGCGATGCATTTGTCGCGCTTCGCCGAGGAAATCGTCATCTGGTGCAGCGCGCCGTACCGGTTCATCCGATTGTCCGACGCGTTCACCACCGGCAGTTCAATCATGCCGCAAAAGCGCAACCCGGATGCGGCAGAACTGGTGCGAGCCAAGACCGGTCGGGTGAACGGCGCGCTGATCGCTCTGCTGACCGTTATGAAGGGCCTGCCGCTGGCCTATGCCAAGGACATGCAGGAAGACAAGGAACCGGTGTTCGACGCCGCGGAAGCATGGGCTCTGTCGCTCGCCGCGACCACCGGAATGGTGCGCGACATGATTCCGGATATGGCGCGCATGCGGGAATTCGCCGGGTCCGGTTTTGCCACGGCGACCGACCTGGCCGATTGGCTCGTGCGGGTGCTGAAACGACCGTTCCGCAGCGCCCATCACATCACCGGCACTCTGGTCGGGATCGCCGAGCAAAAGGGCGTCGCACTGGCCGAGCTGACGCTGGACGAGATGCGCACGGTCGAACCGGGCATCACCGCAGAGGTATTCTCGGTCCTGACGGTCGATGCATCCGTCGCCTCGCGCACCAGCTTCGGCGGCACGGCGCCGGCAAACGTCGCCCGAGAGGCGGCACGCTGGCTGGCGGCGCTGGCATGAGGCCGGTGAAGTGTCGGGGCTTCGCCCCGAGATCCCACCAGGGGCGCTACCCCTGGACCCCGCCAAGGGCAGTGGCCCTTGGAACCATTCAATTTGGTTGGTTCTGGGAGAGGGCCGACCGAGACCTCGCAAGATCCGTTTCGGCCCTCTCCCAGGACCAACCAATGGACAGATTGCAAAGGGCCCCGCCCTTTGCCAGGGGTCCAGGGGACAGCGTACCCTGGCGGGTTCCAGGGCGGAGCCGTGGCACCTTCGTCCTGCTCCTGGCCGCGACTCTCGCCCTCGCCGCCTGCGGCAAGGTCGGGCCGCCGCAGCCGGTTGGGCCGGCGGACAAGGTGATCTGGCCGCACAGTTATCCAACACCCCACCCTGCGCCCTGATTTGGAGACACGGAGACCGACATGAAACCGGTCGAAGACCTGACGGAAGCAGCAGCCAGTGCCGAACTGGAACGTCTTGCCGCCGAGATTGCACACCACGACCGCGCCTATCACGAACGCGACGCACCGGAAATTTCCGACGCCGAGTACGACGCGCTACGCCGGCGCAACACCGCGATCGAGGCGCGGTTTCCGTCGCTGATCCGCGCCGATTCGCCGTCGCATCGGGTTGGCGCTGCGCCGGAGAGCGGTTTCGCCAAACTGCGCCACCGGGTGCCGATGCTGTCGCTCGACAACGCCTTCGATACTGCGGATTTTGCCGACTTTATGGCGCGTGCGCATCGCTTTCTGGGCTCGGCCGCGGCGATCGATTTCGTCGCCGAACCGAAAATCGACGGCCTGTCGATCAATCTGACTTACGAGGGCGGACGCTTCGTGCGCGGTGCGACCCGCGGCGATGGCACCGAAGGCGAGGACGTCACCGCCAATCTTCGCACCATGAAATCGGTCCCCGCCCGCTTGCACGGCAAAGCGCCGGCGCTGATCGAAATCCGTGGCGAGGTATTTATTACCAAGGCGGATTTTCTGGCGTTGAACAAACGTCAGGCCGATGCGGGGGATCGGCTGTTCGCCAATCCTCGCAATGCCGCTGCAGGTGGACTGCGGCAACTCGACCCGCGCATTACCGCAACTCGGCCATTGTCGTTGTTTGCTTATGCGCAAGGCGAGTCCAGCGAACCGGTGGCCGAGACGCACTGGGATTATCTGCACCAGCTCGAACATTGGGGATTTACGGTCAATCCGCTGTCCCGCCGGGTGCGCGATGCAGCCGAGGCCGAGGCGTTTCAGAACGAAATGGCACTGTTACGATCTGGCCTGGACTACGATATCGACGGCGTCGTGTATAAAATCAACGATCTCGGTTTGCAACGACGGCTTGGCTTCGTTGGTCGCGCCCCGCGTTGGGCTATCGCCTGGAAATTCCCCGCCGAGCAGGCCACTACCGTGCTACTGGGCATTCGCATCCAGGTCGGCCGCACCGGCGCACTGACCCCGGTTGCCGAGTTGCAACCGGTCAACGTTGGCGGTGTGCTCGTCTCCCGCGCCACGTTGCACAACGAGGACGAAATCGCCCGCAAGGATATTCGTGTTGGCGATACTGTCGTGTTGCAGCGCGCCGGCGACGTGATCCCGCAGATTGTGTCAGTGGTGACGGAACGCCGGCCGGCGGACGCGACACCGTTTGTCTATCCGGAAACCTGTCCGGCGTGCGGCAGCCATGCGGTGCGGCCTCCGGGAGAAGCGGTGCGACGTTGCACCGGCGGTCTGATTTGCCCCGCACAACGCGTCGAACGGCTGATCCATTTCGTGTCGCGTGCCGCCTTCGACATCGACGGACTCGGTGAAAAATCGATCCGCGAGTTTTACGAAGCCGGCTGGCTGCACAGCCCGGCGGACTTGTTTCGGTTGCCGGCACGCGAGGCGGAGATCGCCGGCCGCGAAGGCTGGGGCAAGCTCTCGGCCCGCAATTTGTCCCGAGCGATTGAGGCAAGACGGCGAATCCCGCTGGAACGGTTGATCTATGCGCTTGGCATTCGCCGGATTGGCGAGGCCAACGCCCGTCTGCTGGCGCGGCATTACGGTTCGTTTGCGGAATGGCGTGCCGGCATGATAGCGGCCACCGTGATCGGCTCCGAGGCACGCAGTACACTTGGCGATATTGTCGGCATTGGACCGGCGATCGCCGAGGAACTGGCGGATTTCTTTGACGAACCGCGCAATGTCGCCACACTGGACGAACTGGCGGCACAGTTGACGATCGAAGATGCTGCGGCACCGGAGGCGACCGATAGTCAGGTTGCCGGCAAAACGATCGTGTTTACCGGCACGCTGGAGACCATGACGCGTCCGGAAGCCAAGGCGCGCGCGGAGGCTCTGGGGGCGAAAGTCACCGACAGCGTCTCAAAGAAGACCGACCTCGTCGTGGTTGGTGCCGACGCCGGGTCGAAAGCGCGCAAAGCCCAGGAACTGGGGGTGAAAACGGTTTCGGAGATGGAATGGCGGGAGCTCGCGGGGTTTGCACCTGCTGAAAGTTAGTACGCTTTCCGATCAGGTTGAGTCCACTGCGTGGCCCTGTCATTGCGAGCGAAGCGAAGCAAACTCCATCAGGGATGGCTGGGAGCTTGCCTCGCTTCGCTCGCAATGACAGGGGTCTACGTTAAGACCGCCGCACCCCCGTGTGATCGGCTCGCGAGCCGATCCGCACCGATTGGCCGATCGCATGGTTGCGGTTTGGTATCGGATAAAACGAGTAGCCAAATCGCACTTCGCGAGGTTTGCCGGTGGGCAGAACCTTCGGCGCAATCACCGCCACCGCTGCCAGCCCACGATAACGTTTGCCATGGGAACCGATGGCAGCGAAGATGTTGTCGATAAACAGTTGGTCGGCCTTGCCTTCAACCGCTCCGGGCGACAGCACCAGCATCCCGGGCCGCAGGCGATTGATGCTGCCTTGCACCGATGCCATGGCCTCGATCGCCGCCGCCCGAATGGCCTGCGGCGTGGCCTCAACGCCATCCGGCCATTCAAACCGATCGAACCGATTCACGACGACCGACATTTGCTCCTGCGGGCCCAGCAGCAACTGAAATGACGCGATCCGTGGATTGGGACCGGCAGTCGGCACGAAAGCGATCTGGTTGCCGGCGGATGTCAGGGATTTTGCCGCCCCGAACTGCGCCATCGCATGCAGCGAATAGCCTTGCGCAGCGGCGGTTCCGATCATTGCCCCGAACAAAGGATGATGCGCCCAGCTGGCGCACAGGTCGCGAAACGCCGCGATCACCGCCACGGCGGTCGAATCGGAACTGTCGGCGAAACTGGTCCATTCGGGATCGCGCAGCCGCTGGCGAAAATGCGCAACCGCCCAGGCGAGAGGGTGAGATTTGTAACCGTGCGGCGAGGGATCGAGCGCCTCGTTGGTCCAATTGCGCTGCTGAATTTCCACCTCATCGAGCAGCGCATCACTGACCACATGCGGATCGGCGCCCGTGGCACGCGGCTGGTGGAACGCCACGAGGCGCTCCATTTCCTCGCGGCTGATCAGCACAGTATCGTTGGTCACAGTCCGAGGTGGATTTTCCGGCCCGCGCTCGACCAAGGTCACGTTGGCCGGTGGCTGCGCACCGTCCGGTAAGCCGGGGGTTTCCGAGATCCTGCCGCAGGCCGCACATTGAACCGCGATACCGAGGAAATTCCGCGGCTCATAATCCGCGATCAACGACTGCCCGCACTCACAGTTGAACAGCCCTGAGCCCGCGCCGACGATGGCCGGTGAATGACCGATCTGCGTGTAATGCGGGATCTGGGCCACTGGCTATAGCCAGCCGAACAAATCCTGGAACCAACCGGTCTTCTTGTCGCGGATGATCGGTGTGTCGCCATTCTCGGGAGACTGCCCCATGGCGGCGTTGTCCCGCAGCCGCTTCGCTTCCTGCGAGGCGTCCACGACAGCATGTTGGGCGTCGGGTTTGCGCCAATACAACAGCCGATCGATGAAACTGTCATCGCCGGCGTCGAGTCGGGCTTCCTGATCGACCTCCTTCCGAATATTCGCCGGCGCCCCGCCTCCGGCGTCCCGCACCAACGCCGCCTGTCCCGGGCTCATGCCCACTGGCGGTCCGCCCAACGCGGCCTCGGGGACGAGAGCGGATTCAGCCAGCGACCGGTCGGACTGCTCCTGCGGACGCTCTGCGCCGGGCTCCGGCGGGCGCAGGCTGAAATCCGGCGGCATCGACAGCGGCGCGCGAGTCACCACGGTAAACTCGTCGGGAGCATCCCGGGTCAAACCAAAGGCACGGGACAGCGAGCTGGAGCTGCAACCACACAACAAGACGACAATAGTTGCTGGTGCGATCAGTCGTATTGGGGTGGACAAGTGGCTCATGGCCGGGGTTTTACGCTGTCCGGGCCAGCCGGCGCAAGACATACGCCGCGCGATGGTCGGATCGTGATTGGCCCGGCGTTGCAATTCGCCATAGCCTGCGGCAACCGAACGAGGGGACGTCTGCCATGGTGGATCCGGTCGAAACCGCGCAACAGCAGCTCGAGAAGGCGCACGAGTCGCACGACGAGAGCGATCATTGGGCGCGGTGGATGGCGGTGGCAGTGTCCTGTCTCGCGGCCAGCCTGGCGCTGGTCGACCTTGGGGCGAAGTCCTCACAGACCGCCTATCTGACGCACAACATCACGGCGTCCGATACCTGGAATGCCTACCAGGGGAAAAATCTTCGCGCGAACCTGTGGAACACCCAGGCCACAATGTTGCTGAGCCTGCCCAACGCCGCTGACCCGGCGGTCCAGGAGCGCATCAAAACCGCGCAGTCGGAAGCGGAGAGGATGCACGACGAGCCGGCGACCGGCGACGGCATGAAGCAATTGAAGGCGAAAGCGGAAAACCAGGAACGCGACCGCGACCTGGCGTTCCACGCTTACCACGGCTTCGAGTACACCTCGAGTGCGCTGGAAATTTCTATCGTGCTGGCCTCGGTTTCCGTGGTCACCCGGGTCCATGCACTGGGGTTGGTGGCAGCCGGGATTGGCCTGTTGGCAGCTGGCTACGGACTGGCAGTGTTTGCCCACTTCGTCTGAACGATGCGGCGCGCCCCGTGGTGAGGGCGCGCGCCGCATCGGGCTGGATCAGGTGATCGGCGCGGGCGTCGCGTTATAATCCTTGTCCGAAACTTTCTCGAACCACGCGGTGCCCTCGCCCTTGTCGGTTTGTTCCGACATTGCAAGGTGCGAGAACAGTTTGTCAGGCGCCGCTCCGTGCCAGTGGCGGGTGTTCGGCGGAATGATCACGGTGTCGCCGGCGCGGATTTCCTGCACCTGCTGGCCCTCGAACTGAATGCGGCCGGCGCCCGACAGGCAGTACAAGGTTTGCCCGACCGGATGCGAATGCCAGGCGGTGCGTCCACCCGGAGTGAACGACACGACCGAAGCACGCATGCGCGACGGCGCGGAACCCTGCACGATTTCGTCGGAAAAGACGACACCGGAAAAGTTGGCTTCCGGCTGCATCTTGGTCTGGCGATCGGAAGAGCGGAGGACTGGCATGCGATGGTTTCCTTCCTTGGTTCACAAAAGTCTGGGGGTTCACAAAAGTCTGGGGGTTCACAGAAGTCTGGGGTTAGTAGGACTTGGGCTGGTCGAGCACACGCTCGGCCAGATAACTCAGGATCAGTTCGCGGCTGACCGGGGCGATACGCGGGATCAGGCTTTCCCGGAACAGCCGTTCGACGTGGTATTCCTGCGCGTAGCCCATGCCGCCGAGAGTCATCACTGCCTGCTCAGCGGCATGATAACCGGCCTCGGCGGCGAGATATTTGGCGGCGTTCGCCTCGGCGCCGCATTCCTGGCCGGTGTCGTATAGCCACGTCGCTTTCAGCGTCATCAGATTGGCGGCTTCCAGTTCAGCCCAGTTGCGGGCGAGCGGGTGTTGGATGGCCTGATTTTGGCCGATCGGGCGACCGAATACGATGCGTTCGCGAGCGTAACGGGAGGCGCGGGCCAATGCGGCACGGCCAATGCCGACAGCTTCCGCGGCAACGAGGCAACGTTCCGGATTCAGACCGTGAATGATGGCGCGGAAGCCGTCGCCTTCCTCGCCGATGCGGTCTTCAACCGGGACACGCATGTCCTCGAAGAACACCATGTTGCTGTCGACGGCATGGCGGCCCATTTTATGGATCAGCCGCACCTCGGCGTGATTTTTGTCGAGGTCGGTGTAGAACAAGGTCAGGCCTTGCGTTTTGCGTTTGACCTTGTCGATCGGCGTGGTGCGCGCAAGCAGCAAGATCTTATTGGCGACCTGCGCAGTGGAGGTCCAGATCTTGGTGCCGTTGATGCGGTAATGATCGCCGTTTAGTTCTGCGCGCGTGGTCATTGCGGTGGTGTTGAGGCCGGCGTTGGGTTCGGTGACGCCGAAACAGGCTTTGTCTTTGCCGGCGATCAGCGGCGGCAGCATACGGGATTTCTGCGCGTCGGTGCCGTACACGATCACCGGGTTGAGGCCGAAGATGTTGATGTGGATGGCGCTTGCGCCGCTCATCGCGGCACCGGATTCGGCGACCGCCTGCATCATCACGGCCGCTTCGGTGATGCCGAGGCCGGCGCCGCCATAGGCCTCGGGCATGGCTATGCCGAGCCAGTTGCCCTCGACCATGGCGTTGAAGAAAGCGTGTGGGAAGACGGCATCACGGTCCCGTTCCAGCCAGTAGGTGTCGTCGAACCGGGCGCAAATCCGCAGCATCTGATCGCGGATTTGCTGCTGCGGTTCGGTCAGGGCGAAGTCCATGGGGCGGATCTTTCCGGGACGGATTGTTGAATGGGGGTTATAGCAACCCGACGCTCTGGGCGGAAATCGGGTGGCTTCACGTTATGCTCGGGCTCGACCGGAGCATCTGTTGCGGCACCAGCGCCAGCACGGTCGCCCCCGGCCCAAATGATGACGGTTGGTGACGATGCTGCAGAATTGGCTTAGTATGACAGCGTTGATGGTGCTCCGATCCATGTCGACGAAAAACGCGACCCTCTATGACACGGACTTCTACGCCTGGGCTGTTGAGCAGGCGGCGTTGTTGCGCGCCGGCCGGCTGTCCGAGGCCGATGTCGAGAACATCGCGGAAGAGATTGAAAGCACTGGCAGAAGCGAACGGAGCGAACTGGTCAGTCGGCTGACGGTGTTGTTCGTTCACTTGCTGAAGTGGCGATACCAAGCCGGCTTGCGAAGCCGGTCGTGGCGGATAACGATTGAGCGACAGCGCCTGGACGTGCGGGATCACCTCACGGACAATCCGAGCCTGAAATCGCAACTTGATGAGATTATGGGCAGAGCATATCGACGTGCCCGGATCGACGCGGAAGGCGAAACCCACCTTCCCCGCTCGACGTTCCCGGAGACATGCCCCTTCACCTTCGAGGAAGCCATGCATCCGGACTTCTGGCCAGACTGACCACCCTCCGGTTTGCCGCCCATGCGCCGGTCGCGCTACGATCACCGCAAGGAGGACCGCACAACCATGGACTTTCGCGCCGACGATATCGAATATCAGCGCCAGGACGGACAACCCCTGCTGGCACGGCTGTATCAACCGATCGGACCCGGCCCGTTCCCGGCGGTGCTTGAGGTGCATGGCGGCGCCTGGACCGGCGGCGACCGGTTCAACAATGTGGTGATCGCCGAGGCGCTCGCCGCCGATGGCATCGTGGTCATGTCGATCGACTTCCGCATGCCGCCGGTGGCGGGTTACCCGGACACCATTGCCGACGTGAACCTCGGGATTCGCTGGCTCAAGGCCAATGCAGACAAGTTCCACAGCCGCGCCGATCTGGTGGGCGGTCTGGGCAGTTCCTCCGGCGGGCACATGCTGCTGTTGAGCGCACTGCGCCCCAACGACCAGCGCTACGCGAAGTTGGCTTTGCCCGGTTCGGCGGTTGACGCGTCGTTGCGGTTTGCTATCGGTTGCTGGCCGGTCGCCGATCCGTTGCAGCGCTATCAGGTGAAAAAGGCTGCCGGCCAGGAGCGGTTCGTCATCGCCCACAATAAATTCTGGCCCTCCGAAGCCGCCATGGCGGAAGGCAGCCCGACACTGATTCTGGGCCGCGGCGAGGCCGTCGCGAAGCCGCCAATGCTGATCATGCAAGGCACCGCCGACGACAATCTGACACCGGACATGGCGGACAATTTCGCCGCGGCCTACACGAAGGCCGGCGGTGCGATCCGCAAGGAAATTTTTGCTGGTGAGCCGCACGCGTTCATCTCGGCCAAACCTACCGCGCCGAACACTTTGCGCGCGCTGGATATCATCAAGACGTTCGTGCACGAGCACGCGGGCTGATCATGTACAGCCAGGCCCTCAACAGCGCGACCACCCCCGCCGATACGTCGGAATCCGGAAATCGGTTTCAGCGCCGTATAAACGCCGAGGAGCGGATCGAACCCAATGACGCCATGCCGGATGGCTATCGCCGCACGCTGATCCGGCAGATCAGTCAGCACGCCCACTCGGAACTGGTGGGCATGCTGCCGGAGGGCAACTGGATCACCCGGGCGCCATCGTTGCGCCGTAAGGCCGCGCTGCTCGCCAAGGTCCAGGACGAGGGCGGCCATGGTCTGTATCTGTACGCCGCCGCGGAAACTCTGGGCGTATCGCGCGAGGAACTGGTCGATCAGCTGCTGACCGGCCGCGCCAAATACTCCTCCATCTTCAATTACCCCACCCTGACCTGGGCGGACATTGGCGCGATCGGCTGGCTGGTGGATGGTGCGGCGATCATGAACCAGATCCCGCTGTGCCGGTGTTCCTATGGCCCATACGCGCGGGCAATGATTCGGATTTGTAAGGAGGAGTCGTTCCACCAACGTCAGGGCTACGAAATCATGCTGACCCTGTGCCGTGGCTCGGACGAGCAGAAAACCATGGCGCAGGATGCGTTGAACCGGTGGTGGTGGCCGTGCCTGATGATGTTCGGACCGCCGGACACGCAATCGACGCACACCGACAGCTCGACGCGGTGGAAGATCAAACGTTTCACCAATGACGCGTTGCGGCAGAAATTTGTCGATGCGACCGTGCCGCAGGGCCTGCACCTGGGTCTGACGTTCCCTGATCCCGACCTGCATTTCGAAGATGGCCATTGGGTCCATGGCGAGATCGACTGGGACGAGTTCCGCCGCGTACTGGCCGGTGATGGCCCCTGCAACCGTGAGCGGTTGGCCGCACGTCGAAAGGCCCATGACGATGGCGCCTGGGTGCGCGAGGCCGCCGCCGCATGGGCGGCAAAGCAAACCGCCGCCAAACAAGCCGCGTGATGGCTGACCCCGCCACCCGGCTGTGGGAAGTTTTCATTCGAGCGCGCAACGGACTGGCGCACCGGCACGCCGGCTCGGTGCACGCGGCGGACCCGGAAATGGCGTTGCAGGCGGCGCGCGATGTTTACACCCGCCGCGGCGAAGGCCTGTCCATTTGGGTGGTGCCGTCCGACGCCATCGTTGCCTCCGATCCATCCGACAAGGAGTCGTTGTTCGAACCGACCGGTTCGAAGATTTACCGCCACCCGACGTTCTACGAGGTGCCTGACGAAGTCGGGAACATGTAATGGCCACGACCTCGATCACGCTGACCGAAACGCCGCAGGTGCAGAGCTATCTGGCGCTTGCCGACGATGCGCTGGTACTGGGCCATCGCACCAGCGAGTGGACCGGTCACGCGCCCTTGCTGGAGGAGGAACTCGCGCTGGCCAACATCGCCCTCGATCTGATCGGCCAGGCGCGGATGCTGTATCAGGCTGCCGGCGAGCTGACCGGTCATTCCGAGGACGAACTCGCCTATCTGCGCGATCCGCCCGCCTTCCGCAATGCTCTGATCATGGAGCTGCCGAATGGCGATTTTGCGTTCACGATGGCCCGGCTGCTCCTGGTTTCGGTGGCGTCCGACCAGAAATGGCGCAGCGGATTTGCCGATCCGGTGCTGACTGCGATCGGCGAAAAAGCCATGAAGGAAACCGCGTATCACGTGCGCCACTCCGCCGAGTGGCTGATCCGACTTGGCGACGGCACCGTGGAATCGCATCGCCGCGCGCAGGACGCCGTGGATGCGCTGTGGCCGTTCACCGGCGAACTGACCGCATCCCGCGAGCCTTGGCTGCGCGCCGTGGCGCCCGTGCTACATCGGGCAACGTTGCAACAGCCGAAGGATGGCTGGATGCAAAGCGGCGGCCGGACCGGCCGGCATACCGAGCATCTCGGGCATCTGCTCGCGGAGATGCAGGTGCTGCCTCGGACTTATCCCGGTGCAATATGGTAATGGACTTGCTGGAGCGCGCCCGAGCGGCCGCCGCTTCGGTCACTGACCCGGAACTGCCGCCGCTGACGGTCGAGGATCTCGGCATTTTGCGAGACGTGCGATTGGATAATGGCACGATCGAAGTGGCGATTACGCCGACCTATTCGGGCTGCCCGGCGATGCGGGAGATTGCCGGCGCGATCGAAAAGGCGGTGCGGGAGACCGGGGCGGAAAAGGTCCGGGTGCGACATGTTCTGACCCCGGCCTGGACCACGGATTGGCTGACCCATGTTGCTCGCACGAAGTTGTTGGCGTTGGGAATCGCGCCCCCCGAACCCGGTCAGGGAACGGAGGCGTTGTTTGGGCGACCGGCTGTGGCCTGCCCGCGCTGCCATTCGACGAACACGGAACGTATCAGTGCATTTGGCTCCACCGCGTGCAAGGCGCTGCATCGTTGCCTCAACTGCAAGGAGCCGTTCGAGGCATTCAAGTGTCATTAGGCCAGCACGCAGAACGTTGAAGCACATTGGTCCGTCGGTCATTGCGAACGCAGCGAAGCAATCTCCCGCTGGTGGAGATTGCTTCGCTGCGTTCGCAATGACGGTGGTACAATCGTTACGGACGGCG
>Ga0187867_10003947_pt1 | contig 11639 bp, 8 predicted proteins | sample June2016WEW_13_1_FD_132976 | JGI IMG/M metagenome (GOLD analysis project Ga0187867, IMG submission 132976) | Peatland microbial communities from SPRUCE experiment site at the Marcell Experimental Forest, Minnesota, USA - June2016WEW_13_10 | ecosystem: Environmental > Terrestrial > Soil >... | reverse complement strand
CCCAGCCCTTTACCCGCGGCGCCACGTCATGGATCGAACTGGGCAAATACGACAGGAAGCGCCGAGCCATTTCGAACGCGTCATCCTCAGTGTCGACTGCTTCATCGACGGCACCGCAGCCCAGTTGAATTTCCCAGCCACCGAGTTCCTGTTTGGTACGAGGCTCGCCCAATCGTTCCACCACCGGTGGCCCTGCAACGAAGACCGCCGCGATCTCTTTGACCATCACCGAGTAGTGCGCCGCAACAAGACGTGCCGCGCCGAGACCGGCAACCGAGCCGAGACCAAGGCCAACCACCGGGACCTCGGCCATGTTGTCAGCGACGAGATCGAACGCCGTCGTTTCGCTCAGACCACCCGGGATATTGGCGCGGCCGGTGGTCTCGATGGTCTTGACCGAGCCGCCACCACCAGAACCCTCGATCAGACGAATGATCGGCATGCGGAACTGTGCCGCGATCTGCTCGGACATTTTCGGCTTGCCCTTGATCGAGGCATCGGCCGAGCCGCCCCGCAAGGTAAAGTCGTCACCGGCGACGACGACCGGCCGCCCATCGACCATGCCTCGGCCAAACACGCAGTTGCCGGGCATGAAGTCGATGATGTTGCCGCGACCGTCATAGGTGGCCTTGCCGGCGATGCTGCCGATCTCCCTGAACGTTCCAGGGTCGAGCAGATGATCGATGCGCTCGCGCACCGTCAGTCTGCCGCCTTTGTGCTGGCGCGCAACGCGCTCCTTGCCGCCCATCTCGCGGGCGAGCGCCTGGCGCTGCCGGAGTTCGGCGAGTTCGGGTTCCCATCCAATCTGGATCGGCTTCTGGAAATTGACGCTGTCGTTCATATGCTTGCGGCCCCTGGGTCCGTCACAGGCTAGGATCGCATGGGCCATGTTGCAAATCCTTTTGGCCCGCGCGACGATCGGATGAGTGTTGGAGGAAACGCATGACGGACGACCGGAGCGAAAGCCTGCGGATGATACGCGACAGTGCCGCGGGCCTGGCACCACGTACCGGCGATTTGCGGCGCATCCGCGCGTTGCGGTTTACCGAGCCGGGGTTCGATCGCGACGTTTGGCGGCAGATGTGCGAAATGGGCTGGCCCGGTCTGCTGGTTTCCGAAGATAATGGCGGTTCAGGGCTTGGCGTGCAGGAGTTCTGCGCACTGACTGAAGAACTCGGTGCGAGCCTGGTGCCCGAGCCGTTGATCCCGGTAGTGTTCGCCGCGATGCTGCTGCCGGCGGATCATCTCGGTACGGTATTGAGCGGCGAGCGGATCGTTCTGCCGGCGTGGCAAGAGAAGCCGCATAGCATCGCGATGGTCGGTTCGTGTGCATTGTCGGGCGGGCGATTGCACGGGCGCAAGATGTTCGTTGCCCTGGCGGCGGGTGCCGATGCGTTCTTGGTGACAGTGACGGGTGGCGTGGCGTTGGTAGAGCGGGATGCACCCGGCGTGCACACGGTTTCAATGCCGGCTCAGGATGGCGGCAATTTCGCCACCGTGACGTTCGATGGGGCGCTGGCGGAATTCATCGCCGGCGATGCGGGCGAGGCGCTGGAGGTCGCGGCTTTGGCAACCAGTGCGTATCTTCTGGGCGCGATGGACCGCGTGTTCGGGATCACGCTGGAGTACCTGAAGACCCGGGAGCAGTTCGGCAAGAAGATTGGATCGTTCCAGGCATTGCAGCACCGATCAGCGGATTTGCAAATCCAACTGGCATTGACGCGAGCTGTGGTGGAGGCTGCGGCGCGGACGATGGATACCGCAAAGGATCCACGCGTACGCCAGGCGGCGGTGTCTCGGGCGAAGGCTCGGGCGTCGGAGGCGGCGAGCGTGATGACGCGCGGGTGCATTCAGCTGCACGGCGGCATTGGTTATACCGACGCGGCGGATCCGGGATTGTTTCTGCGCAAGATGATGGTGTTGGCACCAATGTTTGGATCGGCTGCGTTGCATCGGGCGCGCTACCAGGCGGTGGCACCGGATCTGGATGAGGAGTGATCGGGACTTCGATATGAGCCAGTGCCCGGCAGCGACGCTTCCGTCGGCCTTGTTATGATATACCGCGCCGCCCGCCGCGTCCGGTGATCAGCGGCACGACATCATCTGTGAATATCTGTGTTCCGCCTCGCCTTCGTAATCAAGACGACAGCATTTGATTTGGCGCACACAAGGCAAGTGAGCCACCGACGAACACAGATATGACAGCGCGATGGAAGCGATTGGTGGCACCCTGCCCATCAGTCTGTCTCTACCGGAACAACACCCGAGAGGCCAATTCTGCGGCATCCACCACAGGTGCGGGGAACAGGAAGAAGAACGCAGTGAACAGGCCGGTCGCTGCGACGATAAACGACAATGCCGGAGGGCGCCGATCGAACGCCTCGGCAGGAGGATCGAAATACATCACCTTGATCACGCGGATGTAATAGAACGCTCCCACAACACTGGTCAGCACGCCGATCACCGCCAGCGTGTAGAGGCCACCCTTCACCGCCGCCAGGAAGATGTAGAGTTTGGCAAAGAACCCCGCCATCAACGGAATTCCGGCAAGGCTGAACATGAACACGCTGATCGCCATTGCGAGGCCCGGGTCCGTCGTTGCAAGGCCCGAAAGGTCAGCGATTTGTTCAACCGGCCGCCCACTGCGCTTCATCGACATGATGCAGGCGAACATGCCGGCGGTCATCAACACGTAGACGGTCATATAGACCAGCACGCCGCGTACCCCGTCCGACGAGCCAACCGCGAGGCCGATCAGCGCATAGCCCATATGCCCGATCGAGGAATACGCCATCAGCCGCTTAATGTTCCGCTGCCCGATCGCTGCGAATGAGCCGAGCACCATCGAGGCAATCGACATCAGCACGATCAGCGATTGCCAGGCCGGAACCAGCTCCGCGAACGAGGTGCCCATCACCCGCAACAGCAACGCCATTGCCGCAACTTTCGGTCCGGTGGCAAAAAACACAGTGACCGGGGTTGGTGCACCCTCATACACATCCGGCGTCCACATATGGAACGGCACGGCGGAGATCTTGAATGAGAGTCCCACCAATATAAACACAATGCCGACGATCAGGCCCGGCGGTGCGGCCGTTGGCGTCATCAGCGTCTGGTGCAACGTTTGAAAGTCCATCGTGCCGGAGAAGCCATAAACCAGCGAAATGCCGTACAGCAGCAATCCCGACGCGAGGCCGCTCAACACGAAGTATTTAAGACCGGCTTCCGATGACCGCAGGTTGTCGCGGGCAAAGGCCGCCAGCACGTAAAGCGCCAGCGATTGCAGTTCCAGACCGAGATACAGCGTCATCAGGTTCGACGCCGATACCATCACCATCATGCCGACGGTGGCGAACAGCACCAGCACCGGATATTCGAACCGCGCAATGCCCTGCGAACGGTTCCAGTCGAGCGCCAGGATCAGTGCCAGAGCACCGCCCAACAGGATCAGCTCTTTGTTGAATGTAGCGAAGGCGTCGGTGACAAACTGACCGTTGAAGCCGAACCCGTCCACCCGTGTCGCAACCAGCAGGCCGGTGACCAGGAACGCACCGATCGTGAACATGGTTGCCAGCAGCGTGCTGTCCTGCCGGCGCAACACACCGAATAACAGGATCGCCAGGCCGGCGCAGGTCAGCACGAGCTCCGGCACTGCCAAGGTCCAGTTCATCAGTGCGTCATCCCCTGTGCGAGGCGTACCGTGGATGCGACCGCGGCATGATGATGCTGCACCATCGCGGCCACGCTCTCATCAAAGAAGCCGGTAAAGCTGGAGGGATAGATGCCCATCCACAACGTCAGCACGATCAGCGGAGCAAACACCGCCCACTCGCGCGGATTGAGGTCCAGGATGTTCCGCAGATCGGCATGCGTGATGGTGCCGAATATTATCCTGCGATACAGGTACAGCATATAGGCCGTACCCAGTATCATCCCCATGCCGCCCAACAGCGCCAGCCAGAAATTGATTTGCGCCGCACCGATGATCACCAGGAATTCGCCAACGAACCCGGAGGTGGCCGGTAATCCCATCGTTGCCATGGTGAACGTCATAAATACCAGTGCATAGGCCGGCATCCGGTCGGCGAGGCCGCCGTAACGCACGATATCCCGCGTATGGATCCGATCGTAGATCACACCGACGACAAGAAACAACGCACTCGACACGATCCCGTGCGACAGCATCTGGAACAGCGCGCCCTGGACGCCTTGCTCATTGAACGTGAAGATGCCGATGGTCACGATACCCATATGAGCGACCGAGGAATAGGCGATCAGCTTCTTCATGTCCTCCTGCGCCAGCGCGACAGCCGACGTGTAAATCACGGCGATGACCGACAAAGTGAAGATCAACGGCGCAAAGGTCTGCGAGGCGTCGGGCAGCATCGGCACCGAGAAGCGCAGGAAACCGTAAGCGCCCATCTTCAGCAGCACGCCGGCCAGGATGACGGAGCCGGCAGTCGGTGCCTCGACGTGCGCATCGGGCAACCAGGTGTGGACCGGCCACATCGGCACCTTGACCGCAAACGACGCCATAAGTGCAAAGAACAGCCAGTTCTGCATCTGCACCGGGAAGTGGGTGTCCATCAGCACCGAAATGTCGGTCGTTCCGGCGTGCAACCACATGGCGATCAGCGCCAGCAACATCAGCACCGAGCCGGCCAAGGTGTACAGGAAGAATTTGACTGCCGCGTAAACCCGTCGCGGGCCGCCCCAGATCCCGATGATCAGATACATCGGGATCAGCACGCCCTCGAAGAACATGTAGAACACCACGAAGTCGGCGGCGCAGAACATGCCGACCAGCATGGTTTCCAGGACCAGGAACGAGAGCATGAATTCCCGGACCCTGACGCGGATCGATTCCCAGCTGGCAAGAATACAGATCGGTGTCAGAATGGTCGACAACAGCACAAACAATACCGAGATGCCGTCGACCCCCATTTTGTAGGCGATGCGATAATGCGGCAGCCAGCTGACCGACTCATTGAACTGGAACCCCGGCTCGCGCGGATCGAATTTAACCCACAGGACCAGCGACACCGCCAGCACCAGCAGACTCGTCCACAGTGCGGTCCAGCGGGCGTTCGAGGCAACCGTCGCCTCATCGCCGCGCACCGACATGATGATCACGCAACCAACCAGCGGCAGCCAGGTGATGATCGACAGAATAGGGAAGCCCGCGGCGTTCATTTGGATCACCGGAAGAACATGAAGACGCCGACCAGCACGACGACGCCGATCAACATGACAAAGGCATAGGCCGCGAGCGAACCGGTCTGCATCTTCACCGCCTCGCGGGCGCCTTCGACGGTAAGAGCAGCAAGACCGTTCGGCACACCATCGATGATCTTGCCGTCGCCGATGCGCCAGGATTTTCCAGCCAGCCAGAAATACGGCCGCACGAAGATGCGATCATAAAGTTCATCGAAATACCATTTGTTGAGCAGGAAGAAATAAGTTCTGGGGAATTGTTTCGCCAGTTGTCTGGGCAGTTCCGGCCGGAAGATATACATCAACGCCGCCAGCGCAATGCCCAGGACGGCGACAATCGATGGCGCCAGTTCAACTGGCCATGGGGTGTGCTCAAGACTCTCCATAATGTCGTTGCCCGGTTGATTGAAAATGGAATGGTTCCAGAACTGCGCCTGGCCCTCGCCAATGAACCAGCCGTGCAACAGCATGCCGGCGAGGCATGCACCTGTGGCCAGGATCACCAACGGCACCAGCATGACCAAAGGTGATTCGTGCACATGTTCCAGAGTGTGGTGATCGGCGCGCGATGTGCCGTGAAAGGTCAGGAACAGCAATCGCCAGGAATAGAACGCAGTCAAAAATGCTGCGACCACCGTGCAGACGAAGGCGTAAGTGCCGATATTCGAGTGCGCCAACCAGGCCGACGAGATGATCGCATCCTTGGAGTACCACCCGGCAAATGGCGGAATGCCCGCCAATGCCAGATTGCCAATCCACATCACCGTGGCGGTGACCGGGATCAGTCTGCCCAACCCGCCCATGCGGCGCATGTCCTGCTCGTCCGACATCGCATGAATCACCGAACCGGCGCTAAGGAACAGCAGGGCTTTGAAGAACGCGTGGGTGATGAGGTGGAAGATCGAAATCTGATAGGCACCCACGCCAGCTGCCACGAACATGTAGCCAAGCTGCGAACAGGTCGAATAGGCGATGACCCGCTTGATGTCGTTCTGCACGCAGGCAACCGTGGCGGCGAAGAACGCGGTAGAGGCGCCGATCAACGTGACGAACGTCAGCGCGTACGGCGCATACTCCATCAGTGGTGACATCCGGGCCATCAGGAACACGCCGGCGGTAACCATGGTCGCGGCGTGGATCAAGGCGGAGACCGGCGTCGGTCCCTCCATCGCATCGGGCAGCCAGACATGGAGGAACAGTTGGGCTGATTTGCCCATGGCGCCGATGAACAGCAGGAAGCCGATCAGCTCCAGCATCGGCAGGTCGTGACCGAACAGATGATAGGTGTCAGCGCCATGTTTGGTCACAGTGGCGAAAATGACAGTGAAATCGATCGACCCGAATGTCATCCAGATCAGCGCGATGCCCACCGCAAAATGCAGGTCGCCAACGCGGTTGACAATGAACGCCTTGATCGCCGCCGCAACGGCAGCGGGTCGATCGTACCAATAGCCAATCAGCAGATACGAACACAACCCAACGCCCTCCCAGCCGAAAAACAACTGGGCAAGATTGTCCGCCGTCACCAGCATCAACATCGCGAAGGTGAACAGCGAGAGATAGGCGAAGAACCGGTAGCGTGGGCGGGTTTCGTGCGCCATGTAGCCGATCGAATAGACATGGATCAGCATCGCCACGAACGTCACCATGGCGACCATCGCCGCGGCCAGCGTGTCGTAACGCAAAGCCCAATCGACGTGGAACTTACCGGCTTCGATCCAGGTGCCGAGGTCAAGCGTGCCGGGATCGCCGAATGAAAAGAACGCATAAGGCCCGCAAACCGCGGCAATCAGCATGCCGAGGATCGATGCGCCCATGGCGGCCCGATCGCCGATCCACTTGCCGAGCAGACCGGAAATCACCGCGCCAACCAGCGGCGCGAAGACGGCAATCGCGTAAATCATGTCAGCCCTTCATCAGGTTGACATCCTCAACCTGGATCGACCCACGGTTGCGGAAATACACCAGGACGATGGCCAGACCGATTGCGGCCTCGGCGGCGGCGACCGTCAGCACAAACATCGCCATCACCTGACCGGCCAGATCGTTCAACGCGGCCGAAAATGCCACCAGGTTGAGGTTGACCGCCAGCAGGATCAGTTCGATCGCCATCAGGATGATGATCACGTTCTTCCGGTTGAGGAAGATGCCGAACACGCCGATTACCAGCAGGATGCCGCTGACGACCAGATAGTGGTTCAGAGCGCTCGATGTCATGCGCAGAGGCTTTCAGTGATGGCCATGGACCGGCTCGGTTTCAGGCTCCGGCTCCGGTTCTTTCGGCCGCAGGAAGCCGCCGCTTTCGGTGGTCCCGGCGCCAAGCGACAGCGTAACGACCTCGAGGGTCTCCGCGACGGTGCGTTGGGTTTGCACGCTGATGATCTGATGCCTCGACGTCTTACGGTCGCGCAAGGTCAACACGATCGCGCCGATCATCGCCACAAGCAAAACGAGGCCAGCGGCCTGAAACAGGAACAGGTAGTCGGTGTAGAGAACGTTACCCAAAGCCTGGATATTGCTGACGTTGGCAGGGATCGGCGACTGCAGGACCTGATCGACATTCGGCGCGAGCTTCCAGCCGCCAAGCGCAATCGCGAACTCGGCCAGCAGAGCCGCACCGACGGCGGCACCAATACCGGCATAACGTTGAAGTCCGCCACGCAACTGCTCGAAATCGATGTCGAGCATCATGACGACAAACAAGAACAGCACGGCGACCGCGCCGACATAAACCACGACCAGGATCATCGCCAGGAACTCGGCACCGGCGATCAGGAACAAGGCGGCGGCATTGAAGAACGACAGAATCAGGAACAGCACTGAGTGCACGGGATTCTTCGAGGTCACCACCAGGGTGGCGGAGATCAGCAACACCACCGCGAACAGCCAGAAGAAGAAATCGACGATCATCGGTAGGGCGCATCCAGTTCCAGCCGCCGCGCCAGTTCCGGCTCCCACCGGTCGCCGTTGGCCAGCAGCTTGTCTTTGTTATAGAGCAACTCTTCCCGCGTCTCGGTGGCGAATTCGAAGTTGGGGCCTTCGACGATGGCGTCGACCGGACAGGCCTCCTCGCACAGGCCGCAATAGATGCATTTCGTCATGTCGATGTCGTAGCGGGTGGTCCGTCTTGACCCATCCTCCCGCGGCTCCGCTTCAATGGTAATCGCCTGGGCGGGACAAATCGCCTCACAGAGCTTGCAGGCAATGCAGCGCTCCTCGCCATTCGGGTAGCGGCGCAACGCGTGCTCACCCTTGAAGCGCGGGCTGATCGGACCCTTTTCGTACGGGTAATTGATCGTCGCCTTGCGGTGGAAGAAGTAGCGAAAGGTCAGGGACAGCCCGGTCACCAGTTCAGACAGCAACAGGCCCCGCGCGGTACGGTCGAGGAACGCCATACTGTCAGGCTCCTTTCTTGTCACGCATTCGGCAACCATCCGAACGCCATCAGCACGCCCGCGGTCAGCACCACCCAGACCAGCGAGAACGGCAGAAACACCTTCCAGCCCAGTCGCATGAGCTGATCGTAGCGATAACGGGGAAACGTGGCGCGCACCCAGATGAACACGAACAGCAGCAGGCAGATCTTGAAAATCAACCAGAGCGGGCCGGGGATCCAGGTGAATGGTGCGATACCGAACGGCGCCAGCCAGCCACCCAGAAACAGGATCGACGTCATCGCGCTCATCAGGATCATGTTGGCATATTCGCCTAGGAAGAACAGGCCGAAGCTCATGGAGCTGTATTCGACGAAGAACCCGGCGACGATTTCCGATTCGCCCTCGGCCAGATCGAACGGTGCGCGATTGCACTCCGCCAGAGCCGAGATGAAGAAGATAATGAACATCGGGAACAGCGGCACACAGAACCAGATTTTCTGTTGTGCCAGAACGATGGCGGTCAGATTCAGGCTGCCGGCGCACAGCAGCACGGTCACCAGGACAAAGCCCATGGAGACTTCATAACTGACCATTTGTGCCGCCGAACGCAACGCACCGAGGAAGGCGTATTTGGAATTCGATGCCCATCCGGCGACGATGATGCCGTAGACGCCGAGCGAAGAAATCGCGAACAGATACAAAACGCCAACATTGATGTCAGCGATGGCCCAACCGTCATTTACCGGAATGACAGCCCAGGCCAGCATGGCGAGCACGAAAGTCAGCATCGGCGCCATGATGAACAGGAAGCGATTGGCACCGGACGGGATGATGGTTTCCTTCGTCAGCATCTTGAGTGCATCGGCAAAGGGCTGCAGCAGGCCGAACGGGCCGACCACATTGGGTCCTTTGCGCAACTGGATCGCCGCCATCACCTTGCGCTCGGCATAGGTCAGATAGGCAACGGCAATCAGCACCGGCACCAGCAGAGCGAGGGTCTCGAGCACCGTCAGGATGACGATGCCAACCGGGTTGTGCAGCAGGAAGTCAATGATCCAGTTGACCATCCGATTATTCCGCCGCCATTGCCGGGGTTGGCTGCAATGCGGCGACACACGCCGCCATCGTTGGGGAGGCGCGGCTGATCGGATCGGTCTGGTGATAATGCCTGATCACAGGCTGGAACGGTGCGTCGCTGACCACGCCACCCGTGGGACCGGTCGTGTCGGTGCAGCCAAAGTGCGGCAGGAAGCCGATGTTGGCGAATACCGGGTTGACCTGCTCCAGCCGGGTGCGCAGCGCTTCGATCGTATCATAAGGCAAGGTGTGACCAATGCGCGCGCTGAAGGCACGAATGATCCTCCAGTCTTCGCGAGCCTCGCCAGGCGGGTGCGTCGCCATGAAGCCGCGTTGGGCACGGCCCTCGGTATTGACATAAGTGCCGGATTTTTCGGTGTAGGCAGCGCCGGGCAGGATCACGTCAGCACGCGCCGCGCCGGCATCGCCATGGTGGCCCTGGTAAATGACAAAGGTTTCCGCCGCGATGCGTTTGGTGTCGAATTCGTCAGCGCCAAGCAGCCACAACACGTCAAGGTCCAGCATGGCATTGAGGCTTTTGCCATGCGGGCCAGGCAGGAAACCCACATCGAGCGCTCCGACACGCGCGGCGGCAGTGTGCAGCACGTTGAAGCCGTGCCATTCGGCGGTCAGTGCGCCGGTGCGCGCGGCGATGCCCCAGGCCGCGGCGAGCACTGCGGCACCATCGGGCCGGCGCAACGCACCCTGCCCGATGATCACCATTGGGTGTTTGGTGTTAGCGAGGAACGTTTCGCCATCGGCGAAGGCGGCGGGACCGGTGCCGAGATGGGTCAAAGGATACGTCAGATCCGTTTCGGCGCCGATCAAGCCGATTTTGGCACCGTTCTGATGCCACGCCTTGCGGATGCGGGCATTGAGCACCGGGGCCTCACGCCGCGGGTTGGAACCGATGATCAGGATCGCATCGGCATCCTCGATCCCGGCGATCTGCGTGTTGAAGGTGTAATAATCGCGGCGGGCATTGGTCAGTTGCGCGCCATCCTGCCGGCAGTCGAGATTGGGCGAACCCAGTGCGGCCATGAGGTCTTTCAACGCCATCATACTTTCGGCATCGCACAAATCGCCGGCGATGGCGCCGATCCTTTCGCCGGCCAGGCCGTGCAGTTTTGCTGCGATGGCATCGAATGCCTGTTGCCAGCCGGCGGGTTGCAGCTTGCCGTCGCGGCGCAGCCATGGCTTGTCGAGGCGGCGGCGCTTTAGACCGTCAACCGCAAAGCGAGACTTGTCGCCCAACCATTCCTCATTCACGTCTTCATTCAGGCGCGGCAGAATCCGCAGCACTTCGGGTCCACGGGTATCGACGCGGATGTTCGCACCAACGGCGTCGAGCACGTCGATGCTGTCGGTCTTCGACAGTTCCCAGGAGCGCGCGGTAAACGCATATGGTTTCGAAGTCAGCGCACCAACCGGACAAAGATCAATGATATTGGCGGAAAGTTCCGAGCCCAGGGCTTTCTCGACGTAGGTGCCGACTTCCATGTGCTCGCCGCGGGCGGTGGCGCCGAGATCGGGCACGCCGGCGACTTCGGAGATGAACCGGATGCAGCGGGTGCAATGGATGCATCGATTCATCGAGGTCGCCACCAGCGGCCCGAGATCCTTGTCTTTGACGGCGCGCTTGTTCTCGGCAAAGCGTGAGTGGTCCATGCCGTAACCCATGGCCTGGTCCTGCAAATCGCACTCGCCGCCCTGATCGCAAATCGGGCAATCGAGCGGGTGATTGATCAGCAGGAACTCCATCACGCCGCGGCGGCCGTTGCGCACCATCGGAGTGTCGGTATGCACGACCATACCATCGGCCGCGGGATAGGTGCAGGAGGAAATTGGTTTGGGTGGCGTCTTTTCTATTTCCACCAGGCACATACGGCAATTGCCGGCAATCGACAGCCGGTCATGGTAGCAGAACCGCGGAATTTCGATCCCCGCGGCCTCGGCGGCCTGCAACACGGT
>Ga0187867_10003945_pt1 | contig 11641 bp, 9 predicted proteins | sample June2016WEW_13_1_FD_132976 | JGI IMG/M metagenome (GOLD analysis project Ga0187867, IMG submission 132976) | Peatland microbial communities from SPRUCE experiment site at the Marcell Experimental Forest, Minnesota, USA - June2016WEW_13_10 | ecosystem: Environmental > Terrestrial > Soil >... | reverse complement strand
TAATAGCGCGTCACGTCGTGCCCAATCCCGATCGCGATGAGTTCGATCGGCGAGCGTTGCTCGATTTCCTCGATCATGAAGCGCAAATGCTTTTCGAGATAGTTGCCGGGGTTGACCGAAAGCGTCGAATCATCGACCGGCGCGCCGTCGGAAATCATCATCAATATGCGGCGCTGCTCTGGCCGCGCGAGAAGACGCCGGTGAGCCCAATCGAGCGCCTCGCCGTCGATGTTTTCCTTGAGCAGGCCTTCGCGCATCATCAGCCCGAGATGTTTTCGTGATCGCCGCCAGGGCGCGTCCGCAGATTTGTAAATGATGTGGCGAAGATCGTTGAGGCGGCCTGGCGAAGCCGGTTTGTTCGCTTGCAGCCAGGCTTCACGCGATTGGCCGCCCTTCCACGCGCGGGTCGTGAAGCCGAGGATTTCGACCTTGACGCCGCACCGCTCCAATGTGCGAGCCAAAATATCGGCGCAGGTGGCAGCAACCGTAATCGGACGGCCACGCATCGAGCCGGAATTATCGATGAGCAAGGTCACCACCGTATCGCGGAACTCCATATCCTTCTCACGTTTGAAGGAAAGCGGCTGCCGCGGATCGGCAATTACGCGCGGCAGCCGCGCTGGATCGAGGATGCCTTCTTCGAGGTCGAATTCCCAAGACCGGCTCTGCTGCGCCAAGAGACGCCGCTGCAATCGATTGGCAAGCCGCGAGACAATCGAGGAAAGATTATTTAATTGCTTGTCGAGATAGGAGCGAAGCCGGTCGAGTTCTTCGGCATCGCAAAGGTCTTGCGCTGCGACGACTTCGTCATATTTCTTGGTGAATGCCTTGTAATCCGAACCCCTGGCTTCGGCGCGCGGCGGCGGTTGCGGCTGGCGTGGATCGCCGGGTTCTCCCGTGGGGCTGAGCTCGGCCTCCCCCTCGAATTCAGCGGTTGGCGCATCAGAGGCATCGATCTCGCTATCTTCCATGAGATCAGAAGAAGCCTCGGTTGTTTCGCTCCGGCTCGCGTCGCCGGTTTGATCCTCGGCGCCTTCCTCGGACCGGTTGTCCTCGGCGCCATCGGGCTCGCCCGTGCCGTCGTTTTCCTCTTCTGGATCATTGCCGAGGCGGCCTTCGTCGATCATTTCGAGCGCGGTCAACAATTTGTGGACGGCAACCGCGAAGGCTCGCTGATCCTCGATTTGCAGTGAAAGCCTGTCAAGCTCGGCACTCGCGCGCTCCTCGATCCAGGGCCGCCAGAGATCGACAATCCTTTGCGCATTGTGCGGAGGTCTGAGCCCGGTGAGACGCTCGCGCACGATCATCGCGAGCGCGTCTTCGAGCGGCGCCTCTGCGCGGACCGCGATATCAGCATAGTGGGCGCGATGAAACCGGTCGTCGAGCATCGCGTCGAGATTGCCCGCGACGCCCTGCATCCGGCGCGACCCTATCGCCTCGACACGCGCCTGTTCGACGGCATCGAAAACCGCGCGCGCGGCTGGCGCTTGTGGGGTCAAACGCCGATGCACATCCATGTTGTGGCAGGTGAGCCGCAGCGCCATCGAATCGGCGTGCCCACGTAAAATGGCGGCTTCCCGCGCATCGAGCTTGCGCGTGGGTTCCGGCAGCCGTGCTTTGGCATTGGCGCCGGTCCAAACCAAGCTCGGCCGCTCGGCCGCGAAAGCGACCTCGGCCTGCGGCATTTTTGCCATGGCGCGCAGGCATGAGGCAACGGCCCGCTTAAACGGTTCCCGGGGTGCGTCCGGCTTTGCATGCGGCTTCTGGTTGGAACTCATCCCAATGGCTTCTGGTGTCGCTCTGTTAGAAACTTAATCAATCACTTAAAGACTTAAAATCTTCATTGCGCTTCGGAGTGCGCGGCCAGGCCTTCGCCGCCCAAGCTAGCCTTGGAGGATAACCCGGCGGTGAGCCTCAACTCATGACGACATTGATCGCACTCTCGGGCAGCTCCTTGCCAAAACAACGCTGGTAGAATTCCGCGACAAGTGCGCGCTCCAATTCATCGCATTTGTTGAGAAACGTTAACCGGAACGCGAAGCCGGTATCGCCGAAGATTTCCGTATTCTCGGCCCAAGTGATCACCGTGCGCGGGCTCATCACGGTCGAAAGATCCCCGCCGATGAATGCATTACGGGTGAGGTCTGCAACCCGCACCATCTTGTTGATGGTGTCACGCCCTTCCTTGGTCGCCTGGAACCCCTTCACCTTGGACAGAACGATATCGACTTCCTTGTCGTGCGGCAGATAATTCAGCGTGGCGACGATCGACCAGCGATCCATCTGTCCCTGATTGATTTGCTGGGTTCCGTGATAAAGCCCGGAGGTATCGCCAAGGCCGATCGTGTTCGTCGTCGAAAAGAGGCGGAACGCGGGATGTGGCCTGATGACCCGGCTCTGGTCGAGGAGGGTGAGACGCCCCGACATTTCGAGGACACGCTGAATAACGAACATCACGTCCGGGCGCCCCGCATCATATTCATCGAAACAGAGCGCGACATTGTTTTGCAGCGCCCAGGGCAGGATGCCATCCCTGAACTCGGTGACTTGCAGACCGTCCTTGATGACGATCGCGTCCTTGCCGATGAGATCGATGCGGGAAACGTGACTGTCGAGGTTGATCCGCACGCAAGGCCAGTTCAGCCGCGCCGCGACCTGCTCGATATGCGTCGATTTGCCTGTACCGTGATAGCCGGTGATCATCACCCGCCGATTCTTGGCAAAGCCTGCCAAAATGGCGAGCGTGGTATCGCGGTCGAAAAGATAGTCGGGATCGAGGTCGGGAACATGCGGATCGCCGCTCGAATAGGCAGGCGCTTCCATATCGCTGTCGATGCCGAAGACTTGGCGCACCGAAATCTTCATGTCGGGCAAGCCGCCAGGCGCGGCGCTTTCGTCCATCTTCATGCCTTGCATTTATCCTTTGTTCCGGCAGGCGCGAATGGTCCGGGGCGGTCGTCGAATCGCTCCCGAGAGGTCTCTCTTCCAAGAGGTCTCTCTCCAAAGCAATCCGGCAGTGCCGGGAAGCCCCGTGAGGTCGGAAGCCTCAAGCCTGCTTCACCGTCCTCAGATAATTATAGGCGCGGATGATCTCGCGCAATTTGTCTTCATTCGACCGGTCACCAGCGTTGGCATCAGGATGGAGGCGTTTGACCAAATCCTTGTATCGGGCCTTGATCGCAACCATGTCCACACTGTCGTCGAGCCCCAATTGATTCAGAGCTTTCATGGCCGCCAGCCCATAACGCGGTTTTTGAGGAGTCTCGCAAGAATAGCGCCGGCTATCCGTCCCGAACATCCCCAGCGTCTCGCTCGGGCGCGACGGATCGTCGCCCTCCTCGCGGAAATTCTTGCCCCCGCGTTTTACCCCCATCGACCAGGTCGGGCGATGACCAACCAAAGCTTCGCGCTGATAAAGCGCCATAGCTTCCACGCTCATGCCATTGAAATAATTATAGGAGGCGTTGTATTCCCGGACATGGTCAAGGCAGAAGGAAAAATATTGGCCCTCCCGCAACCGGCCCATCGGCGCGCGGAATTGGCCCGCTTCGCCACAGCCGGGATGCTGGCAAAGCGTTTGCTCTGGGCGCGGTTCCTGCTTGAACCTGGACTTGACCCTGATGCTGTCGAAAAGACGTGATCTTAAATTCATGGCGGCCCCATTATGAATGTCTTTGGGATGGCCGCAAGCGTTTCGATGCGGTAAAATGAAAGTTAGGGTCCCGGTCCGGCAGCGGATCGCGGAAGTTTTTGGCTGGCTATCATGAAATGCGCGAGCAAAGCGACATGTCTGTAGGTGATCGTATAAAGGCGATATTACAAGAAGCCTTAACCCCATCCTCCATCGAAGTCATCGACGAATCCCACAAGCACGCGGGCCACGCCCACGCCGTGACGCGGCAGGGCACCGCTGGGGACGCGGGAGCAACCCACTTTCGCGTCAAACTGGTTTCTGAAAGCTTTAGAGGTCAGAGCCGCGTCGACCGGCATCGCGCCATCAATCATCTTTTGGCGGGTGAATTCGAAACCGGCGTGCATGCCTTAGCGATCGAGGCCAAGGCACCGGGTGAGTAGGCCTACCGTCGCAGCACCAGCAATCCAGCTCCCTCTGTTGATCTGACGGGGGATTTGGCGGGAGAAAGACTGGACCATGATCGCTTCAAGATGAATCGCTCATGGTCTCTGTGTCTTTATTTTATCGCTTGATCCCAAAAAGTCTGCAACTTTCTGGGATCATGCTCTAGCGAAGGTGCGCGCGGCCCGAGACCGTATTGAACGCCAGCGTAGTTCTTTTGCCATGCTGGTGCGCCGTCGTTGTTGTGTGGTGCCAATGGCCATGTTTCGCCCAGCTATGGCTCGCTCCGCCATGATGAGCCCGGCCATGACTAGCCCACCGATGTCTCCCCCAGCCGTGCCGGTTCGCGTGGTGGCGACCATGGCCGTGATCCAACTCCTCGTCGGCAGCAGCGGCCACAACCTTGCTATCGGGGCCCTCAACCGCCCCCTCGTCCTGACTGCCGGTGGTATCGCCACTATCCCGCGCGACACCATGGCCGCGCGCCACCGGGCCGAATAAGGCCAGGCATTGATTATAGGCGTCAGCCGCCTGAATTTTTTCACACTCGTTGATGCTGCGGGGAGCAGCTTTCAAACAGGCGGGGGCCGCGATCAAGGCTGCGGCAAAAACACTGTGCAAGATAAATCGCAAGGCTTCATCCTCTGAGGCTCGCGCCGGTTTTCTTGGTTACCTCGGCGATGATCTTGCCTGCGGCGGCATCGATCTCGGCCTCGGTCAAGGTTTTTTCGCGCGGTTGCAAGGTGACCGATATAGCGACCGATTTCTTGCCTTCCGGTATGCCCTTGCCTTCATAGACATCGAAGACGCCAATGTCCGTGACGAGCGTGCGTTCGCCCGCGGCAGCGGCCTTGACGATGTCGGCTGCCTTTACCGATCGATCGACCAGGAAGGCAAAATCGCGTTGCACGGGCATGAACTCCGGAAGTTCGAGCTTCGGTTTGGTTCTTGTGAGCCTCAATTTCGGCGCCGGTATGTCATCAAGAAGCAATTCGAAACCAGCAACCGGCCCCTCGGCACCTATGGCTTCGAGAGTGCGTGGATGGATCTCGCCAAACGCGCCAATGACATTTTTTGGCCCAAATTGAATCGTGGCCGAGCGGCCGGGGTGAAACCAGGCGGGACCGCCGGAAACAAGCTGGACACCGCCGGCCGCCACGCCGAGCGCCGAAAGAAGGGCGAAAGCATCAGCCTTGACGTCGAATGGATCGACTCCGGCGGGTGCCAGCGACCAATGCCTCCCGGGTCCTGTTTCCTTCGCCAAACCTCGCCGGATAGCGCTGGCGGCGATCTTTTGACCGTCTTCCCGGTCGCTCAAAAAGATTTGCCCGACCTCGAAAAGCGCGACGTCGCCATGGCCACGGTCGGCGTTGCGTTGCGCCGCCGCGATCAGGCCTGGCAGCAGGCTTGGCCGCATATCGGAAAGCTCCGGGGCAATCGGATTGGCGAGCGCCAGGGCAGCCCCGCCGCCGCCAAACATCTGCGCACGCTGGCGCGAGACGAACGACCATGTCACCGCTTCGACAAGGCCGTTGGCGGCCAGCGCGCGTTTGGCGCTCTTTACTCGCTTTTGCACCAAAGTCAGCACCGGTTCCGCGACAGGGTGTCCGGACGCGCGCGGCAATGGGGCCGGCGAGACACGGTCGAGCCCGGCGATACGCAGGATTTCTTCGACGAGATCGGCCTTACCCTCGATGTCGGGCCGGAACGAGGGCGTCTTCACAAGCACTTCGTCGGCGTTGCCGGCAAAATTCGCGAGTTCAAACCCAAGACTCTCGAGAATGCCGGCCATTTCCGAGCTGTCGAGTTCGAGCCCAGTCAGCCGTTTCACCTCGCTCCAAGGAAACACGATGCGCTTATCAGGATGCGGAATCCGCCCCGCAAGAGTGATTTGCGAGGCAGCGCCACCGCAAAGCTCAATCACCAGCCGCGTCGCAAGCTCAAGTCCAGGCAAACAGAATGCCGGATCAACGCCGCGTTCGAACCGGTAGCGTGCGTCCGAATTAATGCCGAGCTTACGCCCGCTGCGAGCGATATTCACGGGATCCCAAAGGGCCGATTCAATCAACACATCGGTTGTCGTCTCGTCGCAGCCCGAGGCTTGCCCGCCCATGATTCCGGCGAGCGATTCGACGCCCGCGTCGTCGGCGATGACGACATTGTCCACATCGAGCCGGTAGGATCGGCCATCGAGCGCGACGAGCTCCTCTCCTGGCGCCGCGCGGCGCACTATTAGATTGCCCGTTATTTTATTTGCGTCGAAGACATGAAGCGGGCGGGCACGGTCGAAGGTCAGGTAATTGGTGATATCGACGAGCGCATTGATCGGCCGCAGCCCGATTGCCGCAAGCCGCCTTTGCATCCACGCCGGACTTGGCCCATTGCGAACGCCTTTGACGACGCGCAGCGCAAAGGCTGGGGCGAGATGGGCGTCCTCGGCCACGAAATCGAGCCGGACCTCGACTGGACAAGGAAACTCTCCCGCGGCCGGCTCTATCACCGTGCTTTTCAGCTTGCCGAGCCGCGCTGCCGCGAGGTCGCGGGCGATGCCGTCGATGCCGGCGGCATCGGGCCGGTTGGGCAAAAGATTGATCTCGACGACTGGGTCATCGAGAAAAGCCCATGCCGCATAAGCCGCGCCGACCGGCGCCTCCTCGGGCAAATCAAGAATGCCATCATGGTCATCAGACAATTCGAGCTCGGCGCCCGAACACAGCATGCCGTTCGACTCGATGCCCCGAATCACCCCTTTGCCGAGGATGATCTTCTTGGCCGGAATCGTGGTGCCAGGCGCGGCAAACACTGATTTCATGCCGGCCCGCGCATTCGGCGCACCACAGACGACCTGCACTGGGGCGGTCCCTCCGGCATCGACAAGACAAACCCGCAGCCGGTCGGCATTCGGGTGAGGCTTCGCCTCGATGACGCGGGCGATGACGAAATCCTTGAGGGCTTGAGCCCTGTCATCGATTTGCTCGACCTCAAGACCGGTTTTGGTCAGTGTGGCGACGATTTCGTCGAGAGTGGCATCGGTCTCAAGATGATCCTTGAGCCAGGAAAGCGTGAATTTCATTGCGGTCCCAAAAAGCGCCAGGCAACGGCATGATGAAGCGAATTTCGCCCGCAGCCCGTGATTCGCGTTTGGTATTCGATCGAGAGTTCCGTGTCTCTAGTGTTTTTTGGCCACGAGGGGAAACGTTCCTTTGCTTCCCTAGCACCTCTTGCCTGGCCGCCTGTGGGCGGCTTGAGCACCATCGCTGTTGCGGGTAAAGGACAGGATGCGCCGCATTGCCCATGGCCATAAGGATTTTATGAGATGAACGGAGCCAAGGAAACAGCGAGACCTGGGCGCCAGGGGTTGCGGGCAACCGCCGGATTAATCTCCCTCGCTGCCTATTTGAGCGTCGCAAGCGTCGGTCACGCCGCCGACTGGGCGTCCGGGCCGCCGCCAGCTCCCGTGGAATATTCGGAAAACGTGGGCGTCCCTTGCTCTATCGGCGCGCCGTTCTGGGCGCCGCCGGAAGCCACTGCGGCGGTGCTCCCCTGGCCCACCGTTTGGCTTGGGCATTTTTCCGGCGGCCGACCGTATACCGACGGCACTGGCCTGACCCTCGTCGATTGGAAAGATGAAAAGGTCTGCTTCCCGACGCGGCAACACTGTCAAGCTTGGATCCGTGACTTGCGCCGGGCCTATCATCGGCCGGAAGGGTATTGGACGTGTCTGCTCCTGCGCTAGAGCTAGATTCCAGAAAGTTGCAGACTTTTTGGATAAAATCATGCGGTTAACACTGACAGAGCGCATGATCGTTTCATCTTGAAGCCGCCATCATCTGAAACGTCAGGATGCGTTTGGCGCGGCTGCATCCTATATTTAACTTGAAACCGGGATTGGAGAGCCGGAATGTTTGATGCCTTGAAGAACTTTATCGCCGAGGTCAGCGGGGCGGAGCCGGCCGCCCGGCGCTTTGACGAGGAGGATTATCGTCTCGCGGCGGTTGCCTTGCTCGTTCATATCGCCAATGTGGACGGCAACACGGATCTCGCCGAACGGCGGCGGCTCATGGCAATCATCGAGGAGCGATTCGGCCTCGACCCAAAAGCCGCTGCGGAATTGATCGCGACGGCGGAACAAAGCGATCGCGAGGCGGTGGATTTCTACCATTTTACCAGTGTCCTGAAGCGCGCCCTCGATGATGATGGCCGCCAAAAAATCGTAGAGATGCTGTGGGACATCGCTTATGCTGATGGCGTCGCCGATGAATTCGAGGAAAATACGATTTGGCGCATTGCCGAACTTCTCGGCGTTTCGACGCGCGACAGGGTTTTGCTTCGTCAGCGTGTCGCGGGGCGAGCCACGCAGGCTGGTCCGCTCGAAAGCCCTTGGGCCACGGCCGCCGCGAAGGGCAAAGCATGAGTGAGGCAGTTCTAACAAAGGCCGGCTCCGGTCCCTCGGCGGACGCGCAACCGCGATCCGGCACCGAGATGCGCCGCGTCACCCTCATCACAGGCGCGTCAGGCGGGATCGGCGCTGATCTTGCCCGCGTCTTCGCACGACAAGGTCATGATCTCGTTCTGATCGCCCGCAGCCGCACCGAGCTCGAAGCGCTCGCCGATGAAATCGCGGTGCCCGGCAGGCCCCGGCCCTTGGTGCTGGTGTTCGATTTGCTCGACCGGAGCGCAATCCCTGAAATCGCCGCCGCGCTCGCCGCCGCCAGGATATCGCCAGAGATTTTGGTCAATAATGCCGGCTTTGGCCTTATCGGTCCGGCCGCCGGGCTCGATCTGGCCGAGCAATTGGCGATCGTCGATCTCAATGTCCGCGCGGCCGTTGATTTGACGCTGCGTTTTTTGCCGGCGATTCGCGCCGCGCGCGGCAAAATCCTGAATGTCGCGTCGATCGCGTCCTATTTTCCGGGCGGCCCAGGCATGGCGGCCTATTATGCGTCGAAAGCCTTCCTTCTATCCTTCTCGCTCGCGCTCTCGCAGGAGCTGCGCGCGGACGGTGTCACAGTCTCCGCGCTATGTCCTGGCTATACCAAGACCGGATTCCAGGCCCGCGCCGGTATTGGACCAAACATTGATCTCACGCGCCTGCCGGGGTCAACCGCCATGGAGGTCGCCGAAGCGGGTTATGCCGGGCTGATCGCGGGTCGCCGAGAGATTGTGCCGGGCTTCCATAACAAACTCAGCGTTTTGCTCTTGCCATTTTTGCCAAAGGCCGTAGTTTTGGCCATTATTTCGCGGTTGCAGCAGAATCGGTCGCCGCTCCGCTGACGTCTAGTTTGATCCTTTAACATTGCGAATGATGCCAGCTGGCCCCAACTGTCGCCGCAGGGTACTCATCATCCTGCATCAAAAACATTCAACTCCCGGGCGGCTCGGGCGGATCTTGCGTGCGCAAGGCTGTGAACTCGATTGCCGGTGTCCCCGATTCGGGGATCCGCTGCCGAAAACGCTTAGAGATTACGCAGGTGTGATCGTTTTTGGCGGTCCCATGAGCGTCAACGACGAAGACGCCTGGTTGCGCCGGGAAATAGAGTGGATCGGGGTCCCGCTGAAGGAAGACACGCCTTTTCTGGGCATTTGTCTTGGTGCCCAAATGCTCGCACGCCATCTCGGTCACCGCGTCCGTCCCCACCCCCAAGGGCGAGTGGAGGTCGGCTATTACCCGATCCATCCGACGGAACACGGGCACCGCATCTGCGACTGCAGGTTCCCCAACCACGTCTACCAATGGCACCGGGAAGGGTTCGATCTGCCATGCGGAGCAACCCTCTTGGCTCGGGGACAGGATTTTGAGGCTCAGGCCTTCCGATATCGCGGGCAGGCTTACGGTCTCCAATTTCATCCGGAAGTGAATTTTGCAATTATGTGCCGCTGGTCGCTCCTGACCCGCGAACGCTTGGCCGAACCTGGCGCCCGGCCCCGCCATCGCCATATCGAAGGGTGGTTCCGGCACGACCACGCCGTGGCGCGCTGGTCCAGCGCTTTTCTGCGTCGCTGGCTCGCCGGCAGCCAGCTGGGCGCGCTTCCCGAGCACACTGAGGAGTCATCAAATTGGCAAGAGACCGCGCCGGATCAATGAGTGGGAGCAGGAGAGAGCCTGAACCGGAAATTCGGTGAATTGACGCAGCCAATGCCGCCGATCCGCCCCTCGCCGCGAGTGACATGCGGCGATATGCGGCGGACCAGCGGCTAAGGCAATTAAAATTTCTTGGTTATTAAATCTGGGGGTGAGGCTTGGGAGGACTGGCAACTCACCCGGTGTTGGTAGGGAGTATTGCAGCAACATTGCCGCTCCGCATCGGACGTTCGTTCTAAATCGGCAGATTGCCAGACTTCGCGCGCCGGTCTAGGGTCCCTGCGCAAAAAGGGCGGAGGGAGCAGTAAGGAAAGGGCAAAGCCGGATCCTTTAGCTTATGGTTGCCGAGGGGAGCGACGTATCGTCGCTAGGAGCACAGCTCCCGGCACTATCGTGTTTTTTTTGCCATGGCCGCGAACAGTGGCCGAGGATCTTAAAGGTTCTGGTGATTCCCAGAGATTGACGCTCATCTGCGAGTGGAACCAACGAGTGTCTGTATCTTCCATGGCCGTTGGTAAGGATATAATCCGCGCCAGGGGGGTGGCGCCATGAGCGACGACGGCGAGCTTATTGCTCTCATCGATTTTGTTTACGCTGCGGTGCTGGACGGCGATCTCTGGCCGACGGTGCTGGCGAAGCTTGCCGAGGCCACGGGTACGATGCAGTCCATCATCGCGACCATGGACCACCGCACAAACAGCTTCGATTCCATCTCGCGGCGAACGATTGCTGAGTTGGATGCCAGCTACAAGAATTATTGGGCGTTTCACAATCCTCTTTGGGCCAAAACCTCAGCTCTGCCGGCGGGCCAAGTGTGGTCGTTCGATTCCCTCATGACGCCGCAGGATTTCGCCAGAACTCCCATTTTCAACGAATGGTGGAAACCCGCGGATTACGGCCTTGGGATGCTTGGCGCCAATTTGATGGCCGAAGACCAAGTGTCGTCCTTGATTTGCGTCGTCAACGCACGCGGCCACGATGCACCTACGAGCGAGCAGAGCCGCATCTTCGAATTGGCGGTGCACCACATCGATCGCGCCCTGCGCCTCCACCGCCAGCTCTGGACGCTCGATCAAATGCACGGCACGACACCGGAACGGTTCGAAGGCTTGCGCCAGGGAGCGATTCTGGTCGACGCCGCAGCAAATGTGCTTTTCATCAACGCTGCGGCGCGGACGGTGCTCGAGGCCGGCGACGGACTCGTCCTCAAAGGAGGATGTCTCGCCACCACCGACGGTGCTGACACATTGCAACGGCTGATCGCCTCCTGTGCGCGAGCGGTCGGGCGGCTACAAGGGCTGCTCGGCGGAGAACTCGAGGTGCGGCGTGGTCCGCGGCGTCCAGCTCTCGGGCTGGTGGTGACGCCGCTTCGAACCAAAAACCCGGACGCCGGGATCCCATGGTTAGGATTGCGCGTGCCGGTGGCCATTGTCACGATGGCCGATCCAGAGATCAACCGCCGGCGGCTCGCCCAAGATCTGCAT